>Ga0068866_10001186_pt1 | contig 11388 bp, 8 predicted proteins | sample KBSMisM22_FD_66587 | JGI IMG/M metagenome (GOLD analysis project Ga0068866, IMG submission 66587) | Miscanthus rhizosphere microbial communities from Kellogg Biological Station, Michigan, USA - KBS Miscanthus M2-2 | ecosystem: Host-associated > Plants > Roots > Rhizosphere > Soil ... | reverse complement strand
AGTCAGGATGCAGACCACCCTGCATCAACACGCCGGTGCCGCCGAGTGCAATGGTCTCGTCAATCTTGGCGCAGATCTCGTCAAGGGTGCGCACATATGTATCAGGCGCGCCCGGACGGCGATAGAATGCACAGAACGTACAGACTACGTTGCAGACGTTCGTGTAGTTGATGTTGCGGTCGATGATGTAGGTGACAATGTTGTCCGGATGCCGGCGCCGGCGAACTTCATCGGCCGCCGCGCCGATGGCGGCGACGTCGTACGATTCAAGCAAAGTCGTACAATCGTGCGTGGTCAGCCGGTCTCCGGCGAGCGTCTTGTCCAGGATAGCCTGAATTTGGGGGTCTGCCATTGGCTTTAGTCTAGTAATTTACGGAACAATTCTCAAAGGGGGGCGTCAAAACAATTGTCTCGGTCCGACCAAGCGGCAGGAAACGCAGCGGTCCCCATTTGCTTCCAAGATTCGTAAAGATGCTTTAATACCAGTCGCCGATCAAAGCCAGGCGCCGTCACGCCCACATTCTGAAAGGAAATCAATATGAATCGCGCTCTCGCCTTGCTCCTTTTCTCAGCAGCGCTTCTTCTCCCACCGATTTGTCATGCGCAAATTGTGGAAATGCCCGGTGACCGGCCCGCACCTCAGCCCGAGCCGTCCGTGAAAGTCGATCCGGCGACTGAAAAGAAAGCGTTGGATTTGATCGAGTCGCTTTCCGAACAGGTCGGCAATCTTCATGCGAGTTCAAATCGCATGCGGGCGCAGATTACCGTGGCCGATCTGCTATGGAGCCGTGACGAAAAACGCGCGCGGTCGCTGTTCAATGCCGCGCTGACGCTGTTGAGCGCGCGGATTTCAGAAATTGATTATGGCGACCCGGATGTTTATCAGGAAATTAATCGAGTCTTCTCGCTACGACAGGAACTAATCCTACGGATCGCCGTGCATGATTCCGATCTCGCTTTGACCGCGCTCCGCCAGACGCGTTCCCAACCCGACAACAAGCTACGCGGGACGTTTGAATTTCAAAACGAGGCCGCTCTGGAAATGAATGTGGCGAATATCATCGTGGCCAAAGATCCCGCGGCCGCGCTCAAACTGGCCCGCAGTAGTTTGGCGCGCGGCGTTTCCTGGAATGTGATCAGCTTTCTACCGCAGCTCTATCAGAAGGACCAGAAGTTGGGACAGGAGCTGTATCAGGACCTGGTAACCCAAACCAAAAACGAAAACATGACTCGCAATCCGGAAGCGGCCAACAATGCCTTCAATCTGCTGAATGCTTTTCAGCCGCCACAGGCAAACGAGGATACTTACCGCGATCTGCTGACAACGGTGCTCGGTTATGTCTTAGGCGGTAATCGCCAGACGCAGACCGGATTGAGCATGGCCCAAAACTTCTATCATCAGCTCGACCGCATCGCGCCGCTGGTTGAGAAGTACGCGCCGTCGCGCAGCGCCGAGTTGCGAGAATGGTCTCAGGTGGTCGAGCGCACCCTCGACCCGCAGGTGAAGATGTACCAGGACCTGCAGAAGGTAAGCCAGAACGGCACCGTTGACGACATGCTGGCTTTGGCGGCGAAATACCCAGCCGAATTTCGTGGCCTGCTTTACCAAAACGCTGCCTGGAAGGCCAATGGCGCCGGCGACCACGCGCGAGCCAAAGAGATCGCCGAGATGATTCCCGACCCGGTGCAGCGGCGCCAGGTAACGGATGAATTGGATAACCAGACCGCGTCTGCTGCCGAAGGCGGCAACACGGCGGTGGAAGCGCGGCGCCTGGTCGGCAAGGCGCGGACTCTGGAGCAGAAAGTTCAGGTGCTCATCCGGGCCGCCAATCGGCTGGCGACCGATGGAGACAAGAAGGGCGCTTTGGATCTGTTGAATGAAGCTAAGACGCTGCTGGGTTCCGCGCCACAGTCGGCGAGCCAGATCAGCGGACAAGTGCAGGTAGCCCAGGCCTTTCTTAAGGTGGATCCAGATCAGACCTTCACGATGCTCCAGCCGCTGATCGCAAAATTGAACGACCTGGTCTCAGCCGCGGCGGTGCTGGACGGTATCGACTTTCAATACTTCAAAGAGGGTGAATGGGTGATGCCGGGGGTGAACAACCTCGGCAACGTGGTGAGCCAGTTGGACCAGACCCTGGCCAATCTCGGACGAATTGATTTTGATCGGACGCGGACGCTGGCGGATCAGCTCGAGCGGCCGGAGATCCGGGTGATGATGGAAATTGACCTGGCCCAGACAGCCCTCGGAGGTAAGCTGATGAATATGCCGGGGTTCGGCGGTCGCATCATTATGCGGTCCGCAGTTTTGTTCTAACAACAACCCTGCCACTTGCGTTCACGACGGTCGTTGGCGTTAACTCTCACTTCTATGACGGACCGTACCCGCAAGTTCGATCTGCACACTCATTACTACCCGCCGGTTTATTTCGACAAGATTCGCGAGCTGCCTTCCGAGTTCGCATTCGGCACCAGTCCTTCAGGCCAGACGATCATTACTTATCGCGGCGCGCGTTTTTTTGGCGTGACGCCGGCGATGACCGATGTCCCAAAACGTCTCGAGGACATGGACCGCGTGGGCATCGATGTCGAAGTTGTCTCACTCTCCACGCCTAATGTTTTCTTCGCCGACGCGCAGCATCAACCTGAGATTGCGCGGTTGGTGAACGATGCTTATGCGGAACTGATCGCTCGGCATCCGTCGCGCTTCAAGGCGTTCGCTTCGATTCCCATGGATGACAGTGACGCTGCATTGGCCGAACTCGATCGAGCGATTAACGAGCTGAAGATGAATGGCGTGATTCTGCTCAGCAATATCGGCGGTAAGCCTTTGACTTCGCCTGAGTACCGGCCGTTCTTCGCGGCCGCGAATCGGATGAAGTTGTGCATTTTGCTCCACCCGATGCTACCGGCGAACACTGATCCTTTTCGGGAATATGTGCTGGGACCGATTGTGGGTTTCATGTTCGATACCACGCTGGCGGTCGCGCGCATGTGCTTCGATGGAATGCTCCGGGACTTTCCCGACATACGCTGGATTGTCGGACACCTGGGCGGGGCCGTGCCGTACCTGATGGAACGTATGGACAATGGCTGGCGCGATTTTGTGGAATGCCGCGCGAAGATTGATGAGCTGCCGAGTACGTATCTGAAACGGCTTTACTACGACACGGTCAATTTCAACCCGCACATGCTAATGATGGCGCGAAACATGCTGGGCGCAGATCACCTGGTGATGGGCAGCGACTATCCGCATTTACTGGGTTCAATCGACCGCGCTGTCTCATCGATTGAAGGTTTGGAAATTTCTGAATCAGAGAAGCGGCAGATCTTTGAAGGGAACGCGCTGAAGATTTTGAATAATGTTTGAGTGAAGCTCACAGCGCCAGTCAAAGACTTGACGCGCATCGGTATGGTCACCTTCCGCCGATTCTGACGATGTTATTTCAAGGGTGGGTGACTTAGCAGGTTGTTGGGCGTCATACCGGATGCGTCCTGGCGATCCTACTTGCTGCCTTGCTGGATCTTCAACGAAAGCCTTGGCTTGCAAGGACTCGGGTGTATAGTGGCGGCCATTGACCGTTGGCTCCCGCACGAGTGGCGGGAACTCCCGTTGCTTTAGCGCCGTAGTCGAGAAACAACTGTGAAACCCCAACAAGCAACTTGGCGAAGATTAGTTCTCGCTCTCCTGCTCGCAGGTTTTGCTTTCGTGTTACTAGTCGCCGGCATTCGCACCCCGAGCGAAGCTACGGCGCCCCAAGGAAGGCAGGTTGAATACAACATACCGAAGAACCTACCGCTTAAGGTGAAGCTCAAAGCGGACAAGGAAGCCAAAGTTAAGGACATGGGCAATGCAGAGTGGTTGCGAGATTTTGAGCTTCAAGTCACTAATCTTTCGGATAAACCAATTTACCTCGTAGAGTTTTGGCTGACGTTGCCAGATACCAAGACCGAGAACGACAATCCCCTCGCCTTTATCCTGAGATTTGGAAGAATTGATTTCTTTAAATTTAACACTCGGCCCATTGAGACGGATGTGCCCCTCAAACCGGGCGAAACCTACGCGTTTTCGATCGAGGAGACGTTCCAGCAAGGATGGGCAGAGTTTAAGCATAGAAAAAACGTGCCTGATCCGGGAAAGATCAGCATCGACTTTGTCCATTTGAGTTTTGGCGACGGCTCAGGCTTTGATGGTGGTGGCGTGGCGTATCCATACAAAAGGGATGGCGTGTCGAACGGCACGTCAATAACGAAGCTTGCTCCAGTTCCCGTGGTGGAGAAGCACTTATGAAATCCAAACAATCGACTTGGCGAAGATTCATTCTTGCGCTCCTTTTCGCAGTCTCTGCCTTAGTCTTATTTGGCCGCGGCGTTCGCTCACCGAGCGTTGCGATGTCGTTCCAAGGGCGACAGGTAGTAGAGGACTTACCCAAGAACGTGCCATTAAACGTTAAGCTCAAGGCGGAAAAGGAACCCAAGTTCAAGGACATGAGCAATCCAGATTGGTTGGGAGATTTTGAGCTGGAAGTTACCAATACCTCTGACAGGCCAATTTACTTTCTGGAATTCTGGTTGATGTTACCGGAGATTCGTACCCCCGACAACAACCCGATTGCCTTTTCACTTCGTTACGGTAGAGGCGATTTCGTTATTCAAGAAACTCTACGCAATGACACTGATGTCCCTATCAAACCGGGCGAAACCTATGCGTTCATAATTCCAGTGGAACAAACGCGAGGATGGCGCCAGTTCAAGAGTAAAGGCAGCGTGCCCGACCCTGACAAGGTCAAAATTCAGTTCATACAGTTGAGTTTTGGAGACGGCACAGGTTTCAAGAGTGGAGGTTCGGTTTATCCAACTAAGAGGGCCGGATCGTCCGTCAGTTCGTGTCGGGAGGGCCTAACGCTCTTCAATGAGCATCCATAAGAAATACACTAAATTGCGTTTCAGGTAAGCACAATCATAGATCCCCGTTGGCTGGGGAATGGCCTGGTAAGCAAAGATTCGAGGTTATTAACTAGGGCCGGTAGATTGTCTAGCTAGATCTTCAACAAAACCGTTGACTTGCATGCACCAGGGAGTATAGTTGCCGCACTCAAGTTGGCTCCCGCTAACGAATGGCGAGAATTTCATTTGCCCCTATGTAGTCGAGAAACAGTTATGAAATCCAAACAATCGACTTGGCGAAGATTAGTTCTCGCTCTCCTGCTCGCAGGTTTTGCTTTCGTGTTACTAGTTGCCGGCGTTCGCATACCGAGCGGAGCCACCTCACCACAAGGAAGGCAGGTTGAATACAACATACCAAAGAATCTCCCGATTAAGGTGAAGCTCAAAGCTCAAAAGGAAGCCAAGATTAAGGACATGGGCAACACGGAGTGGTTGCGAGATTTCGAACTCGAAGTTACGAACCTTTCTGACAAGCCTATCTACTTTGTCGAATTTTGGCTAAAGTTACCGGAAACGATCACCGAGAACAACAACGCGCTCGCCTTTATGCTCAGGTTTGGAAGAATTGATTTCTTTCACTTTGACACGCGGCCTATTGCGACCGATGTGCCACTGAAACCTGGGGAGACTCACACGTTTTCAATTGAGGAAACGTTCCTGCAACGATGGGCAGCGTTTAAGCAAAGAAGGAACGAACACGACCCTGGAAAGATCCTGATCTCCTTTCGCCATTTGAGTTTTGGAGACGGGACAGGCTTTGCTGGTGGTGGCGTCCCCTATCCATACAAAAGGGACGGAGCGTCAAACAGCACATGTCCCGCCCCCAAGAAAGCGTTAGTGAGTACAAATCAGCGAACTCCATCTTGGGCTTCACCAAGAGCTTCCCTCCGATCAATACCGGCACTATTTCGACCTGTAGTTTTTTTTTGACCCCGAGTTCCTACATTGAACCGCGAGAACCTGAACCACCTACGCCATCAGACATCAACTGTCCTGGTACGGACTGTTCTTATACGAAGTTCGCTACTTATATTTGCGTGTGCTTTAACGAGGCGGAAACCTTTCAGGTGGTTGGTTCCGCTGATCCTGAGGGTGCATGTCAACTAAGCTACCGAAACGATTTCTTGTGCGGGGGTCTCGGGGTCTACTGTGTTCAATGGGAACTTGTTCCATGTGGGTCGCCAACCCCCACCCCGTCGTCATCCCCATCGCCTGAACCGACCTGCGATTCAAACGAGCGGCCAAATTCTACCAATTGCTATTGTTTGCAACTTCCACAGCCAATGGGAGGGGTGTGGAATTGTGGGTGTCTGCTGCCAAGTGAGTCCGGTGCCTATGAAGGAAAACACGCGAATTATGTGCTGTATCCTGGAACTCAAGGAGTCGCCGGATGTCCTTCGAACATGATTAACTACAATGGCAGTGATTGCTGCGCGTGTGTGTTCGCTACGTGCCTGGATGGCAGTAGGCCAAATAGTCAGACCTGCGAATGTCCCACGCCAACGCCCACGCCACCAACCAACCCGAGCGACTGTATATTGATCGGCTGGTCCTGGAACTATTCGAATTACACGTGTAATCCGTTCCCCGTCGAATGTCCGGGATTGTGTACGGACCCTCAGTATAGTTACAACGCTCAAGATTGGTGCCTATATAGGACCGGCTGCCCGGACGGATTCACAGCCGACGGCAGCGGATGCTGCAGAGTCTCGGATTCACCCATATTAATCGACGTCGCTGGGAATGGTTTTGAACTAACCGATAAGGTCAACGGAGTTTCTTTTGACTTTAGAGGAACAGGTACGCCACAGCAACTCTCGTGGACGGCACGTGGTTCAGACGATAGCTGGCTCGTGCTCGACCGAAATGGCAATGGTGTAATCGACAATGGCGGTGAGTTGTTTGGCAACAAGACGCCTCAGCCACCAACGCTTGACCCGAACGGCTTTATCGCACTGGCTGAGTATGACAAGGCCAACAACGGCGGGAACGGTGACGGCATAATCGACGCGCATGATTCAGCTTACTTCGTGCTACGGCTCTGGCGTGACACGAATCATGACGGCGTGTCACAACCGTCGGAGTTGCGAACGCTTTCGAGTGCTGGTGTCGCTTCGATTTCCCTGGACTACCAGCTCTCTAAGAAGACGGATCAATTCGGCAACCAATTTCGCTACCGTGCAAGGGTTGACGATGCGAAGCACAAGAAAGTCGGCCGCTGGGCCTGGGATGTTTTCTTAGTTTCTCAATAACCCGCCTTTGGGGCGTTTCGCCGATCTAAGGTACGGCGATTAGAGACTCAAGGGCGACACACACTAAGCTCATTTACTCACGTCGGTAATCAGGACCGCGTCCCGGGACGAAGTGCCGCGGGTGCAGACCAGGATTTTTCCGTCGCGGGTCCAGGCAAATCCATTCATCAAACCATCTTTGAACTGAGTGATCTGTTTGGGATCGCCGCCGTCAATTGGCTGGCTCCAAATGTTGGTGGTGTTGTTGTTGGTTACCGTGTAGTAAATCGATTGGCCGTCAGGCGACCACTGGGCGAGAGTCTGAACTCTGCTTCCTTCTCGAAATGCGAAAGTCTTACTGGGCTCACCGCCTTCGAAAGGAATAATCGCGATCCGGTTGGGCGGGGCAAACGCATCGTACGAATCGGCGTAAATATATGCAACGGACTTGCCGTCGGGCGAAATCATTGGCACCAGCGAAACCTTCGAGGTCAGCTCCGCCGGGTTGCCGCCATCGATCGAGACCTTCCACACCGTGGGTTTGGCGCTGCCAAAAGTTGAATACAGCACCCACTTGCCATCAGGAGAAATGGTTGGCGCCCCTTCGCCCTTTCCCTGGCTCAACTGTTTGGGATTGCTGCCGTCAAGATTGATGCGCCAAATCGCGCTGGCGCCGCCGCGGTTTGACGTAAACACGATGTAACGGCCATCGGACGAGACGACCGGGGCGATGTTCTTTCCAGCGTTAGAGGTTAACTGTTTGCGCTGGCCACCGTCGGCATCCATGATCCAGAGATCAACCGTGCTGCTCTCGTTGGAGCCAAACACAATGCGACCGTCTGGCGTCCAGGCGACGGTATTACCAAAAGATCCATAGAAGCTGAGATTTCCGACCGGCAACTGCGAGGCTTTCTCGGCCTCGCCGTTCGGCGCGACGAACACATTAACCAGGCCCGACTGCACTACCGAAACAAATTTGTCGGCCTTCTCCGACAAACTGATGTCCCGATGCTGATCGAGGTCATTGGTGACCGCGCGCATCTCGCCATTCGGATACGGCAAGAACCAAACCTGACTGTCGGACGCGCTGGCTCCCGCAATCACCAACAAACCGCTCATGTCCGGAAGCCAGGACGTTCGACCGATAAAGGGCTGGCCCGATGGGGTTAGATCGATTTCTTTTCCATTACTGACGTGCACGGCGATTACATGGCTCGGACCAGTAACGTCAGCCACGGTGGCGGCTATTAATTCACCATCCGAGGACCATGACGGGCCGGTAAAGAAAATCGGCGCGAAGGCCTGCGGACGTTTTCGCTTGGCGAGAACCTGTTCGCCGCTGCCGTCAATATTTGCGACTACCAATGCGCTTTCGCCTTCAGCCGGAAAGCTGCCGCGAACAAATGCCATGCGCTTGCCGTCAGGCGAGAGAGTCACGGGTGAATCCAGCCATTCCGTTATGCGCGTGGGCGTACCACCTAAAAGCGGTACGCGATAAAGCGTGCCCTTATCGAGCCGTTGTTTGATGACGTAATAGAGATCGTTATTGTCGTGAGATACCGTCAGGCCAAAGACACCGACATCGGCCCCGGGCACGATCTCTTTGTCATTCGCCGTCTTGACTTGCCTGATCCAAATACTTTGCTTCCGCGCATCGCTCAGCGTGAAGACGACGACCCGGCCATCCGGCGAGAGCGTTGCGTGGGTCACCTTTCCTGAATTAGTAATACGAGTGACCGTCGTAGTTTGAAAGTGGATCGGCGCCTTGCGGAAGTAGCGATACAGTCCGTAACCTGCCGCGCTTACGGCGACCACCAGTAAAACGGCAGATAGTGCAGTAGCGAGCCGGTGACGCTTGATTTCAATTGTCAGCGAATCGGTGATGGTCGAGAGAGCGCTTCTCACTTCGCCGGTAGAAGATGTGGGGGTGGCCGACGCGATCGCGGTTTGCATAGCGGGCGACGGCGCGCGGTTGCCTAGCTTCTCCTGAAACTCGAGATCCTGTTTCAGCGAGCGCACATCGATGAGCAGATCCTTGATAACCTGGTATCGCTCCTCGCGATCCTTTCGCAGGCTCTTGTGGACAATGCGGACGAGCTCAGCGGGAGCATCGGGCAGCCGCTCCGCCAGTGGCGGAGGTTCGGTTTTCAGGATCGCGGCCAGGGTGTCGCTGGGCGTTTCGCCGTCGAACGGTTTGGCGCCGGAGATCATTTCGTACATCACCGCGCCCAGACTGAACACATCCGAACGCGTATCGACCTCTTTTCCGCGCGCTTGCTCTGGCGACATATAGCCGGCGGTCCCCATGACGACACCCGATCCGGTGCGCACCTGTTTGGTGACCGCTTCATCCGCGGAAATCGTGTTGGACATTTCGGCCAGCTTGGCCAGGCCGAAATCCAGAATCTTCACATAGCCATCCGGACGCAGCATGATGTTCTCAGGCTTGATGTCGCGATGGACGATGCCGACCTTGTGCGCCGCGGAGAGCGCATCGGCAACCTGGATCGCAATATTGAGTGATTCGCTGATCGTGAGCTGAGAGTGTGACAGCCGCTGACGTAAAGTCTCGCCTTCGACAAACTCGGTCGCGATAATGTGGCTCGCGCCCGATTTCATAATCTCGTAGATGGTGATGATGTTTGGATGGTTCAGGGCCGAAGCCGATCGGGCTTCCTGCTCAAACCGCCGCAGCCGTTCATCGTTTTTCGTAAAAGCTGCGGGCAGAAGTTTCAGGGCCACCTTGCGATTCAAACGCCGATCCTGGGCGAGATAGACTTCCCCCATGCCGCCGCGGCTGATAAACGAGACCACTTCGTAAGGACCGGCCATCTGTTTTGGTTTTAGCTCGGTGACGCCGTTAACGATCGTTTCGGCGGCGGCTTCGTAGGCGGGGTTATCCAGAAAGCCTCCCGGGCGACCGTCGGACGAAATCAGCGATTCGACTTCCTGGCGCAGCTCGTCGTCGCCACCGCAGGCGTCGGTGACAAAAGCTGCGCGCTCGTGCGGCGCGCGCTCGAGGGCTGCCTGGAAAATGGCCTTAACTTTTTGCCAGCGATCGGCTTTCATCGATTTGTTTGAATATAGCTCTGACTATTAACGCGCAAGAGCTAACCGGAACCCCTCAAAAAAATGTTGCCTGTCGTGCCGGCGTCAGAGTACCAACTTTAGTTGGGTTTTTGGCGGCCTTAACCCTCTTATTCCAGTTTCCGCCTCAACCATGCCCGCGCCATTTTCCAGTCACGCTCGACCGTCGCGTGGCTGATGCCCAGGACCTCGGCCGTCTCGTCAATAGAAAGCCCGCCGAAAAACTTCAATTCGACGATGCGCTCCTGCTGCGAATCGAAGATCTTCAGTTCTTCCAGGGCCTCGTGCAACGCCAGCAGGTCAACCTCAGGCTTATCAGCCAATTGGCCGGCGCTGGTAATTGACAGGCGTTCCTGATGCGGCCCGCCGCGCTTGGCGGCCTGATGCTGTCGCGCGTGGTCGACCAGGATGCGACGCATCAGCTGGGCCGCGACGCCATAGAATTGCGCCCGATTCTGCCACCGCGCGTTCTTCTGATCGATCAGTTTCAGATAGGCTTCGTTGACCAGAGCCGTCGGTTGCAGGGTGTGGTCCTGCCGCTCGCGGCGCAAATAATTTCGCGCCAGGCGCCGCAGCTCGCTGTAAACCAGCGGCATTAACTGCTCGAGTGCCCGCGCGTCGCCTTCGTTCCACTTCAACAAAAGTTGCGTGACGTTTTCGGAGGATTCCATGGGAGTCCCAATTCCAGCTTAGACGCCTTTCGGTTTTAGAGGCGTCCAGTTTAGCCGCAGGACTGGTCCCGCGCTGGGCATGAACGGCGGACGAGGCCGGCCGCCCAAACGAGTTTGAATTCCGGGCGGCGAAATTCTACAACAAAATTTTCCCGATGGTGAGGGAGTTTAGCTCAAACCTCCGCGTTATCAGGTGTAAGGCAAAAGTGGTGAAGCAGTTATTGAACGCCACGAGACGGCCGCCGGTCGCTTCAACCGCCACGGCAGTAAAGCTAATAAGGAGAAACCAAGATGAAAAAGACTTACACATTGATCGCGTTGTTGGGTTTGTTGGTAACCATGGCCGTGGCGGCCAATGCTCAAATCGCCGGCCGCAGCCAGCTCAGGGCGAATATTCCGTTCGAATTCAACGTTGGCGATAAGACTTTGCCGGCGGGCGAGTACCGCGTTGC
>Ga0068866_10001184_pt1 | contig 11391 bp, 9 predicted proteins | sample KBSMisM22_FD_66587 | JGI IMG/M metagenome (GOLD analysis project Ga0068866, IMG submission 66587) | Miscanthus rhizosphere microbial communities from Kellogg Biological Station, Michigan, USA - KBS Miscanthus M2-2 | ecosystem: Host-associated > Plants > Roots > Rhizosphere > Soil ... | reverse complement strand
CGTGGCATCGGACTTCCAGTTACAGCCTTCACCCACGATCCAAGCCAAGCCGAGGACATCATCGACCTCGTCGGCGGGCCGCCGGTCGTCATCAAGCTGCTCGAAGGAACGCAGGGCATCGGCGTTGTGCTCGGGGAGACCGTGAAATCAGCAAAGTCGGTGATCGAGGCGTTTCAGGGCGTGAACGTCAACATCTTGGTGCAGCAGTTCATCGCGGAGGCCGACTCGACCGATATCCGCGCGCTCGTGATTGGCGATCGCGTGGTGGCCTCGATGAAGCGGCAGGGGCCGCCGGGCGAGTTTCGCTCGAACCTGCATCGCGGCGGCTCGGGCGAAAAGGTGCGCATCACCCCGCAAGAGCGAAGCGCGGCGGTCCGGGCAGCGCGCACGCTCGGTCTCAATGTCTGCGGCGTCGACATGCTGCGATCGAAAAACGGCCCGCTTGTGCTCGAGGTCAACTCATCACCCGGCATTGAGGGGCTGGAGAAGGCGACCGGCATCGACGTGGCAACCCCGATCATCGAGTTCCTCGAGCGCCACGCAGCCCCGAATAACACTCGAACCAAGGGCAAAGGCTAACTCCGGTTTCGCCCCATAGCTCGCCCGCTGCGACAGGAAAGCTAACCGCCGGGCATGTTCCTGCGGTAAATTCCGGCACGTCCAACGGGGAGATTTACGCAAATGGCCCTCAAGCGTGCCTGCAGTAGTAATGCCATTTATTGGATTTTCTCTTTCTCGATCATGGCGTTACTCACGATCACGGTTGGTAGCGGCTCTAGCAAAAGCGAGGAGAAGAAGCCGTCGCCCTGCACTGAAGACGCCATGATCGTGTTCGATGCCTCCGGCTCAATGTCAGGCAACCAGACTCTCGGGATTCCTAATTCGCAAGCGCGCATTGATGAGGTCCGCGCGGCCTTGGCTCAGGTCTTGCCGAGCGTCACCAAGTTCCGGCGAGTCGGTCTCGTCACCTACGGGCCAGGGCCGTACAACCAGTGCAACGTCAAGGTCGAGTTCCCACCAACGCCGGACGCTGCCCAAGCCATCATGAGCACGGTCAACGCCTTAGTGCCGGCGGGCAAGACACCGCTCACCTCGGCCGTAGAGCAGGCCGCCCAGGTGCTCGACTTCAAAAAGAAACCTGGCGTAGTCGTGGTCGTGACTGACGGCGAGGAGACTTGTGGCCGATCGCCTTGCGCGCTTGCCAAGCAGCTCCAGATGACCGCTCAGCAGCTCACTGTTCACGTCATCGGCTTCCGCTATGAGAGCTTCTCATGGACCGGCGAGAGCAGCGTGATGGACCTGATGTGTCTCGCCAACGAGAACCACGGCCTCTACATCAAGACGAATAGCGAGGAAGAGCTCGTAGAAGCGCTCGAGAAGACGCTCGATTGCCCGATGATCTCTCAGGCGGCGCCCACCTCGCTTACAAAGTAAGCTGGCGCCTCACAGGCCCATGGCTTTGTGCGCTTCGGTCATGTGCTGCATGCAGCCCGCTTTATCGCCCTTCTCCATGGCTGCCTTTGATTGATCGAGAGCCGCCGTTGCCTCCTTCTGCTTGGTTGGATCGGTCATCTCGGCGATCAATTTATCCATCTGCTTCATATGGGCGTCGGTGCAGAGGTCCGCGGCATAGGCGGGGCAAGCGGCCGCTGTCGCAACTATTGCTACTGCGAAAGAGATTTTGTGCATGGCTTCCTCCTTCCGGGTTTGACCGAGAGGGTCGCATCTCAAACGCGCAACGGATCGGTTTGGAATCCGTTGCGAACCAGAAATTTTTGCCTCGAGCCCGGAAATGCTCATAACTTTCAGCCGCGACTTTCGAGCGGTTGACGGGCAAGGGCACAGGCGCGCTCTATGCGGCGAGTTCAGGAGGGAGCGGTTAACATCATGCGGCGCGCAATCACTATTGCGGTCATTGCGTTTGCTGCATGCTCGCTCAAAAGAGCTTCCGCCGAGGATCAAAGCCTGCTCAAGCAGTGCTGGACGCCGCAGGTTTTGGCGGGCACTAACCAGGAATTGAAATCGAGCCGGACTCCATTCCATCTTGATTTTCCGGCGCTCAAACAGGTGCCTCCTCTCCCAGTGACACCCGTGCCGCAAGAGCTGCGTGGCTCGATCAGGGCCGTCGAGCTTCCTCCCGGCGTCAAGCTCATCGCGCTGACGTTCGATCTTTGCGAAACCAGCAGCGACATCGCGGGCTATGACGGCCGCATCGTCGATCTTCTTCGCGCTCAAGATGTGAAGGCCACGTTCTTCGCCGGCGGCAAATGGATGGAGACCCACCGCGAACGCGCCGAGCAACTCATCGCCGATCCCAACTTCGAGATCGGCGGCCACGGATTGCGCCATCTCGACCTGTCGCATGTGAGCGACCAAACCCTACAGGACGAGATCCGCTTGACCGAGACAGCCTATACAGAGACACGGAGGGGCCTGCTCACAAAGCAATGCGCGGCAACCGCGCAGCCGCAGAGTCCCATTCCAGAGCAGATGAGCGTGATGCGGTTCCCCTACGGTCGGTGCAACGCGAAGTCGCTCGCCGCGGTGGCGGATGCTGGACTGCTCGCGATCCAGTGTGACCTCATCACCGGCGATCCCGACCCGCACCGCTCTGCAAGGGCCATTGCCGACACGATCCTGACCAAAGTCCATCCTGGAGCGATCATAGTTGCTCACGCCAACGGGCGCGGCTGGCATACCGCTGACGCCCTCGCGCTTGCCATCCCCAAGCTCAAGGAAGAAGGCTATAGCTTTGTGACGGTGAGCGAGCTGCTCAAGGCAGGAAAGCCTGTGATAACCGCGAGCTGCTACTTGAACAAGCCAGGCGACAATACGCGCGTCGCTCACGCTGCCAAACGCGACGGCGCCCCGAATGCCCTCTCAATTTTCGATCACCCCTATTGAGCTCGGCCGAGCACGGCTCGTGGCGCTTGACCCTCGCGGCGTTTACGGGCTCGCGGCCGCAATCGTGGACATGCCGCCATGGTCCGTAATGAATTATTCCGCCGACCTCATGGCCCGGTTTCTCTCAACGGCTGACGGTTGTGTTTCACGTTACGCGGTCGAGATCGGAGGCGAACATTTGGGAGCTGTCTCGGTGCGCTCACCTTGGCTCAAGGGGCCTTATCTGGAGCTGCTCGCGTTGTTGCCGGTAGCGCAAGGTCAAGGCATCGGCTCAGCCATTCTCACTTGGTTCGAGCAAGAAGCGATCGAGCACGGCTCGCGTAATCTCTGGGTGTGCGCCTCGTCATTCAATATGCACGCCCTGCGCTTCTACGAGCGACACGGTTTCGAGCATGCCGCAGCTTTGCCCGGGCTAGTCGCGGACGGCTATGAGGAGATACTGCTGCGCAAGTTCCCGCTTGGCGGCAGTCGATGACCGGGCGTATGCCTGCCAGCTATTGCGCTTGAGAGCCTGCCCCGCTGGAAGCCTTGTCTGCGGGCGCTTCAGATTTGTCGCCGGCACCTGCGTCGGCGTTGTCGTCGCCTTGGTCGCTTGGCGCTGAATCGACGAAGAGTGTGCCGTCTTCGATCGAAGCCGACTCATCGCCTTTCATCTCGTATTGCTCGCCGCTATCGAGTCCTATGGTGCAGCCCTTGTCGCATGGGGCATCAACCTCGGCTTGCGGCTCGACGGTAAGCTCCTTGTTGTTGCCGTTGACGGTCACGGTGATGGTGTGGGAGTCGCCGTCCATATTCGAGATGGTGAGCGCCTCCGCCGGAAGAGCCAACAGTGCTGCGAATGCGCCAAGGCTTAAAATACTGACGATCCTCATCCTTTCGTTCCCTCCAGAAAACGGCGAACCTTTTTAGCGGGCCCCGCCCGTGCCTCATGCTTCGGCGCCACGCCTAGCCCATAACAGCGCCTGGATTGTGTTTCTGCAGCGGCCAAACTGTGCAGTCGAGACCCTGCAATTCCGCCTTTTTGCCATCTCCACCTCGACCGTTTGAAATTGTTTCGCGACCCCGAAAAAGAAATCGTGCTCGGAGCGGCGAACCGGAACTCGTTGGCGGCGTTATTTGGCTCGCACCGCACCGAAGAGAGGTTGTGCAGTGCAAAAGGGGAAACGTCTTTCAAGGAGGGGCCGTGCCGACGGTATGGAACGCCCTCCGGTCCGGAAGGAGCTTCCGATGGAATTCACGGCCTCTGTGACCGCCGTCATGGCAATAGTTTCCTTCGGCTTTCTCGCCGCCATTCTCCTTGGAATGATTTAAAGCCTCAGCGGTTTTCCGAGCATTTGAGCGATCGTGCGTCTTCCACGCAAGCTGTGGGACGCCTCCCGCGCATTTTGCTGGCCCTACTCTGCTGCGTCGGCCAATAACTTGGGATCGTAATTGAGGATGGTACCGAGCCAGCGTTCGGTTTCCTCGATGCTCCAGCCCTTACGCCCCGCGTAGTCGGCGACTTGATCGCGCCCGATCTTTCCCACGCCGAAATAACGGCTCTCGGGATGGGAGAAATAAAGGCCCGAGACGGCGGCCGCTGGCCACATTGCATAGCTCTCGGTCAGCTTTATCCCCGCCGCTTTCTCAGCGTCGAGCAACGCGAACAAGGTACCCTTCTCGGTGTGGTCGGGCTGGGCGGGATAGCCTGGCGCTGGCCTGATGCCGGCATAGTCTTCGGCAATGAGTTGCTCATTCGAAAGCTTCTCGCCAGGCGCATAAGCCCAAAGCTCTCGGCGCACCTTCTCGTGCAAAGCCTCGGCAAAGGCCTCGGCAAGACGGTCGGCAAGCGCCTTGATCATGATCTTGGAATAATCGTCATTGGCGCGCTCGAACCGGCGGGCCACCTCTTCCTCGCCAATGCCGGCAGTCACGGCAAAAGATCCGACATAGTCGGCGAAGCCTGTCTCCTTCGGCGCCACGAAATCGGCAAGCGCCAGATTGGCACGCGAGCCGTCGCGCGCCATCTGCTGGCGCAGCGTGTGCAGCACGGCAATACGCTTGGTGCGCCTATCGTCTGCATAAAGCTCGATATCGTCACCCAGGCTGTTCGCTGGCCAGAAGCCAACGGCGCCATTTGCTGTCAGCCACTTCTCGTCGATGAGCTGCTTCAGCATGGCTCGCGCATCGTCATAGAGATTGCGCGCAGCCTCGCCGTATTTGTCGTCATCGAGGATGCGCGGAAACGTTCCCTTAAGCTCCCAGGCATGGAAGAACGGCGTCCAGTCAATGTAGCGCGCCAGCTCGGCAAGATCGTAAGCCTTGAACGCGCGCGTGGCGAGAAACGTCGGCTTGGGCGGCGTATAGACTGCCCAGTCGAGCTTGAGCCGGTTGGCGCGAGCATCGGCAATCGAGGTGCGAGCTTTCTCGGCCTGCCCGCGCGCATATGAGTCGGCCATGCGCGCATATTCCTCGCGCACTTTCGCGATCGCTTTCGGCCGCCCTTCGGGCGACATCAGGCTCGATACCACGCCGACCGCGCGGGAGGCGTCGGTGACATAGATCGCCTGGCTCTTATGATAGTTCGGGCTGATCTTGACCGCTGTGTGCACCCGGCTCGTGGTGGCGCCGCCAATCAGGAGCGGCAGGTCGAAGCCTTCGCGCTCCATCTCGGCCGCGACGTGGCACATCTCGTCGAGCGACGGCGTGATCAGGCCTGACAGTCCGATGATGTCGACTTTTCGCTCGCGCGCCGTGTCGAGGATCTTCTGCACCGGCACCATGACGCCGAGGTCGATGACGTCATAATTGTTACACTGAAGCACGACGCCGACGATGTTCTTGCCGATGTCGTGCACGTCGCCCTTCACTGTGGCGAGCAGGATCTTGCCGGCCGACGGCTGATCGGCGAGGCCGAGATCGCGCTTCTCCTGCTCCATGAAGGGCATGAGGTAGGCGACCGCCTGCTTCATCACGCGGGCCGACTTCACCACTTGCGGCAGGAACATCTTGCCGGAGCCGAACAGGTCGCCGACCACGTTCATGCCGGCCATCAGAGGACCTTCGATGACGTGCAGTGGGCGCTCGACCTTTTGCCGCGCTTCTTCAGTGTCCTGCTCGATATAGGTGCCGATGCCGTGCACCAGCGCTTGGACCAGCCGCTCCTCTACGGGCTTCTCGCGCCAGGAGAGATCGACCTCTTTCTTTTGCGCCCCCTCGCCCTTGAAGCGCTCGGCAGCTTCGAGCAGGCGATCAGTGGCGTCCGACCTGCGATTCAGGATTACGTCTTCGACCAGCTCGCGGAGCTCTGGGTCGATGTCATCGTAAAGCGCGAGTTGGCCGGCATTGACGATGCCCATGTCCATGCCGGCTTGGATCGCGTGATAGAGGAACACCGAATGCATCGCTTCACGTACCCGCTCATTGCCGCGGAAGGCGAACGAGAGGTTCGACACGCCGCCAGAGACGTGCACGTAGGGAAGCTCGGTCTTAATGCGACGCGTCGCCTCGATATAGGCGTGGGCGTAATCATTGTGCTCCTCGATACCCGTCGCCACGGCGAAGATGTTGGGATCGAAGATGATGTCCTCTGGCGGGAAGCCGACCTTCTCGGTGAGCAATTTGTAAGCACGCTGGCAAATGGCGAACTTGCGCTCGGCGGTCTCGGCCTGGCCCTGCGCGTCGAAGGCCATGACCACCACCGCGGCGCCGTAGCGGCGCACTTTGCGAGCGTGATCGAGAAACGGCCCCTCTCCTTCCTTGAGACTGATCGAGTTCACGACCGACTTGCCCTGCACGCATTTGAGCCCGGCCTCGATCACCGACCACTTTGACGAGTCGATCATGATCGGCACGCGCGAAATATCCGGCTCTGCCGCCAGCAAATTGAGGAACACTGTCATGGCCTTCTCTGAGTCGAGCATGCCCTCGTCCATATTGACGTCGAGCATGTTGGCGCCGTTCTCGACCTGCTGGCGTGCGACTTCGAGCGCCGCGGCGTAGTCGTTCGCCTCGATCAGCTTGCGGAAGCGCGCGGAGCCGGTGACGTTGGTCCGCTCGCCAACCATGACGAAATTCTGCGCACCGTTTGTCATGCTAACTCGGACCTAACCATGCACGAAGGGCTCAAGGCCCGAGAGGCGCATCTTGTGCGCAAGTTGCGGGACTTGGCGCGGCTTATACTTGCAGACGGCACCGGCGATCGCGCGGATGTGGTCATGCGTCGTGCCGCAGCAGCCACCGACGATATTAATGAGCCCGTCCTTGGCCCACTCCTCCAATAGCCCGGACATATGTTCAGGGCTCTCGTCATAGGCGCCCATTTCGTTGGGAAGGCCGGCATTGGGATAGACGCTGACCAGCGTATCGGCGACGTGCGCGATCTCATCGACCGAAGGCCTAAGCTGTTCCGCGCCAAAGGCGCAGTTGAGCCCGAAGGAAAACGGCTTCAGGTGCTGCATCGAGTACCAGAAGGCCTCGGGCGTCTGGCCGGAGAGGTTGCGTCCAGAAAGATCGGTGATCGTGCCGGACACCATGATTGGCAATTCGACGCCGAGCTCGTCGAACACCTGCTCGACGGCAAAGCCCGCCGCCTTGGCATTCAGCGTGTCGAAGACGGTCTCGATTAGGATGATATCGACACCGCCGTCGATCAGCCCGCGCGCCTGCGTGGCATAAGCCTCGACCAGAGCGTCGTAACTCACATTGCGGAAACCCGGATTGTTCACGTCAGGCGAGATCGAAGCGGTGCGGTTGGTCGGGCCCATGGCGCCGGCAACGAATCTCGGCTTGTCTGGCGTCTTCCTGGTCCAGGCGTCGGCCGCCTCGCGGGCGAGCCTCGCAGCAGCGACATTCATTTCGTAAGCGATCTCGCCGAGACCATAGTCCGATTGCGAGATGGCTTGCGCGTTGAAGGTATTGGTTTCGACGATGTCTGCGCCCGCTTCGAGATAGGCATTATGGATCTCACTGATGATTTTGGGCTGGGTCAACACGAGGAGATCGTTGTTGCCCTTGAGGTCGCGCGCGAAATCTTTGAAGCGCTCGCCCCTGTAGCCAGCCTCGTCCAGCTTGTAGCGCTGGATCATGGTACCCATCGCGCCGTCGAGGATGAGGATGCGCTCCTTTGCCTCGCGCTTCAGCGCCGCGGTACGCTCGTCTCTGGTCATGATGCAACCTTTGCTTCGGTGAATGCCTTTGCCGGGCGCAGGCCCAAGAGATGGCAGATGGCATAAACGAGGTCGGCACGGTTCAGCGTGTAGAAGTGGAACTCGGTGACGCCCTGATCGACCAGGCCAAGAACTTGCTCCGCGGCCACAGCGGCAGCGACCAAATGGCGTGTCTCCTGATCTTCGTCGAGACCTTCGAAGCGGCGCCCAATCCAGTCCGGGACACTCGCACCCGATTTCGCGGCGAACCCGGCTACCTGCTTGAAATTATGGATTGGAATGAGACCGGGCACGATCGGCACGGTGATGCCGCGCGACTGCACCCGGTCGAGAAAGCGGAAATAGACTTCGTTGTCGAAGAAGAACTGGGTGATGGCGGTGGTGGCGCCGGCATCGATCTTGGCCTTCAGCATATCGATGTCCGCCTCGATGCTCGGCGATTCCGGATGCTTCTCCGGATAGCAGGCGACCGAGATCTCGAAGGGCGCAATCTTCTTGATGCCGGCGGTGAGGTCGGCGGCATTGACGTAACCGCCTGGCGTCGGCTTGTAGCAATCGCCCACGCCGCCTGGAGGATCGCCGCGCAGCGACACGATATGGCGCACGCCAAGATCCCAATAGTCGCGGATGACCTCGTCGAGCTCGGGCTTCGTCGCCGCCACGCAGGTGAGATGAGCGGCCGGTTTAAGCGTGGTCTCGCGCAGAATGCGAGCAAGCGTCGCGTGCGTGCGCTCGCGCGTCGAGCCGCCAGCGCCATAGGTGACGGACACATAGTTTGGCCTTAAGGGCTCCAGCCTGCGGATCGAGCGCCAGAGAGTCTCCTCCATCGCCGCGGTCTTGGGCGGGAAGAACTCGAACGACACATCGGTCGCTCCTCGGCCGAGAAACCGGCTCTTATGTCCGGTGGATGCGAGCATTACGCGGCGACCTCTACTTTACTGCCCAGTCTTTTCTTGTTTGAGTCGGCCGCTTTCAATCCAAGCCAGAGCGATACGGTAAGTTTGCCTTGTGAAGGCTCAGGACTTAGCTCGGCGAAGCGTTCAAGTTTCAGACCTGCGTTTTCGAATAGGCGGCCGAGCTGATCGCGGGCAAAGCCTAGCCGCCTGTGGGCTGATTGCTCGCGCAGGAACTCGAGCTCATGCGGCGCAAAATCGACCACGAGCAATTTGCCGCCAGGCCTAAGCACCCGCGCGGCCTCGGCGATCGCGGCCGAGGGATCGTCGAGGAAATGCAAGACCTGATGCAGCACCACGGCATCGGCGGCGCCATCAGGCAGAGGGACATTATAAAGATCGCCGTGGCGGACTTGCGCGTGGGATAGGCCTGCCCGCTCGAGCTTCATGCGCGCGTAAGCAAGCATGGCGTGATTGAGGTCGAAGCCGAGTGCGCGTAAGGCGCGGGCGCCGAACAGCTCGAGAATGCGGCCGGTCCCCGTGCCGAGATCGACGAGAAGACCGAACGGCCCCTGCCCGAGCGCTGCGTCCATGGCCGCTTCGACTTGGCTTTCGGCGACGTGGAGCGCGCGAATGTTGTCCCATTCGCTTGCATGCGCCTTGAAATATGCCTGTGCTGCTTCGGCACGCGCCTTCTGCACGGCTGCCGCACGCGCGTGGTCGCGGGCAAGGGTGAGGTCACTTTGATCGAGGCTCGCCACGATAGCGGTCGCAAGTGCGGCTTCGGCACCGCTGTCGGCAAGGCGGAAGAACACCCAAGAGCCTTCGCGGAAGCGCCTGATGAGCCCGGCCTCGGCCATCAGCTTCAAATGCCGACTGATGCGTGGCTGGCTCTGTCCCAGAATCTGGGTCAGGTCCTTCACGTTTAGCTCGCCGCCGGCAAGCAGTGCGAGGATACGGAGCCGCGTGGCCTCCCCCGCAGCGCGGAGTACCCCAAGGCTTTGGGCCCGAGAGAGGCCCGGCGATGCAAAACGAGCGTCTTGGCCCTCTGACATAAAGATATGTTTATATCTTCTCGCCGAAGAATTCAAGGCCCGTGGGAGCGCCCTTTCCGGTCAAGCCCGCGCGAATTTTTTGTATTTGATGCGCTTGGGCAGCACGGCGTCCTCGCCGAGCCGGCGCTTCTTGTCCTCCTCGTAATCGGCGAAATTGCCCTCGAACCATTCGACATGGCTGTCGCCCTCGAAGGACAGGATGTGCGTCGCGATGCGATCCAAGAAGAAGCGGTCGTGGCTGATGATGACCGCGCAGCCGGGGAAATCCTCGAGCGCTGCCTCGAGCGACGACAGTGTCTCCACGTCGAGATCGTTGGTCGGCTCGTCGAGCAGGATTAGGTTGGCGCCCGATTTCAGCATCTTGGCGAGATGCACGCGGTTGCGCTCGCCGCCCGAAAGCTGACCGACCTTCTTCTGTTGGTCGGGCCCCTTGAAATTGAACCAGCCGACATAGGCGCGTGACGGAACCTCGCGGTTGCCGAGTTTGATCACGTCTTTGCCGCCAGAGATCTCCTCGAATACGGTTTTCTTGCCGTCGAGCGCGTCGCGCGACTGGTCGACATAGCCGAGTTTCACCGTGTCGCCGACGCGGATCGATCCATCGTCGGGCTTGTCCTGACCGACGATCATGCGGAACAGCGTGGTCTTTCCGGCACCGTTAGGCCCGATCACGCCGACAATTCCACCGGGCGGCAGCTTGAAGGAGAGATCGTCGATCAGGAGTATCTCGCCAAAACCTTTCTCCAAATGCTCAGCATCGATCACAACGTCGCCGAGGCGGGGCCCGGGCGGGATGGTGATCTGTGGCCTTCCCGTCCGGTCCTTGCCGGCCTCCGCCAGAAGCTCTTCATAGGCGCGGATCCGGGCCTTCGACTTCGCCTGGCGCGCTTTGGGGCTTGCTCTGATCCAGTCGAGCTCGCGCGCGAGCGTCCGCTCACGGGCCTCGTCCTGCTTGCCCTCAACCTCGAGCCGCTTCGCCTTTTGCTCCAGCCATGACGAGTAGCTCCCTTTGTAGGGGATGCCCGCCCCACGATCGAGCTCGAGGGTCCATTCGGTGATGTTGTCGAGAAAGTAGCGGTCGTGCGTCACCATGATCACGGTGCCGGGGTAATCGCGCAAATGATGCTCGAGCCAGGCGACGCTTTCGGCGTCGAGATGGTTGGTCGGCTCGTCGAGCAGCAAGATGTCGGGCTTTGACAACAACAGCCGGCAGAGCGCTACGCGCCGCCGCTCGCCACCGGACAGCGTCTTCACATCCGCCTCGCCCGGCGGGCAACGGAGAGCATCCATCGCCTGCTCGACCTGCGCATCGAGGTCCCACAAGCCTTGGGCGTCGATTTCGTCCTGGAGTTTCGCCATCTCGTCGGCGGTCTCGTCGGAATAGTTCATCGC
>Ga0068866_10001178_pt1 | contig 11436 bp, 13 predicted proteins | sample KBSMisM22_FD_66587 | JGI IMG/M metagenome (GOLD analysis project Ga0068866, IMG submission 66587) | Miscanthus rhizosphere microbial communities from Kellogg Biological Station, Michigan, USA - KBS Miscanthus M2-2 | ecosystem: Host-associated > Plants > Roots > Rhizosphere > Soil ... | reverse complement strand
CGGTGCTGTTGAGCAGAACCGAGGCGGTGTCGTCGTCGTGGTTGGCAACGAGGAGATCTGGGACTCCGTCGCCGTTGAGCTCGGCGGTGGTGATCGCGGATGGCGCGCCGCCCGTGGCGAAGGCCTGCTGGGCGGCGAAGCTGGGCGTGGATGCACCGGGAACGGTGGTGTTGAAGAGGACCGATGCGGTGTCAGCTCCTTCGTTGGCGGTGAGCAGGTCGGCGCGGCCGTCGCCGTTGAGGTCCGCCGAGCCGACCCCGCTCGGGGCGTCGCCGGTGGCGAAGGGCTGCTGGGGGGCGAAGCTCGGGGTCGTCGCGGTGGGCGCAGCGGTCGCGTTCAGCAGGACGAATACCTTGCCGTCGGTGGTGTTGTTGTCGACGAGCAGATCGCGACGCCCGTCGCCGTTTACGTCCGTTGCGGTGACCCACCTGAGGAACGCGAATTCGTCGCTGGTGATGTTCTGCGGCGCAGAGAAGCTCGGGGTCTGCGCTCCTGGGGGCATCGTGTTGAACAGGACCGACAAGGTGGCGCCTCCGAGGCTGACGAGGGCGAGATCGGACTTGCCGTCGCCGTTGAAGTCAGCCGAGGTGACCCATTCCTTGAAGCCCGACGGCAGGTTGGGAACGACATGCTGGGGGGCGAAGCTCGGGATCGACGCGCCCGGTTCGGTGGTGTTGAGCAGGACCGAAACCCAGGGGATTCCCTGGCTGGCGACAACCAGGTCCGGCCGGCCGTCGCCGTTGAAGTCGGCCGTCGCAACCGAGCGGGGAGTGGCGCCCTGGACGGCGAAGCTCTGCTGGGGAGCGAAGCTCGGCGTGGAGGCGCCGGGGATCGTGGTGTTGAGTAGGACCGAAACGGCTTGTTTACCCTGATTGGCGCCGTTGGCGACGATCAGATCCGGCCTGCCGTCGCCGTTCACGTCGGTTGCCTGCAGCGAGTTGGTGTTCTCGCCGGCGCCGAAGCTCTGCTGAGGGATGAAGCTCAGCGTCGTCGCTCCCGTCGCCGTGGCGTTCATCAACACCGAGACATACTCGTGCCCCGCGTTGCTGAAGACCACGTCGGGCCGTCCGTCGCCGTTGAGGTCGGTCGCCTGCATGTAGCGGGGATTGTCGCCAGTGGCGATAACCTGCCGCGGTGAAAAGCTCGCGGTCCCCGAACCCAAGCCGGTGGTGTTGAGGAAGACCGAGATCGCGCGTTCGTCGATTTGGTTGTTCACGACGATCAGGTCGGGGCGGCCATCGCCGTTCACGTCCGCGGCGGTTGCCGAGCCCGGACCCCGACCGGCGGCAAAGGTCTGCTCAGGCGCATAACTCGGGGCGGTTGTTCCCGGTGCCGTGGTGTTCAGAAGTACCGAAAAGGCGTCTTCGCTGCCATTGGCGACAAGCAGGTCGCGCCGTCCGTCGCCGTTTACGTCCGTCGAGGCGATCGAATTGGAGCCCTCGCCAGTCGCGAAACCCTGCGGGGCGGCGAACTCCGGCGGCGGGCCGACGCCGGCGGCCCCGAGTTCCAGCGCGAGCTGCTTGTCGGGCGAGTAGGCCGCTACGCCCAGAGTCTGCACGGGGATGCTCGCCTCCGTCGCCCCGGCCGGTATCAGGAGATCCCCGCTTGTCCCTTCGTAGTCGGTGCCCGTCACCGCCGTGCCGTCCCGGGTCTCGTATTGCAGCCAGGTGTCGTAGGACGAGTCGCCGGTGCGCTCAAGCGCGAAGCTCATCGGCACCGGCGAGCTGCCGAGCACCGTGGCACTCGCTGGAGCGGCGGCCATCGAGGTAGAGTTCGCTCGGGCGGTACCAGCCAGGGACAGGACGAGAACGAGCGCCGCCAGACATGCGACAACGATGCCGCCGACCTTCCCAACGGCCGTGCCCTCATTGTCTTTCGCGCGATGCCGGTTGCGCAACCCCATCACGAACATCTGGCGACCCCCTAAACCTGCCGAATCCGTGTATTCAGGATACCGACGCGTTTGTTCTATCGACCACCGTCACCGCCAATGCCCACTTGATGCATCAGTACCCAGGCGCTCGCCATTGACGTCAGTGAGCCGAGTCAGCCGATCGCGGCGAGGTTGCCATCCTCTGCGGTGGCGCGCTGGAGAAGCCGCAAGGGTCGCCGGGCCTCGGCCTCTGCGACTTGACGGCGACCTAGCGGCGGCGTTGCGTCCCATAGGTGTTCTCGGCGATCCAGCTCCCCAGATCGGAGCGGGTGAACCTCAGCCCGCGCTCGCCGATCCGAACGTGCGGCAGACCTCGCGAGCAGACCAGCTCGTAAACCGTGCTGCGAGGCACATGCAGGAGTCGCGCCGCTTCGTCGGCGGTCATCAAGGGCTCGGTAGGGATCGGAGTGTCGGGCATCTGTCTCTAGTCCTGTTGTCCACCGAGAGAGTCGTTTGCGTCGGGCGTTTGCATCGGATAAGTCCGAAAAAGCCCCCAGAAAATCAAGCTCAACCAGTCAGCCAAGAGTCACAAGAAAGACACCAGCTAATAGCAAGAAGGTCCGGCACTCATGGCAGCTATTCAGCCATGAGAAGCCAGCCAGAACAAGACCCCCAACAGCCAACAGCAACCACCCTCACGCCCTATCACTTTGTTAAGAGATCGGTACATCAGGCGCTCTCCACGGACATACCCCGTGGATGCTCTCAATCGGCAAGCTCGGCAAAGGACAGGAGCGCTACTACCTCGACAAGGTCGCCGAAGGTGCTGAGGACTACTACTCCGGCGAGGGCGAGGTCGCCGGAGAATGGCTCGGCGACGCCGAGGAGGACCTAGGCCTCTCCGGCGAGGTCGAGGCGGCACAGCTCGAAGCGATGCTGACCGGCCGCAACCCGCTCGACGGGGAGCCGCTGGTCGGGATGCGCGGCGTCCCTTCCAACGGCTCAGTTCCCGGCTTCGACCTCACCTTCTCGGCTCCCAAGTCCGTCTCCCTGCTGTGGGGTCTCGGCGGGCCCGTCGTCGCCGTCGAGGTCAAAGCGGCTCACCGCGAAGCGGTAGGAGCCGCCCTCGACTACATGCAGCGCGAGGCGTGCTGGACGCGGCGGGGAGCGGGCGGCTCGGAGTTCGTCCAGGGCAACGGCTATCTGGCGGCGGGCTACGTCCACCGCTCCTCCCGCGCGGGCGATCCGCAGCTGCACACCCACGTCCTCATTGCCAACGCGACCAAGGGACCGGACGACCGCTGGACCCGCCTCTACCACCCGGCGATCTACGAGCACGCCAAGACCGCCAGCTACATCTACGAGGCGCACCTCCGCCACGAGCTGACCCGCCGCCTCGGCGTCGAGTGGCAGCCAACCCGCAAGGGCATCGCCGAGATCGCGGGCTTCGCAGACAAGCACCTACGGGCTTTCTCGACTCGCCGCCAACAGATACTCGAGGCGGCCGGCGCGGGCGCCTTCGCGCGCTCAATGCAGGTCGCCGCACTCACCACGCGCCAGCCGAAGGAGCGCGACGTCGGCCACGGCGAGCTGTTTGAGCGCTGGCGATCGAGGGCCGAGGAGATCGGCTTGGGCCACGAGGCGATCGCGCGCACCTTCGACCCTGAGGCGGTGCTGAGGATCGAGCGCCGCGATGCCTCCGTTGTATCGGAGGCGCAGCTTGGCCGCGCCGTCACGGCATCGGCGTCCCACTTCGCCCGCCGCGAAGCGATCCAAGCCGTCGCCGACTCGCTGCGCCAAGGAGCGTCGGGCGCAGAGGTCGAGCGCCTGGCCGATGCCTTCCTCGCGTCCGATTCGGTGATCCAGATTGCGGAGGGCGCAAAAGGCCCCCGCTACACGACCCGACGAATTTGGGAGCTTGAGCGTGAGGCGCTGGCGGCAGCGCAGCGAATGCGAGCGCAGGGACCGGACCCCGCAGGCGAGCTGGTCGCGGCGCGCGTGATCGGCGCGCGCCCGACCTTGAAGGCCGACCAGCGGGAGATGGTCCGTCGCTTGCTGACGAGCCCCGAGGGGGTCGCCGTGGTGATCGGGGAGGCGGGCAGCGGCAAGACCTTCGCCATCGTCGCGGCCGCCGAGGGTTGGGCACAGGCCGGGATCGAGCTGCGCGCCGCAGCGCCGCCTGGCGGGCGGCGAACGTGATGCGAGCCGAGGGCCTTCCCGCTTCAAGCATCGCCAGCCTGCTCTTGGCGCTCGACCGCGCCGAGCACGAAGGCGGGGAGGGCTTGCCGCGAGAATCGGTGCTCTTGATCGACGAGGCGGGGATGGTGGACTCGGCCACCCTGTCGCGGCTCGTCTCCCACGCCGAGCGAGCACAGGCGAAGCTCGTCCTGGTTGGCGACCCCGAGCAGCTTGGCGAGATCGAGGCGGGCGGGTTGTTCCGCGCCCTCGCGGAGCGTGGCGAGCCGATCCACCTTGACGAGGTGATCCGCCACCGCCATGAGCTCGACCGCGAGGCGGCGAAGCGGATCAGGGAAGGCGAGGGCCGCGAGGCGCTCACCCTCTACCAGGCCCAGGAGCGGGTCACGGTCGCGCCGAACGCCGAGGAGCGCCGCGAGGCGATGGTCCGCGACTGGCACGAGGCATTCGAGCGTGGCGAGGACGCCGTGATGGTCGCTAAGCAGAACGCCGAGGTTGGGAAACTCAACGAGATCGCGCGCGAGGTCCGCCGCCAGGCCGGGCAGCTCGGAGCGCAGGAGATCGAAGTCGGCGAGGCAAGCTTCGCCGCCGGCGATCTAGTCATCACCCGCGTCAACGACCCGCGCGCCGAAATCTTCAACCGCGAGCGCTGGCGCATCGCAGAGGTCCACGCGGCTGAGCGTCGCGTCGACCTCGAAGGCATCGACCAAGCCAGGGCGGTCGAGATCGGAGCCGACTACCTGGCGCGGAGCAACCCGCACTCAGAGGCCCCAGCGCTCGAACACGCCTATGCCGTGACGACCTACTCGGCGCAGGGTACGACCGTAGACCGGGCATTCGTCGCGGCGGACCCCTCGATGGACAACCAGGAGCTTTACGTCGCCGCCTCGCGCAGCCGCGAGGAGACGTTCATCTACGCCACGCCGGAGATTCAGACCCACCGCGAGGAGATCGCGCCGGAGTCGCCCTACCTGCGCGAGGGCACCCCGCACATTGCCGAAGCCGCCGAGCGTGACGGTGCGCAGCTCGCCGCCCACGATGAGGCGCTGCGCTTGAAGTTCTCCGGTCTGCCGACCGAGGAGTTGGTCGCCCGGCGCGACGAGCTGCGAGCCGCCGCAGGCCGGGAGGAGAGCATGGAGAGCCAGCGGCGCAGCTTGCAGGAGCGGATCGAGCGAGTCCACGATCACATCGAGAGTTTTGAGACCGAGCGCGAGGCGGCCCAGGCGCTACCGCGTCGCGAGCGCCGCGGGGAGCTTGCGCGCATCGACACCTGGGAGGCGAGGTCGCAGAGGCAGACGGACAAGCTCGAAACCGAGCTGACGAACATGCCGGTTGTCGGTGACGCCGCTCGCCGCGAGCTGGCCGTTGCCGATCAGGTTCTCGCGCAGCGGCGCGAGCTGGCGATCATCGCGGCGCGGATCTCCCCGCCCGCCTACGTCAAGGCCGAGCTGGGGGAGAGGCCAAGCGATTCGACCAAGCGGAAGGCATGGGATCGCGGCGTCACCCAGATTGAGCGCTACCGCCAGGAGCACAGCATCAAGGACCCGAACAAAGCCCTTGGCAGGGAGGTCAAACGAGGAGCTGAGCGAGCACGGCAGGAGGCGACGCGGCGGAGGCTGCAAGAGGTGCAGCGAGCCATCGGCCTGGGGCAGCACGCGGCGAGAGCGCGCCAGCTCGGCAGGGGATTGAGCATCGGCCGGTAAGCGGCCCCCGACCTACCGGTAATTGAAGCACCGCTCGGGCGGCCGTCAACCCCCTGCGGGGGTCGGGCGCTTCGCGCCCTTGACTGCTGCCCTGCGCGGCGCTGTTTGGCGGGTAGGTCGAGGAGGGAGACGTGCGCTCAGGCAGCAGCGAGTGCCTGGCCGCCCCTGATCTCGACCCGGTAGTCAGCGGGAAGCGGCACGGATGGAGTGCCGTGCTTTGACTCGCGGTGACGGGTCAGCAGATGCTCGATGAAGGCGAGAGCGCCGCCTCGGGGGGCAGCGACAATCTCCCGCCCATCGGGATAGATGATTGCGAGCGGCCGGTGGTTCTCTACGGCTTCGGCGAGGATCGAGTCGAAGCCCTTCTGATCGGCGGCGATGAAGGTAGTTCCCTCGGGATAGCGATCAGGATCGAGCACGGCTTCAACCAGCCGCTCATTGGCGATTTCGCCTGCTCGGGTGAACTTGCTGCGCTTTAGCTTCTCCATGAGTCCACGATTGCTTCCCAGTGTTCGATCAGGTAGTCGATGGCTTGAGGTGCGACCTCGTTGACCGCACCCTCTGCAAACTGCTCTGCGGGCTGCTTCTCGCCTCCAGTGTAGCGGTGCATGTCGTGGTCACCGTGGGCATTGTCGAACAGGCGAATCGTCTGCCATTTGCCCTCAATCCGCAGTTGGAGCATGATCGCGTAGCTCTCCAGCGGGCGGCCCTCGAACTCGACCAGAATGCGCGCGTCGTCGGCGAGCCCGCGGGTGAACGGATCGGTCATCGGCGAAACGTATCCGCGGACCCGGCGAATAGTCTGCGGCGATGCCGAGCGATCCGAAGCAGAAGGCCCGTACCGAGGTGCGCCGCGCTCAAGCCGAGTTCGAACGCGCCCAGGAGCGCGTTCAACGTGAACGCGCGGAGGCGCGAGCCACGCGCCGCAAACGATTCGCTCAGGCGCAGAAAGACGGTCTGACCGTCCGCGAAATTGCTGACGAGGCCGGTCTCAACTTCAGCCACGTTGCCGAGATCATCCGGGGCGAATGAGTTTGTGGGGTATAGACCCCACAAACCTGCTAGGCTGATCGCCACGACATAAGCGGCGACCCGCCGTGCGTCAACACCACGGGCCGCCTGACCACAAGGAGACGTGGCTCCTCATGGCTGACGAGAACCCTACGGGCGGTGAGCGGTTGGTGTCCCTCGACCTTCCCGCCGATCACATTTCGATTCTGCGTGACCGGCTGCGGAGCTGGCTGGCGGGGATTCGACAAGACCTCGAGAACCCTGACCGCCTGGATAGTCCCGAGGCTGCGCGCGAGGAGGCCCAGGCGTACGAGCGGTTGCTGGTCGGTTTGGCGACTGGTCAGGTCGTCCTCCCCGACGAGAAGGCGCGAGCGTGTATCGAAGCCGCCGCCGAGACCCACGACCGGGAGGGCAACTACGCGGAGGTGGCCCTCAATCACGACGCGCTCCAGGGATTGCTGGACCGCCTCCGGGAGGCGCGGGGTTGATGTGGCGAGGCGGAGGAGGCGCATGGCGTCGCCGTCAACGTCGCGCTCCATCACTGGGTGTCACCACGGATCAAGAAATGCAGCGGGTCGTGCTCGCCGTGATCCTGCGCGAATACCCGGTGCTGCTGACCTTTCCGGCGCTGGCTTGCGAGCTGTTCGAGAGCCCGACCGATCTGGTCGGCGGGCTGGCGCTCGCCCGCGCCGTCCGCGATCTGGTCGAGGGGGGCTTGCTGCATAGCAACGGCCACCTCGTCCCGGCCGAGCCGCCCGGCGCTTCACGTCAAGCGGCTGAACGGAGGTGATGGCTGGACTACGTGACGCGATCAGCGGCTTCTCGGGGGTCGAGGCTGTCGCAGGGACCCGTGGGGTATCGAGCTGGTGCCCCCTGGGTGTCTCGGCCCCCGAGAAGCCGCTGAACCCTTGGCAGGGCGGGGTTCGCCGCAAGTGCAAAATGCCGACGCGAGATTGCGCCACTTTGGATAGGGTCCGTCCCCTATGAGTACCCCAGCAGGCCCCGGTTGGTATCCGGACCCCCGCAAGCCGACTCAAGATCGTTATTGGGACGGCGCACAGTGGACGAATCAGACGCGCAAGGGGAAGGGTGGCGGAGTTGTCGGTGCCTATCGGAAACTGCCGAAGTGGGCGCAGATCTCGACCCCGATCATTGCTGTTCTCGTCGTGATCGGAGCAGCAGCCGGTGGAGACGAATCGAGCAAGTCGGATGGCTCGAAGGCGGAAAAAGCTACTGTTGATCGCTCGGCCACTGCGAAGGCCGAGGAAGATCGCGGCAACCCTGCAGAAAACGCCTCTGACTCGAACACGCCCAGCGTTGGCCCGGATGGCTCCGTCGAAGTAGATACGCTGCGGTGGCGCCTGCGCAACGCCAAGACGGCCCGTACCATCGGCGACCAAGAATACGGGCTTGGTGCGAAAGCAAATGGCATATTTGTTGTCGCTGAACTCAGCGTCACCAACAACAAGTCGGAGTCGGTGACGCTGACCTCCGAAGTGATCAGCCTCGTTGCGGGTGATAACACCTACTCGGCCGACTCAAACGCCGAAACGGCCCTTGTCGGCGCGGGGGAAAAGACCTTCCTGCTCGAAGACCTCGGTCCCAACGTCACCCTCACGGGGAAGGTCGCCTTCGATGTTGCACCGGCGACGTTGCAGGAACATCCACAGTTGCGCTTCAACGAGCTTGGCTTCGGCGACACGCATGGTTACATCGCCCTACCGCAACTGATCGGCTAGGCGGCGGAGAGGCGATCTTGGACAATGACGTAGCAGCCATCGATCAGAGCGTGCCGTTGTTCGGGGCGCGGAAGAAGGCGCGGGAGTTGGCAGCAGAAGTCGCTGATCTTCGTGCCCAGCTGGAGCGCCTGGGGGGTCTTTCGGTGATCGAACTGGAAGAGAAGAGCCGTCAGCTCGGTCAGGAAGTCGATGAGCAACGACAGGTGCTAGAAGCCGAGCGCCAAAAAATCGGCGCGGAGCTAGAGCGGTTGAGGCTAGATGTGATCGAGACCGAGGAGACGGCACTCCTCCAGGAGGCAGGTGTCTACGAGTACCGTCATCCGCTCGACGACTCCGTTCAGTACAAGGCCGCGCTAGATGGAGTCCGCGAGCAAATCAAGGCAATGACCAAGAAGGACGGAGGCGCGGTCCGGGGCAATACCAACTGGCAGGTGAACGGCTCAGCGGCGCAGGGAAGGAAGATGGTTCGCGACTTTTCAAAGCTGATGCTGCGGGCTTACAACGCAGAGGCCGACAACTTGGCCAGGGGGATGAAGCCTTACAAGCTCGAATCCTCGATCCAGCGGCTTACCAAGGTCGCCGCCACGATCGCAAAGCTCGGGACGACGATGGATATCCACATCTCCGGCCAGTATCACGAGCTGCGCGAATATGAGTTGCAGTTGACTGCCGACTACCGAGAGAAGCAGGCCGAAGAGAAAGAGCGCGAGCGGGAAGAGAAGGCGAGACTCAAGGAAGAGCGAGAGGCTCAGAAAGAAATGGAACGCGAGCGCGCGCGACTCGAAAAAGAGCAGACCCACTATCTGAATTCGATCGAGAAGCTCCGGGCGAAGGGGGATGCCGAGGCAGTGGCTCGCCTAGAAGGTGAGCTGAAAGACATCGAGCGCGCGATCGAGGACGTGGACTACCGAGCCGCGAACATCAAGGCTGGCTATGTGTATGTGATCTCGAACATCGGCTCCTTCGGTGAGGGTGTTGTCAAGGTTGGCCTCACTCGTCGTCTTGATCCCCAGATTCGGGTTCGCGAGCTTGGGGATGCGTCCGTCCCGTTCCGCTTCGATACCCATGCACTCGTCTTCTCCCAGGACGCTGTCGAGCTAGAGGCGCAACTGCACAAGTTGATGGAGGACAGGAGGGTCAATCGAGTCAACCTGCGTCGAGAGTTCTTCTACGCGGCCCCAGAGGAGGTCAAAGCTCATCTCGTTGAAGTCGCGGGTGACATCCTCACCTTCATCGATACGCCAGAGGCAGTCGAATTCCACCAGAGCCGTCAATTCGCCGAGAAACTCAGTCTCGGGGAAGGCGCTTGATCCTCGTTAAAAACTTGGTCCCGAAATTGGTCCCCGACTCCACCGAACTCAGCCGAACTCCTTGGACGTGATTCGCTCTATCGGGCCAGATTCGATCCTATAGACGGCTCCCGGCGCGACTCATAATCCGTCGGTCGAAGGTTCGAGTCCTTCCCGCCCCATTGATCCCGGTGCTCAGCCAGTTGCGTGTGCGGGCTCTTGGATCGTTCGGCGAACGATGCGCGCTCCGGACGCCGGCTCAAAGCGGCCGTAGAGCACCTCCGGATCAAGATCCACTTCTCCCGGCCACTCGATCGTGTGGGTCTCTGGGTTGACGTGAACTTGATTGAAGACCTCTCGGCGGTCACGAATCGGAGCGAAGACGTTTCCTCTGCCGATCAGCTCGCTCAGATCGATCTCCTTGACGGCGCCATCGGAGAAGCTCGCGCGGATCCAGAACCCGTCGAGGGGCTCGACATTGGTGATGCTGATGATCTCGCTCATTTCAGTGGCTCGATTGGTGCTGGCTTGTCGTTGTTGACGGCTCGCTCCCAGTTGGCCTCGAGCTCGTCACGATGCTGCTCAACCCATTCTCGCACGAGCCGTAGCGCCCGGCTGGAAAGAGATCCCGCGAGAACTGCCCCGTCGCGATCTCGATCTTGGCCGATTCGCCGCTGTAGCGGGCATGGAAATGGGGCGGTGGATGATCGCCAAAGTACATCTCGATCACGATTCCGAAGAAGCTGCTGATGCGGGGCATCGACCGAGTCTCGCATCGCGGTTGGATGGAGCGAAGGTTTCTGTCCGCATGGCGAAATATCAACCCATGGGACGCGACCCGAAGGCAGACCCCGCGACCGAGCGCCTCCTCGCGTGCATCGAAGACGAGGAGTTTGCCGCCCGCTATCCAGGTCGAACACATTTCATCTCCGCCGACGATCCCCACCAGGGAACGATGGCTGTTGATGCCCTTTGCGAAGGTGACCCAGTTGCACTCGTGTATCGCGATGGATACGAGTTGCTGATTCGACCGGGCGGGAGCGCCGTGTCTGCCGAGCCCCGTCTGGGCATTTCCTTTGAAGTGCGAGACGCCGACGCGAAGCCCATTCCCGTGGGTGAGGTGATTGACGCCATTCCCACTGTCCGGGAGCGAACTCAGGAAGGTCTCGCGGAGGCCGCAAGAGGCGTGGGGGTGCCGCTCGACGACCTGGCCTGACGGCCGCTCGAAACTTTGTCCCGAAATTTGGTCCCCGACTCCACCGAGCTCAGCCGAGCTCCTTTTGGACGTACCTCCGTCGATCGCTGGTTCTAGGCAACGAGTGGAAGCTCACGCTCCCGTACGGCCTCGGCCGCATAGAACATGGCCTCACGAACGTATTGCCGCCACCGGTATCCGCAGGTTGCGGATGCACGGCGCTCCGCTCAAATGATCGGGTCCCACGGTAGCCCGGGCGTAGCTCATTAGAGTCCAAGCCGCCTCATTGGGGGTGGAGCTCCGGTGCTAGCCCTGATCCACCGATAGGCACCCGAGGAAGCCATCCGGGAGCGTCCTCTTGGCTCTTGAGAATGCGGTTTGCGAAAGCCCATTCCCCGAGCCAGGAGGACACCCGGAAGGTGAAGACACA
>Ga0068866_10001176_pt1 | contig 11442 bp, 8 predicted proteins | sample KBSMisM22_FD_66587 | JGI IMG/M metagenome (GOLD analysis project Ga0068866, IMG submission 66587) | Miscanthus rhizosphere microbial communities from Kellogg Biological Station, Michigan, USA - KBS Miscanthus M2-2 | ecosystem: Host-associated > Plants > Roots > Rhizosphere > Soil ... | reverse complement strand
GCCGGCGGAGTACCCCAACGGCCGCGTCTTCACCGACGACGTCATCGACTACCGGCTGTCGTTTCTCACCAAGGGCGACTGCCCACCGTCGGGTCTGAGGCCACACACCGACACCCTCGGCGTGTTCCCGTACCTGGGCCCGCCACACCAGTGACGTCAGCGCCATCGGGCCCACACGTACGGCACTAAAGCGCGCAAGAAGTCAACGTCCGGCCCTGGATGGGCGTCGGCGAATGCCTGCTCGAAGTACTCCTCGGCGACGAGCAGAATGCCTTCGGCGTATTCGGACGTGAAGGAAATGCTTCCGTACTCGTCCATCAGAGCGCGCACGGTGCCGACCAATTCGGCTGAGCGCTCGGAACGGTTGCGGCGCAGATAGTCACGGAGAAGCGCGCGGTCGGCGCCCGTGGCGTTCGCGAGCAGATGGACGAGTGGAAGGGTGCGCTTGCCCTCGTACAGGTCGCCGAGGATCTCCTTGCCGTAGGCACGTTCATCGCCGACGAGGTTGAGTAGGTCGTCGCGGATCTGGAAGGCCGCGCCGAAATGAAAGCCGAAGCGCACCAACGGCGCCAAGTCGGCCTTACCGCCCGAACCCACCAATGCGCCGACGCGGAGCGGATGGATCGTGGTGTACCAGCATGTCTTGTGCATGATCAGTTCGAGGTAGTCGTCGGGCCGCAGGTCCTCGACATTGTCGAGCTGCCAACCGACTTCGATGGCCTGTCCCTCCAGCGTGCGCATGGCCATGGTGTCGAATTCGTGCCATACCAGGTCGGCGAGATCGCCGTCGAGCCGCCGTGTCGCCTCCCGCAGCACCTGTCCGGCAATGATCGCCAATCCGTCACCAGCGTTGAGCGCGGCCGCCATGCCGTGCGTCGCGGCAAGTGTCGGTCGGCCACGGCGCATCTCGCTGCCGTCGGCGATGTCATCGTGGACAAGAAATGCGTTGTGCAGCAGCTCGATTGCCACCGCAATGCCCATGACTGCGTCATGCTCGGCCCCGAACGCCCGGCTGGCGGAAAGGCACAGTGCTGGCCGCAGGGCCTTGCCCGGCCGCGACGGGTACTCGCGCATCGGCCCGTAGAGCCATTGGACGGGCTCGCCGTCCGGCATGGCGTCGAGCATCGCGCGGCGCACCACCCTGGCGACGCCGCGCAGGTGGGCGTCGACCTCGGCGACCAGATCGGCCCGGTCGGCGGTACTGGTCACGGCAGCACGGGTTTGATGACGAGTTCGATCGGCAGCCACACGTCGGGGTGTCCGTCGGCGACCAGCATCCCCCGATAACTGCTCGGCGCAACGTGCTCGTCGATGTCAACCTCGACGGTCACGCCTCTACTGCTGCGCGCAGGCATTGGCACGATGTCGGGCTCGAACCGCATCAATCGCGCGGCGATGAGGTTGCCGTCGTGTGAGAGCAGGTCGCTGCAGCGCAGTGCAACCTTGCCCATGTCGTCGGGCCCGCGGTTGTGTAACCACACCTCCGCCGTTGCCGCACCCGGCGCCACGCTGGACAGCTGCAGTCGGCCGTTGGCCTGCGCCGCCGCGAAGTCGAGTGTTGCGGTATCCGCCTCGACCGGTTCGCCGTCGCGACGCGGTGACGCGATGCGCAGGAATTGATCGACCATCGCCCACCACGAGGTCAGGAACGGTTCCAGACCGGTGGCTCCGTACAAGTCGGTGGGCTCACCGTCAGCCGGCGGCGCGGATGATTTGCTTCCGTCGAGCCCCGCGGCAGCCATGCGGACGAAGCGGTCGACGAGTTCGCTCGCGGCGCGGAAACCGTCGGCCTGGATGGCGCTGAGCGCACGCATGTTGGCGGCCGAATCGAACACCGACGCCCACGGAAGGTCGTTACTCATGCCGTCGCCACCCCCGCATCGACCTTACTTACCCTCCGATATTTACGCGCAACTATGCCCGCATCACGGTATGCTAGCTGCGCAAACGGCATTAGGAGGGGGCAATGTCGACGCTGCGCGCGATCCTGGAATTGCACGGTTCCTTGGACACTGCGGTCATCCGAACGGCTGACCCGCGGGTCGCCGAGATTGCAGACCAGTTTTTGCCCGGTACCTCCGCCAACACCGAGTGGTACCGCGAGATCGAAGCGTTCATGTTCCCGCGCGGCGATGCTCGGACCGAGGCGTTTCCGGTCGAAGCGATCAACGAACTCGTGTCGGACTGGAACGAGCGCGGTATTCGGCCGACCATCCCGGAGTCGTCGCGGTTGATGTATGGCCTGGGCGCCGTCATCCATCTGACTCAGGTCTATCCGTCGGACCTGGAGCTGCCGTTCGAGGACCCGACCGCGGAGGGTTTCCACGAGTCGCTCGCCACGGTGTTCGCACTCACCGGTCCGGGGGACCCCAACGAAACGCGCTCCAACATTCGGACCCGGATCACGGCAATCATCGGCGCATTCGCCGACTTCCATCGCTGGCAGGACTGGTACGAACTCACAGAACGGCTGGTGCTACTTGGGGTCCTCACCGCGCAGGCGGCGTCGGTGCCGCTGTGCCAGGCCGTGGTCGTGAAGGTGAAAGGGATCGACTCGGTGGTCATCGACGCGGACATCTCGTCCAACGAGGTCACGCTCAACCAATTGAAGGCGGTCGTGGACCCCCGCAACTGGCACTACGACTACCCAGACTTCTTCTGCAGCATGGAGTACAAGGGTCTTCGCACCGACGGCTGGCGACGGGTGTTGGAGCGGGTAGGCATCTGTCAATACTCGCCGCTGGTCCTGCGCACGATGCTCAAGTTCTACAAGACAACAGTGAACGGTCCGGACACGTACGCAGCGTTCCTTGACTACGACCTGAACGACCCAGTTCCCGATCCCGCAGGCGACGGCAAGATCACCGTCGACCGTGGCTTCATCAACATGTGGTGCACGAACCCCTTGGGGCCGGACGAAGATGGTGTGCGCGTGCGGATTCGCAAGGTCGCGCACATCAATGGGGTGAGTACGTACGCGATGAAGAAGCTCGTCTGCATCTTCGGATACGCCTATGTAGCAATGGAGATGCTGTTCGGCACTGCAGGCAATCCCGGTTCAAAAGTCCCTTACGCACCGTGGGCCGACGACCCCAATGAACAACCAGTGCCGGAACAGGGAGGGGGGCAGACGAAACCCGCACCGGGACAATCGAATAACACCGTGGCCTCAACGGCCATCAAGATGGTGGCCGACTGCGTCCAGGAGATGACGGCAAAGCAGTCCGACCTCGCCGACAAGTGGATGGCGGGCGATCTGAAGGTGTCGGACCTGGCGCAGTACAGCGCGGAGATCGGCGCACGCATCGCAAGTGATCCCTGGAAGTTCATCCAAGCCGTTGGCAAGACGAAGAGGGGTGGTGTGTGACCACGCCGAACCACCCGCTCCAAGAGCAGGTTGCCGCGGCCGAACAAGTCATCGGCCAGGCCCGTGCGCTCTGGGTAGCGGCGGCCGAGAAGAGTGACTCCGCCGAGGGCCTCGGCGCCGACGGCCGTATTCAATTGGTGCATGGCCTCGTCGATCTGTGGGTGAAGGGTTATGTCGCATGGCTGGAAGCATTCATCAAGGGCGGAGTTTTCTTACCTGGACAACCGCAGCCGACCGAACCCCTTCCATCGGAGTTCATCCCCGTCGCGCCTCGTCCATATTTGCGGAAGGTTGAATGCGTCGGCCCGTTCGTGCGAGTCGGGCTGCCCAAGGTCACCATTGAGCCACCGGCATTCGTATTCGTCCCTGAGTTCGTGCCGGCAGGCGGAACTCAGATCCGGATCGTGCTCAACGACTATCGCTTCATCGGCTCGAACTTCACGGGCAAGATCAAGCTGACGGCCGCGGCCACCGCCACCAACCTGGTGCCCCAAGACCTGGTGTCGGACGAGAAGGTGGTCACCGTCGGATTGTGAGCGACAAGGAGGCCTACGCCTCGAGCGACGAACTGCTTGATCGCGCCGTTCGAGCGATCAATCTGGGTGACCGGAAGACGGCCGACGCGCTCGCCGGGCAGGTACTCGCGGTCGACGCCGGCAATCCCGACGCCGAGGAGCTGCTCGCCGCACCCGGAGACAGCGGTGAGATCCGGCGCCTGTCAATCCTCTTCGCGGATCTTGTCGATTCGACGGCGCTGTCGACCAGAGTCGAGATCGAGGTCTACCGCACTGTCGTCGGGCGGTATCGCTACGAGGTGAACCGAATCGTAAACGACTACGAAGGCCACATCAGGTCAACCCAGGGCGACGGTCTGCTGGCGGTGTTCGGCCATCCCGAGGCTCACGAGAACGACGCGCATCGGGCCGTTTACGCCGGCCTCGACATCGTGAGGGCGATCAGCGCGCTGAGCGAGCGGGTACATACGCGATTCGGATTCGACATCAGCGTTCGTGTCGGCATTCACCGTGGACTCGTCTACCTCGACACAGCCCAGGACGACGTCTATGGGCTGGGAGCCAACTTCGCCGCCCGCGTGTGCAGCATCGCCGCACCGGGAACCGTCGTCGCTTCCGAGCCCATCGAACGGGTGGTGCGCGACACGTTCGAACTCGTGGCGAACGCGCCGCAGACGGTCAAGGGCGTGGACGGCCCGATCCTCACTTATCACATCACCGGCGAACGTGACATCGTAACCGCCGCGCGCGGACCACTCGTCGGCCGTGAGCGCGAACTCGGTTATTTGCAACGAAGTTGGGCCAAGGCCAAGGAGGGCACCCTGTCGTCGCCGGGAGTCGCATTCCAAGGCGAGGGCGGCATCGGCAAAACCCGGCTGGCCTATGCCGCCGTCGACATGGCCCAGCAGGACGGCGCCGTAGTACTCGGTATCTTCGGGTCACCGTTCCACACTGAGGTCGGGCTCCGCCCCGTCCGGCGATTGCTGGAACGCCGGTGCGGCATCAAACGCGACTCCGATCCGGCCGATCGGCTCCGCAAGCTGGAAGCGGAGGTGACGCAGCGCGCGCTCGACCCGGGCGTCGTGGTCCCGCTGCTGGCACCCGTGCTGGGCATCGGCCCCGAGAGTGGCTACGAATCCGTGCGGGCCGAAGGTCCAAAGTTGCACAGGCGGATCGTCGGGGCTATCCACGATTACCTGTTGGCGTGCCTGGCATCCGGACCAGCCCTCGTCCTCGTCGACGACGTGCACTGGTTCGATCAGGACACTGTGGAGGTGGTCCAGACGCTGCTTCGTGAGAGCAGCGGCCGGCTGATGGTGGTGCTCACCGGACGCACGCTTCCCCTCTTGCCCGACACCACCGCGGTGTTCGAGGTGAGTCCGCTCAGCGATGCCGATACCGACAAGCTCGTCCGCGCGCTGCACCCTGAGCTCGACAGCGAGGCGCGCAGCGAAGTACACAAGCGTTGTGACGGCATTCCGCTTTACATCGAAGAGGTGGTCGCAAAGCTCAAGGAGCAGCCACTGGATGCCAGCCAAACCGCGCAAGTGCCCGACACCCTCTACGAATCCCTTTTCGCGAGACTGCGATCCGGGAAGAACACGCTTCCGGTCGTCGAGGCCGCCGCGCTGATCGGCAGCCGCTTCGATCGTGCGCTGCTGTCCTCGGTGGTCGACTTGGACAAGCCCGAAATCGACGAACTGCTCAAGGAGCTGACACGACTCCGCGTGTTCGCACCGACCGACGCAGGCAGTTGGCGTTTCCACCACGAACTCTTGCGCGAGGTCGCGGCCGAGATCTCACCGCCAACCGTCCGTCGTCGACTACACAGCCGAATCGCCGACGCGCTCGTCGGCGCATCGGCCGATGCGAATCCCGAATGGTCCTTGGTTGCACGTCATTACGAACTAGCTGCGCGTTACGACGAAGCCGCGAAAGCGCACCAGGAGGCCTCACAGGATGCGCGGCGCCGCGGTTCCCTCAACGAAGCGCGCGTCCACTTGAACCGGGCACTGGACAGCATTGGGCGCATCGCCCCGAGTCCGGCGCGCGACAGCAAGGAGATCGCCGCACGATTGGAGGCCGGCTTTCTCGCGTCGGCGGCGCAGGGTCACTCCAGCGCGGAGGCAGCCGCCGAGTTCGAACGTTGTCTCGAGCTGATCGGCCCCGATCCGACGCCTGAACTGTATGCAACCCTGAATGCGTTGTGGGTCTACTACACTGCCCGCGGCGATCTGCGTCGGGGCACCCAGCTGGCGGAGACACTGAAGGCCAAAATCGGAAGCTCGCCAAAGCTCAAGCACGGCACCGCCGCCACGATGGGAGTGCTCGCCGGTTTCCGTGGAGACTTCGATGCCGCTCGGGATGCGTTGGAACAGGCCGTGGGCGGTGTGGAAGACGGATCTCTGAGCGAAACAACCTACTACGGGCCGAACGACCCGATCGGGGGAACCTACTCATTCCTCGCCTTCACCCGGTTCGTCCAAGGAGATCTTCGCGGAGCCGAGGCGGCCTTGAAGAAGATGGAAATGCGCAGCCATGCCGTTGGTTTCCCCCGCGGCGCCTTCAGTCTCTGCTATGGGCGGTCGATCGATGCGTTGATTCGCGCTGAAGCCGGCGAGCCTGAGCGCTGCGTCGAAGTCGCCGCGGAACTCAGTTCGCTGGCAAGGCATTACGACTTCGACGAGTGGGTAATGGTCGGCTGGAGCGAGGAGAGCGTTGGACGGGCGCTGATGGCTCTGGCCGCAGGCGAAAGCGATCCGGCTGCCTTGGCGCCGCACGTCAAGGCCATCACCACGGTCGTGCAGACCTGGCGTGCATTCGAGGTGAAGACGTTTCTCGCCTTCTACGACGGCGTGCTGGCCCGCGTATTGACCGCCGCCGGCAATCGGCAGGCGGCGCGTGACTGTCTCGACGTCGCCCTCAAGATGGGGCAAGATACCTGGATTCAGTTCTACGATGCCGAGCTGCTTCGCTTGCGGGCACACACGCTCGCTGACGAGGGGGAACGGCATCGTCACTTCCGCGACGCGATCGACTTAGCCCAGAAACAGGGTGCCCACATCTTCGAACTGCGTTCGGCCGCCGACGACTTCGAGCTCGTGGGGGAGCCTGCGCGAGCGGCCTTGGTCGAGGCTTGCGATCGCATGCCCACCGACCAGACGTGGCCGGACCTGGACCGCGTGCGAGCACTGCTCGGGTGACGAGGGATCGCGGTCGAGTGGCCATCCTCGGTGGAGGCATGGCTGGACTGAGCGCTGCGTGGCGTTTGAGCGAGCCGGACTGGCGGGACCGGTTCGAATCGATCACCGTCTACCAGCGCGGCTGGCGTCTTGGGGGCAAGGGGGCATCGAGCCGCGGGCCGCACGGTCGCATCGAGGAGCACGGCCTGCACGTTTGGCTCGGTTGCTACGACAACGCGTTTGCGCTCCTTCGGGAGTGCTACGCCGAACTTGACCGTGCCACAACGGATCCCGCAGCGCCGATCCACACCTGGGATCAAGCCTTCATCCCGTCGGACCACCTGGGCATCGCCGACCGCTTCGACGATGAGTGGCTAGTGTGGCCCGGCGGGCTCACCCGCAACGACGAGCTACCGGGCGAGCCAAACTCAACGGGCCGGCAGTTCACTGCCGTCGACTTCCTCCGGCGCGCACTTCAGTTGGTCCTCAACTTCGCGGACTCGCTGTCCGGCGCGGACAAGGCTGCCGCAAACGGTGAGTGGCTTGGAGTGGTCCGGTGGGGAGTCGTTGCGATGCTGGCGACGTTGGCCAAACCACTGGCACCCGGGGCGATTCCGTCCGGAACGCTGAACCACGTGCTGGACGCGATCCAGGATGCGCTCGACTACGAGCATCGGCCCGACCACCGGCGGTTCTGGTTGTTCCTGTCGCTGGAGACAGCGACCGCCCGCGGAATCATCTCGGACAATCTGGTAACCGATCCGCGCGGTTTCCGCGCCATCAACGACGAGGACTTCTGTGCCTGGATTCTTCGCCACGGCGCCCATCCCGACGTGGTGGACTTTCCCCTCGTTCGCGGGCTCTACGACATGGTCTTCGGGTATGAGGACGGCGACTGCAACAGGCCTGCGTTGGCTGCGGGGGTGGCTCTGCTGCTGACCGGAATCGCGCTATTCCAGTACAAGGGTGCCTTCTTCTGGAAGATGACGGCCGGCATGGGCGACGTCGTCATCGCGCCGTTATACCAGGCGTTGCGCAGACGCGGCGTCGAGTTCGAGTTCTTCCACCGCGTCGACGCCCTGCATCTCGACGACCGCCGTCAGGCAGTCGAAGCAATCGCGATGGGGCGTCAGGCCCGGCTTGCCGACGGGGTGAAGGAATACCATCCGCTGAGTCAAGTCGGCGGCCTTCCCGTCTTCCCGGACCGGCCACTGGCCGAACAGCTGGTCGAGCACGCCCGCGGCGACCTGGAATCGCACTTCGGTGAGCGTGCGGACGTCGAGACCCGGGTGCTGCGCAAGGGCGTCGACTTCGATCACGTCGTGTTGGCCGCTTCGCTGGGAATGGTGGAACTGGTCGCAGGTGAACTCATCGCTGACAGCCCGCAGTGGCGGGACATGACGACGCATCTGCGCACCGTCGCCACCCAGGCGTTTCAGCTGTGGCTGCGGCCGGACGAGCCGACGCTGGGATGGCCCCGGCCCGGCGTCACGACCAGTGGCTACCTCGCTCCCTTCGACACCTGGGCGTCGATGCCGCAGACGCTGTGGGCCGAGCAGTGGCCAGAGCACGATCGTCCGGGTACGGTGGCCTACTTCTGCGGAGCCCTGAATGCGCTGTGGCCCAACACAGAGGACGCCGACGCGTATGTCGCTGGCTGCCGCGAGAAAGTGCTCACTGAAGCGGTCGCCTATCTCGACAACCACGTCGGGCTCTACCTGCCCGGCGCGGTGACCGAGCAGGGTTTCGCATGGCACCTGCTCGTCGGCGCCAACGGCCACAGCGGCGCGTCCGCCTTGGAGACCCAATACGTCAGCGTCAACATCGATCCCTCGGATCGTTATGTGCAGTCGGTTCCGGGATCCGACAAGTATCGACTGCGGTCGGACGAAAGCGGTTACGACAACCTGGTTCTCGCGGGCGACTGGACCGATTCCGGCTACAACGCCGGATGCATCGAGGCCGCCGTCATGTCTGGCCTGCAGGCGGCAAATGCCTTACTTGGTCGTGGCCGCCTGTATCGCATTCGCGGGTTCTATCTGCCGTGACCGTCACACCAGATGCGCGGTGTGTACGGTGACGCCAATGGCGGCAAGCCGTTTCAGCAATACGTCACCCATCGCCGATGCCGGCGTCAACACACCGCGCCGGTCGGACAACTCGTCGCGGTCACGGGCGAGGGCGAGCGCGCTCTCGCCGAGCAGCACCGCCGTGGCGGCGTAGCCCGGGTCTCCCTGTTGAGCCATCGACGCCATGTACCGCGCTCCGGTGGTCGTCGTCGCGTATGTCTCGACCCGATAATGACCGCGCGGTGCGCCGTCCCCGTTCGGCCGAGGGATCAGGCTCTCCAACAACCGCGGCGGCCACATCCGCAGGTAGGCGCCGCCAAGCCGGGAGGCGCCGGTGATCGTCGCGTTCGTCATCGCCGCCATCGCGGGTGCAGCGAGCGACGAACCCATGCTCGCTGTCTCCGAGTATCGGAACCGCCGGCCGTAAATCCAGCCAAGTAACGCGTTGGTGCGCCGGACGCACCGAGTGTTGTACAGCGCCATCAGATAGCCGCTAGTCCAGAGTCCCGCCAATTCGGGTGCGAGTTCCTCTCCCCTGTGCAACGAAACGTCTGGCTGAGGTCCGAGGTCCGGCTCGGCCACGCGATCAGGACTCAGGCTGTACGGGTCGTCGAGCAACCGTCGAGTCTCGGGATCGCCCCAGCCGGCGCGCATAAGCTCGAACATCGTGTCGACGGTTCCGCGAGAGAAGCCCATCGCGTAGTTCGCGGCCCGCAGGACGAACGTTGTGTCGGCCAATTCGCCGGCGCCGTCTGCCAACACCCTTCGGTGCAACGCGTACACGGTCAAATCCGAAGGGACGGAGTCGAACCCGCAGGAGTGCACGATCCGCGCGCCGCTTTGTACCGACTGCTCGTGGAAAGCGTCGATGCTGCGTCGGACGAACGGGACATCCGCAGCCAGATCGACATAGTCGGTTCCGGCAGCGGCACACGCAGCGACGACCGCCAGCCCGTGGGTGGCATAGGGTCCCACTGTGCTGATCATCACTCGGGTTCGGCCGGCGAGCCGCCTCAGCGCATCCTGCTCACCGGTGTCGACGACGATCAACGGCCAGTCAGCCTCCGGCAGCTCCTGTCGCAGGGCGCCGAGCCGTTGAGCCGACCGACCGGCCACGCCGATGCGGAGTCCGCTCCGAGCTAGGTATCGAGCGGTCAGCTTGCCGACGGAACCAGTCGCCCCATAGATGACTATGTCGAGGTCACGGCCGGGGTCCCCCATGGCCGTTGACGCTACCCGCCCTGCGCGCGGCGCTCCCGGTACGCCGCAACATGCTGGCGGTTGCCGCAGTTGCCGGTGTCGCAGAACTTTCCGGATCGGTTGCGCGACAGGTCGACCAACACCGCCTCGCAATCCGGCGCCGCGCACGTCTTGAGTCGCCGCAACTCGCCGGTGCGGATCAGGTCGGCCAGCGCCATGGCCATCTCTGCGCCCATCCGCTGCCACAGTGGGTCATGCACGGACGCCAGATGCAGGTGCCATTCCGGTTGTTCGGGATGCCGCGTCAGCCAAGGCGATGCTTTGGTGTCGCTGAGAAGCGCATTGACCTGTCCGACGGCGCGCGCCTCGTCCTCGGCGACCTCCCAGATCTTGCCGAGCCGCTCACGGAGCCGCTGGATCGACGCAAGCTCGGCATCATCGTGGTCGCGCCGCCCAGTCCAGCCCCAGCCGTCCAGGAACGCATCCAGGGCGGCCATGTCTCCGAGTTGCTCACCATCCACCCGATCGGTGTTGATCAGGCCACATGCGGCCCGCAATGTGAGCTCAGTGTCATGACTAAAAAGCATTTGACCCGTGACCCCTTCCGGCTGTAATGTCACGACCAAAGTTCATTTTACTCATTACAAGGCGGAGGTGCAGCCATGGCGACGACAACAACACAGTCCACGGTTGATCATTTCCGCCTCGGCTTGTTGCTCGCGGTCGGCTCCGCCTTCGCGTTCGGGTCCTCGGGACCGTTCGCCAAGTCGTTGATGGAGGCCGGCTGGAGCCCGACCGCCGCGGTCACCGCCCGGCTCGCCGGCGGGGCGCTGTTGATGGCCGTCTTCGCCACAATCGTCAAGCCAGACTGGTTCCGCGAGGCACTGCAGCACGGCAAGACCGTGGTCGCCTACGGCGTGATCCCGATCGCCGGCGCGCAGCTGTGCTACTTCAACGCCGTCGCTCACCTGTCGGTCGGTGTCGCCCTGCTGCTGGAGTACACAGCTCCGATTCTGGTGGTCGGTTGGCTGTGGGCCACCACCCGGCGTCGGCCGAGCAGCCTGACACTCACTGGCGTAGCACTGGCTATCGCGGGAATCATGTTGGTA
>Ga0068866_10001151_pt1 | contig 11624 bp, 7 predicted proteins | sample KBSMisM22_FD_66587 | JGI IMG/M metagenome (GOLD analysis project Ga0068866, IMG submission 66587) | Miscanthus rhizosphere microbial communities from Kellogg Biological Station, Michigan, USA - KBS Miscanthus M2-2 | ecosystem: Host-associated > Plants > Roots > Rhizosphere > Soil ... | reverse complement strand
CCGGTGGCCGAGACGCGGATGGCCTTTGTGTCCTGCCCGCCCATGTCGATAACCGTTCGCGTGCCGGGAAACATGTGCACCGCACCTCGTCCGTGGCAACTTATTTCCGTGACCTGGGCATTGCCGAAGGTGACCCGATAGCGCCCGTAACCGGTGCCGATGACGTATTCAACCTGGCGCTCATCGAGCCGGGCGTCTGTCAGAGCAGTTGCGAAAGCTGTTTCGGCGGCGGCGATTACGTTCGCGCCAGTATCGATTAACGCGCGGCCGGCGATCTCGCCGGCTTCATCAATGATGATTGCTTTGGTTTGAGTTGATCCGACGTCAACGCCGGCTGCATATGCCATAGCTTCTCCAAATCGTTCAGCGAGCGGCCGCCAGTCGTCGCGACGCCAGACCTTCAAAGAAAGCGTCGGCCCGGTTCTTCAACTGCGCTTCGGACACGACGCGGCGATCCATCATGTCTGATTCGATGAACAGGCTGGCCATATCGCGCGAAGCCATCAGCGCGCGACGGCTGTCTGCCAAACCAGTCGAGACCGTGCGGCAACTCTTAATCGGGTGATAGACGACTCCGTCCACCTTGAATAGATCGATCATCTGATCGAGAGCCTGGTCCTGATAAAACATGCTGTCCATCGCATTGCGAACGTAGATCAATAGACCTTCGGCGAAACTTTCGAGTGGCCGTCTCAAATCGTATTCATAACCATGGCCCACGCCGCCCGCGGCAAACCACAGATACGTCGAGTTGACAAAGGTGCCGCCCCATTCACTGAAGAGCTCATTGAACCGGCGAAAGATCGGGTAACAAGGGACACCCACAAAAACCAACCGGTATTTCTCGTCGGTCATGGTGCCAATGCCGCGCGCCGCTTTGAACTCCATCTCGTCTACGAGATCGTTGAAGTATTCGGCGCCGACGAGAGTGCCGCGAAATCCATTGGAAACGCCAAGGTAAATTGTTCCGTCGGTAAGCGCGTTGAAAACAGACGGCGTGCTCTGATTCAGCTGGAGCACGCGCCGCCAACCCCGACTCATCACATTCGCGTACCGCAGATTCTCGCGCAGCCGGTCAATATCGAATTTCTTCCCGGTAACGCCTTCGCAGAGAGTGATCAGTTCCTTAACCTGTGCCAACACGTACCGGCAGTCGTTTTCGAAATCGCTGTTACCGGGCCAGGTTTGCGTACCAGCGGCGCGCGTCCCCGGCACATCCAGCGTAAATATCGGAATGCGATACATCCGCTCCCAGATTTCGGCCCACTTGATGTATGTGTTGCACGCGTTGGTGAGCACCGCGAGTGACGGCGGGGGAATGCGGCCCATCGGATGCTCGCCTTGACGCAGTTGCACCGCCACGTCGGCTTTTACGTAACCACAGATATCGGGTGAGTAACCGTAGTCCTCCGCCTGATTGAGGTACTCGTGCGCGAGCCGGCGGACTGCCGTCTGGAGCGAATTAATCTCGGGCATGACGATGGGCAAATCAAACACCCGCAGCAATTCAGCCATGCTGCCCATCACAAAGACATAGGCCGCCTGCCCGCCCGTTTCGGCGGTCTGATTCAGTTCAGCGAACCACTGTTGAAACAGCGCCGCGCCGTCACGATTACCGCGGCCGAGTATGTCGTCTGTCTGGGCCATATGTTTGTTTCGGTTTCAGCTTCAGCTAAACAGAATGTTTTCGACGAACGTTTCCAGTTGAATTTCCATTGTGTCAAAGCTGGTCATTCCCTCTTCAAATTCGCAGATGAAATACGGAATACCCGCTTCATCCAGTGCCCGTGTGTAGGTCACCTGCTCTTCCAGTCCTGGCTCGCACATTTTGGCGGCCGTGACAATGGCGGCTTCGGCGCGGGCTCCGCGAACGCGGCTTAACAGCATCTCCTCTTTTGGCTTGCGGAGATCATGCTGGACCGGACTGTAAGAAGAGTTCTCGATATAGGCCCTGGCGAGATTGAGCAACGGATCGCCATCAAGAGGGACATCGGCCAGCAGCCAACGCAGACCAATCAGCAGATCGTCGTCAACGACGTAACACGAACGCGCGATGCCGCGAATCATGTCCAGCGGAGGTTGTTCACAAAATCCGCCCTCAAAAACGACTCGCACCTTGTCCTGTTCACGTTTCTCCCGAACCCGAATCTGTGGCAGCAGCGTGCGCAGCAGCTGGTTATGTTCCGCGCGTGGAATCAGCCCGGCCAGAGCGACCAGCACATATGCTTCATCCGCTGTGACCAGCCAGGGCGTGTCTCGCTTTATTTCATAGAGCTCCTGAATAAGCGTGCGGCTCTCGTTGAAGGTGGCGATCGATTTTCGCAGCGCCTCGTCAGCGATCGTATGGCCGGCGATTTCTTCAATCGATCTTTTCAAGCGATCGTACTCGCCCCTCAGATAGTTCACCGAGTGAGGCGAGTTCGGATTCTGCGGCAGGTAGAGGATTTGACACGGGTAGGAAACGTTACGCCCCCAGACCGCGGCAAGATTACGCGCGGCGTCACAGATGGGATGCGTGACAAACATATCGAGCGGGACGTTTTCACTCAGCGCCAGCTCAAGCGATGTTTTGATGATCGAGCAGAGATACGATCCAAAACGCGAATCTGCCTGCACCGCTTCAATGGGAGCGCCACGGACCTTGAAAGGCAACAGGCCGGCGGCATCGGCGATTTCTTCAGGAAAGGCGACCTGAAAATGGCCAAGCACTTTCCCGCCCTGCTCGCGCCAACGCTTCATCGTGGGAAAGTTGGTGTCCTCGAAGAGTTCACGACACTCGTACAGAGCATCGTCGAGCGATCTGTTATGCCACTCAGGAAAGACGGTTTCAGTCATTTTAGTTGTCAGCCGACCATATTCAGCCCGCCGTTCACACTGAACACCTGACCCGTGATGTAACTGGCAGCATCGGACGCCAAAAACAGGGCCAGCGGCGCAATCTCGTCGGGCCGCCCGAGCCGTTTCATTGGAATGAAGTTCACAATTGAGCTGAGAATCTTTGCGGTAAACTCGTCCTGCTTCATCTCGTCAATCAAAGGTGTGTCGCACAGACCCGGCGAGACCACATTTACGCGGATGTTGTCGCGCGCATGCTCGCGCGCCAGCGTCTTTGAGAAGGCGGTAATCGCAGCCTTCGAACTGGCGTAAATCGCTTCTCCGAATGAACCAACCCGGCCCGTATCTGAGCTGATGTTTACGATCGCGCCGCTTTTTTGCCTGACCATTTCCGGCAGGATGGCGTGGCACGTATTGGCGACACCCAGGAAGTTAATTGAGAGCACTTTCTGCCAAAGGTCGGGTGTCGTTTTGATAAAGGGCTGGAGTCGATCCCAACCAGCGCAATTCACCAGCACATCGATTTTGCCGAACTCACGCAGTGTGGCATCGCGCAGATTTTCGACATCCTCGTGCCGCGTGACGTCGGTCTGAATGGCGATAACGCGGCGGTCATGTGTATCGCTGGCGTTGAGTGCCGCAGTCCTGGCTTCTTCGCAACGCAGATCGCTAATCACCACGTTGGCGCCGGCGCCGGCAAAGGCATTCACGATCGCGCGTCCGATTCCGCGGGCGCCGCCGGTGACGATTACTGACTTGTCCTGAAAAATCATTTGATCGATCACCTCGCTTCACGAACTCTGTCGGATCATTTCAATCTGAGCCGCGTTTACACCGCCACCAGCTCAGGCGCGCGCTCATCCCCCGAGAGATTTACAGCCGGGCTATCCGCCGTCTCAGGCTCCGCTTTCGTCACGTCCTGCAATTTGAACAACTCGATCGCGTTGTCGCGGAGAATCTTTTTCTCTACCTCGCGCTTCAGACCGAGCTCGCAGAGTTGATCCAGGCTCTGTTTCCAGGGCAGACCGTTCGTTCCCCAGAGACAGCGATCGCGACCCAGGCGGCTGTTGACGAATTGAATGATTTGCGGCGAGAGATATTTCGGCAGCCATGCATCAATGCCGAACCAGATGTTCTCCCACTTGTAGCAGGCCGAGATCAGCTCATCGACCCAGGGCCAGCCCGTGTGCGCGCCGATCATCTTCAAATCCGGAAAATCGCAGGCGATGCGATCGAGAAACATCGGTCGCGCGCCATCGCTGGGCATCGCCTCGAGCACATGGCCCACCTGCATCGATACCGGCACGTCCAGCTCGACACACTTCGCGAAAAGCGGATACATCTTTGCGTCGTTCAGCGGGATGTCGAAGCCGTAGATGTGAACGTAGACGCCCTTAAAGCCGTGCCTGGTGACGGCGAGCTCGATCTCTTTCAAGCTTTCGGTAATTCGGAATGGGTTATAGCCGGCGAGACCCACGAATCGGTCGGGATAGGCTTCGGTGTACTGGAGCACGTCTTCCAACTTCGTGTCCATGTACATCCACTTGCGCCAGTAGGACCACATCTTGGTCTGGGTGATGAAGACTTTTTCGACGCCCGCGTCATCCATCTGGCGCAGCATTTCCTCAATCGAGTCAAATCGCGGCAAGCCGCCGATGGCCTTTTCCATGCGGCAGACCAGCTCGCCCTCCTTGGCGCGGTCCCACTGTTCCATAAACTTGCGGGTGGCGACGTAATACATGAAATCGATGGCCTGGATTTTTTTGGACATAAGTCAGCTCCCGTTCTTGCAACCGATGGGCAAGTTCTTGCAACCGATGGGCAAGCTGCGTACCTCAGGTTCTACTTGAGGCTTGCCTAAGAGGTGTGAGTCCATTTACGGGCGTGGGCACGCGCCAAAACCACCAAAAATCCCCTCTGCGCGATGAGATTGGAAGAGATCAGGAAAGAGCGGATCTTAATAAGAGGACGCAGAGGAATGATTCAACTGCGGATTAATTCGAAGTGGAGCGGGAAAAAACGCAGTCTGGGAGCGGGCATCGTTGGGTTTCCGGAGTATCCGAAACGAACGAGAAGAGGCCGCAGCGAGCAACCGCCAGGAATGCCATGGCCCCTACGTGTGGGGCCGACACGGACAAGCGTTGAGATAGACTTGTCCGAATGTTTTATCGTCTGCCATCACTGATTCCTTCGTACTGAAATCTATAGCTGGGGAGAGCGGCGTATCAACCAATCTGAACTATAATTGCCTACATGATCAAGAGGCCTATTGCCCAGCTTTTCTTGATTGCTTCTCTTGCACTTCTGGCCGCGTGCTCGTCCCATGCGCCTTCGAGCAGCAGGAACACGGCTACCTTAATTTCCCCCTCGAACGGCTCTTCTTTTGCGCCACCTTCACGAACGTCCTCGAAGCTCGTTGGATTAGTAGCAAATGTAACGGATGGTGACACCATCGAGGTTATTGATGAACAACGTGTTTCCTACCGGATTCGATTACAAGGAATAGATGCACCTGAAAGACAACAAGCGTTTTCTAATGTAGCCCGGCGCAATTTGATCACTCTGGTGGCGGGTAAGACCGTACTGGTTGAATGGCAAAAGCACGATCAATACGGCCGCCTCGTCGGCAAAGTACTTTCTGATAATCGAGACGTCTGTCTGGCACAGATTAGGGCTGGACTTGCATGGCACTACAAAGAGTTCGAGGACGAGCAGAGCGAAGTTGACCGCCGCTCATATGCGGAAGCGGAGCAATTAGCTCGGTCAAAGAAGCTAGGATTGTGGCGCGACGCATTTCAGATTGAACCCTGGGAGTTCAGACATCATAAGCCTGCGAACTCAACCGAAGCCGAATACCAAGCGGGAAAACAATCTTCGCGGCCCAGCGGATTGGCGGAGACTGAGATCTCGATCAGGGGAAACAGGAACAGCAAGATTTATCACTGGCCCGGCTGTCCCAACTATGACGACATCGCGCCTCATAATCGCGTGCCCTTCAGAACCAGAGAAGAGGCGGAAAGAGCGGGTTACCGAGCGGCAAGAAATTGCCCATAACAAAAAAACAATTCTACCTATTAGCCGATCACGCCGGTTCAAGACTTATACGCAGGTCAGAAGAGATCCGCTTGATTTCGGATTCTGGAAACTGATTAAGAAGGTATTTTATCAGGTCTTCCTGGCTGCTTTGTCCGAACACCATTCTGTACATCACTAGCGAGCGCTTCAAATTTTCAAGATGCTCGCTTTCGCTGCTCAGCGGAAAGGCAGGAACATGCCGTTCAATATGGGCTCCTCCAGCAATCCGGTAAACCCAATACGGAACGATGTCGGAGCCGCCTGCTCGCAGACCTTTCGCGCTTTCGAAAATTTCCTCCCACGGATCGCTGCCATCGACTAATGCCGTGCTGGGCTGTAACCGCTTCGCGAGGTTCTTGCGGACGGCATGGCCCTTATAGCGATGAACTCGTCCTTCGCGCTGCTCAAGGTCGACCGGGTTCGAAGGAAGATTCCAATGGACTACGGCATGGCAATAATGATGAAAGTCCAAACCTTCCTGGCCTACAGAGGTCGTTGCCAGGACAAAGGGCCAAAACGGAGAGTTAAACGATTCCCGAACCTGGGCCGCGCGACTAACCTCGTTCAGCTCGTCTGCCTTTTCATCCCCGAAGCGAACGGCAAAATGTGCTCTCAGTCTCTCCTTCTCGATTTGCACTTTGCCTGAATTTATCGAGATCTGATCGATTCCCATCGCTGAAGTCCGAAGTGAGAGTGCCTTACTCACCGTCTCGGCTATTCGCCGGCAACTCTTTTCAGCGGCCATGTCGAGGAGACCTAAAGACTCACGAAGAATGTGAACATATTCGTCCAAGGTTGCTTGAAGACATCCGTTCGCCCCGTATTCCAGAACGCGCCGCCAATAAGGCTGATCGGGAGCAGATCCAGGCATAGACCTAACAATGCCCATGGACTCAGGAGTGTTGAAGAGATGGCGAAAGGCCCAAGCCACGGTTACTGCCTGGGAGCGAATGGCACTCCCAAAGCTTTTCGTTTCCGAACCGGTAATACGACTTAATGATCGCAACGCAGTTACGGCAGGACTGCCATGCGCCATCAGAGCCAACACCTCTGAAAGGTCCGCAGGCGGTCTCCCAAGTTGATGTCCGGCTGCAAGCCTGCGAGCTTCAGCAACGTGCTCAGCCCAAAGCGAAGCATCCTCGCTCTTTTCTGTGTCCACAGCAGTAGACCAGATATCATCCGGGCGATCCTCCGTAAGCCACTGACGGGAAGGCTTTCCATTAAATTTTAAATCGAGCAGTATCGGCGCCGCCCAGTACCAGGCTTCATCCTCGGAACTGCCGGTGTCCTCCGGTAGGATCTCTGTCAGCATCTCTTCGATCCGAGCTTTAGTTAGCGCCAATACCGTCGGCAGTGTTTGGGATTGACTCGACCGCTTCAAGGAATCACATTCGCGAGCCAGGGTAACGCATGGATACAACAATCCCAGTACGGGCATACCCGACAGACGATCTTCAGTTTTGGCAAAGCGTAATAAGCCCCTTCGACGTTTTCTTGCTTCGGCTGTGTTCGAGGCTCGCTTCTCAAATGAGCGGATCGCCAGTCGCTCCGCTTCATAACTCAATATGCTCGCAATAACTCTTGGCGCGACTCGCCAGGAAGAGAAGACCAAACGCTTGGTAAAGTCAGCGACTCCGGGGGCTGAGAATGGAAATCCCAACTCGTAGTAGGGCATTGAAGGTGCCACCCACAACAGCCTCCACACACCTTTTCCGATCGTATCATCGAGCAGCGCGCGCATTCGGGCGTTGCCCGGGTCCATTTGTTTGTAGGAGCGAACGTCTTTTGCGTTCAGCAACAACGCCGAACTTTCGAGCACCTTGGCGAGTTCCTTCTCACTTTCAGCAATCTCCGCAGACGCAATAAAAATCTCTTTTAGCTTGTAGCCTTCCATAAAATTCAGAAGGTAGGGGGCGGTCTTCCAATATTCCAGAGTGTCCGTTTGGTTGAGCACGCGGGCGATCTTCTGCAAAGAGAGGTAGTCTCCAAGGTCTTTCACGGACAGGCGGGTAGAAGTTGCTTCAACTTGCCTCAACATTCCATCCCTATCATCTGAGCTCGCTAGTTTTTCCGTTCGCACCATAATCTGGCGCAAATTGGATTCGAGCTGCTGCTTGATGGCGTACAAACGCGTTTCATCTTCCCCGCTTATTCGTAGCAGTTGTTTCCGGTAATCTTGAAGCAACTTCTCAAAGCGTTCCGTCTCATTTGGATCCGCCTGCAAAAACTTAACGGTCTTAATGAAATCTTTGTAGTGGTCGTCCGTTCCGGATTCGTGAGAGAGTGTGTACATCTTGTACGGCGTCGCTGAAAGCAAAAGCACGCGCGCTTCTTCAAATTCAAACAGATCACGAGCAAGATCGCTGGCCTTGTCGGTTCCATCGAGCAGGTGTTTGAACCTTTGAAACTCATCCAGAATAATCAGATCAGGCTCCAATGCCATGAGACAGGTCGAAGCGAGCAAGGCTCGCAGCTCGCCAACCAAACGCAATCGATCCTGAAGGTCAGCTCGCGGAATGTGAATTCGAGTTCTACTGAACCGCGAACACAGATCGTCGAAACGGGCTTTGAGATCTGGTTCTCCGGATTGCCATTCTTTTTCGACATGCTGCTCCAGGGCCTTCGCAAAATCCTCTGCGAGGGTCTGATCAATGTCGTGTCTTCTATTAAACGACTTAACCAGGCTGCGAAAGTTTTCCGTTCCCGATTGTCCTTGCAGTACGTTAAGTGGCGCCTTACCTCGAAGTTTCCATGCCTTTTGAAGCAGCCAGTAGAGCAAGGCTCGCTCCTGGTCCTTTCCCAGGCCGGATCTAAGGTCGAATGATGTGCCTGGGGTAAACGAAACAAAGTTAATCCGATTGTTCTTCAGGTCCTTCAGGTAAATAGGTAGCAGCGTTATCCGTGAGGCAATTTCAAAATCCTCTCCGCCCGTCACGTTGAGACGATTGATATTCTGGCGTGCAATGTCTGCGTTCGAGCAGATGTAGATCACGTCGATTCGTTGGATTTTCTTCGCTGTCAATAGATCGATCGTACGAGCTATTAGACCCCGCGCCACCAAGGTCTTTCCCAACCCAACCTCATCGGCAATCAAGAAGCGCTTGGCCTTCATCTCATCCTCGTAAAGCCGGCGAAAAACATAGTCGACAGTCTTTCGCTGAAAATCCTTCAAACCACGAAGCACGTTCTCGCTATTGAGTCGCTTCGGCTTGGTCACGAATTCAGCGCCTCCCTCGCGGCCCATATCGGTTGCCAGATATCATCAAAGCCGTCGGGCAGCAGGGCTTGCCCCTCCGCGCTCTTCCTGAGCTCCGTTACCAAACGCGAAATCTGATCGAGCTTTTTCGGGTTGCGATCTAAGGTTCGCACCAGGACTTCAAAGAGCGGAAACTGCAACTGCCTACCCGCGCCAGAGTCACTGTCTGAGCCTTCTTTCTGTAGAGCCATTAGGATCGCGCGAGCATCGGTTCCCCCTTCTGCCAGAAGCAATAAAATGAATCGCAATACTTTGGCCTTATCTGAAAGCAAAGCACGGAGGATTCGCTCCGGCCGATCAGCCGGAGCTCCTTCGAGTCGAGCATTCAGCACAAATGTAATTCGGGCCGTTCTCTGGTTTTCGGTTATTGCTACTTCGAAAGCTACGAACGATGTAATCGCCGGAAAAGAAACCGGACTGAAGGTGGCAATTGTCTTCTGCTCGACCCGGATTGGTACACCCATCGATTCTTGAAGGGTGATTGGCCGGCAGCTGACCTTTACGTTCTTCGGAATTGAGAGAGCTCGGTCAAGTTCCAGATCGAGCGTGAAAAGCGATTCGTCTACCGCAGGGCTCACATGCACCGTGAGATTCTTACCAACCAGTTCGCACCGCATGGCCTCGACGATTGATTCCAGGCGCTCGCCTTCAGCGTCAACTTCGAAACTGTGCGGGTCGAATGGTTGCAATAAATCTCTGAAAGTGGTTTGGCCAACAGCGTTTGTGAGGAACGCATCGATTCCGCACTTCGTCCGGTCGCCAACAAACTCGACCAGGAACTCGACGTTCCCATTGAACGCCGCATGTGTTGCGTTCGCCGATCCGGTCCAGACTCGGGCCTGTCCACCGGCCTCAGCAATGTAAAGTTTTGCGTGAATTCCCGACGCGTCTTCCTCGTTGGCTTCCACTTCCTCAGCGAGGTTGGCACTTGGATTGAGCACCAGCACTTCTTTGAATCCGGCTATGGTTTCAGCTTTTAGCTTGGCTATTTCATCTGGCCGTGAGATCAAAATGTCCTGCCCACGCCGCCCCTTCAATCGTGTAAGGCAACTGTCGGAAACAAGGGGCGACATTATCAGCACTCGATCAAAAGAGCGCCCCGAAGTTTCAAAAGGCCAGCGTCGAGTAACACCAACACCCATCGTCCAAAACCACATTTCATTTCGGAATTGAGCTGGTATCTCAAATTCCACCTTGCGCAGCTCTTCCTGAACCAGACGTATTGACTGACTTCGTTCCGGTGTCAGAGGACTTGCGCACATGCCCGGTAAGGCGGCAATCAGATCACCCAGAGGATGATTAGCTGCAATTCCCTTACGCCGATCCGCTACCTCGCCTTCCAAAATCAGGACTGTATCCCAGCAGCGCTCGAACGTGAGGTTCCTGGTCGGCAAAAGGACGCGATATAAAACAGGCCGGTCCTCGGAACAAAACCGCAGCACCCAAAGTTTCGGATGAAAAACTGCTCCTCCGCTTGGCGCATTAACTTCGAAAACCGATTCTTCGAGATAACTGAAAAGCTGGTGGGTCTTCGGAACTGCAATACGCCCGGCCTGACAGAAGATGCTTATTCGATCCGCATAACGCCGCACAGACTCGAGGATGGCCAAAGGATCACTGGTCGTACGACCTTCCTCGTCTTCCCAGTCAAACAAGGTGAAAGCCAGCGGCGTCGTAAGCAGCGCAAGCAAATCCAGCGAGAAAGTCGTGCTGATGGCTCGATCCAGTTCGTAATTTGGTGGCGGCCGGAGAATTTCGAGCGTATGGCTGCGGGTTTCCGGATCAAGCATCGGTGAGGGCCTCCAGAATATCGCGAATGATTGTGTGAGCTCCCGGCCAACGATAGTTCAACTGGTTGGCGCCGGCTTCGCCATTCCAAAGCTCCAGCGAGCGTTGATTGGTTAAGCGGGCGAGGGATTTTTTGAGTTGCCTTTCTCTCTCCTTAATCGTCTGCCGAGCAGACTTATTTTCGGAAATTGTTGCCGGCGTTTCCAGAGTGAGAACCAGATCAATCCAACCATTAATGAAGACTCGCGTCAGATATGGAACACGCTGGTTGCCTGAGGCGATGATGTTCCAAAATCCGTCCCGCGCCCAGACCCTAAAGTGAGCTTTACGAGTAGCTATGTTCGCGGCCCACTCTTCAAGTCTTTCTGTGTATACCTCTTCCCATTCGCGAGCCTGCTTGGCCTCGGCCAGCATGAGGTTATACAGCAGAGCGGCGCCATGAATTACCTCGGAAAGGTTTCGGGCGTGTTCGAGCTGATCGCGGATGCGAGCTGGAAACTGTTGGAGTTGGTGATGCTGCCACGGGAAATCGGTCGGTTCGGCCAACTCGCCCTGGTCGACCAGAAAGGCGAGCATGGTGCGCGGCGCATTCGACAAGATGCGCTCGCGCAGGTAAATGGCCTCAACTTGAGCGAGTTTCAAAGAGGCCTTACTGGGAAAACCTCGGGGC
>Ga0068866_10001148_pt1 | contig 11632 bp, 9 predicted proteins | sample KBSMisM22_FD_66587 | JGI IMG/M metagenome (GOLD analysis project Ga0068866, IMG submission 66587) | Miscanthus rhizosphere microbial communities from Kellogg Biological Station, Michigan, USA - KBS Miscanthus M2-2 | ecosystem: Host-associated > Plants > Roots > Rhizosphere > Soil ... | reverse complement strand
AGCGCGGAAGCCGCCCGTGCGAGCGCTCGAATTCGCGCAGCAGCTCGAGCTCGCGCACGCGCGGGTTCGCAGCGATCTCCCAGCCGTAGTGCGTGGCGGAGGAGGCGCCGTGCGCGCCGGTTTCGAGGTGCTCGCGCAGGCGCGACTGGATCGTGGCGCCGTTGCCGAGCGCACGGCCGTAATAGATGAGCTCTTCGTTCTCCCACAGCGCGAACACGCCGGGATCGGGCGGCGCGCCGGCGATCATGGTCGCGTTGAACGCATAGCGTGGGCTCGCGATCGGCACGCTCCAAGTGTACGGCAGCGCACGTAAATTTCGCGCCGCGCGTGTCATGGATTCGCTACAGAAACACGGGCACAGGCATTGCTCGAACAGGTGATCTGACACGGGAAATGGAAGGAAGCGAGGATGCCATGCCAATCAAGCCCAACGGGGCGTTGTGCAAGGTGCGCGAGCAGATCGTAGAGGACGAGGCGAGCGGGCTGATCCTGCAGTTCGAGTGCGAGAACGGGCGCATGCGCCTCATCATCGCGGGCCCGTCGCTGCCGTTCGGCAACCGGGAGATCCTGTTCGACGACGAGGGTCGGGAAGCCGCCGCGGGAACGATGCTCGGCCGCTTCCGGCGGCCGTCGTGGCTTACTAAGGTGAAGTAGACCGGCGAAGAATCTCGTCCAGCCACTGGCGCGCGTCGGAAGAACCGCGCGGCGGCAGGTTCATGCAGCGGTCGCGCAGGTTCTGCAGCACTTGCTCGATCATTCCGCCGCGGTGCTCGGGCGCGAGCGTGTCGAGCGCGCGCGCGAACGCGTGCGCGAAGTGGCTCTTGTCGAGCACGCCGCGCTCGTGCAGCGTCTCGACGAGCACGATGTTGGCCGCGGCCAGGCCGGCGAGGGTTTCGAGCACGGTGTCGAACTGGCGGTCCATTATTCCTGCAGCTCTACCCGGGAAAGATAGTCGGCCAGCCGGCCCTGCAAGTCGACGATGCGCAGCGTGCTGCGCTCCTCCGCGGCGCTGCGGATCGCCTCGCCCAGCTCGGTGAGCTCGTCGATGCCGTAGACCCGCGAGAAGGCCCGGATGTTCTGGCCGAGGTCGCGGATCGCGGCGAGGTCGCCCGCGTGCAGCGCCTCGCGCAGGCGCTCGAGGTCGCGGCGGCGGTTCTCGAGGAATCCGGGCAGCAGCTCCTTCACCGAAGGCTCGGCACGCAGCAGGATCTTGTCCATCACGCCGCCTGCCCATGGAGCGTGCGCCAAAGCGTCGCGAGCAGTACGTCGACGTTGACCGGCTTCGCGAGGTAGTCGCTCGCGCCCGCCTCGATGCACTTGTCGCGGTCGCCCACCATCGCCTTGGCGGTGACGGCGATGATCGGCAGCGACTTGTAGCCGTCGAGCTGGCGCACGATGCGCATGGTGTCGAAGCCGTCGAGGCCCGGCATCATCACGTCCATCAGCACCACGTCGATGTCGCGCGCGCGCTTGAGCACCTCGATGCCTTCCTTGCCGCTCTCGGCGTGCATCACCCGCATGCCGTGCTGCTCGAGCGCGCTGGTGAGCGCGAACACGTTGCGGATGTCGTCGTCCACGACCAGAACCTTCTTCTCCGCTAGCTCGTTGGCGGCCTGCGGCGCGACCTCCTCGGCCTCCACGGTCGACACCGGCGCGGGCGCCGGCGTGAACGCGGCGAGCTCCTCGGGCGAGTCGGGCTCGAAGCCGGACTCGGCCACCGCCGGCTGGTAGGCGAGCGGCAGGTACAGCACGAAGGCGCTGCCTTCGCCGGGGGTGCTGGTGACGCGGATCTCGCCGCCGAGGAGCCGCGCCAGCTCGCGGCTGATGGACAGGCCCAGGCCGGTGCCGCCGTACTCGCGGCTGGTGGTGCCGTCGGCCTGCTGGAACGCTTCGAAGATCAGGCGCTGCTTGCTGGGCGGGATGCCGATGCCGGTGTCGACCACGGCGAACGCCACCACGGTGCCCGCGCCCGAGAGCACCGGATGGCCGGGGCTCCAGCCCGAGTCCGCCGCGCGCACCTCGAGCGACACCCTTCCCTTGCTGGTGAACTTGAAGGCGTTGGAGAGCAGGTTGGTGATGATCTGCTGCAGGCGCTTCGCGTCGGTCTCCATCGCGGCGGGCAGCTCGCGGTCGACCGAGACCACGAACTCGAGGCCCTTGTCGCTCGCCATCTGGCGGAAGGTGCGCTCGACGTACTCCGTGATGTCGGCGAAGCGCTCGCCGGCGATGTTGAGGGTGACCGTGCCCGACTCGATCTTCGCCAGGTCCAAAATATCATTAATTAAGGCAAGTAATTCCGCACCGGATGAGTGGATCGTCCTGGCGAACTCGACCTGCTTGGGCGTGAGGTTGCGCCCGACGTTGTCGGCGAGCAGGCGCGCGAGGATCAGCAGGCTGTTGAGCGGCGTCCTCAGCTCGTGCGACATGTTGGCGAGGAATTCCGACTTGTACCGGGAGGAGAGCGACAGCTGCTCGGCCTTCTCCTCCAGCGCCGAGCGGGCCTGCTCAATCTCGCGGTTCTTGAACTCGACCTGGCGCATCTGGTCGGAGAGCTGGCGCGCCTTCTCCTGCAGCTGCTCGTTGGCCGAGCGCAGCTCGTCCTGCTTGGATTTCAGCAGCGACTCCGACTTCTGCAGGTTGAGCGCCTGCTGCTCCAGGCGGTCGTTGGTCTTCTTCAGCTCCTCTTGCTGCGCCTGCAGCTCGGCGGTGAGCGACTGCGACTGGTGCAGCAGGTACTCGGTCTGCATGTTGGCCGCGATGGTGTGCAGCACCACGCCGATCGACTCGGTGAGCTGGTCGAGGAAGCTCTGGTGGATGTCGCTGAAGCGGCTGAACGAGGCGAGCTCGATCACCGCCTTCACCTGGCCCTCGAACAGCACCGGCAGGATCACGATGTTCACGGGCGCGGCCGAGCCGAGCGCCGAGCTGATGCGCACGTAGTCGGGCGGCGCCTGGTTCAGCACGATGCGCTTCTTCTCGAACGCGCACTGCCCCACCAACCCCTCGCCGAAGGCGATCTTGCGCGGCAGGCTCTTGCCGTGGCGCTGCGCGTAGCCCGCGAGCAGCTCGAGCTGCGAGTCGCCGCTGCGGTGGTCGGCGACGTAGAAGGCCGCCTGTTGCGCATTCACCAGAGGGGTTAACTCACTCAAGATCAATCGGGAAACGGTGACGAGATCCCGGTGCCCCTGCAGCATGCGGGTGAAGCGCGCGAGGTGCGTCTTCAGCCAGTCCTGCTCGGTGTTCTTGCGCGTGGTGTCCTTGAGGTTGCGGATCATCTCGTTGATGTTGTCCTTCAACGAGGCCACCTCGCCGCTTGCCTCGACCGCGATCGAGCGCGTGAGGTCTCCCTTGGTCACCGCGGTCGCGACCTCGGCGATGGCGCGCACCTGCGTCGTGAGGTTCGCCGCCAGGCGGTTCACGTTGTCGGTGAGGTCCTTCCACAGCCCCGCGGCGCCGGGGACGCGCGCCTGGCCGCCGAGCTTGCCTTCGCTGCCGACCTCGCGCGCGACGTTGGTCACCTGGTCGGCGAACACCGCCAGCGTGTCGATCATGCCGTTGATGGTCTCGGCGAGCGCGGCCACCTCGCCCTTCGCCTCGACCGTGAGCTTGCGGTCGAGGTCGCCGTTCGCCACCGCGGTCACCACGTTGGCGACGCTGCGCACCTGGCTGGTGAGGTTCGCCGCCATCGAGTTGACGTTGTCGGTCAGGTCCTTCCACACGCCGCCGACGCCCTTCACCTGCGCCTGGCCGCCGAGCTTGCCCTCGCTCCCCACTTCCCTGGCTACTCTGGAGACTTCACCTGCAAAAGCATTGAGCTGATCGACCATCGTGTTGATGGTCGACTTGAGCTCGAGCATCTCGCCCTTCACGTCGACGGTGATCTTCTTCGAGAGGTCGCCGCGCGCCACTGCGGTGGTGACGTCGGCGATGTTCCTCACCTGGCCGGTGAGGTTGGCCGCCATCGAGTTCACGTTTTCGGTCAGGTCCTTCCATACCCCGCCGACGCCGACCACCTGGGCCTGGCCGCCGAGCTTGCCCTCGGTGCCCACTTCCTTCGCCACGCGCGAGACCTCGCCCGCGAAGGCGTTCAGCTGGTCGACCATGATGTTGACGGTGGACTTCAGCTCCAGGATCTCGCCGCGCACGTCGACGGTGATCTTCTTGGAGAGGTCGCCGCGCGCAACCGCGGTGGTGACCTCGGCGATGTTGCGCACCTGCCCGGTGAGGTTCGCCGCCATCGAGTTCACGTTGTCGGTGAGGTCCTTCCAGACGCCCGCGACGCCCTTCACCTGCGCCTGGCCGCCGAGCTTTCCGTCGGTCCCGACCTCCCTCGCCACCCTGGAGACTTCACCCGCGAAAGCATTGAGCTGATCGACCATCGTGTTGAAGGTGCTCTTCAGCTCCAGGATCTCGCCGCGCACGTCGACCGTGATCTTCTTGGAAAGGTCGCCGCGCGCCACCGCTGTGGTGACCTCGGCGATGTTGCGCACCTGCCCGGTGAGGTTCGCCGCCATCGAGTTCACGTTGTCGGTGAGGTCCTTCCAGACGCCCGCGACGCCCTTCACCTGCGCCTGCCCGCCGAGCTTTCCGTCGGTCCCGACCTCCCTCGCCACCCTGGAGACTTCACCCGCGAAAGCATTGAGCTGATCGACCATCGTGTTGATGGTGCTCTTCAGCTCGAGGATCTCGCCCTTGACGTCGACGGTGATCTTCTTCGACAGGTCGCCCTTGGCGACGGCGGTCGTCACCTCGGCGATGTTCCTCACCTGGCCGGTGAGGTTCGCCGCCATCGAGTTCACGTTGTCGGTGAGGTCTTTCCAGACGCCGGCCACTTCGGGGACGCGCGCCTGGCCGCCGAGCTTGCCTTCGGTGCCGACTTCCCGCGCGACGCGCGAGACTTCGCCGGCAAATGCGTTCAGCTGGCCCACCATCGTGTTGACGACGGTGGCGAGGCGCAGCGCCTCGCCGCGCAGCGGCCGGCCGTCGGTCTCGAGCACCATCGTCTGGGAAAGGTCGCCTTTCGCGACGGAGCCGATCACCCGCGCCACCTCGGTGACCGGGTACATCATGTCGTTCACGAGCATGTTCATGGAGTCGACCACCTCGGCCCACGAGCCCGAGGCGCCGGGCACGCTCATCCGCTGGCCGACCTGGCCTTCGCGCACGACCTGGTCCGCGACGCGCCCGATTTCCGCCGCTTTCGCCTCCTCGAGCTCGACCACGTCGTTGAAGGTCTGCGCGATCTCGCCGTCGATGCCGGTCAGGTTGAGCGGCATGCGCACGGAGAAGTCGCCGCGCTTGAACGCGCGCAGCGCCCTGAGAAGCTCGCCGCGGTCGAGCACCATGTGAAGGCCGGGCTGGATCGTTTCCATAGCAATTCTTCTGAAGAGAAAGGGAAATCCAGCAGGATCGTAGGGGCGATCCCGACAGAGGGATATCCCAATTGGCTGCTGGATTTTGTCGTTGTTTCGACTACACGGAGAAACCAAAAAAATCGGGGTCAGACCCCGATTCTTTTCCGATTCCTTTCGAGGAAAAAGCCCGCTAGTCCACCAGGTGGTGGGCGATGGCGTAGTGCATCAGCTCGGCGTTCGACTTCATGTTCATCTTGCGGAGGATGCGTGTGCGATGGGTACTTACTGTATTTGGACTTAAAAATAATTCATCCGCAATCTGTCGCACCGTCTTCCCCGAGGCGATCATCCACATCACCTGGTACTCGCGGTCGGAAAGCGTCTCGTGCAGCGGCTTGCCGCGGTTGTCCTCGAGCTCGAGCGCGAGCTTCTCGCCCAGCGTGGGCGTGACGTAGCGGCCGCCGCCCGCGACCTTGCGGATGGCGCTCACCAGCTCCTCGGGCGCGCTTTCCTTGGTGAGGTAGCCCGACGCGCCGGCCTTGAGCGCGCGCACGGCATAGCGGTCCTCGGGGTACATGGAGAGGATCAGCACCGCCCGGCCCGGGTAGCGCTGGCGCAGCTCCTTGATGAGCTCCAGCCCGTTCTTGCCCGGCATGTTGTAGTCGAGCACGGCCACTTCCCACGGCACGCGTCGCGACAGGTCGACCACCTCCTGGCCGTTGCGGGCCTCGCCCACCACGGTCAGGTCGGATTCCACTGCCAGCATCTGCCGTAGCCCCTGGCGGACTACGGGATGGTCGTCTGCGATGATCACTTTCATGGCGCCGCCTCTATGCCCTGTTTCTGGTTGGAATGACGACGGCCACGCGAGTTCCGTGCCCGGGGGCGCCGGTGATGTTCACCTCGCCGCCGAACAGCAGGGCCCGCTCGTGCATGCCCAGTAGTCCGAGCGACTTGCGGCCGTGCAAGTCGCTTTCGGCGATGCCCACGCCGTTGTCCTGCACCTGCATCCGCACCTCGGCGTCGCTCACCTCGAGCTCGATGTCCACCCGCGTGGCGCGCGAATGCCGCGCCACGTTGGTGAGGATCTCCTGGAAGATGCGGAACGAGGTGGTCGAGACGTCGATGTCGGGCTTCACCGTCTCCGGCGGCAGCTTGACCCGGCAGCGGATGCCGGTGCGCTTCTGGAAGTCCTTCGCCTGCCAGCCGATCGCCGCGACCAGCCCCATGTCGTCGAGCATCTCCGGCCGCAAGCCGGTGGCGATCTTGCGCACCGTCTGCACGGTCGAGTCGATCAGCTTCGACATCGACTCGGTCTTCTCGAGGAGCTGCGGCTCCTTCAGGCGCTTCTGCAGCCAGCCCACCTCCATCTTGATGCCGGTGAGCACCTGGCCGAGCTCGTCGTGGATCTCGCGCGCGATGTGCGCCCTTTCCTCCTCGCGCACCGAAATCAGGTGCGCGGCGAGGCGCCGCAGCTTGTCCTCCGACTCCTTCAGGCGCTCGCTCTTCCTGTGCAGCTCGACGAACACCGAGACCTTCGACTTCAGGATCTCCGGCACCACCGGCTTCATCAGGTAGTCGACCGCGCCGACCTCGTAGCCGCGGAACATCGAGGTCATCTCGTCGGCGGCGGCGGTGAGGAAGATGATCGGCGTGAGCCTCGAGCGCTCGCGGTTGCGGATCAGCCGCGCGGTCTCGAAGCCGTCGATGCCCGGCATGCGCACGTCGAGCAGGATCACCGCGAAGTCGTTCTTCAGCGCGTGGCGCAGCGCCTCCTCGCCGGAAGGCGCGGTGAGCAGGTTCTCGCCGAGGGTCGAGAGCAGCTCCTGCAGCGCGAACAGGCTCTTCGGCTCGTCGTCGACGAGCAGGATGTTGGCCGCGGAGGTCTGCGCGACCGCGCCCTCGTGGGGCCGCAGCGCGGCGACGGGGTCGACCGCGCTCGTCACGGACTCGGCGACGCTGCTCACCCGACGAGCTGGTGGCGCACGGCGTAGTGCACCAGCGCCGCGTTGCTCGTGAGCCCGAGCTTGCGCAGGATGCGGGTGCGGTAGGTGCTCACCGTGGAGGGCGAGAGGCCCATCTCCTTGGCGATCTCGCTGATCTGCTTGCCCGAGGCGAGCAGCCACATCACGCGGTACTCGCGGTCGGAGAGCTTCTCGTGAAGCGCCTTCTGCGGATCGCTCGAGCACTCGGAGGCGAGGATCTCGGCGAGCGAGGCCGACACGTACTTGCCGCCGTTCGCCACCTTGCGCACCGCCGTGGAAAGTTCCTGGGGAGCGCTGTCCTTCGTGATGTAGCCAGCGGCTCCTCCGCGCAGCACGCGTGAGCCATGCACATCTTCCGAATGCATGCTGAGGATGAGCACCGGACGCCCCGGAAATTCCTTCTTCATGTCGCCGAGGAGATCGAGCCCGCTCCTGCCCGGCATCGAGAAATCGAAGATCGCCATGTCCCAATCGACCTTGCGCGCGAGCTCGAGCGCCTCGTCGCCGTTTGTCGCTTCACCAACGACGGTGGCCGACGGATCGTTCGCCAGCATTTGCTTGAGTCCGTGTCGCACGATCGGGTGATCGTCCGCTATGAGGATTCGCATAAGTGTGTCTTCTGCCCTCTTTTAGAGTTTGGCCGCCCGCATAGGACTTCCCTGAGCGGAAAAGTATAGGCACGCCGACCCGAAAAGAACACCCCCGCGACTACAACTTTTTCTCGGAAAAATCAGGCATGTAGCGCAATCTCTACACGCTTGTCAGTCCCGTCCCTACATGTGCAGAAATTACCTAGGCGAAGACGATCTTGTCGACGGCGAGGGCCTCGGCGTAGTCGACGCCCACCATGCGGCCGTTGACCCGGGCGAGGTCGCGGTAGAACTCGAACGCCAGCCCGCGAGAGTAGAACTGGCTCTTGTGCGCGGCGATCGCCTCCAGCTTCCTCTCCATGGTGCTCGAGATGTCGACGTAGGCGTTCGGCTCGAACGGCACCGGTACCGGGCGCGTCATCGTGGGCACGTAGCTGAAGAGGTCGAACTGCGTAACGCGCTGCGCCGCGACGGTCGCGTGGTAGACGGTGACGTGGTCGTGGTGGAAGTCGGTCGGGCCGTGGGTGAGCACCGCCGCGGGCTTCGCCTCGCGCACCAGGGCGTCGAGCAGGCCGACGAGCTGGTAGTTCTTCAGGTCCTCGATGCGCCGGCATCCGCCTTCGAGCAGGATGCGGGGCTCGCTGCCGAGAATCGCCGCCGATTCCTTGGCCTCGGCCGAGCGCAGCTCGTATTCCGCGGGGACCGAGACGATGGCGGTGACCACGCGGATGCCCGCGGCTGCGAGCAGCGCCACGGTGCCGCCGATGCCGAGCTCGATGTCGTCCGGATGCGCGCCGATGGCGAGCACCGTGCGCCCGAGATAGCGGGCCGCAAACGATGGCGTCGGCACACGGTCGGCTGCGCGCTTGAAGTGGCGGGAAGCGTCCACTACGTTCATTGCTTTTCTCCGTAGGCGCTGCGAAAGAGCGCCGCGAAGGCGCTTGCGTGAGCGTCGAGCAGCATGTCCGAGCCGTCGGCCCTGTCGGGACCGAAGTAGGTCTCGGCGTGTGCTACCAGCGTGCACCAGCGCATCGCGCCGACGCCGGAGCGCTGCCACTCGACCCCCGGCAGGAAGAGCTTGACGCGGCCCTCGAAAGGCTGCGGCCGGTAGCGGCGCACCGCCGCGAGCGTGGTGCGCTCGACCAGCGCGCGCCGCGCGAGCACCGGGTCGGCGGCGCGCTGGCGCTCCGCGTCGAGGCGTGCGCGGCGCTCTTCGAGCTCCCCGGCGAGGTAGCGCCGGCGCTCGTGCCAGGACTGCGCCGCGAGCTCGCGGCCGTGCCGGCCAAGGCGCTCGAGCTGCCGCGCGACACGGCTCCAGAGCTGCGCGCGGCGCGTGAAGTAGGCCGGATAGGGAGAGCCGAAGAGGGCGAGGAAGCGCACGTCGGTGCCGCCGCGCGCGAGCTCGCGCGCAAGCTCGAACGCGACCGTGCCGCCGGCGCAGAAGCCTGCGACGATGCACGGGCCCTGCTCGCCCGAAGCGCGGATCTGCGCGGCGAAGTAGCCGGCGAGATCCTCGATGCGCGTGAACGGCGCGCGCTCGCCGTCGAGCCCGGGCGGCTGCAACCCGAAGAAGGGATGCTCGCCGGCGAGGGCTCGCGCCAGCGCGCGATAGCAGAAGACGTCACCGTTATGGCCGGGCACCCCGTAGACCGGGGCGCGGCTGCCGCCGCGCTCCAACGGGACCACGGCCTGCGCCTGCCCGGCGAGCGCCTGCACCGACGACAGAAGCTCGAGTACGTCGTTCTTGTGGCGCTGCAGCTCGGCGCGCAGCTCGGGCGTCAGCGCCCCGGCCGGCGCGCTGCAGCGCAGCTCGCTGCCGACGATCCGCACCTGGATGTCGCGGCGGCGCAGCTCCGAAAGCAGGGCCGCGGCGCTCACAGCACGAATTCCTCGCGCTCGCCGCCGCGCCGCGCCGGCGGCGCCGCGAGCGAGGCGAGGCCGTCGATCAGCGGCGCGAGCTGCGCCACGCTGGGCTGCTCGAAGAGGTTGCGCAACACGAGATTCACGCCGAAGGCTTCCCGGATGCGCGTGAGCGCCTTCATCGCGAGCAGCGAATGGGCGCCGAGGTCGAACACGTCGTCGTCGACGCCGACCTGCTCGAGCCCGAGGAGCTCGCCCCAGATGGCCGCGAGCGAGCGCTCGGTCTCGGTGCGCGGCGCGACGTAATCGGTCGTGCGCTCCGGCGCCTCGATTTCAATCGCCGCGAGCGCCTGGCGGTCGATCTTGCCGTTCGCGGTGAGCGGGAGTTTCTCCAGGAGCACGACGGCCGAGGGCACCATGTATTGCGGCAGCCTCGCCTTCAGCTGCTCTCTCAAAATCGAGACATTCAATGCCTCGACGAACGGGCCCGCCGGTGTAGAGCCGACAAAGGCGACAAGCTGCTCGTCGCGCAGCAGCACCACGGCGTCGTGCACCCGGTCGTCCTCGCGCAGCGCGGCCTCGATCTCGCCGAGCTCGACCCGGTAGCCGTGGACCTTGACCTGATGGTCGCCGCGGCCGCAGAACTCGATGTCGCCCTCGGGCAGCATGCGGCCGAGGTCGCCGGTACGATACATGCGCGCCTTCGGGTCCGAGCTGAACGGGTCGCGCACGAAGCGCTCGGCGCTGAGCTCGGGGCGGTTCAGGTAGCCGCGCGCGACCCCGAGGCCGCCGATGCAGATCTCGCCCTTTTCCCCTGTGGCGACAGGTTGCCCCGCTCCGTCCAACAGGTGGATCTGCGTGTCCGGCAGCGGCTTGCCGAGGGGCAGGTTGCGCGACGGCGTGCCCGGCAGCTCGGCGCCGACCCGGTAGGTCAGCACGCCGACGGTGGTCTCGGTGGGTCCGTAGTGGTTGTAGATGGCGCAATGCGGCGCCGCGGCGCGCAGGTGCTCGATCCATTCCAGGCGCGAGGCCTCGCCGCCCAGGACGAGGCGCCGCGCGGGCATGACCTCTTCGGGCCGGCCGCCGCTTTGCAGCGCGGCGAGGTGCGACGGCACGATCTTCAGGACGTCGATGCGGTTCGTCCGCAGGTACTCGGCGAAGAGCGCCCGGCTCTCGGCGCGCTCCTGGGCGACGACGTGCAGGCAGCCGCCGGTGGCGAGCGCGGGAAAGAGGACCGTGTTGCCGAGGTCGGCCGCGAGGGTCGACACCGTCGCGTGCGCCATTCCCGGCTCGAGCTGCAGGCGCTCGGCCACCGCGCGCACGTAGTGGACGATATTGCGATGCTCGATGCAGACGCCCTTCGGCTGCCCGGTCGAGCCGCTGGTGTAGATGACGTAGGCGAGGTTCTCGGCGCTCACGCCGGTATCGCCGGGCGCGCCATCGGCGTTCGTCCAATCGAACTCGTCGAGGCACACGAGCTCGGCAGCGCTCGAAGGAAGTCTGCTCACCATAGCGGACTGCGTGAGGACGAGCTTCACCCCTGCATCCGACAACATGAACGCGAGTCGCTCGCGCGGGAAGGCGACGTCCATCGGCACGTATGCCGCGCCGGCCTTCAGCACCGCGAGGAGCGCAACCACCATCTCGAGCGAGCGCTCGAGGTAGAGCCCGACGCGTGCTTCCGGCCCGGCGCCGAGGCAGCGCAGGTGCGCGGCGAGCGCGTTCGCACGCCGCTCGAGCTCGCGGTAGGTCAGGCGCTCGCCTTCGAAGGCGAGCGCGTCGGCGTCCGGGGTGCGCGCCGACTGGGCCTCGATCAGGTGGTGCAGGCAGTTCATAGCGACCA
>Ga0068866_10001147_pt1 | contig 11641 bp, 10 predicted proteins | sample KBSMisM22_FD_66587 | JGI IMG/M metagenome (GOLD analysis project Ga0068866, IMG submission 66587) | Miscanthus rhizosphere microbial communities from Kellogg Biological Station, Michigan, USA - KBS Miscanthus M2-2 | ecosystem: Host-associated > Plants > Roots > Rhizosphere > Soil ... | reverse complement strand
CCGTGAATTCGCGCTCCGGATTCCAGATCACGATGTCCGCGTCGGCGCCTTCGATGAGCGCGCCTTTCAAGTGCGCCATTCCCACCTGCCGGGCGGGCGCTGAACAGAGCCACTCAACCACCTGGGCCAACCCAAACCCGCGCCGGCTGGCGTCGGTCCACACCACCGGCAGGCGCAGCTGTAACGAAGAGATGCCGCCCCACGCATTCATGAAATCACCCTGTTCACGCAATTTCATTTCGGGTGGACAGGGTGAATGGTCCGAGACAATCAGATCGATGGTGCCGTTGCGCAACGCCTCCCAAAGCTGCTCGCGATTTTCACGCTCCCGAATCGGCGGACAGCATTTATATTCAGTAGCCCGCGCCGGAATATCTTCAGCCGCAAAATGCAGGTAATGGGGGCACGTTTCGACCGTTAGCGGCAGATCGAACTGCTTTGCTCGGCTCAACATCGGCAGCGCATCAGCCGAGGAATGATGAACGATGTGAATGCGGCAGCCGGTTTCGCGCGCGAGCGCGATCATCAAAGCGACCGCTTCGTTTTCCGCCTGCCGCGGTCGTGATTGCAGAAAAGTATCGTACGCGCTGGTGGACGCTCCGTCGGCGTGGCAACAGGCCGCCTCCACCGGGCCCGGCACTTCCGCGTGCACAATTAAAGGAGCGCCCAATCGCGCCAGTTCCGGCATCGCCTCACGCAAATCGTCCGCAGTTACGTTTGGGAATTCATCAACCCCGGATGGGATCAAAAAACATTTGAAACCGACGACGCCGGCTTCCCAAAGGCGTGCCAACTCGGCGGTATTGCCTGGTACCACGCCACCCCAGAAGCCCGTATCAACCTGCAGCTTGCCCGTGGTCGCATCAATCTTGGTTTGGAAGTTTTCAAGTGAGGTGGTTGCCGGAATTGAATTCAGCGGCATGTCGAAAATAGAAGTAACTCCGCCGGCGGCTGCGGCACGCGTCGCCGTTTCGAATCCTTCCCAGTCTGTCCGGCCCGGTTCGTTCACGTGCACGTGCGTATCGACGAGCCCCGGCATGACGACTGAGTCGGGCTCGGCGTCGATTAGCTCGCATCCGGCCGGCACGTCTTCATAAATTGAAATTGAGGAAATGTAACCGCGCGTGATGTGCAGCGACGCCGGGCCGACCCCATGTTTGGTAACGACCCGGCGTCCGCGGATGACCAGTTCAGGCTCGTGCATCTCGAATCAAGCCCAACTTGCCGGAGGCGGCGGCGGAGGTTGAGCAAATGTCTGGGGCACTTCAGGAAAAACGCGCCGGTAAGCGATGGACATCGCGGCATATGAAACCGGCAGGTAAAGATAGACACCGACGACGCAGCAGAGCACTCCCACGATTCCGAGCAGCGCGTTCAGCAGCAGTAAACCAAGCACGCCGCCAAAATTTGCCTTGCCGGCCCTTATGCTGAGTTTGGCCGCCTCCAGCCCAGACAACTTGCGCTCAACCACCAGCGGAAAGGCAAACATGAAGAGAAGCTCAACGACGATGCTGACGACCGATATGATTAGCGCAAAACCGATCTCCACGCTCGCGATGCCCAGGAATGCTTCTTCGGGCCGGTTGCGCTGCATCGTGGCCATCATCACCCCCATCATGATGATGTAGAAAGGGACCATGATGATGATGATCGGAATGAGCTTGAAGACGGCGACGATGAGGCCCGGCACGAAATAATCAAACCCTTTGAAGAGCGTGCCGAACTCGACCCGCTCGTTGCGCTGCCGCTGCAGCAGGCAGATAAAGACGCCGCACATCATCGGCCCGAACAGCACGATGGGCACAGCGCCGCCGATCAATATGCCCACGAACGAAATACCAAAAAACAGCCAATATTGATCTTTGATTAAGGCCCAACCTTCTTTGAGACATTCGACCGGTTGAACCACGCCGGTGCGAAATTCTTGTTCTGGGGTCATCGGCTATTCCTCCACTCAGTCGCGCGAGATTTACCACGGGCATGACGAACATGCAAACCATCTATGCACGCTGCTGCCTTTATTAATCCGCCGGTTTGATTCTATGGACCTGCTGACGCCGGCGCGCTCGACTTATTCAGCCAGCCGCTCTCCGGCAGGAAAGTCTTGAGCAGCCGGCCCACCGCATCCGCGTACATCGCGGCGCCCTTGCGATTCGGATGGCCGACCGCCGCCAGGCGGCAGCGCATCAGCCGATCTTCGCGGTTCATCTCCTCTCCCGGCGTTTCGCTTTCTTGTTTGGCGTATTGAAGCTCGCACAAATCGCTCCGCTGCCGGCGACGCTCGTCGTTGGTGCGCAGCTGGACGCGTCCGAGCGTGAGCACTATCAGGAATTTTCGCAGCGCCGACGCGTCAAAACCCCACAAGCGCGATTTGCTGGCCGCAAAAGAATGTTCCGGCGCGAAGCCCACGTCGGCAAACAGCACCCGGCGCTTTGAGCCCTCGGCGCGTAACTGGGCGTCGACTTTGCCGGCCGCGACCAGGAGCATTTGGTCAGACGTGTGATACCACTCGCGGGAAATGGCAATCAGCCGCGCGCGCAATGCTTTGTCATTGAGCCTCGGCCCTTCCGCGATCGGTGTGTAGAACCGCTTAGCCAGCGCCCGGATAAACAGATCGTTGGCCGTCTTTTCCGAAAGGATCGGATAGTACCCGGTGACCACGACGCTCGCATTAATAAAGGAATTCGTAATTCGAGTCAGGAGCGCTTCCATCGGTGGGCCGCACTTCGCCTGCGCCAGCTCGCGAATGTTATCCGGCGTATTGACCGCATTCAGCAGCCGCCGTGAATCGAGATCGTTAATGCAACCATCGACCAGCACCAAATCGATCTGCGACGGATCCGCATAGTCCTTGAGCGCGATATCGAGCTGGCCGTTAATCGTCGGATAAGCACGGCTCAACTCTCCGTCGAGCTCGCGGTTCGATGAGCCCGCCGGATCATCCGGTAAACCAATCACCGCGCCCGAATGCGCGAGGACGTGCGATTGCACCTCGCGACCTGTGTTTTGCTCCAGCCAGGCCTTAACCAAATACCAGTGTTTATGTTCGTCTCTGAGACCCTGCCCCCACGAAATTGAATCTCCGAGCACCAGGAGATTCAAAGCCCGGCCAGGTTTCGCGCCGATTGGGGATTGCGCCGGAACCAGCGTCGCCAGCAAAAATGTCAGGAGCGTGGCGAGCGTAATGTTTTTGGCTGGGGGCATGACTGACTTCATGGAGGTTGAGGCGATTGTAACTCAGCCGAATTACGGCGAGCCAATTTAGGAAAGGGCCGGGGTGCCTGAATTTGGAGTTGCGCGTCTTGCGCCCGCGCTCGCAGTTAAAGCCGGCCGAGAAAATCCTGTAGCAGGTTGAGAGCGACTTGCAGGCGATAGTCGCGCGTGGATCGGATATCGTCTATTGGAGAAATCTCCGCGCGCAGCGCCTCGACAGCGGACCGGATCGATTGGTTATTGAGAGACTGACCAAGCAGGGTAGCTTCCGTCTGCGTACAACGAATAGGAATCGGCGCCACGCTGCCAAGGGCGATGCGAACGTGTTCGATGCGATCGTTTTTTGCACGACCCGTCGCCGCAAAACACACTTTTGAGATCGCCTGCGCTTTGCGCGTGCCGACTTTCCGGTAGTACTGAGTCAACGCTTCCTTACGTCGCGGCAGGCGCACCGCCTGCAGAAGTTCGCCGGGACGCAAATCCATCTGTTTGTAACCGGTATGAAATTGCGAATACGGAATCGTGCGCTGACCCTGCTTTGAACACAGCACCAGCTCCGCATCGTAAGCCAGCAACGCCGGCGGAGAGTCGGCAGCGGGCGAAGCATTCACAATATTGCCACCCAGCGTGCCCCGGTTTTGAATGGCAATGCCGCCCGTTTCGCGCGCCGCCTGGCAGAGCATTACGAACTCTTCGCGCAACAACGGATGGCTTTGAATTTCAGCATAGGTAGTCAGCGCGCCGAGCTCCACCTGATCGTCGCTCACCGAAATGCCGCGCAGCTCTTTCAGTTTCCAAATGTTGACATAGTTTTTATGAGGCAGTTTTCCGGCTTCCAACAGCACCATGAGGTCGGTGCCGCCGGCAAAGGGTTTCCATGCGCCATCTTCTTGCGCGAGTAGATTGAGAGCTTCGCTCAACGAGGCCGGCGAAATTAGTTGATAAGCGGGGACGTAGGCTCTCATTTAATAATTTGGTTGTCTCATTGGTCCTATCAGTCTCATATGTCGTATGGGACCAATGGGACCAAATGGGACTAATGTGACCTATGGGTTCGCATTTTCACGACCACACGCCCGCACCACGGATTCGAAAATTTTCATATAGCCGGTGCAGCGACAGAGATTGCCCGCCAGTCCGTTGCGAATTTCCGCCTCAGTCGGATTGGGAATCTGCTCGAGCAGGCTGACGGCCGCGATAATCATTCCCGGCGTGCAGATGCCGCACTGCGCCCCGCCACAATCTATGAAAGCCTGCTGCACTGCGTGCAGACGGTTTTCGTCCGGAGCGATTCCTTCGATGGTTTTGATGGCGCAGCCTTCGACCTGGGCGACCGGCACCAGGCAACTATTTACGATCTGCCCGTCAATGAGCACCGTACACGCGCCACACTCACCTTCGCCGCAACCTTCTTTAGTGCCGGTCAATTCGAGCTGCGCGCGCAGCACATCCAGCAGCCGCTCCATCGGATGAGCTTCCAGCGTCTGCTGCTGCTCGTTCACGACACAGCTTATTTTCATTTTGTCAGCCATCGTTCGTCTCTAACTCAGCAGCATGACAACTTGATCTCGTACGTGCCGTCCGGAGATTTTCGCGCGGTCCAAAACCGCGCCCCGCTGTCCCGGGCAATCAGATTCAGCGCCTGGCGCAAAGTAACCCCGCTAAGATTGAACGAGAGTTTTTCGTCTCTGGGTTTTTCAGCCGGCGGAAGCGGCGTTCGCACTTTCAGGCCCATCAACAACGCCTGCGCCTGCACCGACGGCAGGCCGAACAAACGATTGAGCGCCAGTTCGCGGCTAACATCCTTCACTTGAAAATTGGCAATCGGCGTCTCGAGCAGGCTGATCTCCTGGTTCACCGGAAGCACTTCAATAAACCCATCGTGCTCGTGCCATTGATAGCGTCTGTCCGCTCTCACCAGGCCATCGATGAATTGCATGTAATTAACGTCGCGCAGATGGACTTCGATCGGCGATTGCGGTCTGTTCGGATAAGCCTCGAAGCCGATCGTCACCGAATAATCGGCCGCAATTGACGCCAGTACAGCACCCAGTTCAATTCCATTTAGGTCAGCCGCGCGAAGTGTTTCTTTGTCGAGCGGCTTTTTTTGCGCACTCGCGGCGGCCGCGCAGATGCAGAGAATTGTCAGCGACGCCGCGATTCTGGCTTGAGAAATTTTCATTCGCGTTCCCTTTGCGCTTTCATAATTGCTTCCGGCAGCAATGGGATGCGATTGAAACTGGTTCCGGTCGCCTGTTCGATCGCATTCAGGATCGCCGGCCCCGGACCGTCCATTGGCAGTTCGCCAATACCTTTTGCACCTCCCGGTCCGAAGGCATACGGGTTCTCGGCAAAATAGACGCGAATCGGCGGGACGTCCGCAGCCGTCGGCATGATGTAATTGGTCATCTGGCCGTTGGCCATGCGGCCCTGCTGCCAGACGACTTGCTCATAAAGAGTCATGCCCACCGCTTGCGCGACTCCGCCCTCGATCTGACCAGCCGCCAGCACGGGATTAATGACGCGGCCGACTTCCTGCAACGCCACGAAATCATCTACTTGCACTTCGTAGGTTAGCGGGTCAAACGAAACTTCGGCGACGTAAACGGCCCAGGCAAATGCGCCATATGCGTCGCCCTGATACTTTTCATCATCCCAGTGAACATTCGGCGGCGGTTGATACTGGCTGAAACTCTTCAGCGCGCCATGTTTGGCGATGTAGTCGCCACAGGCTGTTTGAAATTGTGGCTGCGTAAATTGTTCCGGCAGGAAGCCGCTGCCTACCAGAGTCTGCTTCAGACCGAGCACGGCCGACTCAACCAGCTTGCCGACAATCATGCAGGTACGCGAAGCGACAGTCGGGCCGCTGTTGGGAACATTCGCGGTGTCGGGCTGGACGACTTCCACCAGATCGTAATTCAGGCCGAGAGCCTCCGCGGCGATTTGGGCAAAGATCGTATTGGTGCCCTGGCCGATTTCCGTGCTTGCAGCCAGCACTTTCACGTGGCCGTCCGGCGTGGCTTCCGCGCCGACAACCGACTGCAAATAGACTTCGCCGGAACCGGTAAACCCGGCGCCATGCATGAATGAAGCGAAGCCGATGCCTTTGCGGTGGCGCAAATGGTCAATTTGCACTCCGTCATTCTCGCGCGCGAAGCGCTCACGTTTTGCGTGATAGTCGGTCAACTCAAACGCGCGATTCAGCAAACCATCAAAATCGACTTTCTCGCGAATTACCTGACTCGTCGCCGTCGTCTCGCCTTCTTTGATGAAGTTGCGGCGTCGAAATTCTTCCGGTGTCAGGCCGACGGCTTTGGCGACCTGATCCAGATGCCTTTCCATGGCGAAGATGCTCTGCGGCGCGCCAAACCCGCGGAAGGCCCCGTGCGGTGGCACGTTGGTAGCGACGGCGGTGCTGCGGATGCGGACGTGCGGACAAAGGTACGGACCGGCGGCGTGAATTGTGCCCCGCGACAACACGACCGGCGACAAGGTGCAGTAGGCGCCGCCATCAATCACAAAATCGATCTCTATCGCCAGCAGCTTGCCATCTTTGCTGACGCCGGTTTTGTGACGCGTGCGCGAGGGGTGGCGCTTGGTGGTCGCGACCATATCTTCCGCGCGGTCATAAATCATCTTCACCGGCTTGCCTGACTTCCAAGCCAACAGCGCGGCGTGACCGGCAATCATCGAGGGATATTCTTCTTTGCCGCCAAACCCGCCACCGGTTTCAGTCTGGATGACGCGGATCTTCTCTTCCGGTAAACCGAAGAGTTTCAGCAGCGCCTTGTGAACGTAGTAGGGACATTGCATCGATCCCCAAACCGTGACGCCATCCTCTTTGTTGGCGATCGCAATCGCGCCGTTGGTTTCGATGTAGAGCTGTTCCTGTGCGCCGGTTTCGTATTCGCCTTCAATAATCAGATCGGCCTGCGACCAGACATCGTCAACGTTTCCTTTATCGACCAGGAACTTTTTGAAGACGTTGTCTTCGCCCCAGATGATCTGCTTTTGCGCGAGCGACTCTTCCAGATCAAAAACCGCCGGCAGCTCTTCGTAATCGATTGAGACGTGGCGCCGCGCTTCTTCGAGCAGATGTTTGTCGTGGTGCGCGAGGAGGACGATCGGCTCTTCGGCGTGGTTGACTATTTCATCGGCGAGATACGGCTGATCGTTGAGAATCAAGGCGACGACGTTTTCCCCGGGAATGTCTTTGGCTGTGACGATGGTGAATTCGTCCCAGGGAATGTGGATGCCGGCACCGTCTGCGTTAGCGGGCGGTTGAGCAAACGAGATGTTTTTGATTCGTCCCCGGGGAATCGAACTCCGCACAGTGATGCCATGCAGCATGCCTTCAAATTGAAGGTCATCGACATAAAGTGCCTGGCCGGTGACTTTCCTGCGGCCTTCTTTGCGGGGAATGGATTTACCGACGAGGGTCATGAAGTTTCCGATGGAGTGTGTCAGCCCTTGAAAGACTTGGCGATGCGGTCGGTCACATCATTATAGGTACTGCCCCGCACCGCATCGTACTCAATCTCAAAGGTCTTGAAGATATCACCTCGCAGAATCGTCTTCTGATAATGGATCTTACCGTTAACCATCGCGGAAACAACAAACCAATCGCGGCGAATCACCTTATAGGTTACGCCCGTGTTCCACTGGCGGACGACAACGTCATACCGGCTGCGTAACGACTCATTCAAAGCGTTGTGACCACCGTAAACCCGCATCTCAACGCTGCTGTTGGATTTTTCGCGAAAGACCTGGCCGTCACCGTTTTCGGACTCGCCCTGCGGTGCAAGCAGATCGGCCGGATAGCTGATCGAGTATTTGAACCGGGCATTGGAGTAGGTCTGATAGTCGTTCTGAGGAGTTGCGAAAACGGTTTGACTAGCCGCGACTGCCACTCCTACGAATAAACACGCGAAGCAGATGAGATTTTTCATTTTCAAATTTCCACCGGCACGTTCGTCGCCGCGGAGATTTCCTTCGAATGCAGCGTCTCAGCCGCGCTGGTAATCTGCGTCGGGTAACGCTCAGTCCAACAACCCACACACGATTCGTCGGGACTGAGGCTGGTCGCTTCCTGCATTCCATGCAGCGAAAGATAGCCGAGCGAGTCCGCGCCGATGAACTGCCGAATCTCTTCAATCGACATGTTGGCGGCGATTAATTCCGATTTGTTCGGCGTGTCGACACCGTAATAGCAGGGGCTGACAGTCGGCGGACACGAGATTCGCATATGGATCTCTTTCGCGCCCGCTTCGCGCACCATCCGCACGATCTTTTTGGAAGTCGTGCCGCGCACGATCGAATCGTCGATTAAGACGATGCGCTTGCCTTCAATCAGATTTCGCACCGGATTCAGCTTGATACGGACGCCGAAACTCCGGATCGATTGCTTGGGTTCAATGAAAGTGCGGCCGACATAGTGATTGCGCACCAGGCCGAACTGGAACGGCAAACCGCTCTCAGCCGAATAACCGATGGCTGCGGGCACGCCTGAGTCGGGCACCGGCACCACGAAATCCGCGTCCGCTGGTTGTTCGATCGCGAGCTGGCGGCCCATCCGGTGTCGCGAAAGGTTCACCGGCTGGCCGAAAATGATCGAGTCCGGCCGCGAGAAATAAACATGCTCGAAGATGCACATCGCGTGTTGCTGCGGCTTGAGCGGATGGCTCGAACGCAGGCCGTCTTCGTTGATCACCACCATCTCGCCGGGTTCGATATCACGAATGTACCGGGCGTCGATAAGATCAAACGCGCAAGTCTCTGAAGCGATTACCCAGGCATCGCCCAGCCGGCCCAGGGCCAGTGGGCGGAAACCCCGCGGATCGCGAATGGCGATTAATTCGCGCGGCGTCAGGAACAGCATCGAGAAGGCGCCTTCCGTATCGCGCAGCACTTCCGGAATTGCTTCCGCCACGCCGGCGGCGCGTGAACGAGCCACACCGTGCAGAACGACTTCAGTGTCTGAGGTGGAAGAAAAAATCGCGCCTTCGCGCTCCAGCCGTACGCGTTCTTCGCGCGCGAACGGGAGATTGCCGTTGTGACAGACAGCGATCTGTCCGTGCTGGCAACGGACTGAAAATGGTTGGCACTCGCGGATCGACACTTCACCGGCCGTCGAGTAACGGACGTGGCCAATAGAGCTGGTTCCCGGCAGCCGATCCAGCCGTTCTTGATTGAACACTTCCGAGACATAGCCCATCTCGCGTTCCGACAGCAGCTGTTCACCGTTCGACGTAACGATGCCGCAGGATTCCTGCCCGCGGTGTTGCAATGCGTACAGCCCCAGGTAAGTCATGCGGGCAGCTTCGGGATGACCATAGATACCGAAGACACCGCACTCTTCATGAAGTTTATCGAGCGTGTGATTGCCCATGAGGCTTTCGATTATAACGGCTCGCGCCGCTTTCGACTATCACGTCGAGCAAGACAAAAACTTTTGATTGCGTTATAAAACCTTCAGCTATCTGAACCGTGGTTCGCGGAGGAATTTTTGTGAATCGAGCGCTCAAGATCTCGCTCTCAGTTTTGGCCGGCGCCGCCTTTGTCGTCAGTGTCCTGGCGGCGGGCGCTTTTTCTTCGTCCGCGACCGGTGGTCATGCGCCCGATGCCGCCTCGCTCTACAACCGCCAATGCGCCAAATGTCACGGGCGCGACGGCCGCTCGAAAACCGCGCGTGGCCGCAGCACTCATTCACGCGATCTCACCAGCAGCGAATGGCAGGACAACGTTTCCGACGAGCGTATCTACAACTCGATCAGCAACGGGAAAGGCAAGATGCCGGCTTTCAAAAAGCTTTCTGAAACCGAGATCGATTCCCTGGTGAATTATGTTCGGCGGCTGAGAAAATGACCGCACTAATGGCGGATCCAAATCCATTGCTGAAGATTGTTCAATTGATTTTGGCGATGCTGCTGCTGGCGGCAGTCGTCATTGCAGGCCGCTCAATTTACCAGCGGCTGCCCAAACCGGGCGCGCCTCTTTCAGTCAGTGAGCCGGCAGGGAATTTCGAGTTGAATATCGTGCTGCGTGATCTCACCGCGGGCGGAGAGACGCAAATTGAACTCTATCCGCTCGAATATGCCGCGCTCCAGCGCGAGTACACGGTGAATGGCCGGCCGGGCAGAAGCTTTGAAGAGTATTTAAAGCAGCGGCTACGCGGGTTGTCTCCGATCAAGTTGCAAATCGATGCCACGGGCCGGGGCAAAGCTCGACTGAGCTCAGGCGCCTGGTGGATGCGTGCGACTCTGGCGCATGCAAATGGCGAAGTGATGGAATGGCGTCTGCCGCTGACAATCTCGCAACCGATCCACACCATAGAGTTGTCGGATCAGAATGCGTATGAACGAACAAAGAAATTTTGAACCGACAGAAGTCAGAAGTCAGAGGTCAGAAGTCAGAGGTCAGACGTCAGAAGTCAGACATCAGAAGTCTAAGCTCTGGCCTCTGACCTGAGATCTCTGACTTCTGATATCTGATATCTGACTTCTGATCTCTGACTTCTTATGAACGCTCTTCGCTATCACAACCAGCAGCTCTCGCTTGCCAACATTCCGCCACCACTGGCGGATGGTGAAGCTCTGGTGCGAGTCAAGCTCTCCGGAATTTGCAATACGGACCTGGAAATCGCGCGCGGCTATGCGGGATTTGAAGGCACCCTGGGTCATGAATTCGTCGGCGTCATAGAAGAAATGCCGGAAGCTGGCGGGCTGCTGACACCGGGTACCCGGGTTGTCGGCGAGATCAACGCCGGCTGTGGCGTTTGCGATCTTTGCCGCGCGGGTGATTCGCGTCATTGTCCGGCGCGCACCGTGCTCGGCATCGTCGGTCGCGACGGTGCGCATGCGGAATTCCTGAAGTTGCCGGTGGCTAATCTGCTGCCGGTGCCAAATGAGATTTCCGACGAATCAGCCGTGTTCGTTGAGCCGCTGGCCGCCGCTTGTGGAATTCTTGAGCGGGCTGCGATCAGTCCCGACAGCAACATCGCCGTAGTCGGCGACGGCAAACTTGGTTTGTTGTGTGCACAGGTACTCCGGACGACCGGGGCGGCGGTCACGCTGATTGGCAAACACGAAAATAAACTTGCCATCGCCCGCGACCGCGGCCTGGAACCTTTGCTTGCTGACCGGGCGCAAACGCGCGCGCGCGAATTCGATCTCGTAGTCGAAGCCTCTGGCGCGCCAAGCGGGTTTGAGTTGGCGATGGACCTGCTCAGGCCCCGTGGAGTGCTGGTGTTGAAATCGACGTTTCAGGGCTCGACCGAAATCAATTCGGCGCGGATCGTAGTCGATGAGATCAGCGTCGTCGGCTCGCGTTGTGGCCGGTTCGCTCCGGCGCTGGAACTGCTCCGCAATAAGTCAGTCGATGTCGAAAGTCTGATCAGCGACGAATTCAGATTGGCTGATGGGTTGCGCGC
>Ga0068866_10001138_pt1 | contig 11677 bp, 9 predicted proteins | sample KBSMisM22_FD_66587 | JGI IMG/M metagenome (GOLD analysis project Ga0068866, IMG submission 66587) | Miscanthus rhizosphere microbial communities from Kellogg Biological Station, Michigan, USA - KBS Miscanthus M2-2 | ecosystem: Host-associated > Plants > Roots > Rhizosphere > Soil ... | reverse complement strand
GCCACCACGCAGCACTTGCAGCCGATGCACTTCCCCATGTCGAAGTGGAAGCGGTACTGCTCGCCCGGTTCGAGCGCGCGCTTGGGCATGCGGTCGGCGAGGGGCACTGGACCGCTGGCGCGACGCGGCACCGCCGGCGTGGACGGAGTGCGCTTCGTCAGCGCATACGTCACACCATCTTCGGTGACTCGTGTGAGCAGTGGCAGCGGCATCGAGGCTCCCTGGCAAAACGCGATCGTCTGGTGCAGCGTGCTGCACTCGATTCGCTCGACTGGGAGCTCGACGTACTTGAACGTGCCCGGCGGCGGGGACGGGCCTCTTACGGTCGCGCGCGTGGGGCGACCGGCGTGGATCGAAGATACACGTCGTCAGTCGCCGCTTCAAGTGGCGCGATCACGACGAGACCGTATGCCACACCAGTCGATCCTACAAATGAGAATGACTGGTGCGAAGCACACGCAAGTAATTGATCCCAAAGGGCTGCCCGGCACAATCGAGCGTGAATTCGGCGGCTCAGCCCGGGGCTCACCACGCCTTGCGAGGCGTCCGCGCGCCGGTGATGGCGTGATTCACGACACTCGGACACATCGGACACAAATGTGAGTCGCCATGAGCCATTCCACAGACTTGTCGGGCCGCGTCCGAGCTGGTTTCCCGTCGAATCGAGCAAAAGCCGTGGTTTCCTGCCGCGCAGGCGCGTAGGAATGGTCCTTGCTCAACACGTTCGCAGCGGTCGACACGGCCCTGTTGCTCGTTCGCCGCCGTAACACCTCTCGACCACGTCGCGTTTCACACCAGGCCTCGACGCCTCTCCAAGTCAATTCGACGTTCGCGCCGCGCTCGTCCCGCGGCTGAGGAGAGATCCGCATGCGCAGATCGTTCGTCCGCGTCCGCCGGCTGATGCCGGCCGCGCTGCTCGTGTTCCCGCTCACCGCCGCTGCGCAACAGCCGTCGGCATCGGCACAGCCCCAGGTGGTCACGCCTGCACCAGCGCCCGCGCCCGCGCCGCCGAAGGTCCCCGTCTTCAACCGCGCCAACCAGAACCTGCCCGAGTGGCTGCGCGTGCGCGGTGAGTTCCGCGAGCGGGTGGAAGGCTTTCAGAACCTCGGCTTCACGGAGGGACGCGACGACGGCTACGCGCTCAGCCGCTTCCGGTTCAACGTCACGGTCACGCCGAACAAGTACCTCTCGTTCCAGACCAACCTGCAGGATGCGCGCGTGGGCGGGAAGACCGTGGGCCCGACCACGGCGCCGTTCCGCGGCCCTTTCGACGTGCGCACGCTGTTCGCGGACGTCGGCACCGCCAAGGCGCCGGTCGCCGCGCGGCTCGGGCGTCAGGAGCTGGCGTTCGGCGAGCAGCGGCTACTCGGTCACCTGGCGTGGGTGAACACCGGCCGTACCTGGGACGCGGCGCGCGCGATCCTGCGGAGCAAGGCGTTTCAGGTCGACGTCTTCGCGGCGTCGCTCGTGCGAAGCCTGCCCGACGGCTTCGACAAGAGCGGCAACGGCAACCGGCTGGTGGGCGCGTATGCCACCACGGCGAAGCTGATTCCCAAAGGCACGGTTGAACCGTACGTCTTCGTGCGACACGACGAAAACCTGAAGAGCGAACTCGGCCCCTTCGGCAGCATCGATCAGACGACCGTGGGCGCGCGCACGGCCGGCAAGCTGCCCCTCGGCCTGGACTACGGCGTCGAGATGGCGCTGCAGCGTGGATCGCTGGCCGATGATTCGATTAGCGCCTGGGCCGGGCACTATCAGATGCGGGAGTCGCTGCCCGGCGCCGGCGCCATCAAGCTGACGTCGGAATACAACTTCGCCACCGGCGACAAGAACCCCACCGACGGCACGCGGGCGACGTTCGATCAGCTCTACCCGACCGGCCACGACAAGCTCGGGCTGTCCGATCAAGTCGGCTGGCGGAACACCCACCATCTGCGCGAGGGCGTCGAGTTCTCCCCGGTCAAGGCCACGCCGATCTCGGTGAACTACCAGACGTGGTGGCTGGCCGAGAAGACCGACGGCCTCTACGCCGCCAACGGCAACCGCATCGCCTTCGTGGCCGGCGGCGCCGCCAGCAGTCACGTCGGCCAGGAGATCGACGTGCAGGTGACCCGCGCGCTCACGCCGCAGCTGCAGCTCGCGGCCGGCTACGCACACATGTTCGCGGGCGACTTCCTCAAGCAGGCCACGCCCGGCAAGTCCTACAGCTACCCGTACGTGATGGCGACCTACGTCTTCCTGGCGGACAAGTAGAGGTGACCACTCCGATGATGAAACAGAAAGCTTCCCGCCGCGGGTTCCTCAAGGCCACCGGCACGACCGCCGCCGGCCTGCTGCTCTCGGGCATGCCCAAGGGCTGGGTCGGCAACGCCTACGCCAGCGACGCACCCGAAGTGAGTGCCATGCGCTTCGGCATCATCGCGCTCACCGACTGCGCGCCGATCGTCATGGCGCACGAGCTCGGCTACTTCAAGCAGTTCGGCATCGAGTCGACGATCTCGAAGGAAGCGTCGTGGGCGGTGATCCGCGACAAGCTGTCGATCGGCGACAACCAGGCCACGCACATGCTGATCGGCATGCCGATCGCGTCGACGATGGGCCTCGCCGGCTCGCCGGTGAAACCGATGGTCATCCCCTGGCTCCTCAACCGCAACGGCCAGGCCATCTCGCTGGACAACAAGCTGAAGGCCGCCGGCGTGAAGACGCCACAGCAGCTCAAGCCGATCGTGGACAAGGCCAAGGCGGCCGGCGACCCGATGACCTTCGCGATGACGTTCCCGCCCGGCACGCACGCGATGTGGATCCGCTACTGGCTCGCCTCGGGCGGCATCAACCCCGACAAGGACGTGAACCTCGTCACCATCCCGCCGGCCCAGATGGTGGCCAACATGAAGGTCGGCAAGATGGACGGCTTCTGCGTCGGCGAGCCCTGGAACAACCGCGCCATCGACGACGGCATCGGCTTCACCGCCATCACCACGCAGAAGATGTGGAAGGACCATCCCGAGAAGGTGTGCGCGTTTACCGAGGAGTTCGCCACCAAGAACCCGAAGACCGTCAAGGCAGTGCTCAAGGCCCTGCATCTCGCCAGCGTGCACCTCGACGACCTGGGCAACCGCGCCAAAGCCGCAGAGGTGATCTCTCGGCCGGCGTACATCAACTGTCCGCCCGCGATCATTCTCGAGCGCCTGCTCGGCAAGTACGAATACGGCGACGGCCGCGTCGAACAGGACCCGAACTACATGATCTTCAACCAGCGCAACTGCAACTACCCGCTGCCGATGTACGGGCAGTGGTGGCTGACGCAGCTGCGGCGCTGGGGCTTCACCAAGGGCGCGCCCGACTACGCGGGGATCCCGAAGAAGGTGCTGCGTCCGGACATCTACATGGAGGCGATGAAAGAGCTCAACGTCAAGGTGACGCCGCCGACCGACACCAAAATCACGCTCTTCGACAGCGTGTTCGACAGCAAGGACCCGGAGGGCTACGCCAGGTCCTTCAAGATCAACAGCCTTCAGGAGGCTTGATGAAGCGTCTGATCAACCTGCTGCTCCCGCTCTGCGGCATCGGCATGGCGCTCGCGGTCTGGTGGGCCGCGAGCGTCGCCGTGCCTGATCTGCCGTCGCCCGTACGTACGTGGGACGAGAGCAAGCTGTACATCCTGGAACCGCTCGCCAAGCGGGGCGAGTCGGACCAGGGCATCCTGCTGCTCGCCTACTACAGCCTCATGCGGGTGGCGCGCGGGTTCCTGCTCGGGATCGCGATCGCGACGCCGCTCGGTTTTCTGCTCGGCGTGTCCTCAACGCTGACGAAGATGTTCGACCCCATCATGCAGGTGCTGCGGCCGATCTCGCCGCTGGCCTGGCTGCCGCTCGGACTGGTGCTCTTCCAGAAGTCCGAGCCGGCGGCGCTCTTCGCGATCGCGGTGTGCTCGATGTGGCCCACCGTCATCAACACGATGATGGGCGTGCGCGCCATCCCGCAGGACTACTGGAACGTGGCCAAGGTGCTGCGGCTGTCGCGCATGACGACGTTCACGAAGATCATCGTGCCGGCGACGCTCCCCTACATGTTCACCGGCTATCGCCTCAGCCTCGGCATCGCGTGGCTGGTCATCGTCGCGAGCGAGATGCTCACCGGCACGCCGGGCGTCGGCGGCTTCCTCTGGCAGGAGTACAACAGCCTCGTCTACGCCCACATCCTGCTGGCGATCATCACCATCGGCGTCGTCGGGTTCGCGCTCGACCGGCTCATGGGGATGGCCGAAGCGCGGCTGCGGGCCTCGTAGGAACCCTCGGATGGCGTTTCTCGAAGTCCGCAACCTGTCGAAATCGTTCCCCTCCCCCGCCGGCGCCCGTCACGTCCTGAGCGGCGTGGCGCTCGACGTCGATCAGGGCGAGTTCGTCTCGATCGTCGGCACCATGGGCAGCGGCAAGTCCACGCTCCTGAGCCTGCTGGCCGGGCTCACCTCGCCCGACGGCGGCACCGTCGTGCTCGACGGGAAGCCCGTGACCGGCGTGCGCGACGACGCCGCGTTCGTGTTCCAGAACTACTCCCTGCTGCCCTGGTTCAGCGCGCTCGAGAACGTGCGGCTGGCCGTGCAGGCGGCGTTTCCGAACGAGACGGCTGCCGAGCAGACGCGGCGCGCCACCGAGGCTCTCGAACGCGTGGGCCTCGGGAACGCGCTCGACCGCAAGCCGCGCCAGCTGTCGGGCGGCATGCGGCAGCGCGTCTCGCTCGCGCGCGCCTTCGCCACCGAGCCGCGCGTGCTCTTCCTCGACGAACCGTTCGGGGCGCTCGACGCGCTGACGCGCGACACATTGCAGCAGGACCTCGCGGAGCTCTGCGCCGGCCGCGAACGGCCGGTGACGACGGTGATGATTACCAACAGCGTCGAGGAAGCCATCCTGCTGTCCGACCGCATCGTGCCGATCGTGACGGGACCGCCCGCCTCGCTCGGCGCCTCCATCCCCGTGGAACTGGCGCGGCCGCGCACCCTGGCGCAATTGGCGCACGACGAGCAGGCGACGCACGCGCGGGCCAACGTCGTGGCCGCGCTCACGGCGTCGATGCAGCGCCGGAATCGCTCCGTGTCCGCCACGGCAACGACGGCATTGTCGACGACAGAACCCGTGAAGGAGGCGCTGTGATCGTTCCGCTCGAACTGACCGGTCTGACTCGCGTGTTTCCGACCCCCACGGGGCCATTCGTCGCGGTGAAGGACGTGAACGCGCGCATCCTCGCCGGCACCTTCGTGGCCATCCTCGGGCACTCGGGCTGCGGGAAGTCCACGGTGCTCTCGATTCTGGCGGGGCTCGACAAGGCCACCTTCGGCGGCGTCGTCATCGACGGCACGGAGGTCACCGAACCGGGGCCCGAGCGGGCGATCGTCTTCCAGTCGCCGTGCCTGCTGCCCTGGCTGAACGTGCTCGACAACGTGATGGTGGCGGCCACGCAGGGCGCCACCCCGAAGAGCAAGAAGGAAGCGCGCGAGCTGGCGCGCTTCTACCTCGACATCGTCGGCATCGGCGAGTGCGCCAAACAGATGCCGGGAGAGCTGTCGCTCGGCACGCAGCAATGCGTGTCGCTGGCGCGGGCCCTCGTGGTCGAGCCGCGCTTCCTGCTGCTCGACGAACCGTTCTCGCAACTCGACTCGCTGACCCGCTTCGAGCTGCAGGATCTGCTGCTGCGCGTGTGGGAGGCGTCGGGCAAGACGGTGATCATGGTGACGCACGACATCGACGAGGCGCTCTACCTCGCCGACCACCTGGTGCTGATGACGGACGGTCCCGAGGCGACCGTGGGCGACGTCTACACCGTGCCGTTCGCGCGCCCACGGAACCGCGCCGCCGTGCTCGCTCACCCGCGGTACCACGAGGCCCGTCGACACGTGATCGACTTCCTCGAGCACCACGCGCATCAGTCCAGGCCCAGCGCCCTTGACGACGTGCTCGCCAAGCGGCTCGCGTAGCAGGGAGACAGGAACCCGGAGCTCCAGGCGACAAGAATCCGATCACAGAAAGCGTCCGTAGACCAGACGGCGGCCCAGGCAGGAGATACCTGGGCCCTTTCTGGAGGACGCAATGAAACGACTGTCGATTCAGCTGCTGGCCGGCGCGGTGTTCGTTGCCGCGGCCGGGCTCACCGCGATCGGGTCGAGCCACCGAGAGGCGCCGGGAATCACCGGGCGGCCGAAGCTCGACGGCACCGACTTCTACGCATTCCGGAGCTATGAGCCGGGACGCGAAGGGTACGTGACCCTGATCGCCAACTACATCCCGCTGCAGGACGCCTACGGCGGGCCCAACTTCTTTGCGATGGATCCAAACGGGCTCTACGAGATCCACGTCGACAACGACGGCGACGCCAAAGAAGACATCACCTTTCAGTTCCGCTTCAAGACCACCTACCGCAATCTGGCGGTCGACGCCGGCGGGCGCAGCATCACGATTCCGCTCGTCAACATCGGGCCGATCGGACCCAACGCCGGCGACAACGGCAACCTGAACGCGCTCGAGACGTATCAGGTGACGATCGATCGTCATGGGCACGGCAACCCGCCGGTCCAATTCCTGCGCGACGCGGCCACCAACAGCCGCATCTTCAGGAAGCCGGCCGACCGCATCGGCGACAAGTCGATTCCCAACTACGCGCAGTACGCCGACAACCACATCTACAACGTGACCATCCCAGGCTGCGGGAACGGCCGCGTGTTCGCCGGCCAGCGTCGTGAAGGGTTCGTGGTGAACCTGGCGGAAGCGTTCGATCTGATCAACCTCAACCCGCTGGGCCCGGTGGACGGCAGGGAGAACGTGCTCGCCGACAAGAACGTGACGAGCCTGGCGGTCGAAGTGCCGATTGGCTGCCTGACCGCTGGCGGCGATCCCGTGATCGGTGCGTGGACCACGGCCAGCGAGCGCATCTTCAGCGACGACGAAGACGATCAGGGCGAAACCTGGCGGCAGGTGTCCCGTCTCGGGCACCCGCTCGTGAACGAGCTCGTCATCGGGATCAACGACAAGGACAAGTTCAACGCCAGCGAGCCGAGGCATGATGCGCAGTTCGCGAAGTACGTCACCAACCCGACGCTTCCGGTCCTGATCAACGCTCTGTTCGGCGTCCCGGCGCCGGCCACGCCCCGGAACGACCTCGTGTCGGTGTTCCTGACCGGCGTGCCGGGGCTGAACAAGCCGGCCAGGGTCACGCCGGCGGAGATGCTGCGGCTCAACACGTCGATTGCGCCGAAGGCGCCGGCGGCGCAGAGCCCGGTGGGCGTGCTCGGCGGCGACACGGCGGGCTTCCCCAACGGCCGCCGCCCGGGTGACGACGTGGTGGACATCGCGCTGCGCGCGGTGGAGGGCGTGCTGCTGCCCGGCCACCCGGCCGCGGTGGAACAGCTTACCGACGGCGCGCTGTCGACGGCGACGATCAACTACACGCCCGAGGGCGCGGTGACCGGCGACGCTACGTTCGCCCTGTTCCGCTCCTCGTTCCCCTATCTGCAGACGCCGCTCTCAGGTTCGCCCGGACCCACCCATCCCTAACCACGCAGGTAGGCAGGTGGGCAAGTAGGCGGGTGGGTCGGAGAGAAAGCATCAGGCAACTCTCCGGCTCGCCCGACCAGTGGAGATCGCCATGTTCCGATTCCTCGTTCTCGCCACGTTCCTCGCCGCCTCGGCCTCGCTGGGCGCGCACGACTTCTGGATCGAGCCGACAGGATTCATGGCGGATCTCGGCCGTGTGGTGGGCGTGAAGCTCCGCGTCGGCCAGGACTTTCACGGCGATCCGGTGCCGCGCCAAGACGAGCTGATCGGCGACTTCGTCGTGGTGGACGCCAGCGGCCGGCGGCAGATCGTGGGGCGCGACGGCTCGGATCCCGCGGGGCTGCTGCGGGTCACCTCGCCAGGGTTGATGGTCATCGGTTACCACAGCCGCCCCAGCGCCGTCACGCTGCCGGCGGACAAGTTCACGGCGTATCTGAAGGAAGAGGGGCTCGACACGGTGATCGACGCGCGCGCGCGCGGCGAGGCGTCGCAGCGCGAAGGGCGCGAAATCTTTTCGCGCGCGGCCAAGAGCCTGGTGCGCTCGGGCGCGATGGCTGCCGGCGCGGGCGACCGCACCCTCGGCTTCCCGATCGAGCTGGTCGCCGAGCGGAACCCGTATCAGATGAAGACGGGCGAGACGCTGCCGGTGCGGCTGACGTATCGGAATGCGCCGCTCGCGGGTGCGCTGGTCGTGGCGTTCAACCAGCGCCACCCGTACCACAAGCTGAGCGCGCGGTCGGATCGCGACGGACGCGCGTCGTTCGCGATCGACGAGCCTGGGCCGTGGCTGGTCAAGGCCGTGCACATGGTGCCGGCCCCCGCCGGCTCGAACGCCGACTGGGAGAGCTTCTGGGCGTCTCTTACGTTTGAAATAAGTGTGTGAGGGATGCCCGATTGAAGCGCCCGCCCCGGTCAGGCGAGTTTGCGGCGAATCGCACTGAGCACGATGCCTTCGTTGGCCTCGTAGGTGCCATCGCCGTGCAGGCGCGGCGTCTCGCTCGTGCCCGCGTGATGCAGCGCCATCACCTGCCAGTCCTCGTTGAAGACCGGGCTTCCCGAGCTGCCGGGATCGGTCGGCGTGCGGTAGTGCATGAGGCGCCACTCGTCGTCGACGTCGAGCAACCGGCTGTCGTGCAGCGAAATCTGCAGCCCCGCGCCGCGCGGGTGGCCCACGACGTAGGCCTTCGACTTCGACTCGATCACCGGAGGGTCGGGCGTGCACGTGAGCGTCGCGGCATCCGCCTTGAGGCCGGCGAGCCGCACGATCGTGCAGTCGAGCGCGTCCCCCGCCTCGTTGGTCACGCCGATCTTTCCGGGCGGTGACGTAAAGAGCACGTCTTCCACGCGATATTCCGGCCGCTGCTCGTTGATCACCGCCGCCAGCTCGAACGTGACACGGACTTTTGCGCGCGGAATCGCCTTCGGCACGGTCTCGCTGATGACGTGCGCGTTGGTGACGAACACCGGGCCGGCACCGAACTCCGGCTTGAACCAGGTGCCTGGCACGAGGAAGCCGGTGCCGAGCCGCTCGCCGATGTCGTTCGAGACGCAGCCGATGGCCTTGCACGCGTTGAGCATCGACTGAATGGCGTCCACACCGAAGGTCGATTCACTCAGAAAGTTCTTCTCGAGACCGGCGGCGTTCCCCGTCTTGATGGCCTCGCGCGCCGCGTTGAGCTCGTCGGGGCTCATCTGCACGCGGCGCTGAGTCCCGGACAGGAAACGGGCGATGAGGCCTGCCAGCCGATCCGGACAGCTGCCCCGCGGCGACACCGGATCTCCTTCCCAGATCTCACGCAGTTGACGGGCGTAGCTGTCGATGTCGAACGGCTTCGTGTCCTTCAGGTGCAGAAAGCGATAGAGCCACAGCTCCGCCTCGTCGCAACGGTCCAGCGCCAGACACGCTTCGGACGCCGTCGACGCCAGCCACGAGCTCTCCCGCTTGGCATAAGCCTTGGTGACGCTCTCGAGGATCGCCGTCGCGAGCTTGTCGAGTGGAGGCGTCTTCGGGCGTGGCGGCGCGTCACTCTGCTCGCGGGTCAGCAGCGCCAACGCGTTGATCCCGTGCCAGTAGTTGTTCTTCTCGTCCTCGAGATACACGCCGAGATACTGGTCCGACGCCTGCACGAGATCGTTGCGATCGCCGCCGAGCACGAACCTCTGCTTGAAGATCCGGCCGATGAGCCCCTTGAACTCCGGGAGTTCCCGCGCCGCCTGCTGATCACCAGGTGTCGCTTGGCACTTCACGACGCCATCCCGCGCGAGCGCCTCGGCCTTGTCGAGCAGCGCGGTGTTGATCAGCGCCTGGACGCACCGCTTCTGGATGGTGGGATCGAAGCCACGCGTGGCAGCCCAGGCGTCCGCGACGGTACGGGTCAGTTCGAAGTACCGGTGCCCGTTGAGCGCGGCGACGACGTTCCGGATGTCGGCGGCTGGAATCGCCTTGTCTCGGATCAGCTCGTCGGCGATGAGCTGTGCCGCGGCGGCGAGCGTCCATTCCTGCGCGTCGGGAAGCTCGCCCGCCCTGAGCCCTTTCGCGACGTCGGCCGGCGAGTTCGGATTCACGTCGCCCTCACGAGATCGCGTCGTTGAGGTGCTCGCGCAGCCGCGTGCCGGCCAGGTAGTGCGTGATGGTGTGGCGCCACTTGCTCCAGTTGGATTCCTTGACGTCCTCCACGTGCTTGCCGCCCACGGGCGCGAAGTCGTTCGAAAACTTCGGGTCGGCGCCGCAGATCGGATCGAGGGGATCGTAGATGTTGATCCAGCGCCGCACGCGCGCCGCCGGGAAGTCGACGCCATCCGCGCCCGCCGCCTTCAGCTCCGCCTGCACCTCTTTGACGCCAAGCGGCGACCCCAGGGTGATCAACGTGTCGATCGGCGGGCAGGTGGGACAGTTGCGCAGCACGTCGTAGGCCACCATGGTGCCCATGCTGTGGGAAATGATCACGATCTTCTCGGCCTTGGCCGCGGCCGACGCCAGGTTCGCCAGCAGCCGCTCCCGCAGCTCCTTGCGCACCATGAACTTCGTTCCGTCGGGGCGGACGTACTCCTTGTCGAACAGGAAGTAGTACGCCTCCATCGCCGCCTTCTTGATCACCGCCTCGCGCCAGACCGCCGGAAGCAGACCGGCGATCTCGAGGCTGCCCTCTCCGGCGTCGGGACTGGTTGCACCGGCCACGACCGGCATCGCGGTGACATTGGCCGTGAGCTTGGCGGTGAACTTGGTCAGAAACTCCTGCTCTTCGAGCGTCACCGATGCCGGCAACGCCGGCGCCGGCTCGGAGGGACCGAGATTGTCGGCGGCCATTTCTGCTTCGGCGTCGCCCTCCGCCTCGTAATAGGAGGAGATGTCGGTGTCGAAGTCCTCGCCGTAGAACACGTCCGCGTAATAGTTCAACTCGCTGACGACGCCTTTGGCGCCGAGATTGAGCCCCTTGTTCGGCGGCGCGAACACATCGGGGCGCGGGTTGTCGCGGCCGATGCCCCAGTGCCACAGCTCGAGCAGCTTCTCGGACGGCGGCTTCTTTGCGAGTCCATGAATGAAGACGACGGCGCAACGACGCTTTGGTGGCATGGTTGGCTCCGGCAGTTAGGGCGTGGCAGATTGGCGGACGCCTTTTCTACCACACCCTTGGCCGTACGGGGTCGTTAGCCGGTGTCGCCAGCTGTTAGGTGAGAGTGGCCCAGAGGGCCGGGGATCTACTTCAGAGCAGCGACACCAGCCGCGGCCACGACGCCGTCCTGCTCGCTCGTGCCGCCCGACGCGCCGATCGCGCCGACGATCTTGCCGCCCACGACGAGCGGGATGCCGCCCTCGACCGGCACCGCGCCTTCGAGCGACAGCAGCCGCAGCCCCGCGCCGCCGGCGGCGAGCCCGTCCTGAAACACCTTCGTGGCGCGCTTGAAGCGCGCCGCGGAGCGGGCCTTCGCAATCGCGACGTCCACGCTGCCCTGCTGCACTTCGTCCATCCGCTCGAAGTACACCAGCTCGCCGTGCGTGTCGACGATCGCGATCGCCATCGTCAAGTTGTTCTTCTTCGCCTCCGCAATGGCGGCGGGAGCAATCTTCTTCGCGGTCTCAGCGGTGATCGACGGTCCGTACATCGGTTGCGCCTGTGCAAAAGCGAGTG
>Ga0068866_10001122_pt1 | contig 11752 bp, 13 predicted proteins | sample KBSMisM22_FD_66587 | JGI IMG/M metagenome (GOLD analysis project Ga0068866, IMG submission 66587) | Miscanthus rhizosphere microbial communities from Kellogg Biological Station, Michigan, USA - KBS Miscanthus M2-2 | ecosystem: Host-associated > Plants > Roots > Rhizosphere > Soil ... | reverse complement strand
GTTGAGTTTTCTGCTGGCGCCGTGGGCAATCGGCAAGACCGAGGAGTACAGGCATCAGCTCGAAAGCCAGGACGACATTGCCGCGATATCGCCAGGTGTGTTCAAAGAAGCGCGCAATGGCGAACGCGTTTTTTTTGTCGAGAAGCTGGCTGCGAATCTGTCCACAGTCGCCAATATCTTTGTCCATTCCCAAGAAAAAGGTGAAGTGGGGACGACAGTGGCCAAGCGCGGTTATCAGGAGACTGCTCCCAATGGTGATCGTTTCCTGGTCATGCTCAACGGCCGGCGCTATATCGGCAACGCCGGGTCCGCCGAGTTTCGCATTGTCGAGTTCGAAAAATACGCTGTGCGAATCGACACCGGCGAAGTCAAGACCGCAGTGCCCTCGGTCAAAGCCCTGCCGATGCTCGAGCTGTTGGCCGATCACTCACCTGACGCGCGTGCCGAACTGGTTTGGCGCGCGGGTTTGCCGCTCAGCGCGCTGGTATTGAGCCTGCTGGCCGTGCCGATGAGTTTCGTCAATCCACGCGCCGGCCGTTCGCTCAACCTGATGCTCGCCGCGCTGTTGTATACGGTCTATACCAACATGCTGTCGATCTTCCAGGCATGGGTCATGCAACAGAAAATCGGCGTGGTTTTCGGCATGTGGGCCGTGCATCTCGTGATGCTCGTGATGGTGGCGATGATGTTCTATTTGCGCCTTTCCGTGCGGCCGTTTCGCCGGCCGAAGCGATGAAGACGATCCGCCGCTATGTGGCGATTCAGATCTTCTGGAGCACGGCACTGGTCTTTGTGGCGTTGTTGCTGCTGTTCGCTTTCTTCGATTTCATTCAAGAAATCGGCGATATCGGCCGGGGCGGCTATCGACTGTCCCTCGCCGCGCTCTATGTGTTCCTGAGCCTTCCTGGAAGAGCGTACGAAATCCTGCCGGTCGCGGCGCTGATCGGTACGCTGTCCGCACTCGCGCAGATGGTGGCACATTCGGAATATGCGGTCATGCGGGTTTCCGGGGTATCGATAAAAAGCATGGCAATTTCGCTGGTGCAGATCGGCGTGTCGCTGTCCGTCCTGACTTTTCTGATTGGAGAGTTCGTCGCCCCTGCGAGCGAGCAGGCCGCGCAGAATTTGCGGCTCAAGGCCACGTCCAGCACGGTGGTCGCCCAATCGTTCCGTTCCGGGCTCTGGGTGAAGGACGACACGAATTTCGTCAACGTCGAACGGATCATGCCGGAAACGGTAATGCACGAAGTGAAGATCTATGAATTCGATTCCGACTACCGGTTGCGGGCCGTCAGCCAGGCGAAAACAGGCGAGTACCAGCGGGAGAATCTGTGGCGCCTCAAAGATGTCGTACAAACCCGATTCGAAGAGAACACCACTACGGTAAGCCGCATTCCCGAGGCTTATTGGCGCTCGGTACTCAATCCGTCGATTCTCAATGTGCTGATGGTTGTTCCGGAACAGATGTCGCTTCTGGAACTGATTTCATATATCGAGCACCTGAGCGAGAACCATCAGGAAACGTCGCGTTACGAGATCGTTCTCTGGCAGAAGATCATTTATCCCTTCGCGGTTCTCGTCATGATGGTGCTGGCGCTGCCATTTGCGTATTTCCAGGTGCGCGAAGGCGGAATCAGCGGCAAGATCTTCACCGGCATCATGCTTGGATTGGGATTTCATCTCTCCAATCGCTTGTTCGGGCATCTTGGTTTGCTCAACGCATGGCCGGCGCTGTTCAGCGCGATTTTCCCCACGCTGGCGTTCCTGGCTGCAGCGGTCTTCATGATGTGGAAGGTTGAAAAACGGTAAACGGTGATTAGCAAACGGTAAATGGTGAACAGCAAGGACCCTCAACTTGATTTTGCCGTTTCCTGTTTTCTTTTCCTCATTCCCTGTTCACCGTCCACGCGCACGACGCGCGTACGGGCCAACCTGTCATGCAGGAATTGCCGGTCCTTGTCGAATGCTGCCCACAGCAAGCTGACGCCTGACAACATGCCGGGCACGGCCACAAGATAGCGCAGCAATGCTCGGCCCGCGCTCAAGGCGTTGCCCCGCTGGGACACGACCTGCAGGTGCCAGGTTTTCATCGGCAGTGTCTGTCCGCTGCGAGTCCAGCAGAAAATGAAATAAGCGCCGCACACCGACAGAAGATAGATTTGGAAGATGGTTCGCGGCAAACCGGCTTGGGCATCACGGGCAAGGCTCAGGAACAGGTATGACGCCACGAACATGACGGCAAAAACGAGGATGCATTCGTAAATCAGGCTCATGAGTCGCGTGCGCAACGATGCCAATGGCAACGAGGGTGGCGCGGCAGCCGAAAGGTGTTCCATTGCGGAGTCGGATTGCGCCGGGGTAACGCTATTTGCCTGGATTGCCTCCGGCGCCGTGGCTTTCGCGCAGTTTCTGACGCTGTTCTTCCGGCAAATCCTGATATTCCCTCCAGCGCTGGTGCAACTGGTCATGTTTTTCCGGCGGAAGCTGTTTCATGCGTTTGTAGCGTTCGATTGCCTGCGCGCGTTGCTCGGGCGTCAGCGAAACCCATTCATGCATGCGCTGCTGAATTCTTTGTTGCCGATCCGGTGGCAGGTGTGGATAGCGCGCGGCCAGACTTATCCAGTGCTTGCGCCGCTCCGGGTCGAGCTTGTCCCACTCTTGCTGGAGAGGGGACAAGATGGTTTTCTGTTCAGGTGTCAGTTTCGACCAGGCAGGGCCGGGCGTATCGGCAAATGCGAAACCGGTGGTCGACGGCGCGCCGACATACAGGTAAGACGCCAGGATTACTGCCGCGACTGCATGTAGTTTGAGTGCTTTAACCAAGTTTCGAAACCCGGATCGGTGTAGGCATGAATAGGCAGTTCGCCAGCCAGCAGGCCGGTGTCCAGTTCTTCTTCATGATGATTTGACATTTGCCAATAGATCAACCCGGTAAGACTGGCGACCACCACGGCTGCGGGCAGCGCCCAGCGTGTCGCCCGACCACCGCCCCAAAGCCATGCGCTGAGGACATGTTCCTTGCCGGCATGTTTCCGAACGGGGTTGTCAGCGCCGCAGCGCGCCACGGCCGCGAGCCTGGCGGCCTGAAGTTTCTGAACGGTCGGTAACGGCAGATTGGCCAAATCCCGATCGAGCCGTGTGACAATCCTTCCGGCAACCTCGTCTTCGTTCACGGTTCGATTCCTTTGTCTTTCAGAAACGCGGCCAATGCGTGCGTTGCCCGGGAGCAGTGAGTCTTAACGCTGCCCTCCGAGCAACCCATTGCCTGGGCTGTCTCCGCCACGTCCAGTTCCTCCCAGTAACGCAATAGAAAGGCCTCGCGTTGACGGGCCGGAAGCCGCTCAAGTCCTTGCCCGATGACCTCGGCGATCTGAGATCGTTCCAAGCGGTCGGCAGGACTGTCGCCTTTTCCTCCCGGACCTTCCGTCTCCATGGTCTCAAGGGGATCATAGTCCTCATTGTCGTCCCTGGCCTGCAGCGAAGAAAACAGCGTCGTCCATAGCGAGCGTACCTTCTGACGCCGATAAAAATCCCGGATCGTGTTCTGCAGAATGCGCTGGAACAACAATGGCAGCTCGGCCGCCGGCCTTGCTGCGTACTTGTCCGTCAACTTCAACATGGCGTCCTGGACGATGTCGAGCGCCAAATGCTGATCTCGCACGGCGAAGGCCGCCTGTTTGAATGCACGCCGCTCGACCTCAGCAAGGAAGGCGGCCAATTCTTGTTGGGTAGCCAGAAGATCCCCTCAAAGCTCAATCTATCCCCTGCGCGACTCGCCGCCGATTTGCCAGGGTTCCTGCGATGCCGAGTGGCGGCCACTGTTTGCGTGTGCCGACGGCCATCGCCAGGAGCGGATTATACGGGGGAGCGCGCGGGGTTTGTGGCAAGGGCGTGCTGGCAGGTAAAATAGGCGAGGCGAATCCATGCAAAGCGTCAATCTCACAAATCACTTCCTGATCGCCATGCCGAACATGGCCGATCCTCACTTTGCCAAGTCGCTGACTTTCATCTGCGAACACAACGAACAGGGCGCTCTGGGCGTGGTCGTCAACCGGCCGACCGATATGACGCTGGAGGCGCTGTTCGAACAAATCGAAATTCCCGTCGAAAATCAGGCAGTCAAGAAAATACCCGTGTACTTCGGCGGGCCGGTACAGGTAGACCGAGGGTTTGTCCTCCATCGCCCGATCGGAGGCTGGCAGTCGACCTTATCCATAAACGGACAGGTCGGACTCACGACTTCCAAAGATATCTTGCAGGCCCTGGGTCAGGGTGAGGGCCCCGGTTTGGACAATGTCCTCGTGTCCCTCGGCTACGCCGGCTGGGCACCGGGACAGTTGGAACAAGAACTGGGGCAAAATGCCTGGCTGACCGTGGAAGCGCAGCCGGGGGTTATCTTCGAAAGGCCCGCGTCCGAGCGATTTGTCGCGGCAATGGAGTTGCTCGGCTTCGATCCGGCCAGCCTCTCGGACGGTGCCGGGCATGCTTGAAACGGCATCCGGATTCGGCCGTTGAGCATCTCCGGAAAGCCCAATGCAATGACAGAATCTGCGGCAATAGTGCGCGATGTGCGTTCTGGGACGGTGCTGGCCTTCGATTTTGGAGAACGGCGCATAGGCGTTGCCGTGGGTGAATTGCAGCTCGGCGTCGCCCATCCGCTCGAGACCATCGATGCAAAGGCCAATGACGTCCGCTTTGCCCGTATCGAAGCCCTGGTGAATGAATGGCAACCGGCCTTGCTCCTGGTGGGTCTGCCGCTGGCTCTCGATGGCAGCGAGCACGCAATGACGGCGCTGGCGCGCCGGTTCGCCTTGCGCCTGCAAGGTCGGTATGGCATCGCAACCCGCCTGGTCGACGAGCGCCTGACCTCAGTGGAGGCTGAGCGTCAGGTTCGCGATCTCGGGCTCGACGTGCGCGCGGCGCGCTCCAAAGTCGACCAGCTCGCTGCCAAACTGATTCTGGAGAGTTACTTTAGCCAATGAGCTCTTTGCCCGACGCCGAAGATTTGCTCGCCCGTCTTGCCGATCGCATGCGCGCGTCCGTAACGCCGGATACCGCACTGGTCGGCATCCATACTGGGGGTGTTTGGCTGGCGCACAGGCTGCACAAGGCGCTTGCGCTCAGTCAGCCGCTTGGAACCATCGATGTCTCTTTTTATCGCGACGACTACGGCAGCCGTGGGTTGCATCAGAAAGTGAGACCGTCGAATATTCCTTTCGAGGTCGTCGATGCCGACATTGTGCTGGTGGATGACGTCTTGTACACCGGACGCACCATCCGCGCTGCGATGAATGAGTTGTTCGACTACGGCAGGCCAAAAAGTATCCGGCTGGCTGCGTTGATCGACAGGGGAGGCCGGCAACTGCCAATCTCGGCCCAGTTCGTCGGCGCTGAAATTGCCGTGGCGCGCGACGAGCAGATCGAGTTGCGTAAAAACGAGAAAGATCAGTTGAGCCTGGCGGTAAGTCCGGTCGGGGCAGCATGACGGGCTACAACCCGCAGCTGGATGCGAATGGCAAACTGCAGCATCTATTGACCATCGAGGGTCTGCCGCGGGAAATCGTCCTTCACATCCTCGATACCGCGCATTCCTTCTTGTCAGTCGGGGAGCGCGAGATCAAGAAGGTCCCGCTGTTGCGCGGGAAAGCGATTTTCAATCTTTTCTTCGAAGCGTCCACCCGCACCCGCACGACTTTCGAAATTGCGGCGAAACGCCTCTCGGCGGACGTCATCAACCTGAACGTCGGCACGTCATCCCAGAGCAAGGGGGAAACACTGCTCGATACCGTTGCAAATCTGTCGGCGATGCATGCCGACATGTTCGTCGTCCGGCATTCCCAAAGTGGCGCTGCGCACCTGATCGCGCGTCACGTGGCTCCTTATATCCATGTCATCAACGCCGGCGACGGCCGCCACGCACATCCCACTCAGGGGTTGCTCGACATGTTCACAATTCGCCACTACAAGAAGGAATTCACGACGCTTCGAGTGGCCATCGTCGGTGATGTGCTCCACTCCCGCGTGGCGCGCTCGCAGATCCATGCATTGACGACGCTGGGCGTGCCGGAAGTGCGGGTTATCGGCCCGCGCACGCTGCTTCCATCCAACGTTGCGGAACTTGGCGTACATGTCTATCACGACATGGCAGCGGGGTTGAGGGACGTCGACGTCGTCATCATGTTGCGATTGCAGAATGAGCGAATGAACGGGGCGCTGTTGCCGTCCGCGCAGGAATTTTTCAAATACTATGGCCTCACTCCGGAGAAGCTCGGCAACGCGAAGCCGGACGCGATCGTGATGCATCCCGGGCCGATGAACCGCGGCATAGAAATCGAATCCAGCGTCGCCGATGGGCGGCAGTCGGTCATCCTCCCGCAGGTCACATTCGGCATCGCGGTGCGCATGGCCGTCATGTCCATTCTGGCGGGAAACGCATGAAGATCCAGATAAGAGGCGGGCGCGTCGTCGATCCAGGCAGCGGTCTCGATCGGGTCCAGGACATTTTTGTCGCCGCCGGCAAGGTAACGGGCCTCGGCGGCGCACCGAGCGGTTTCCACGCCAATCGGGTGATCGAAGCCGCCGGATTGATTGTCTGCCCGGGGCTGGTTGATTTGTCCGCGAGATTGCGCGAGCCGGGATACGAGTACAAGGCGACACTCGAAAGCGAGATGGCCGCGGCGGTCGCCGGCGGGGTGACTTCTCTGGTATGCCCGCCCGACACCGAGCCGCCGTTGGATGAGCCTGGACTGGTGGAAATGCTCAAGCACCGCGCGCGCAGTCTGAACCAGGCGCATGTATACCCGTTGGGCGCTTTGACCCAGGGACTGAAAGGCGAACGCATCACGGAAATGGCGGAATTGCTCGATGCCGGGTGTATCGCCTTCTCCCAGGCGGATGCACCGCTGATCGACAACCAGGTTTTGCTGCGGGCGATGCAATATGCCTCGACCTTCGGTTACCCGGTCTGGTTACGGCCGAGAGATGCGTCGCTTGGCAGAGACGGCGTTGCGCATGACGGACAGGTAGCCACGCGGCTCGGGCTTGCGCCGATTCCTGCGATTGCCGAGACCGTAGCACTCTCCACCATCCTGCTGCTGGTGCGCGAGACCGGAGCCAAGGTGCATCTATGCCGGCTTTCCACTGCGGATGGCGTCGACATGGTCCGCCAGGCCAAATCGCTCGGAATAAACGTGACTTGTGATGTCTCGGCCAACCAGGTGCACTTGAGTGAAATGGACATCGGTTACTTCGACTCCAACTGCCATCTTGTTCCACCGCTGCGCTCCCTGCGCGATCGGGAAGCTGTCCGACGCGGCGTGCAGGACGGTACGGTGGATGCAATCTGCTCTGATCACACACCGGTGGACGAGGATGCCAAACAGCTGCCGTTCGGCGAATCCGAGGCCGGTGCCACCGGCTTGGAGTTGCTGCTCGCGCTTACCCTGAAATGGGCGGCTGAAGCGAAAATACCGCTGCCGGCTGCACTGGCCAAGGTCACGAGCGGGCCGGCAAAGATATTGGATATAGGCGCCGGTGCGCTTTCTCCGGGCGTGAACGCGGACCTGTGCGTATTCGATCCGCAAGCGCGCTGGAAGGTTGAGCCGGCTGCGCTGAAAAGCCAGGGGAAGAATACCCCGTTTGCCGGGTACGACATGCTGGGCAAGGTGCGGTTCACCCTGGTCCAGGGACAAGTCGTCTATGAAGGATAAGCTCGGGGCTGATCAATCGCGCCTGGCCCGCCTCAGGTAGCGGGTGCCGGGTTGAAAGTGATTTCACCTGCCACAACCTGCTTGTTTCCCCGACCCGAATTGACTCTCAATCCATGAATGCATTACTCGATTTTTCCGGACTTCCGCGCTTTGCGGAATTCAAGACCGAATTTGTAACGCCGGCCCTCGATCAGCTTCTGTCTGAAAACCGCGCGCTGGTCGAAAGTCTGCGTCGTCAGGAGGCTGCGCCGGGCTGGGATAATTTCATCTCGCCGTTGGACGACGCCAACGAACGACTGCGCCGCGCTTGGGGCCAGATCGCTCATATGAATGCTGTCATGAACAGTCCCCAGTTGCGCGAGGCATACAACGAAAACCTGCCGCGTATCACGCAATATTTCGGTGAACTGGCGCAAGACGAGACGCTCTATCGAAAATACAAAATGCTGCGCGCGTCGGATGCATATCTTTATTTGACGGCCGCACAAAAGAAAGTCATCGACAACGAGTTGCGCGACTTTCGCCTAGGTGGCGCCGAACTGGCGCCCGCGGAAAAAACCAGGTTCAAGCAGATTATCGAAAAACTCGCAGGATTGTCCTCGAAGTTCAACGATAACCTGCTCGATGCCACCAATGCCTTTGAACTGATCGTGGCAGACAAGGAACGCCTTGCAGGCATTCCTGGCGATGTCATGGAGGCCGCAGCCGATGCCGCAAAGCAAGCCGGCAAGCAGGGCTGGAAATTTACCCTGCACATGCCATCCTATCTGCCGGTCCTTCAATACGCGGATGATCGCAAGCTGCGCGAGCAGATGTACCGCGCGTATGTGACCCGTGCCGCGGAGTTCGATGAGGCGAAATGGGACAACACCGCGATCATCGTAGATATCCTGCGTTTGCGCCGTGAACAATCGCAGCTTCTCGGTCTCGCCAATTACGCAGAGCTGTCGTTGCAGCCCAAGATGGCCGACTCTGCGCAACAGGTTCTGGATTTCCTCGAAGAGCTGGCAAAGCGCGCCAGGCCCTTTGCAAAACGCGATCTGGCCGAACTCAGCGAATTTGCCGCGACGCAGTTCGGCCTCGACGTCCTGCAGCCCTGGGATGTGGCCTATGCATCCGAAAAACTGAGGGTCGCGCGCTATGCGTTCTCCGATCAGGAGGTGAAACAATATTTTCCCGAGCAACGGGTGCTCGAGGGCATGTTTCGCGTGGTCGAAATGCTGTATGGATTGCGGGTCGTGCCCGACGAGGCGCCCAGATGGCATGAGGACGTGCGTTTTTTCTCCATCAGAAACAGCGAAGGTGCATTGGTCGGCCAGTTCTATCTGGATCTTTATGCGCGGCCATCGAAGCGAGGAGGTGCGTGGATGGACGATGCCATCACGCGGCGGCGCAAGAGTTCAGGCATGCAGACCCCGGTTGCCTATCTGAACTGCAATTTTTCCGCTCCGCTGAGCGGAAAGCCGGCGCTGCTTACGCACGACGAAGTGATCACACTGTTCCACGAATTTGGTCATGGTCTGCATCATCTGCTGACTCAGGTCGAAGTGCTTGGCGTCTCGGGAATCAACGGCGTCGAATGGGATGCAGTCGAACTGCCCAGCCAATTCATGGAGAACTTTTGCTGGGAATGGGACGTTCTCAAGGACATGACCCGCCACGTAGACACGGGTTCGGCCCTGCCGCGCGCTTTATTCGAGAAAATGGTTGCAGCGAAAAATTTCCAGAGCGGCATGCAGACGGTCAGGCAGCTCGAATTCGCGATTTTCGACATGCGGCTTCATTCCGACTTCGATCCGAACGGGCAAAAGACGCCGCTGCAATTGGTCGATGAAGTCCGGCGCGGCGTGGCAGTGCTTTTCCCCCCGGATTACAATCGCTTTCCAAACAGTTTTTCGCATATATTCGGCGGCGGATATGCGGCCGGCTACTACAGTTATAAATGGGCTGAGGTCCTTTCCGCGGATGCCTACAGCATGTTCGAGGAGAATGGCGTGCTGAATTCGGCGGTCGGTCATCGCTTCCGCGAGGAGATCCTCGGTGCCGGCGGCAGCAGACCGGCGCTTGATTCGTTCGTTGCTTTCCGCGGCCGCAAGCCGTCAATCGACGCTTTGTTGCGCCACAATGGCATGGCACAGGCGGCGTGACGGTCAATCGGATGTACAGGAGGCTTTGATGAGAGGGTGGGTGCTCGTTCCGATTCTCGCGCTGGCGTGTGCTGGCGCGCACGCCGATTTCTACCGTTGGGTGGATGCGAAGGGCAAGGTTCAATATAGCGACCAGCCACCCCCGGCGAACATCAAGAAATTTGAGAAGATGAAGGCGGCGGGAGGCAAACCCAGCGATGCTCCCTTGCCCTATGTGCTCCAGCAGGCGGTCAATAAATTCCCCGTGACATTGTTTTCAAGCGATTGCGGGGAACCGTGCGCGAAGGCGCGTGAATTGCTGGCAAAACGGGGCATTCCTTATACCGAGATGGATGCCACAAATCCAGCGGCCCAGGAGGAGTTGAAAAAACTTACCGGGGGCCTTATCCAGGTTCCGGTCTTGAAGGTTGGCAATGACGCATTGCGGGGCTTTGCCGAAAGCAAATGGAATACTTCCCTGGACGCTGCCGGTTATCCGCAAACGGCGATGATCCCGCCGCGTGCGCCGACCAAGCCCAAGCCTGCGAAACCCTCGCCTGCATCGCCGTCTGATGCGCCATCCGATGAAGAGCCCGCCTCGCCAGCGCCTGAAGCCAACCAATAGTTCCTGGAGACCCGCTGCCTTGCCGTCACTCGGATCGTTTTTCCCGCCCGGTCTCGTCGCCCAGCCCTAGTTCCTGAATCTTGCGCGTTAGCGTGTTGCGCCCCATGCCGAGCAACACGGAGGCTTCGATGCGCCGGCCTCCCGTATGCGCCAGCGCGCGGGTTATCAACGCGCGCTCGAACTGGCGGCTCAGTTCATCCAGAATCCCGCTGTCGCCGCGCTTCAACGATGCTTCCGCTTCGCGATCGAGTGCTGTGACCCAGTTTTCGGCGGTTGCGGCGCGCGTTTCCTCCCGCAATTCTGGCGGAAGATCCTTGACGTCGATATTCATGCCCGGCGCCATGACAGTGAGCCAATGGCAAAGATTCTCGAGTTGACGGACGTTGCCTGGCAGATCCAGCGAAGTCAGATATTTCATCGCGGCCTCGGAAAGTTTTTTCGACTCCACACCGAGTTCACGCGCGCTTTTCTGCAAGAAATGGCGCGCGAGAAGTGCAATGTCGTCGCGGCGTTCGCGCAGCGGAGGCAGTCGCAGCCTGATGACATTCAGGCGGTGAAACAAGTCTTCGCGGAAGAGGCCGCTTTTGACGCGGTTTTCGAGGTCTTGATGTGTTGCGGCGATGATCCGCACGTTGGCCTTGATCGGCTGATGCCCACCAACCCGATAGAACTGGCCGTCTGAAAGCACGCGCAGCAGACGGGTCTGCAGGTCGGGTGGCATGTCGCCGATCTCGTCCAGGAACAGAGTTCCACCCTCGGCCTGCTCGAAGCGACCGCGGCGCATGGCCTGCGCTCCGGTAAAGGCGCCGCGTTCGTGGCCAAACAATTCCGACTCCAGCAAGTCTTTCGGAATTGCCGCGGTGTTGATCGCGATGAAAGGTTTGGTGGCGCGCGGGCTGTGGCGATGTAACGCGCGTGCCACCAATTCCTTGCCCGTGCCCGATTCGCCGTTGATGAGGACCGTCGCGTGCGATTGCGTGAGCCTCCCGATGGCGCGGAATACTTCCTGCATGGACGCGCCCTGGCCGAGGATTTCCGGAGACTCCGGAGCAACCTCCGCGACATCATCCTGGCGCTGGCTTTCCTCGATCGCGCGCCGAATCAGATCGACGGCGTGGTCCACGTCGAATGGTTTCGGCAAATACTCAAATGCCCCTCCCTGGAAAGCGGCGACGGCGCTCTCGAGATCGGAATAGGCTGTCATGATGATGACCGGCAGGGAAGGATGTTTTTCCTTCATCTTCTGCAGCAATTCCAGTCCCGAGCCGCCCGGCATCCGAATGTCGCTCACC
>Ga0068866_10001117_pt1 | contig 11777 bp, 10 predicted proteins | sample KBSMisM22_FD_66587 | JGI IMG/M metagenome (GOLD analysis project Ga0068866, IMG submission 66587) | Miscanthus rhizosphere microbial communities from Kellogg Biological Station, Michigan, USA - KBS Miscanthus M2-2 | ecosystem: Host-associated > Plants > Roots > Rhizosphere > Soil ... | reverse complement strand
GTCCGTAGTTGACCGCTGGGATGCCCAGCGCGGCAAAGCGCGCGACGTCGGTCCACCCGTACTTGGCGCGCACCTGCCCGCCTGCGGCGTCGACGAGCGCTGCGGCGGCAGGCTTGGTCAGCCCGGGCAGCGCACCGGGAGCGGAGTCGGTCAATTCCATCCGGACATCCAGCCCGTCGAAGACCTCGCGGACGTGCTCGAGCGCCTGCTCGACGCTGCGGTCCGGGGCAAACCGGAAGTTCACGGTCACCGACGCCGCATCAGGGATGACGTTGCCTGCGACCCCGCCGTCGATGCGGACCGCCGACAGCCCCTCGCGGTACGTGCAGCCGTCGATGTCGACCTCGCGCGCCTGGTACGTCTTCAACCGGGGCAGCACCTCGCCGAGCTTGTGAATCGCGTTGTCGCCCAACCAGGATCGCGCGGAGTGAGCGCGTGTTCCCGCGGCGCTGACAACGACCCGCAGTGTGCCCTGACAACCGGCCTCGATGAACCCGCCCGACGGCTCACCGAGAATGGCGACGTCGGCGTGCAGCCAGTCGGGCAGCTCACGTTCGATGCGGCCCAGGCCGTTGGCGGCCGATTCGATCTCCTCGCAGTCGTACATCACCAGCGTGAGGTCGTGCGCCGGGTTCGCGACCGTCGCGGCCAGGTGCAGGAACACCGCGTCCCCGGACTTCATGTCCGAGGTGCCGCAGCCATGCAGTTCGCCGCCGTCACGCATGCTGGGAACGTTGTCGGCGATCGGGACGGTGTCGGTGTGGCCGGCCAGCAGCACCCGCGACGGCAGGCCCAGATTCGTGCGGGCGAGCACGGCATTGCCGTTGCGCACGACCTCGAAGCCGGTGGTCTGCTCGCGCAGGGCGGCCTCGATCTCGTCGGCGATGCGCTGCTCGTGCCGCGATTCGCTGGGGATGTCCACCAGCGCCGCGGTCAGCGCGACGGGGTCGCCACGTAGATCCAGGCCCACAGGCTTGACGTTAGTCTTAGCGCCGTGACATCTGCTGCAGGCGTCGGCCTGGCGACGATCGCCGCCGACGGATCCGTACTCGACACGTGGTTCCCACAACCCGAACTCGCCGCCGACGGCCCCACCGGCACCGTGCGCCTATCGGTCGCCGAGGTGCCCGGCGAGCTGGCCGAGCTGACCGGCCGCGACGAGGACCGCGACGTCGAGACGGTGGCGGTGCGCACGACGATCGCGTCCCTCGAGGACAAGGTCACCGACGGCTACGACGCGTACCTGCGGCTGCACCTGCTTTCGCACCGGCTGGTCCCCCCGCACGGGCTCAATGCCGACGGCTTCTTCGGCGTGCTCACCAACGTGGTGTGGACCAACCACGGGCCGTGCGCGGTGGAGGGCTTCGAGGTCGTGAGGGCCCGGCTGCGCCGCCGCGGATCGGTCACCGTCTACGGCATCGACAAGTTCCCGCGGATGGTCGACTACGTGGTGCCGTCGGGCGTGCGCGTCGCCGACGCCGACCGGGTGCGGCTGGGCGCCCACCTGGCGTCCGGCACCACCGTCATGCACGAGGGGTTCGTCAACTTCAACGCCGGGACGCTGGGCAGCTCCATGGTCGAGGGCCGCATCTCGGCAGGTGTGGTCGTCGGCGACGGCTCGGACGTCGGCGGGGGCGCGTCGATCATGGGCACGCTGTCGGGCGGCGGCACCCAGGTCATCTCGGTGGGCAAGCGCTGCCTGCTGGGGGCCAACGCCGGGCTGGGCATTTCGCTCGGCGACGATTGTGTCGTTGAGGCAGGTCTCTATGTGACCGCCGGGACGAAGGTGCAGACCGCCGACGGCGAGACCGTCAAGGCACGCGAGCTGTCCGGCGCCAACAACCTGCTGTTCCGCCGTAACTCGATCTCCGGCGCGGTTGAGGTCGTCAAGCGCGACGGCACGGGCATCACCCTCAACGAAGCCCTGCACCAGAACTAGGTTGCCGTTGCCGCGAGCTGGTATCCGCACCCGCGAGCGACCGCGTCTGTACGTCGACACGCGGGCAACGGCGTGCATTTTGGGGTCGCTCGCGGCTGACGGGGCGCGCGATGACGGCGTAAGTTGCGATGATGAGCAGCCAGCCGACCGTCGCACTGTTCCCGGAGCCCGGCGCGTGGGGGCCGACCAACAACCTGGTCGCCCTCGGAAATCATCTGCGGGAGCGGGGTATCCGCGCCGTCTTCGTCATCGAGGAGTCCTTCGAGGGCGAGCTCGCCTCACGAGGGTTCGAGGAGCGGTTGATGCGGATGGCGCCGCCGCCCGAGGGCGATGAGGCCGTCGGCGGCGGTTGGGCGGAGTTCGTCCGCGAAACATCACCGCAGTTCCGCAGGCCGACCATCGAACAGCTGGAGACGGTGACCGCGCCCATTTGGGCCGAATTCGTCGACGGCGCCGAGTATTCGCACGATCGGCTGACCGAGATCTGGGCCGAACTGCGGCCCGACGCGATCGTGCACGACTGCGTGGCCAGCTTCCCGTCCGTGTCGCTGGCCGGGTGTCCGTGGATCCGCGTGGTGTCGGCCAATCCGTTGGAGGTCACCGACCCCGACATCCCGCCGGTGTTCTCCGGCTACCCGTCACGTGACCGCACCGGGTGGGACGACTTCTGGGTGGAGTATCGCCGGCTGACCGATCCCCTCGTCGGGCGGTCGTCGGCATTCCACGAGCAGTGCGGCGCGCCACCGTTGCCGGACGGCGAATTCCAGTACGAATCGCCGTATCTGAACCTTTACATGTATCCCGCCGAACTCGACTACCAGCGCTCACGGCCACTGGGTGCGACGTGGCAGCGCGTTGACACCTCCACCCGCAACTCGGACGGTGCCTTCGACGTGACCGAGAAGGTCGGCGCAGAAGGCAAACTGGTGTACCTCTCGCTGGGCAGCCTCGGCTGCATGGATGTGCCGTTGATGCAGCGGGTGATCGACTCGCTGAACCAGACACCGCACCGGGTGATCGTCTCGATGGGACCACTGCACGACCAGCTCACGCTCGGCGAGCGGATGTGGGGCGAGCAGTTCGTGCCGCAGACCGCGATCGTGCCGCAATGTGACGTGATGATCACGCACGGCGGCAACAACACCGTCGGCGAGGCTTTCACATTCGGGGTGCCGACGATTGTGCTGCCGTTGTTCTGGGATCAATACGATAACGCACAGCGGATCGACGAATGTGGCTACGGGGTAAGGCTTTCCACTTACGAGTTCACCGACGACGAGCTGCACGGCACGATCGACCGGCTCAGCGGTGACAAGCAGCTGGCGACGCGCCTCGCCGCCGCGTCGAAGCGGCTGCAGTCCTCACCGGGACGCGTGCTCGCCGCGGACCTGATCGAAAAGATCGCCCGCGGCTGACCCGTCAAACGCGCTGCCTGCCAACCCAATCCGCCAATCCGGCGGCGGTGGTGACGTGGTCCAGCGCCAGCGCGACCGCGCCGTGTAGCGGTCCGTCCTCACCATGCTGGGCGTCGCGGACCGGCGGCGGCGAATGCTTGCGAAAAGCCATCAGGCCGTCGCGGTAAGCGTCATCGAACGCGTTAGGCGCGGCGGCTCTCAGCATCGCCGCAACCCCGCCAAGGGTGACGACCTCGGGGTCGTGCAGATTCACCAGGCCACCGGTGCCGCGGCCAAGCGATGCCGCCACGGCTTCAAACGCCCGACGCGTTGCGGCATCCCGCTTGCCGACGACGTCGTGCACGTAGCCGACGGGGTCGGCGGGTGGCTTGTCGCCCCGGTACCGGGCCAAGGCTCGTCCGTCGACGGTCATATCCCAGCAACCGGACGCACCACACGGGCAGACCAGCTTCGGGTCACCGAAGGGGATGTGGCCGTACTCGCCCGCCGCGCCGTGGGCGCCGGTGAGCGGCTCCCCATTGACCACCAATGTGCCGCCGATGCCTTGCGCCACGATCAAGTACAGCGCGGTGGCGGCTGAGCGGGCCGCGCCGGTGCGCGCTTCGGCCAGTCCGGCCAGCGTGGCGTCGTTACCGAGCAACAGGCGGATGCCTGCGCGAGCGGGAATCTTTGCAGTCAGTACCGATAGGTCGACGTCATTCCAGCCGCGAGAGGTGAACTGGACCAGCCTTGCGCCGCTGACGGTGCCCGCAACGGAAACCGCAATTGACCTGAGCCGCTTGGACTTCCGTCGGTAGATCGCGCCGATCGCATCTGCCAGTTGAGCAATGACAGGACCCAACTGTTCGCCTGCATATGCACCCTCGGCCACCACCTGTGGCACGCCGTCGATGCCGGCCAAAGCCAGGCGCCAGTCCGCCGCCCGTAGGTCCATGGCGAGCACCAGTGGCCCGTCCACATGGGGACCCAGCACCGTCGTCGGCCTGCCACGTCCCTGCGCTGGGGCCGGTGTCTCGTCGAGCAGTCGCGCCTGCCGCATCCGCCCTACCAGTTCAGTGGCGCCACCGCTGCCGATACCGAGGCGCTGCGCGGCCGCCGCCCGAGTGATACCCGGCGCGGACCGCACCACCCCGATCAGCTGAGCGGCGCTCAACCAGCGCACCTGTGCGGGTTGCCGCGGATCCTGTGCCATCGCCCGTAGTATTCCACTTGAATATGCTCGTTACGCGAGTATATTCAGCGCACGTGACACTGGCCGCTGACCACGTTCCGGCACAAGGGCTTCGCGGGAGCCTGCCGGGACTGCTGTCGTTGGCGTTGGCGTCGTGCCTTGCGGTGAGCACCGAGATGTTGCCGGTGGGTCTGCTGCCGGGCCTCGGCGCGACGTTCGGTGTGCCGAATGCGGCCACCGGGCTGTTGGTCAGCCTGTATGCCGTGATGGTTGCGGCCCTCGCGGTGCCGCTGACGGTCGCCACTACCCGGTTCGCCCGCAAGCCCTTGTTGCTGACGACGTTGGCCGGCTATGCGGTCAGCAACGCGCTGGTGGCCGCCGCACCGGCATTCGCCGTTGTCGCGGTGGGACGGACCGTTGGCGGGGTGACGCACGCGCTGTTCTTCTCGTTGGTCATCGGATACGCCCCCCGACTCGTATCGCGGGCACACGTCGGCCGCGCGCTGGCGCTCGCAGGCAGTGGCGCGTCGGCCGGTCTGGTCCTCGGCGTACCGCTGCTGACGTCATTGGGTACCGCGGCCGGATGGCGGGTGTCGTTCGCCGTGTTGGCCGCGGTGTCGATACTCACGGTCACCCTCGTGAGCAGGCTGCTCCCAGCGGTGCAGGCCGAACCGGTGTCACGACGTTCCGAGCGTGGCGGTCGCCGACCGCTTATCGCGGTCGCGACGTCGAACATGTTGGTGTTCCTCGGGCAGTTCACGGCCTACACGTTCATCAGCCTGTTGTTGCTGACCAGCGGAGTCGTCCCGGCGTTCGTCGGCCCGATCCTGCTCGCATGCGGTGCCTGCGGGCTTCTCGGCCTGTGGTACGCCGGCCGGGGGCTTGACCGAAACCCGCGACGGACGGCGGTCGCCGTTCTGGCGGTGATGATGGGAGCGGTCGTCGTGCTCGGCAGCACCTGGCCGACTCTCGCGGCAGTGATTGTCGCGACGGCGGTTTGGAGCGCAGGCTTCGGCGGTGTGCCGTCGATCTACCAAACGTGCGCGGTCCGCACACATGCAATGCCGCCCGAACGCGCCGGTGCCTGGATCAATGCGACGGCCAACGTGGGCATTGCGGGCGGAGCGGCCATCGGCGCCGGGCTGCTCCAAACGGCTGGGCTGTGGTCGCTACCGTGGGTCAGCGCCGCACTGATCGGTCTCGGCTTAGCGGTTGTCCTGTTGGCTCGCAAGAGCTTTCCCGTACGGGGGGCGGCTTAACCCGCCGCATTGGGTCGCAACGGCGGGCAGTTGCCCTGCGCATCGACCGCCAACTCGAAGTGCCACAACTCGTTCGCGTAGATCTGGCACAGGCCGAACTGGGCGCCGTTGCGGATCAGCCACTTGTCGGCATCGACCGGCGCGACATCCACCGCCTGGCCGACAACGTGTTTCGACACCTCCGGCGATGCGACGAACTGTCTCGCTATGTCCGCGCTGCCATAGGTGCGGACGGCGTCATCGAACAGCTTCTCCTGGAACCCTTTTGACCGCCACCCGGAGGTGATCCTCAGGTCGATGCCATCGTGCGCCGCCACGCGGGCCGCCTCCTGGACCGCGTTGAGCAGGGCCGGATCGAGCTGGGCCAACGCCGGATTCGACACGTCGAACGGGCTCGGCGTCTGGCCGTCGGGAATCCACCCGCCGTAGGTGTCGGTGGCCGCCGGACCGATCGTGAGCGGCGCAGGCGGAGCCGTCGGCTCGGTCGTCGACACGGGTTCTATCGGCACCACGGTCGCACAGCCACCCACAAGCAATGCCGCTGCTGCGACGAGCAACCGACGAGCGTCCGCAAACTGCGCATGAAATGCGGCGTGTCGCTGTGCAGACACACTCTCCCTTGCACGCGGGGTGGGGGTGCCCCCAGCTTTGCGAGGGGGAATACCCCCAACTCGCGGTGGTGGCAGGGCCATTAATCGTCGGCCGCGAGGATGCAGAATTCGTTGCCTTCCGGGTCGGCAAGCACCACCCAGGTCTGCTCGCCCTGACCGATGTCGACGTGCCGGGCGCCCAAACCGATCAGGCGGCCCACTTCGGCCTGTTGGTCCTCTGGCCGGAAGTCGAGATGGATGCGGTTCTTGACGACCTTGTCGTCGGGCACCTCGATGAATAGCCATTTGGGTCCGGCGCCGGGTGGGGCCTCGAGCACCACGTCGCCGTCCTTGTCGACATAGTGCCGCCAACCCAGCACCTTCGACCACCAGGCACCGAGTGCCTCGGCGTCGTGGGCGTCGATGCAGATCTCGTCGAACGTCAGACTCATTTCTCGACTCCCGCTCGCTCCGGTCCTCGCTCGTTCCTCGCTGCGATCCTCACTCGCGTTCGTCTTCGGGCCATTCGGTCAACTCCTTCTTCAGCACCTTGCCCATCGCGTTGCGCGGCAGACTGTCCACCAGTCGCACCTCCCGCGGTCGCTTGTGTGCCGAAAGCTGTTGCGCAACAAAGTCAATCAACGCCTGCGGGTCGGCGTCACCGACGACGAACGCGACGATCCGCTGGCCGAGATCGTCGTCTGGAACCCCGATCACCGCGGCCTCGTCGACGCCGGCGTGGCCGAGCAGTACGGTTTCGATCTCGCCCGCCCCTACCCGGAAGCCGCCGGTCTTGATCAGGTCGACCGACTCGCGGCCGACGATTCGGTGCATGCGGTCACCGTCGATCGTCGCGACGTCGCCGGTGCGATACCAGTCCCCGTCGAATGCCTCGGCGGTGGCGTCCGGCTTGTTGAGGTAGCCCTCGAACATCGTCGGGCTCTGAATCTGCAGGCGCCCAATGGATTCCCCGTCGCGAGGCACCGCGGAGCCGTCCTCGTCGACCAGCCGGGTCTGCACACCGGTCAACGGCAACCCCACGGAGCCGGGCCTGCGCTCGCCGTCAGCGCGGGTGGACAGCGTGATCAGCGACTCGGTGGCGCCGTAACGCTCGACCGGTTCATGTCCGGTCAGTCGGGCCAGCCCGTCGAACACCGGCACCGGGAGCGGCGCGCTGCCCGACACAAGCAGTCGAGCCGACGCGAGCGCGCGCGCCGCGTCGGCGTCCTGCACGACGCGTGTCCACACCGTCGGCACGCCGAAGTACATCGAGCCACCCGCTGCCGCATAGGCGGTGGGAGACGGTTTCCCGGTGTGCACAAAACGATTTCCGATCCGCAGTGACCCGAGCAACCCCAGCACAAGCCCGTGCACGTGGTACAGCGGAAGCCCGTGCACCAGGGTGTCGTCCGGGGTCCACTGCCAGGCCTCGGCGAGCATGTCGATGTCGGCGGCGACCGCGCGCCTGCTCAGCACCACGCCCTTGGGCGGGCCGGTGGTGCCCGAGGTGTAGATGATCAACGCGGTCGCGTCCGGATGCGGCTCCGGATAGCGATGCCACGACCGGGCGTGCAGTCGCACCGGGACGTGCGGCAGGTCGTCGGTACCTTGCGGCTTCTCCCCCAACCACGCCTGTGCGCCTGAGTCGTCGAGCATGTGCGCGCGTTCTGCGGCGCCGACGTCGGCGGGCACGGGGACGACAGGTACCCCCGCGATCAGCGCTCCGGCGATCGCCAACACGGTCACCGGGGTCGGGGTCGCCAGTACGGCCACCCGGTCGGCGGCGGCCACCCGCTCGGCCACCGACGTTGCTGCGCCGACGAGATCACTACGGCTCAGCGTGGCGTCGCCGATGCGCACGGCGTCGCCGATGTCGACGCCGCCTGCGACGGCGGCGGGGTTCAGCGACGCCAGTAGCACGGCAGCGACGCTACCCGCCGCCACCGTTCATCACGCCGTCACCACCCCGTATGACCCGGAAAACACGGCTGAGACGGTCGCGCACCCAGTCCGGGCGTTGCGCATCGTCGCGCGGGTCGAACCTGCCGTGCCTGTCGGGCGCGGTCCGCGCGCGCCCATCGCGGAACGGCAACAAGGCTGGCGGGCTGGATCTGGCTGGGCATACTTGGCGCGTGACAGACATCCAGCGGACGGGGTCGCGCGAGGTGTACCGGAACGACTGGCTGATCCTGCGGGAGGACGACATCCGGCGCGCTGACGGCAGCACCGGCATCTACTCGGTGATCGACAAGCCCACCTACGCCCTGGTGATCCCGTGTGACGGCGACCGCGTTCATCTGGTCGAGCAGTTCCGCTATCCGCTGGGCATGCGGCGGTGGGAGTTTCCGCAGGGCACCGCGCCGGGCCGCGGAGATCTGGATCCCATCGAGCTGGCCAACCGCGAGTTGCGGGAGGAGACCGGGCTGCGGGCCGCCTCGATGGAGCTGCTGGGCATGCTCGACGTCGCGCCAGGGATGAGCAGCCAACGCGGCCGGGTCTTCCTGGCGACGGAGCTCACCGAGGGTGAGCATGACCGCGAGCACGAGGAACAGGACATGCACAGCGAGTGGTTCTCCCGCGCGCAGCTGGAGCAGATGATCCGCGACGGCGTCATCACCGACGCGCAGTCCATCGCGGCGTGGGCGATGCTGTTGCTGGCCGGGCGCTAGTCGAACACCGCGGACCGACCGACCCGCTCCCACGCGGCGAGTTCTGCCTTGGCGTCAGTCAAAGCTTCGGATATGGCGTCGACGGCGTCGTTACCCAGCGCCAGCCGCAGCGGGGGGTCCTCGGAATCCAGCGCCAGCAGGATCGCCGCGGCCGCCTTGGCCGGATCGCCGGGCTGCTTGCCGTCATCGTCCGGCATGCCGGTGCGCAGCGGTTCGATCTGGTCGTCATAGGCGGCGATGGGTTTCGACGTCAGCAGAGCGCCGGGCCCGTTGAACGAGGTTCGGAATGCACCAGGCTCGACTATGAGGACCCGGATGCCGAACCGCTCGACCTCTTTGGCCAGCGCCTCCGACCACCCCTCGAGCGCAAACTTCGTCGCGGAGTAGGCACCGACACCGGGAAACGTGAAACGTCCGCCCATGCTGCTCATTTGGACGATCGCGCCGCCACCCCGCTCACGCATGCCGGGCAGCGCGGCACGCGTCAGCGCGGCCGGGCCGAAGAAATGCAGATCCATCAGGGCGCGCAGCTCGCTGTCGCTGGTCTCCTCCGCGGCGCCGATCGCGCCGCGGCCTGCGTTGTTCACCAACACATCGATCCGGCCGTGTTGGTCGAGCACCTCAGCAACGGCGACGCGGATGCGGTCGGCGTCCGTGACGTCGAGCGCCAGTGCGGTGACGCGTTCGGGTGCCGACGCCACCAGGTCCGCGAGTGCGTCCGTGCGTCGCGCAGCGGCGACGACGATATCGCCCGCAGCCAGCGCGCACTCCGCGATCGCTCGCCCGAAGCCCGAACTCGCGCCGGTGATGAGCCATACCCGAGGCTGGTTGGTTGTCATGGTTCATCTATGCAGCACGACGACCGGGTTGTCCATCAGTGCGTCCCAAGGGGATCGGCGGTTTTGGCCGCCGGTCTGGATCGGGGCTGGTGACCAGCGTGTGGAGGTGAGTGTCGGTGTCGTCTCGTAATGTGCGTGACATGTCGGAGCGTCGGTTTCGCCACACCCCCGAAGGGGTGTGCTCGCTGGGGCTGCACCTGGTGTGGTGTGCGAAGTATCGGCGGCGGGTTCTAGGCGGGAGCGCAGCGGCCCGCTGGGGTGAACTGCTGGAGCAGATCGCCGCCGAGCACGGCTGGGAGGTCGTGGCCAGGGAAGTCATGCCCGATCACGTGCGTCTGTTCGTGCGGGTCGGACCCGCCGACGCGCCGGCGTGGGTGGTGCGGGCGTTCAAGGGCCGCACCGCGCGGGTGCTGGGCGCTGAGTTTCTTTACCTGCGGCGGTTCGCCAGGGCGTTGTGGTCGCCGTCGTATTTTCGCCGCCTCGGTGGGTTGGTCTCGGAGTTGACGGTGCGCCGCGACATCGAGCATCAGTGGGATGGGGTGGCTTGATGCGACGCGCCTATGTGTTCCGGCTACGTCCGACGGCGCGTCAGCATGTCGCGTTGGCGGCGTGTGTGGATGCGCATCGGAGAGCTGTACAACGCTGCCCTGCAGGAACGCCGGGACGCTTGGGCGCACAGCCAAACTCGGATTAATTACGGCGATCAGTCGGCACAGCTGACGGCCATCCGGTCGGCGCGCCCGGATCAAGCGGTGTGGTCGTTCCCATCGCAGCAGGCCACGTTGCGACGGTTGAACAAGGCGTTCGCCGAGTTCTTCCGCCGCGTCAAGGCTGGGCAGACACCGGGGTATCCGCGGTTCAAGGGCAACGCCCGTTTCCACAGTGTGGAGTGGCCCAAAGACGGTGACGGTGCCCGCTGGCTGCCCGATCAACGGCGGGTGTATCTGCACGGCATCGGCCAGGTGAAAGTGCATGTGCATCGCGAGGCGCGGGGTCGGGTGAAGACACTGCAGGTCAAGCGGCAGGGTCGACGCTGGGTGTTGGTCTTGTCCTGCGATGACGTGCCGACTAACCCGTTGCCGGCCACCGGCGCCCGTGCCGGTGTCGACGTGGGAGTGGTGACGTACGCGACGCTCTCCGATGGCACCACCGTCGCCAATCCCCGGTGGGCACGTCAGGAGGCCGGCTGGTTAGAGGTGGCCCAGCAACGGCTCGCCCGGGCCAAATGTGGTTCAAGGAATTGTGCGGGTCGACGGGAAACGGTGGCAGCACGGCATCGCAAGATCGCCAACCGGCGCAAAGACTTTCACCACAAACAGGCCCGCGCCCTGGCTTCACGCTATGACCTGCTGGTGGTGGAAGACCTCACGATCGCGAACATGCTGCGCCGGGCCAAACCCGTGCCCGATCCGGACAACCCCCGTGGGTTTTTACCTAACGGAGCTCGGGCGAAGTCCGGGCTCAACCGATCAATCAGTGACGCTGGCTGGGGTCAGTTCGTCTCGATACTGCGCGCCAAAGCGGAAGAAGCTGGGCGCACCTGGATCGAGATAAACCCCCGGCACACCTCCAACAGGTGTGAGTGCTGCGGTCACGTAGCACCCGAGAATCGTGTCACCCAAGCGGAATTCTCCTGCACACGATGCTCACATCGCGCACCCGCAGACGAACACGCCGCACGTAACATACTCAGGGCTGGACTGGCCCTACACGCCGCAACTGCAGCGTAAAAGAAGCCGACGGCTTCCAGCCGTCGGAGAAGTCACACCGTTTCCGTCAGCCCGCTTCGTGGAACGCGATCGCAGTGGTGAAGGGTTCGAGCAGTTGCCGTAGCTCGATCAGGTGCCGGGCGTGCTGATCGAGTCGATGGTCTTCTCCGGAGGCGGGCTGCCACT
>Ga0068866_10001097_pt1 | contig 11921 bp, 10 predicted proteins | sample KBSMisM22_FD_66587 | JGI IMG/M metagenome (GOLD analysis project Ga0068866, IMG submission 66587) | Miscanthus rhizosphere microbial communities from Kellogg Biological Station, Michigan, USA - KBS Miscanthus M2-2 | ecosystem: Host-associated > Plants > Roots > Rhizosphere > Soil ... | reverse complement strand
TCCGAAGCCTGACTTTATCATTGGCCTCCACGACAGTGCCGATGTCGCGGCTGGAAAGATCAGTTACACGCCGGGTTATGCGATGGCCAGCTCGACCTCGGTCGATCTAACCATTCGTGGTATGGGCGGTCACGGCTCGAAACCGGAAGCGACGAAGGACCCGGTGGTAATCGCGGCCCAAATCGTGCTGGCGCTGCAAACAATTGTGAGCCGCGAAAATTCACCGCTCGATCCCGCGGTGGTCACCGTCGGATCGATCCACGGCGGCACCAAACACAACATCATTCCCGACGAGGTCGCCTTGCAGCTGACTATTCGCACTTATAAGGAAGAAGTACGCCAGCACATACTCGCTTCAATTGAACGCATCGCGCGGGGCGCGGCGATGGCGGCCGGCGTTCCCGAAGATCGCATGCCGATCATGAAGGTGGTGGCGGATCAGGCGCCGTCACTCTATAACGATCCGGCGTTGACAGAGCGAGTGGCCGGCGCGCTGAGCAAGGCAATCGGCCCCGATAATGTGATCAAAGGAGCACCGCTGATGGCCAGCGAGGACTTTGGCACGTACAGCCTCGAGCGCCAGATCCCAAGTTGTTTCCTCTGGCTCGGGGCCGTCGATCCGGCGAAGGTCGAAGCGAGCCGGAAGTCAGGCACGCCATTGCCTTCGCTGCATTCCAGTTTATTTGCGCCGTTGCCGGAACCAACGCTCCGCACCGGTGTGAAGGCGATGACGTCGGCGGTTTTAGATTTGATGAAGAAGTAATGATGCATCGCAACACTCAGCAAAGGAGAATAATTAATGGGCAAGGGTGATCAACGCAGCCGCCGCGGCAAAATCTGGCGGGGCACGTTCGGAAAGCGAAGACCAAAGAAAGGTAAAGATGCGCCGGGAGCTCAGACACCGACCGCTGAGCCTGAAAAAAAGGGTACGCGCAAACACGCTCAAGCCGCGGAGTAAAACCGTCTTGCGATGGATACGGCACACTTCGGATAACGTCGCCACCCAGGCGCACGCCCCGCACTTCGAATTAGGAGCACAAGGCGAAGCGTTGGCGATCGAGAAACTCGAGCATGCCGGCTATCGGATTGTGGCCGCGAACTTTGCCCTGCCCATCGGCCGTAACACTCGCGACGCTGTGGTGAACGCAGAAATAGACATCGTCGCCTATGACGGTCCCATCCTTTGTTTCGTTGAAGTTAAGACGCGGGCCTCTGTCGATTTCGCGCCGCCGCAGGCCAATGTGGATTTGCGCAAGCGCCGCCAGCTGGCGCGCGCGGCGCGCGGCTATCGGAAGATGTTCGGCGTGTTTGAATCCCCTTTTCGTTACGACGTGGTCACGGTTGTCGCGAAACCCGGACAAGGCGCGCCGCGTATTGAATTGTTGAAGGGCTTTTGGACCGACGATAGTTTGCGCCGGAAAAACTGGCGAATGACCGACGAATGAAACAAATGGGACAGATGGGACATATGGGACCGATGAGACATATGTCCCATGCGTCCCATAAGTCCCATGCGTCTCATTTTGTGAGGCCACTTATTCTAATTTTCCAATGACCAATCTTGAACGCTACGTCGGAGAGACACTGGACGATAAGTATCGTCTGGAACGACTGCTCGGCCAGGGCGGCATGGGTGCGGTCTATCTCGCGACCCATCTGGGCACGGAACGGTATGTCGCTCTGAAGTTGATTGCGCCGCAGTTCATGCGCAACGAGGAGTTCGTCGAACGATTCAAGCGCGAGGCGCGCGCCGCCGGACGTTTGCGTCATCCGAACGTCGTCGATGTCACGGACTTTGGGTTCTCAGGTAGCGGTCCGGATCGCGTCGCTTATCTCGTGATGGAATATCTCGATGGCTGCACGTTGAGCGACGTGCTCGCCGAAGAGAACCGCTTGCCGTTGTATTGGGTGGTCGACATTCTCGAACAGGTTTGTGCCGCGGTGCACGATGCGCATCAGCAGGGCATCGTACACAGAGATCTGAAGCCCGACAACATCTGGCTCGAGCCGAATGGTCTCGGCGGTTATCGAGTGAAGGTGCTCGATTTCGGCATCGCTAAGCTTGGTGAAGTCAGCACGGCAGCGCCTTTGCCTCGGGCGATGCCGCAATTGAATGACGAAGAAGCGCCAACCCTCACGCCCGCCAGCGTGTCGAGTGGGGCGATCGCCGCCACGGCGGCCGCGGTCGAACCCCGGCGCACGATGCCTCCTCCGCCTGAGTTGGAAGCCGCGACGTTGATTCAAAACTCGCCGCCGGATTCAGAGAGCAATGGAGAAGCCGGCGAAGAGGCAGAGTCGGCGACTCGAATCTTTCAGGAAGCCCGCCATACGGTCGGTGGCCGGCGCACGACTATGGCTCCGGCTTCGGATGCTTCGGGTTTGACTCGCGTCGGTGCGATTCTCGGCACTCCGCTTTACATGTCGCCCGAACAATGTCGTGGCGAAAGACTCGACGCTCGCTCCGACATTTACAGCCTGGGGATCATTGCTTACCAGATGTTGTCCGGGTCTACACCTTTTACCGGCGACACCAACTCAATCATTCGCGCGCACAAGGACAGTCCGATCCCATCGATTCGTGACGTTAACCGAAAAGTGCCCAAGCGTGTCGCGGCGGTGTTGATGTCCGCGTTGTCCAAGGATCCGGCCGCGCGACCGCAAACGGCCCTGGCGATGGCCAGCTCCATACGCGCGAATGCTGATGGCTTGGGGACGCTCTACCGGCGGGCGTTTGCGCTCTACAGCGAGTATTTTCCCGAGTTCCTCAAGCTGTCATTGCTGGCGCACATTCCCACTTTCATCATTATCCTGATGACCGTAGGTCTGCGCCTGGCCGACGATCATCTTAGTAAGGGACAGACGATTGCGATTGGCGCCCCGATTGTGCTGCTCTCAGTGGTTGCAAAGTTTCTCACCGCATCAATCATTGCGGGTGTGACGGCCATCATTGTGACGCAACTCGCGGTGATGCCCATGAAGCCCGTACGCTTGCGGGCTGCGTTTCAGGTGCTGCGGCGGCGGTGGCGGCCGTTTCTTAAGACGGGCATTCTCATCGGCCTGCGCATCCTTTTGGGATGGATCTTGTTTATTGTTCCAGGCATGGTGATGACGGTTCGTTACCTGTTATGGGGCCCGGTAGTGTTGATGGAAGGACTTGAGAAAAAGGCCGCGCGTCAGCGGGCCCGCGCGCTGGCCTCACGCTCCTGGCGCACGATTATCCTGGTGACCTGTATTCAGTTCCTGGTGCCCATCGTGGTGAGCTCGATAATCGGCGGGCTGGTCAGCGTGGCGGTAGGCGGAACTGCGCAAAAACAGATTCAGCACTCGGCAAAGTTCAAGATCGGAACTCAATTCATCGAGCTGATTAATATTTTTGTGCTGCCGTTGATGTCGATAGTTCCAGCGTTGCTGTATCTGAAGATGCGGCAGTTCGGTGGTGAGACGCTCAACGACATTATGAACCAATTTGAAGAACAGGGGACGCGACGAATGTGGCAGCAACGGATGCGTTCGCGCCTCACGGTCACCCCGCAAAGCCGCACGCCGATGTGAGAATCTCATCGCGCGCGTCGCTCCGCCGAAGTGAACCATCCGTGATCGAGAGAATTTAGTCCCAATACTTTCCAAATTTCGGTGGATGTGAGCGATGCGACGGAATGCCCGCTTTCAGGTTGACGCGAACTGGGCAAAAGGAACACATCATACGCCCAACGGCCCAAGCCCGCGTGTTGAGCCCCATAAACCTTCCCGCGATATCTAAACAGATTACCCCATCGATCAGAGCGGCGTGATTCTTTGTAATCAAGAGAGATTGATTCCACGCCGAGCTCCACCAGCCGGTGAAGTTCCGTCGGCTCTGAAATACCGTTATGGTTTTGATCCTGCCACAGACGCAATTTTGAAAAGATAGCGTCGCGGTTGTCGATTAACCTGTCGCTATTACCGCGGAAGACGGGCTGATCGAACCACGCTAATGCTAAGAAGCCATTGCGAGATTCGCCCGCTGGCGGTTGTGGTTGGGGAGTAATATTTCCAAACAACTCTTTTCCATTATCAATTGTGCCGTTTCGATTGCGGTCGAAAACAAGCCAAGCGTCGTCAGATCCTATTGCCGTCCAGGAGAGTTGGACAGGTGTTCCTGTGCCCCGAAAATCAAAAGCTACTCCATGCGCTGCATCGGTCATTGCAAAGCCATCGCCTAGAACGTCAATGAGAACTGGCGTCTCAATATCGCAGTCACAGTTGCCATAATAGAACCCATTGTGTGCCGCGCACCACGCCTGGGTGACGCATTCCCCATTACCTTCATCGTGGACGCAATCGCAGGTGCCAACCGGAACAATTCCAACGTCCCGCAGGCAGTCGTCCACAAAATGATCGTCGCAACCGTAAAAGTAGTCTCCCACGCAATAATCGAGGTTGTAGTTGCAGTGCGTGTTTGGGCAAGTGCAGTGGGCATCGGCGGTGCAGGAAGCACATACGGGTGTTGGGGTCGGCGTGGGTGTCGGCGTGGGCGGAGGTGTCGGGGCAGGCTCGCTGATACAAACCCTGACCTGAGTATATTGGCAGGTATAAGTCTCTTCGGTTTCCGGGATGGTGCACGTCTTCGTGGGATACGAAATCTGTCCGCAAGGTCGCGAGGGATCATTCGTATACCAATAATCATTGTTAGCAACACAACCATAACAAGTGACGCCATAATCAACGGCGGTCGGAAAGCAGCCGGGTTCACATTGATCAGGTTCGACCCCAGAGTCACCCAGTGTTGAATTTGCCCTAAAATAACTTACCGGCAGAACTGCCGGTAAGATGGAATTATTCTTTGGGCCTCGCCCTCCGCTATCGATCGCGAGTGAACGCCAGTTGACAGTCTTACGCTTGCCGCGGTTTGGTGATGCGAAAGAGCTTCGCTGATGGGTCAAAGGCCTAACGGGATCAGGAGCTGCTTTGTCACCGATCAAGCCGGTTCCATCACCGAAACTCAAAAATTGGAATTCTATTTTGACTTTGGAAGGAAGCCGGTAACCCTTCTCACGGCGACCTTTATCCCACGAAAGCACTATATTCGGGTGAATCTTAAATATCTTGGACTCACCAGGTTTAATTGGAATATCTTCTGCTGTCGCTATGGATCGTGTATCGTTGATTCCCGGAATATGATAGGTGACATCAGCCACCAACTCACCCTGGTACTCATTTGGCACATCGAACCAGAGAAGCAATTCAAGGCCGTAGATAGGTTTATTTCCTGTGTTGGTGATTTCAAGCTCAAAGTCTTTCGCCCAGTTCTCATTTTTCAGATCTTTCCAGTTCTTCTCCCTTTCTTTTGTGAGCTTCACCTCAATCGGCACGTGCTTGGGAATCGTGTTTTCGATTTGCCGCTCTTGTTGAGAAGTTGGTGATTGCTGGGCGCTTATCGGATCCGATGCTCCCTTAAATAGCAGCACAATTCCAATCGCGAGAACCAGGCAAGTAAGAACTAATCTGAACAGCGGTGTGTGTTTGCAGAGTGATTTCACCGGGAAACCTCCTCTTGCTGGACGGGCGGATACGGAGCGCCTGGTTCACCCACCCATCCTGTTCCATCACCAAAACTCAGTGCGATGAATACTATTCTAACTTTCGTCGGCAGCCTCAAATGCTGCTCAAGATGGAGTCTGTCCCAATCAACAACATTGCCCCGGTGAAGTCTAAATCTCTTAGATTCGCCAGGCTTGATTGGCACGTCGTCAGACGTGGCTTTGGATCGGATGTTTCTGATTCCCGGGCTGCGGTACACAATCGCAGTGCTCCACACAGCCCGCTGCACAGTTGGCACATCGAAAAACAGCATCAGCTGTAGATAGTAGATGGGCTTTTCTCCTGTGTTGGTGATTTCCAGCTCAAAGTCTTTCGCCCAATTCTCGTTCTCCAGATCTTTCCAGTTTTTCTCCTTTTCTTTTGAGAGCTTCACCTCAAGCGGGACATGTTTCGGAATTAAGTTCTCGACTTGGCGCTCTGGTTGAGAAGCTGATTGCTGGGCGCTTATCGGAACCGATGCTCCGTTGAATAGCAGCACAAGCCCGAGCGCCGGAACTACCGAAATAAAAAGTAATCTGAATAGCGGCGTGAGTTTGCGGAGTGATTTCATTGGGACCTCTGCAATGCTCGTGGCAACTGATCACATTGTTTCAATGAGACCAGATGAGCGATACAGTCGCCTTATACTCATTGGTCTGGTTCAAGTCAACATTTTTGCAACCATCTGGCAGCAACGAATGCGTTCCCGACTTACCGTTACTCCTCAAAGCCGCATACCGACTTATTGACTTTGGAGTGCGGCGACTCCTCGCCGCTTTCCCAGCGATACCAAAGCGCTGACAAATCAGCGCACTCCAAAAAAGGCGGTCTATTTATTTGATTCCGCCACATCATGCTTGCTTCTAGGCCCGGCATTCTTCACGTACTTATCAAACCAATTCAGCCGTTCAGCCAGGACGTGCAAAAGGGTTTCGCGCGCGGCGTAACCATGTGCTTCATACGGTAAGGTCACATAACGCACGGTCGCCCCGTGGCCCTTCAACGCCATGTAAAAGCGCTCTGACTGGATGGGAAACGTCCCGGAGTTATCATCCGCTTCGCCGTGCATGAGCAGAATCGGGTCCTTTACGCTGTTGGCAAACCAGAACGGCGACATCTTCGCGTAGAGTTCCGGCACTTCCCAAAAAGTGCGGCGCTCGCTTTGGAAACCAAACGGCGTCAGCGAACGATTGTATGCGCCGCTTTCAGCAAAACCGGCCCGGAACAGGCGCGAGTGCGCCAGCAGGTTCGCGGTCATGAAAGCGCCGTAACTGTGCCCGCCGACGCCAATGCGATCGCGATCGCCGACGCCCATGTCTACCAACTTATCGATCGCGGCTTCGGCGCTCGACACGAGCTGTTCGACATAATGATCGTTGGCCGTTTCTCCCGGACCCACGATCGGCATCGTCGGATTATCGAGAATCGCGTAACCCGAGAGCAGCAGGAACAAGTGTGAATAACCACTGACGATCATGAAGCGGTTCGGCGAGCCGGTGACCTGGCTGGCCGAATCGGCATCACCAAACTCGCGCGGGTAGGCCCACAGAATTACCGGCAAGCGAGTGCCGGGCTTATAGCCGGGCGGCAGGTACAACGTGCCGTACAACTTCACCCCGTCCTTACGCTGATAGTTGATGAATTGCCGCGTCACCCCGCGAACCTGGGGCTGCGGATCTTTGAAATCAGTTACCGCATTCGTGGTTTTGCCGGCCAGGTCGTGCACGTAGTAGTTCGGCGGATCTTTCGGCGATTCAAAGCGCGTCAGGATTCGCTGGCCTTCGTCGTCCAAAGGCGCAATCACCGTTTCGTAAGATTTCGCGTCACTGCGAAACAGACGCTCTGTCTCGAGTGTTTTCAGGTTGAGCCGATCCAAAAACGGTCGATCACCGTCAGGCGAAGCGCCCTGCCCGGACAAAAAGATTTAGTCACCGGTTTGCATGATTGGGCTTGCAGCCGCGCCGCCACCAAAGCCTCCGCCAAAACCCGGAGTTCCGCTGTCACGGCGAACGACCGGAGTGCCGGGATTCTCGTAAGGAGCATCCTGCTTCCGATCCCAAATCTTGCGCGGCGAGCTGGCAATTACCCAGGTGCGAATCCGGCGCGACGCGCGATCGGTCTCGCTCAGCAGCGCCACGCCTTTCTCAGTAAAAGAAATGCCGGCGTATCGCCATTCAGTCTTAGCAAACTCCATCGGCTGACCGCTGAAGGGAGCCGCGAGTGACATGACCCGATCGCGAAACGGCGCCTTGTTTTTTATATCGCCGCCGTCCAGTGCTTCGACCCACATGACGGTAGAGGGCTGATCCTGTCGCCAGTGAAGTCCGCGTGGCGCAGTCTGGACGCCCGTTAACGGCACACCTTCACGAGTTGGAACATCGGCAACTTTCCGCGCCAGTTGTCCGCTGCGCGACCAAACTTCGACGTCAGATGGAAAGCCGCTCATCGGGATCAGATGCGAGTAAGGTCGTTTGATTTTGGTGACCAGCAAATAGTCGCCACTCGGTGAAGGAGAAACACTGTCGAAGATTGCGGGTTTGCCAATCAGGGTTTTGCGGCCGGAGGTGGCGTCAATAGCCGCGATCTGACTGGTGAAATAGTATTCAAACAAAGCTTCGTCGTAAGCCGTCCTGAGCATGTCTTCAAAGGTTGGCGCGGGTGCGGCCTTGCCGAGATTCTCCTTAATATTTGGACCGGGCGGCACACTCGGCTCGGCCGGCGCCGGACCACGGTTGGCGACGACCAGTGTGCAAATGACCACCTTATTGTTCGCGAGCCAATCACAGGGATCTCCGGTAGCCGCATTCAGACGATCGAGCCCGCTGATCATTCGTGCTCGTCCGGTTGCTACGTCCGCAATCCACAACTCGATCGCGTTGGGTTTGGTATTCAGAAACGACAGGCGGTTGCCGTCAGGCGAAAAACGAACGTTCGAGATGCTTGCCTGCAGCGGCACGGTTACTTTGATTTCGCTCCCGTCGCTGATGCGCTTCAACGTGATTCCGAAAATGGTTCCTGCCCGCTGTGGTCCGTTTGTCTTCGGGTTGACCCGTTCGCCTGCCAGCCGCAGCACGGGCTGGGACAATTCGGCGATAAGCGGGTATGCGCGCCGATACGTCAACGCCACCACCTGCTTTGAAGGGCTGAGAATCGCAGCCGGTAAAGGACGAGCGTCAAACGCCTCGATCACTTCTTTCGGCGGTGTCTGGTAACGCTGATTCTCGGTCTGTCCGAGTCCGGTGACGACAGACGAAATGAGTAGTACGGCCGCAAAGGCCCAGTGGCTGTGTCGCACGGGGAAACCTCCTAAGTTTTGTTTGGACAAAGTTGCGGGACTGCGGATTCTATCAGAGTCAGCCCCGCGTTAGGTAGATGTGAAAATGATCTGTGGTGCGCTCTAACTCCCTCTCCCTTTGGGAGAGGGTTGGGGTGAGGGCCTGAGTGCAGACTGTAACCACAACGTTTGTTTCGGGCTTTAGCCCGCAGTCAGTTTAGGAATTTCCTCGCAAGCATCAAACAGTAATTGAATAAGACTGCTGGCTCTTTCCACAACGGGCTAAAGCCCGATGAATTTTTTTGAGCTTGGCACACTAAACCCTCACCCCGGCCCTCTCCCAAAGGGAGAGGGAGCCAGGGCGAAAACAATTCCGTCGCCTACCCGCGCACAAATTCGTAGGTAATATGCAAAGTGATCGCGGTCGGAGTTATCTCAGGTCTGATGAAAGTGGCCCGCAGCTGCAATGCGCCACCGGCAGGCTGGATATCAACGCGGGTGGACATTTTCTCGAGCGTAAACAACTCCACCGGATTGTAACGGCGATCGATGGTGCTTTGGACCATCCCCAGCAACGGAGCATTCAGCACCGCCGGCGTATTGTTCAGATGGATGTCGCGCAGGTTGAATCGCGCCAACAGCGCTCGCCGCGCGCTGTCATATTCGAGAAAGACTTCCGTATCGGCCCAGCCCGAAAAATCGATGCAGCCCAATAGTCCCGAGCTGTAAGCCCCCGCGAACGCCAGTTGCCCGGTGATCCGGCCTTGTTCCAGGCGAACGTTGGTGCGGACTCCGCCCGCTTCGCGTTTTAACCGAATCTCGCTGGCACAGTTGGCGGTTGATTTGGCTCCGCCGACCGTCAAAGGCATGGCGGGTTCGTTGAGATTGTCGAAGATCGCCGTCAAAAATGAATTCAGAAACTGTTCACTGACGGTGACCGCAGCTTCGGCGGCCGGACCGTTGGAGGTACGCCGGCTGCGCGAGGCCGTTTCCTGGGCCAGGGCACTGCCCGTCCAAACGCACAGCAGAATTGTTGAGATAATAATTTTAGAGTGTCTCACTGAGCTGATTACCTTTTTTTCGGTTTAAAGCAGTTTGATGCTATTGCAGGCCGCTGCGGACGATGTCATGAAGGCGAATGAGACCAATGCACAGTCCGTCAGCGTCCACCACCGGCAGCACGTTTATTTGTGACGGGCGATCTTCCATCAGCCGCAATGCGTCGAAGGCCAACATCTCGGAAGTTACGACGACTGGGTTCCGCGTCATCAGCTCATCGCATTTCAGGTTGGCAAAGGCGAGGTCACGCGGGCCGAGGCGTTGCAGCGAGCGCCGCAGATCACCATCAGTGATAATTCCCGCCAACTTCCCTGCTTCGTCCACCACGTTCACCGCACCGAGGCCGTATTGGGTGATTGAAGCGACGATGTCCATCCACGACGCATCAGTTTGGATCGTTGGATTTTCCTTCCCGCTGTGCATGAGATCCGCGACGCGTAACGTCAGACGCTTGCCCAACCGCCCGGCCGGATGGTTTGAAGCAAAGTCATCCTCGGTCAATCCTTTGCCGCGCATCAGCGTCATCGCGAGCGCGTCACCGAGCGCCAACGCCACGGTCGTGCTGGTGGTCGGAGCCAGGTTCAGTGGGCACGCCTCCTGATCGACCGAAGCGTCAATTACCGCGTCGGCACGCTTGGCGATCGTAGATTTCACATTCCCCACAATCGCAATCAACGGCACTTCGCGCCGTTTCAGATAAGGCAGCAATTCAAGCAGCTCATCCGTTTCGCCGCTGTTGCTAAGCATGATTACCACGTCGGTGGAGTTGACGATGCCGAGTCCGCCATGCAACGCGTCGGATGGATGCAGGTGAATAGCCGCGGTACCGCTGCTGGTCATGGTGGCGGCAATTTTCTGGGCAATGATGCCGGATTTGCCGACCCCGAGCAGCACGATCTTGCCGGCGCATTTGGTTAGAATCGAAAGGACGCGATCGAGATCGTCGGCAGAAAGACGCGCGGCAGCCTTGGCGATTGCTTCCGATTCTGCCCGCAACAGCTCAACGACCTGCGAGTACTCTGAGTTTTCGCTCATGCAGCATCTTGATATACGAGCGCCGAAGCAATTACAAGCTGCGGGTGAGAGTACCGACTCTAGTCCGGCCTTCCGTGGTTTGAAAAGAGCGCATTGAAGCTACGGCTATCACGCGTGATCATTTGAACAGTTCTCAATTTATTCCTGCATGGACACGCTCAAATGGTTCGGCTAATATTTGAACCTCCGAAAACAAACCTGGTTCGAAAACGCTTGTTAGAAAGCTGGATTAAACTAATGCCCTTTGGAAAGCTGCTCCCGCGGGAAGAACAGTACTTCGCGCTATTTGCGCAGATGACGTCGTACATCAACGATGCCGCGCGCACCCTCGTCGAGATGCTGGCGCACCACAATGGCGATTATCAGGAATACGTGCAGCGAATTAAGAGCATCGAACACGCCTGCGACGATTTGACGCACAACGTATCAACCCGGCTGAACCAGTCTTTTATTACGCCATTCGATCGTGAAGACATTTACATGATGTCCAAGGCGCTGGACGACGTCGTTGACCTCATCGACGGCGCGGCTCGCGCGGTTATGATGTATGACATTCACGAGACGACTGAACATGCCAAACAAATGGCCGGCGTGATTCAACGGATGGCGGTGCAGCTGCATGAGGTGGTCTCGATCCTGCAAAAACCAAAAGGCGTAACCGAACGGCTGGTCGAGATTCACCGTCTGGAAAATGAAGGCGACGACATTTACCAGCGCGCCGTGGGCGGGCTGTTCCACGACAATCGCGATCCGTTGGAAGTAATTAAGTGGAAAGACGTTTACGAAAGACTGGAAGCGGCGATTGATCGCTGTGAAAATGTCGCGAACATTATCGAAGGCGTGATCATCAAACATTCGTAGTCCCTACGGATGCCGGAGCAACTGGCCCCGCTTCCGCGGCCTGTGTTATCGTTTCAACTGCCCTAATTGCCCGCGTAGCTCAGTGGATTAGAGCGTTCGCCTCCGGAGCGAAAGGTCGCAGGTTCGACCCCTG
>Ga0068866_10001090_pt1 | contig 11965 bp, 7 predicted proteins | sample KBSMisM22_FD_66587 | JGI IMG/M metagenome (GOLD analysis project Ga0068866, IMG submission 66587) | Miscanthus rhizosphere microbial communities from Kellogg Biological Station, Michigan, USA - KBS Miscanthus M2-2 | ecosystem: Host-associated > Plants > Roots > Rhizosphere > Soil ... | reverse complement strand
ACTTGAATCTACCAGCGAGGAACTGCAATCGGCGAACGAAGAGCTCGAAACCACTAACGAGGAACTGCAGTCCACCAACGAGGAGCTTGAGACCACCAACGAAGAACTGCAGTCCACCAATGAGGAACTGGAAACTACCAATGAAGAACTGCAATCGTTGAACGAAGAGCTCGAGACCACCAACCAGGAATTGGAAGAGCGCACCAAGGAACTAGATCAGGTCAACAGCGTCTATGCGCAAACCCTGGAAAAGATTCGCCTGCCGGTAATGCTGGTCAATCAGGAGCGACGCATCGAATTCTGGAATCAGATGGCGCTGAAGCTGTTCGGTTTTAAGAGCAAGCCGCCGGTAGACCTGACGGTAGACCAACTGCCCCTTTCAGAGACCATGCGCAATACCTTGGTCCGTCGTCACCGGGCGGTTCTGATGAAAGACCAGCCCATGGTGGCCCGAGGACAGGATCTGGGACCGCGATTCGCCTCCTTCGCGGACATTCACTTCAGTGTGATTTCCCGCGAGGACCGCACACGCAACGTCCTGATTATGTTTGAGCCCCAACCCGCCGATGGCAGTTCAGCCCGCAAGGCCGCCAAGCAGAAGAAATGCTGAATCAGAAACCTTCATCTATTCTGCTGCTTTTTATCAGGCTCAGGGGATAATCCTTCAAGGGGGTAAGGTTCGGGAATGATTCTCAGTGGCTGGAAGGAAATTGGGTGTGTCTGTTGAAAAACCACGGATCAGAACGCGCTTTTCCTCGTAGTTTGTCCTGGTGGCTACCTGCTTCTTTTCTTTCCTCACTCCATGTTCATGCAGTTGCGATATGTGGGGCTGTCTTATTAAGGAAGCGAACCAGCCGTTTAAGATTTTGTGCCACAGCTGCTAGGTAGAACTGTTCGCGCACGAACCGCATTCGACGCAATCTCAAGCGACGCAGTCCGATCTGATTCTTTAGTTCTGCAAACAGTGCTTCCACCTTCCGCCGAGCCCGTTGTGAGATTGCGAATCCTGGGGTCTTGGCGAGAGCATATGCACGCTGCCGTGCCGGCTCACAGGTGTGGATGGCGAGACTCCGAAACTTGGCTCGTGTGCAGAGGTTCTTCTGCGGGCAGTCGCGACACGTGCGGTTGTGCAGACTGATTCCAACGTATTTCAGGGGCTTGCCTTCCGGGCAGATGTAATAGTTCTCCTCGGGTACGTAGGTGAACTTCTCGATGCCATAGAGACCACTCGGCCCATTGGGATTTTCTTTCACCCGGATGTAAGGAGCGATGCCGCGTTCATCGAGCCACTGCAGAAGCTCCCCATTGCCGTAGGTGGTATCTGCCGCCAGTGTTTGCGGCAGGTAGCCGTGGCGTTCACGATATCGTTCGATCATGGCGCGCGCCGCTGCGCTCTCGTGACTCAGTCGTGCCGGGGTAGCTTGCACGCCCACGATGATGCAACTGCTGTTATCGACCAAATAGTTGTCGTAATAGCCCAACCGTGCTGGACCGCCTTTGGTTGCAAACGTCGAATCCGGATCCGTGGTCGAAACTTTGTCTTGCTGCGGAACCGGAGGTTCGACGGGGTTCTCTTGTTCCAGTTCGGCCAGATACTCGCGCACCGTGCGGTTCACTTTGGCTACCTCTGCCAGTTGCTCGCGGGGAATGCGGCTGTGATGATCGGCGTTGGCTTGGACGAAACTGCCGTCCACCGACATGTGCTCGCCCTTTACCAATCCGGCTTGCTCGCAGCGGTTGACGATCTCCTCAAACAGCTGCTGAAACAGATTCGATTCCTGGAATCGTCCATGCCGGTTCTTGGAAAACGTCGAGTGGTGTGGAATCTCCTGATCGAAGCCCAGTCTCGTGAACCAACGCCATGCCAAATGCATGCGTAATTCTTCCACCAGCTTCCGCTCGCTGGTCACGCCGTACAGATACCCAACCAGCAGCATGCGCAGCAATAGTTCCGGGTCGATCGACGGTCTGCCCGTGTCGCTATAGCGGTCCTTCAGCTTGGCTCGAACAAAATCGAAGTCCACGTGGCGATCGATCAAGCGCAGCAGATGATCTTCAGGAACCTGATCCTCGAGGCGGAAGTAGTGAAACAGCGATTCTGAAGGGGAGTGGTTGCCCATCATAAGCAGCAGGCCTCCGAACGTTGCAGTGAAAAGCAGCATCGCTGGCCTGCTTATAACCTGACCGTTGCATCGGCACAAGCCTCAAATGAGGGTCTTTTTCAACAGACACGGGTGTTATCTGCATTGCGGCATGCGCACGGTTCAGCGTTGGGAAATTGACGGTTTTGCCCGTCCACCGTCCGGCTCCGCGAGCGCGTCGCCATGTCATCGCTCATTCCGAGGAATTAGACCGCTGGGTGAGGCGAAAGGGATTCCCCAAGCCGGATTATTCAAGCGTCCTCGTATCGATCACGAATGCGAAAAGATTGCAGGGAGAAGCACACGCCAGAGTGATTGCCCTGCAAGAGAGAGTGGAAAGATTGCGGGACGAGGTCGCTGAACTGTATGCGAGGCAACAACGCAATTCGCCCCCGCCGTCGCTTGTGCAATCTTCGAAATCTGGACGAACTCCCCTCCTAAGAGCTTAGAAACGGACTCGGGGAATCCGGAAGTCGCTACTTGACTTTCGCTCTCATCTGGACGATGCGAGCCTGCAGCTCCTCGGCCTGACGGCGCTGGCGAACGCTTGTTTCTGCGATCTTCCGGGCCAAATCCTTCGCCGCCGCTAGCAGACGACGCGCATTTTCGATGGGGTTGACGCCTGGCCTTGCGAGAGGCATCGGTCCGGGGTTCGCTGGAATCACGTGATTCCCAAACTCCTTCCTAGCCGCTTCGGAGGTGGAGAGCCAGAATCTTAGTTCTGAGACGTTTGCGTATACTGGGCTGCGTTTGCCTTTGCCGATGCGATGTACTGGCAAGTTCAATTCGTGCTCCCAGCGTTGTACGGTTCGAACGCCACGGTCTAGGTATCTCGCGATCTCCTTCCAGGAGTTCAGCACCGTTGAGCCGGCATTGAGATCTTGGCGCGTGATGGCGCACCTCAAAAAGACCGTAAGCGAGTTAAATTCCTTCTTGCAGTCCAAGGAAGTATAGCGCACTGATCGTCCGCTACTTCTTCCTGCATTTGGGAGTGTAGAAGTGTCTGTTACCAAACAAATCGAACAACTTTGCCCTGGTAAAGGAAGAAAAAGATGGCGATAAGCTTCTGTCCTTAGTCGAACAGTTGAACCGGGAACTCGCTATTTCGGAAGCCGCAGAAAACACAAGGGTTCCGAAGCTTTCAACGTCCAATCCAGACCAGCCGGATAAGCCCAAAGTGGCACAAGGGGCAGCCCTCGATTTTTTGGGCATCGCGCGCAACCTGGTGGGTTGACACCCCCTCAAAATGGTGTGAGCGGGGAGATGTGGCGAGACATTAGCTCATGCTTCTGCCCATTGCCTGCCCTGCTCACCTTCTCAATTGGCCCTCTGCCGCTGGCGGAAACTCAATGCCGGCGACCTCTTTGGCGGGCGCTTCCGTAGGTTCTCGACACTCTTTGGAATTATGGAATTAGACATCGACTGGGCGGATCCGCCCGCGTCTCGCAAAGAACAAAGCGCTCGCGGTCGTTTTTATGCCGCGGAGTAGCTAAAAAGTTTGTTCATATAGCGCTCCTTGCAACGCTCTGAGCAAAAATGCACCGCAAGTGGATGGAGAGCCTGCGATTCCTCCCAAGCGGAGAGAATGTTTATCTCGCGACGTTCGGAAACCGCGCCGAGGCTTTCCGCCGCCATCCCTAAAATCCAGTTCTGCTCCGGCTTTTTCAGCTTGCCGCACGTCTCGCAAAGAAAGGCGATCATCGCGACCTCCGGCGGGGTTAGATGCCTTCAGAAAGACTTTGTTGGTACAGGACTTCCGGGGAGAGCCCACCCCAAGGGGTTCCTACTTCGGAGCATCCGCGTCCAGCTCTTGTCGGGTAACCTCCTCGTCGCCGGCGAAGAAACGCCGTCCGGCTCCCTCTTCCGTCATCCTCTGATCATGGAGCGTTTTGAATTGGGTCATCGCTTTTTGTGCCCCTTCGCTGTGACCCAGGGAGCGTTCGACCTGCGATAGGCGGTACCATGAAACCTCGTTGTCAGAATTGAGCTCGATTGCTTCTTGCAAGTGCAACACAGCCTCCTGAGGCTTTCCTTGAGATGTCAACACCGATGCCAATCCCAAGTGTGCCTCTTCGAAATCAGGATGAAATTTCAGGGCCTGCTCGAAGAGATGTTGAGCTTCGGCGGGTCGACCATCCGTTTGCCGTGCCCTTGCGATCTCATAGGCAGCATTGCCATTTTCGGGATCGATCTGAAGTTCCTGCTGGAATTGCTTCTCGGCTTCGGCTTGATCTTCGCTGGAATTCGATTGGCGCGCGCGGGCCAGCAGGGTACGGCCCAATCGATAATGGATCCCGGGTTGATTCGCGTTTATCTTTAGGACTTGCCGGTATTCAGCGATTGCGGTGTCGAAGGATTGCTGGCTCTCGGCTGCCTCAGCCAGTGCTTGATGGCGCCAGATCGAGTTTGGCGCCGCTCGGACGAGCTGCCGCATGGTTAAGTAGGCGTAATTCCCAAAGATTCTTCCGTTGTGATACAGGACTTCTGGATCGTCCGGGTATAGACGGTTCAATTCCAGCGCGACCTCAACGGCTTTGCGGTCGCGTTTGAGCCCCGTGTATGCGCGCTCTAGCTCGAGGCCGCACATTCGCCTCGTCTGCGCATCGCTCGAACGGAAGCCTTTCTCGAGTCCGGGAATAGCTTCGTTGTAGCGGCCGAGTTCAGAAAGTGACATCGCGAGAACAGCTGCGGATTTCGAGAGAGCAGCTTTCAGTTCGAGCGCTCGCCGCAGCTCCTTGACTGCGGGTTCGAACATTCTTTCTTGGAAGTAGATGAGGCCGAGGTTGGCGTGTATCTCCGCCACTTGTGGATTTGCAACTGCAAGCTTCTCGTAGGCTTGCTGTGCCTGGCGATAGTCCCCAGCGTTGAGAGCCGCCTGAGCGTCATTGTATTGCTCCTGAATGGACGCGGATTCTTGTGCCAGGCAAAGCCCTCCTAGCATTGACAAAACAGAGACCAAGATTCTGACCAGTTTCACGAGGGCGAGTTTACCCCAGGCCACTTGTAATAGCACGACGATCCGATGATAAAAACAAACCCGCCGGACGTGCCATCCGGCGGGAGAAGGTGTTCGGCTGACGCCTAGAAAACGATCTTCCCGCCGAACTGAATGATACGGCCTGGCCGTGCTGCTATGACGTTCCCAAATGTGCTCTGACTAACTCCATTGACGAGCTTGAAGTCGTTGGGATTGACATCAATGGGCGCTCCGATCGACGTTGCCGTAAACGGGTCATATCCGTACTGATGGTGGTTGAAAGCATTGAACGATTCGGCCCGGAACTGGAACGAGACTCTCTCGGTGAACTTGAAATCCTTTCCCAGTCCAATATCCCAATCGTTAATGCCAGGGCCGCGCAGGATGTCGCGTCCCGTATTTCCGTATTGTCCGTTGAGAGGCTGACAGAAAGCCGCTCCGTTGGAAGTTGAGGCTACGCAGCTCGACCGAGAAGCGTCATTCGGGTCAGTGGGCGAGGTGGAGTAGGTAATGTTGTTGTTGAACCAGCTGTTGATCGACTTGTGGAACCCACTCGGGTAAGGGTCCCCGATCTGGTTGCAACGATTATTGAAGCTCGAAGTCTGAACAACAATGTTTCCGTTGCACAGAATGGAAAACGGGAATCCACGCTGGAAGGTTGCGATGGTTGTGAATTGCCATCCGCCTAAGGCCAGGTCCATGGCCTTATTCATGCCGCCGCCAAATCGCTTTCCGCGTCCGAAGGGCAATTGATAAACCATGCTCGCCACAAATCTGTGGTCCACATCGAAGTCAGAACGGCCATAGTCCAGTTGCGGGTTGCGGTCGTCCAAGTGGCCGGCAAACGCATTTGTGGAACCAACTCCGGCTGCCGCGGATTTGTCGTCGAGGCTCTTGGCCCACGTATACACGGCAAGGAAGGCCATGGAACTGGACCGGTGTTCCAGCTTCAAGTTCCCGGCGTTGTAGCTCGAATAGCCGTTGAACTCGCTGTCCAGAAATCCCAACACTTGGGTGATGTTGGGTAACGGCGTTCTTTGTGAGGCGAGGCACTGGGCGGCTGTGTTAGAGACAGAGCCCCCGGTGAGAGGATCGCAAGCAGCGGGATTTGGAGGCGGCGGTCCTACCGCCTGGTTGATTCGGTTCAGAAGATGCGTGCCCTTGTTGCCAACGTAATTGGCTTCCAGGGTCGTATTTTGAGACAACTGCCGCTGGATCGACGTTGACCACTGTTGAACGTACGGATTCCTTGGATGTTCAGAAATAATCACAGCAAAGAATTGCCCGCCGTCACTGGCCACAGACACCTGATGGAGAGGCACGGGGGGAAACATCGTATCGGTTGTCTTTGGTTGGCAAGCTGGTTGCCCGGCGGTGCCGCAGTTGGCCGCATCCGATACGGGACTGATATTGGCGCGTACTACGAACGGATAGATATCTCCTGAATCGTCGATCTCACGTGTCTCGAACGAATCAAAAAAGATGCCGTAGCCGCCACGCAGGACAGTCTTGTCATTGAGGCGATAAGCGAGGCCGATGCGCGGAGCCCAAGGATTCCTGGAGGCTTCCATCGGGTTCGAACGGCCACAGTAGCGATAAAAACCGTTGCCGCTGGGTGCGATCGGACCGCCCAGGCTCTGCACCGAGGAGGTTCCTAAAGCCTTGTCGGCATAGCAAAGCCCGCCACCGGCGTTTGCCGTGTCTAACCAGAACATCTTGTTATCTTTCTCGGTTGGGACCGAGCGGTAGTCCCAGCGTAGCCCGAGGTTTACTGTCAGGCGGTTGGTCGCCTTCCAATCATCTTGAACAAAGGGTGCGACGTAGAGAAACCGGTACTGGTTCAAATTTCCCGCAACGTTGGTAGGGCTAAACGGGCCTGGCTGGAAAGTTGACGCACCGTTGTAATAGCCCAACAGGAAATCAGCGATGGCATTTCCGGTTCCGCAATGGCTGGAAGCCGTCGCGCACCCGCTGTTGTTGTTGAGAATGGTGTCGTTGGAGTAGTTGAAGTTACCAAGAAAGTCCGCCGACAAGTCACGTTTCTGCAGCCAGCGACGATAGTCGAATCCGGTGCTGATGGTATGCCGCCCTTTCACTAGGGTCAACGTATCGGCAAATTCCCAGGTGGGAATGTCACTGGTGGTGGTGTCATTGCCCTGGCTCCCTACAGAGGTGTAGGGAGTGCCCAACCCGATGGATGGGAAAAGACGTGCGTAGTTCGGAAGGTTCGGGTAAACGCCGGTGATGTTCAGCGCAGATACTTGGGCTGCGGTGATTGGATTGCCGCCCTGAATCGCGATAGGTTCCAAGCGGCCAAAGCGGAAGTTGTTGACCATGCCAGAGCCGATGTTCTTGGTGTGTGAAATCATCCAGTTCTCGGACTTCTCGTTGAAGGTGCCAACTCCATAGGGGAGGCTGATGGAGCCGTTGATGTTCTGGCTGTCGTAGCTGGCCGTGGTGTAGCGGAAGAAGAGTTTTCCGATCCGACCCAGATCTTGATCCAGGCGATAGGTCTGTTGATCCAACGTCTGTGGCAAGGTCACTGTCAGACGGTAGTTTCCCTGGCAATCCGCAGTAAGGCAATTGGGCGCCGGAAACATGTTCAGACCGAGAGTTTGTTGGGCAAGTATCGAAAACCTGTTTGTGGGAATGACGTTGCCGGGAAACGCAGCTCCAGTATTGGGGTCAACCGGCATGCAGGCGGTCGAACCGGTTGGAGTACAAGTGCCGCCTGCGGAGACGGGCAGGGCCAAACCTGAGGCGGAAAAATCACCGTTCAACTGTGCTGGGTCTGGCGCGTTGAAGGTGCTTTGATTGAATCCGGTTCGGATTCTCCAACCTTCGTAGTTCACCATGAAAAACGTCTTGTTGCGGCCATCGTAAACCTTGGGGATGTATATTGGTCCACCCACCACGAATCCGAACTGGTTCTGTCGCAACTCAGGAAGACTCGCCTGGAATGGAGCCTTGGCGTCAAAAGCATCGTTCCGAAGAAACTCAAAGACTGTACCATGCAGTTGGTTGGTTCCAGTCTTGGTTACCAGATTGACCTGGTTGGCACTGAATCCGTACTCCGCGGAATAGTTCTCGCTTTGGATCTTGAACTCCTGGATGGCATCTTGGGATAGGATCACGGCCGGGGTGTTGAGCGCAGTGTCCGTATTCACGAGTCCATCCAATGTGTAATTGTTGGAAGTCGGGCGGCCGCCGTTAATGCTGATTGCATTGCCTTCCTGCTGCCGCATTTGATTTTGCTCTCCGGTCGTCTGGACTGCGCCGGCACCGATGAATAAGAGGCCAACGAAGTTGCGATTCTCAACCGGTAACTGTTCGATCTGCTGCGGCGTAACCGTCTGCGATACAGCAGCGGTATCGGTATCCAGTGAAACATTGCTGGCCTGCACTTCAACGCTTTCGGTAATCGCACCCGGCTTCATGGCTACATTGATGCGCTGCTGCTGACCAACAACCAGCGTGATCGAATCGGTCACGGCCTTCTGAAATCCGGTTGCTTGGACGGTAACCTTGTAAGTGCCAGGCTGCAGGAATGGGACGGTAAAGTCTCCTGATGATGTTGTTTGTGTGTGGTTGGTAACGTTGGTTGCCGTGTTGGTGACGTCCACGGTAGCGTTCGCCACGACCGCGCCTGAATTGTCGGTCACGGTTCCAAGAATCGTCCCGTTTGCGCCGCCTTGCGCATACCCCAGGGCTGCCAACGACAATAGAAGCGCAAACAGGAACGCACTTTGAATCTTGCTCAACATATGCAATTGCCTCCTCCTCGCAGAAGGGCGAGATTTCGACGCGGACGCAGCCATTGCGCAACACGAGACAACCCGGCTGCCGCACAAAGACCCTCGAAGGTGCTTTGGCGTGCGGCGATACTCCCATCGCTTTGCAAAAGGAGTCAACCGGCAGCGGTTCATGCACAACAGTTTTGCAATGAGAAATGTGCTTTGGTGGGACCGAATCGAGGAAGGGTTCCGTAAATCAGCAACATGCAACCCGTTCGCGGTGCCTCACCATGGGCGGCAGCAGCGCTCCTCTTGTTTCGCAACGTGCAATGAGCCCAGCGATCTTGCTCAGGAATCGGCCGAACGGGGGAGAGCCGGGTGTAACAGCGAATCGTGCGACTCTTGCGAATGCTCGATCAACCCACGGCGACCGCACACACCCGAAGGCCAGAGCGAAGGACTCTGAGGAGTGCTATTTCGCCAATGCCACCGAAAAATCGTTTGCGACAGGAAACAACCTGAAGAAATTCATCATTACAGGTGCTCCCGGGGCCGGGAAGACAGCAATCATCCGCCACTTGGAGCTCGATGGTTTTGGCGTGGTTGAAGAAGCAGCCACGGACGTCATTGCTGCCGCCCACGCCCGCAACGCGATCGAACCCTGGCGGGATCCGGCTTTCATCGATACCATCGCGCGTCTGCAGAGGGAACGCGAGATCCGCAGTTCTTATCTACCAGATGACATCCAGTTTCATGATCGCTCGGTTGTTTGCACGGCGGCTTTGGCAGTCTATCTCGGACATGCACAGTCACCATTTCTCACGAGCGAGTTGGAACGCATCACAAAGGAGCGGGTGTATGAACAGCGGGTGTTCTTCATACGCAATCTCGGATACATCACATCCACCGCAGCCCGGCGCCTCACCTTCGAGGAGAGCCTGCAGTTTGAAAAGGTCCATGAAGATACTTACCGCCGCTTCGGGTTCGAAATTATCGACATCGAGCCGGGCCTGGTCATCGAGCGGGTCCATTCCATTCGGGCAGCGATAAAGAGAGACAAGAAACACTCCGGCACTACAGGCCTTTCTTGAGGGCCAGCTCCCTCGATCCCCACTTACAGCATCCAAGTACGTGCTCGGTCGACACGGTTACGGCTACTGCACGCAGGAGAAATGGTTGAAAGTCGCTCTCATCGCACCACCCATGATTGCGGTTCCCCCGGCTGACTACGGCGGCACAGAATTGTTCGTCGCCCACCTTGCAACCTCTCTGCAGGAAATGGGGATCGAGGTCGTGGTTTACGCGAATGGCGAGTCGACCGTGCCGGTTGCGCGCCGCTCACTTTATGAGCACGCCGAGTGGCCAATCAAGAACCCAGAACATGGGTGGATTCGCGATGTGAATCACACCTCATGGGCTATCCATGATGCCGAATCGCGATGCGACATCCTCCATGTGCAGTCAGCTCCAGGCCTCCCCTTTGGACGCTTTAGCGGTCGTCCGATGGTGCTGACCCTACACGGTCCGCACGATCCAAAGTTGAGTGAGCTCTACTCCTTCTTCCCGGATATCCACTACGTTTGCATCAGTCATGCGCAATGCCGAGAAGAAGCCATGCCACGAATGCATACAGTTCATCACGGTATTGACATCGACCAATATCGCCTGGTTGAGCACAAGCAAGAATACCTGAGCTTCATCGGGCGGATCGCTCCGCTCAAAGGAACTCATATCGCGATCGACGTGGCAAAACGGACTGGAATCCCCTTGAAAATCGCGGGGGACATTCAACCTCTTCATCGAGACTATTTTGAAAAGAAGATCAAGCCCCACCTCGACGGAAAGCTGGTGGAATACATCGGCTTGGCTGACCTGGCTACTAAAAACGAACTGCTGGGGAACTCCCGGGCGATGCTCTTTCCGATCCAATGGAACGAGCCGTTCGGGCTGGTGATGGTGGAAGCGATGGCCTGTGGCACGCCGGTTTTGGCCATGCCGGGCGGCTCTGTGCCGGAAATCATCAGTCCGGGAATATCTGGGTATATTTGTCGCTCCGTAGTCGCAATGGCCAAGCATGCACGCGATCTCAGCCTCAATGCGGCGGCAGTTCGCAAGTATGTAGAAGAAAATTTTTCGACCGCCCGAATGGCGAAGGCATACCTCGAGGTCTATCGGACTGCCTTACGCGAGAAGCCCAAAGAAAAAGTCGCGTAACCGAAAATGGGACAGGGACCGACTTGTCCCGTTCCTTGGTTGCCTGGAACCCCAGGTAGTCGCGCGGTCTGCTCATCAATCGAGAGCGTTTTGATGCATGCGCCGAGCATGCCCCTCGTTTGCTACACAGGCATCGGATCCGGTTCAGGGAACGGTACGGGAACTACGTCCGGCTGGGGATCCGGATCAAACGGAGGGTTCACGTCCGGACCCGTTCCAGGTTGCGGCTCGGGATCGGGCTTAGGTCCTGGCTGCGGCCCCGGAATGGGCGGTGTGATGGGGTATGGTTGCGGCACTCGCCTTTCCGACTGATTCATGGGTGTATGGGATGCGTGGTGGACGCCGCGCGACTAGTCACATGGCAAACGAAGTGGGACATCCATCGATCACCCCGCTCGCATGGGGATCAAACGCAGCTGACATTGTCCATTGTCAGGCACAAGCGTTCACGTCGAGGAGATCGGAGATCAAAGATGAGCGGCAGCAAGGTTGAGAATCTCAAAAGCCGAATCGGCCGATTTGCGAGCACATTCGAATGAAGGCCGTGTTTTCCACAAAAGCATTCACAGAAATCTTTCCTGGAATGTGAAAAGCGCATTGACAGGTGTGGAGTGACTCTTTAATGTTGCTTGCGTCGACGGCTGAAAGGGTTGGCTTAATAAAATTCGCCAGTCCGAAGTAAGCTGAGTGATCTGCTCGACAGGGTGACCTCGAGAGCAACCAGACCCGAAAAAACCGACTGACTCTGCGAGGAGCGGTTGGGGTTTGGAACTGCGAAAGCAGTGATTACATCAAGGGCTGTGACGGTGCATGTATCCACGTTGTTCGCTCCCTCGCAGGAGTCGATGACTGGAGCATAACCAATGTCACAGCCTTTTCTATTTTCCCGCCCAAGTTGC
>Ga0068866_10001070_pt1 | contig 12063 bp, 11 predicted proteins | sample KBSMisM22_FD_66587 | JGI IMG/M metagenome (GOLD analysis project Ga0068866, IMG submission 66587) | Miscanthus rhizosphere microbial communities from Kellogg Biological Station, Michigan, USA - KBS Miscanthus M2-2 | ecosystem: Host-associated > Plants > Roots > Rhizosphere > Soil ... | reverse complement strand
GGCGCAGGCGCGCACTCCGAACCGTGGCGCACCGGCGACACGATGGGCCACAGATTCGCGGGGCTCGGCACCGCGTTGGTCGGCGACATCGCCCACGCCGAAGTCGGCATCTTCGGGTCTCTGCTCGGCTTCGACAGCGGCTTCGAGAGTGGGCTCCACTCCGACATCACCAGCGGACTCGCCGGCACCGGCGGTCACGGAGGCGCCGGCACGGCCGGCCACGCCGATGCGGCGCATCCCGGTGCCGCACACGCGGCTGCAGCTCACGCCGCGGGAACAGCAGCGCCGAGCGGTCACTCGGCAGGCGCGGCCCACGAGACCGTCGACCACATCGTCGGCGATCCGTACGCCCTCGACGAACTGGCGACGCGTCTCTATCCGAACATTCGCAGCAGGTTGCGCCAGGAACTGCTGATCGACCGTGAGCGAGCCGGTCTGCTCGCCGACTTCCGCTAGCCAAATTCTGCAAGCCCAAATTCTGCAAGGAGGGAACAATGCCAATTGCCAACGACGTGCCCCTGGCACTGGCCAACCGGTTCACTGTCAAGGTCGACGCGCCCGGCGAGGTCGACCTCGGCAGCTGGGCGAAAGTCGACGGTCTCGACGTCACCTTCGACGTCGTCGAGTACCGCGCCGGCGACGCCTGGAACTCGCGTTGGTACGCCCCGGGCGCGACCAAGTACTCGACGGTCAAGTTGAGCCGAGCCGTCACCGCCGACACCGAAAAGGTGCGCAAGTGGCTGAGCGACACGGCCAAGGATCACAAGCCGGGTCTGATGGTGATCGAGCTCAAGGACTCCGCTGACAAGGTCGTCTTCACGTGGGAGATGCGTAGCGCGATGCCGTCGAAGTGGTCGGTCTCCGGCTTCGACGCGGGCACCAGCAAGATCGCCACGGAGACACTCGAGGTCGTGCACCTCGGCTTCCTCGACGACGACATCGCCTGACAGGACGAGCGCGACCATGCCACTCAGCGACACGACCCACTATGGGCTGGTCATGCGATTCGATGTCGTCGTCGACGGCATCGATCTGGGTGCCTGGGCAAAGTGCGACGGGCTGAAGGTGGACTTCGGTCTGAAGGAGATCAAGGTCGGCGGCAACAACGAGTGCAAGGTGTACCTGCCGGACCGCGTCAACTACCCGCACCTCGTGTTGACGCGGGCGATGACCGCCAACGAGTCGGGCAAGGTGATGAGTTGGCTGCGCTCGATGGTCGACGCCACCGATGGCGGCACCGCCACGATCACGTTGCGCGACGGCCACAACCAGACCGTGTCCGAGTGGACGTTCGCCAACGCCCGGCCGGCGTCGTGGAAGGGCCCGACCCTCGACGCGACCGGCAAGCAAGTGGCGACCGAGATCCTCGAACTCGTCCACGAAGGCTTTCTGTAGGAGGCGATGTGAAGGCCAAGCTGATCAACGAGAAGTTGCCGTTCGAAATGGTCGAGTTCGACTTCAACCCGGAGACGTTGAAGTACAGCCGCGGCAGCGACTCGACGACCCGCGCCAGCGCGTCGCCGGCAGGTGTCGGGTCGACCCCGTCGATCCTGTTGAAGGCGCCGCCGAAGTCGCTGCAGGGAATGGGCTACCTCGTCGGCGACGACGTGCAAGAGCGCGCCTCGCAGTTGTACGCATGGATGGATCCGGGTGGCGGCCTGCTCGGCCAGTTGATCGGCGCCGCGGTCGGCGCGCTCACCGGTGGCCGCATCAACCTCGCGGCGAAGAAGCCGCCACTGATCTTCCAATGGGGAACGCAGATCATGCGCTGCGTGTTGAGCAACGTCCAGGTGACGTTCGAACGGTTCAGCGCCACGGGCAACCCCGATCGGGCGACCATCAACTTCACCGTGCAGGAGGAGTTCAACATCTTCGGCATGCTGCCGACCAACCCGACATCGGGTGGCATGCCGGGCCGGCAGCGACACATCGTCAGCGCCAGCGAGAACGTCCAGACCATCAGCACCGCGGCGTACGGGACGCCGGGGCTGTGGCGCGGTGTAGCCGAGGCCAACAACATCGACGACCCGTTCCGCGTCAAGCCCGGCGACACCGTGTACCTCCCAAACCCCAACGAGATCGTCGGACGGCGGTGACCTGACGTGTCGTTGATGCCCGACCTCACCGATCTGTCCGCGACCGTCGTACCGACGGTGTCGGTGAACTCGATCGATCTGCTGCCAACCGTGCAGCCGAAGTTGAAGCGGACGATCGTCGACACCCGTCTGCACCTTCCCGACATGTTCGAGTTGATGTTCGAGGACTCGGACAACTCGGTGATCTCGGAGCTGATGGTGCGCATCGGCAGCTTGGTCGAGATCTACGGCGGCTCCTCCGGAACCCCGAAGGCCGAGTGCCTCATCAAGGGCGAGGTCACCTCGATCGAGGGCGAGTACAACGGCCTGACGATCTACACGATCATCCGCGGCTACGAGAAGTCGCATCGCCTGCAGCGCAACAGTCGCACGCGCACCTTCGTCGACATGAAGGACAGCGACATCGCCTCCAAGATCGCCCGTGAGGCCGGGTTCATGGAAACCGACGTCAGCGACACCAAGACGACCCATCGCCACGTGTCGCAGATCAGCCAGACCGACTGGGACTTCCTGCGCGGCCGAGCACACGAGATCGGCTTCGAGGTCGGCGTGTCGCAGGGCAAGTTCTTCTTCCGCGAGGCGTCGAGCGCCAAGCCGAGCGGCGGCGGTCTCGCCGGAGCGATCGCCGGCGCGGCGTCGAGCCTGGCGGGCGGTGGGCCACCGACGCTGACCTTCCAGCAGAACCTGCAGTCGTTCCGGCCGCGTCGCAGCGCCGCCAACATCCCGTCGGAAGTCGAGGTGCGTGTCTACGACTACGAGAAGGCCGACGTCGTCGTCGGCACCGCTCCGCTGAAGACGGGTACCGCCAAGCTCGACGACGACCCGGATCCACAAGCACTCGCAGGATCGTTCACCGGGTTGCCGTTCCCCATCCCGACCCTCCCCAACATCCCAGGGCTGCCGAGCCTCGGGCTGATGCCGAGCATGAAGGCCCGCGTCGTGTCGGACCGGCCGCTCGACTGGGGCTCACCGACCTCGAACGCGGCCGACGAGATGGCCAAGGGTCTCGCCGAATCGCTGGCCAGCACCATCCTCGAAGCGGAAGGCGTTTGCTACGGCAACCCCGGCGTGCAGGCCGGCAAGAAGATCGTCATCGGCGGAGTCGCCGAGGAGTTCACGGGCGAATGGATCGTGACTGCGGCCCGCCACTTCTTCGAGTCCGAGGTCGGCGGTTACTCAACCTACTTCGAGGTCAGCGGTCGACAGGACCGCACACTGCTCGGCCTGACCACGCTCGGCGAGGCGGGGGTGCGACCTTCGACCATCCACGGCAACGTGATCGGCGTAGTCACCAACAACAACGATCCGAAGAAGTGGGGCCGCGTCAAGCTCGGCTTTCCGTGGCTGGCGCCGTTCTACGAGACCGACTGGGCCCGCGTCGTGCAGGTCGGCATGGGCAAGGAGTGGGGCAATTTGTTCCTGCCCGAGGTGGGCGACGAAGTGTTGGTCGGTTTCGAGTTCGGTGACGCCCGACGGCCGTATGTCATCGGCGGTCTGATCAACGGCAAGACGTCGCATCCATTGTTGTCGAGCGCGGTGAAGTCGGCGGGGTTGTCGGCACAGATCGTCAAGCGCGGGATGGTGTCGCGCATCGGCAACCAGTTGACCTTCGAGGACGAGATCCCGTCGCCGCTCACACCCAATCCGCCGACCAAGGGCACGATCCTGCTCGGCGACGCCGACCACAAGATGGAGATCTTCTTCGACATCGTCAACGGCGAACTGAAGATCGTCTGCGACGGCGGGAAGATGAACCCGATCGGCAAGATCTCGATCGAGCAGAAGTCGAACGGCGGCGAGATCACGGTGAAGAGCGCCGGCAACATCACGATCGACGCCGCGGCACCGGGGAAGCTGACGTTGAAGGGCGGCACCGGCATCGTGCTCGACGGCGGCACCGCCAACGTCGAGATCAAGGGCACGGCCGGCGTGAAGGTCGACGGTGGCGCCGGTCTGGTCGAGTTGTCCGGCTCGATGGTGAAGTTGAACTAGGGGGCGAGCGATGCCAGTGGATCACGACTTCGTAGGAACCGGGTGGGCGTTCCCGCCGCAGCTGACTGCATCCGGCGGCATCGCGATGGTCCGGCGCGAACGCGAGCTCGAGGACTCGATGCGCATCATCTTGCTGACCTACCCGGGCGAGCGGCCGATGCGACCGGAGTTCGGGTCGCGCGTGCGCGACTTCGTGTTCCGCAGCGTCGACGAAGAGATGACCACCGCACTGGCGTTCGAGGTCAAGCGGGCGTTGCAACGGTGGGAGCCGCGCGTCGACGTCGTCAAGGTCACGGCGACCCCCGACGTCGACAGCCACGAGCTCGTTTTCATCGACATCCAGTACGCGGTCAAGGGCACCAACGACCGCCGCAATCTGGTCTTCCCCTACTACACGATTCCTGAAGATGGGAGTGACTACTGATGGCACTGCCGGCACCTGATCTCGACGATCGACGGTTCCAACAACTCGTCGACGACGCCAAGCGAATGGTCATGGCGCGCTGCCCGACGTGGACCGACCACAACGTGTCGGACCCGGGCGTGACGCTGATCGAGACGTTCGCGTACATGACCGACGTGTTGCTGTACCGGCTCAACCGCGTACCCGACCGCCTCTACCTCAAGTTCCTCGAGCTGATCGGACTGCAACTGTTCCCGGCCACATCGGCGCGCACCGGAGTGACCTTCTACCTGTCGTCGCCGGCACAGGCGACGATGACGCTGCCCCGCGGGACGCGAACGGCAACACTCCGCACCGAGACCGAGGACCCGGTCGTGTTCACCACGACAGAGGACCTGCCGATCGTCGCCTGCTCATTGGGCTCGGTGCTGACCGCCGCTGTTTCGGGCGAGGGGATCCGTGAAGCGCGCACCGACCAACTGCGCATGCGCGTGCCGTTCGCCGCGTTCAGCACACCGCCGGAGCCGGGCGACGCGCTGATCGTCGGGTTGACCGAAGCGGTGCCGCGGTGCGCCGTGCGGCTGCAGTTCAACTGCACGATCGAGGGCGTGGGTGTCGATCCCGACGACCCGCCGTTGTTGTGGGAGGCCTTCGACGGGACGAACTGGCACGCGTGCGAAGTCAGCGAGGACACCACGGGCGGACTCAACCGCGACGGATCGATCACCGTGCACGTGAGCCGGAACCACTCGGCCGCGTTGCTCGACGGTGAACGCGCCGGTTGGTTGCGGGCGCGAGTGGTACCCGCCGAGGAGGGTCAGCCCTCGTACAGTGCGTCACCGATGATCCATGGTCTCGTGGCCGACACGATCGGTGGCACGGCCGATGCCGCGCACGCCGACGTCGTCGAGCAGGAGACCCTCGGAGTCACCGAAGGCGTGCCCGGCGAGACGTTCAAGACTGCCTACGCGCCCGTGCTGCCCGCAGGCGAGCCGCTGCGACTGCTGATCACTTCCGACGAGGGCACCACCGAGTGGCATCAGGTCGAGCACTTCGCCGACAGTTCGCCCACCGACCCACACTTCCTCCTCGACGCGGTGCACGGCACTATCACGTTCGGGCCCGGAGTCCGTGAACCCGACGGCTCGTTGCGCCAGTACGGCGCGGTCGCTCCGAAGGGCGCCATCGTGCAGCTCGAGGCATACGCGACCGGTGGAGGTCGCATCGGCAACGTCGGCCCCGGTTCGATCCGCACGCTCAAGTCGTCGATCCCGTTCGTGGCCGGCGTCGAGAACCGCGCTCCTGCGACGGGAGGTGTCGACGGCGAGGACCTCGAGTCGGCCAAGACGCGGGGACCCATCTTGTTGCGCACCCGCAACCGCGCCGTCACGGCAGAGGACTTCGAGCAACTCACACGCGCAGCCGCGCCTGAGGTGGCCAGGGTCAAGTGCCTGCCCGCAGGAGACGGTGCCGATGCGGGCAGCGTCCGCATCCTCGTCGTGCCCGCGGCACCGATCATCGACGGCAAGATCCGTTTCGAGGATCTGGTGCCGAGCGAGGAGACGATGCAACGCATCCTCAACGCGCTCGACGGCGCTCGCCTCGTCGGCACCCGCGTGATCATCGAGCCGCCCGTCTACCAAGGCGTCACCGTGGTGGCGCAGGTCAAGGCGCGACCGAAGATTAGCGTCGTGCGCGTGCGCGAAGAGGCATCGAGGGTGCTGCACCGCTACTTCAACCCACTCGTCGGCGGCCCCGACGGGCGTGGCTGGCCGTGGGGCCGACCCATCCAGTCCGGCGAGGCCTACACCGCGCTCCAGGAGATCCGCGGCGTCGACTTCGTCGAGGAGATCCGCGTCTTCGGTGCCAATCCGGTCACCGGCGAACGCGGGCAGGCCACGACCAAGTTGGAGCTCGCCGCGAGTGCGATCGCCTTCTCGTACGAGCACCAGATCCGGGTGGTGGAGCCGTGAGGGGAACCATCCCCGGCGCGCTGTCGCCGGTACCGATCGCCGGTCTGCTGCCGGGCATCTATCAGGATGACCTTTTCACGCAACAGTTCACCGGTGGGCTCGACGACGTGTTGGCACCGGTGTTCACCACGCTCGACTGTCTCGACACCTACGTCGATCCGTGGCTGGCGCCGGAGGACTTCCTCGAATGGCTGGCCGGCTGGGTGGGCGTGGTGATCGACGAAGGCTGGCCACTCGACCGCAGCCGGGCGTTCATCGCCAACATCGCCGAGCTGTACCGCTGGCGCGGCACGATCCGCGGCCTGACCGCAGAGTTGTCGATCTACACCGGTGGCGATGTCGAGATCGCCGAGAGCGGTGGTGCGGCGTGGTCGTTGACGCCGGGCACGGATCCCCCCGGTGACGACCAACCGCGGATGGCGGTGCGGGTCAGCGTCGACGATCCGTCGAGCATCAGCGAGGCGACCGTCGACAGAATGGTCGCCGCTGCCAAGCCGGCACACGTCGTACATGTTGTCGAGATCGCGAAACGCCGCAAGGGCAAGGGTGGGGAGGCCTCTTCATGATCATCTGCAAGGAGTGCGGGTTCAAGAACGGCGACGCCGACTCGTTCTGTGGGGCGTGCGGCAGTTTCCTGGAATGGACTGGTGAGAAGCAGGCCGCTCCGGCGGCGCCGGTCGTCGAGGCCGAAGAAGAGCAGAAGCAGAAGAAGAGCCTGTACGACCGGATCAGCAAGGTGATCTACGCCGATGTCGGCGAGGCCAAGCCGGTCGAGAGCAGCACGCCCGCAGGTCCCGGAGGGCCTCCTGGAGCGGGCGGCCCGGGCGGACCGCCAGGAGCCGGTGGACCACCGCGTCCCGGCGGACCACCACCAGGCCCGGGCGGACCTCCGCCAGGCCCACCAGGTGCAGGAGGACCACCGCGACCGGGCGGGCCCCCACCAGGCCCACCAGGCGCCGGCGGCCCACCGTCGGGACCACCACCACGACCCGGCGGACCACCTCCGGGGCCCGGCGGCCCACCCCCGGGTCCACCACCAGGCGCCGGCGGTCCGCCGCGCCCACCGGGGCCACCACCCGGGCCCGGCGGTCCACCTCCAGGTCCGACCGGTTTCGCCGGGCCACCGCCGGGTGCTCAACCCACAGCCGGACCCGGCTCGACCGAGGCCCGCCAGGTGGCCGCGGCGTTGGTCGCCAAGCCACCCACCCCGGCCGACCCGACAACGGGCCCGGCACTGCCGTCGCGCACCGAACCGCCGCCCGCAGCTGCGACGACTGCCGCCGCGGCCGCGCTCGTGGTGCCGACGACCAACGATCAGCCAGAGGCCGTGCAGCCTCAGGCTGTGCAGCCGCAAGCGCCGCAGCGCCGCAAGCCGCCGAAGGTGCAGCCCGGCAAGCCGTCACGCACACCGCAAAAGGGTGACCTGATCTGTGGTGAGTGCGGCGAGGCCAACCCGCCCGGTCGCAAGTTCTGCAGCCGCTGCGGCACCTCGTTGGCGGCCGCCGTGGTCGTCAAGATCCCGTGGTACAAGCGGATCTTCCGGCGCAAGCCGAAGCAGGCGATGGCCGGCGAGCGGCCGTGGACCGCGAAGGACGGCAGCAAGAAGAAGCCGAAGCGGAGCGGCTTGGGCAAGATCGTCCCGCCGCTGCGCAAGTACGGCTCGATCCTGCTCGTCGCGCTCGGGCTGCTCTACGGGATCTACGCGCCGTTCCGCCATTGGGTCAACGATCGGTACACCGGCGTCAAGGACAAGGTGCTGTCCGTCATCCACCCCCAGTTCGATCCGGTGACGGTCGGTCCGGGAACGACGTCGAACGAGACCACGCCGCTCGATCCCAACCATCCGGCGACGATGGCGACGGACGGGTTCAAGAACACCTACTGGCTCAGCCCGACGCCGACCGCGGACTTCCAACCGACACTCGACGTGCTCCTGACGGAGAAGGTCGATTTGGAACGGATCATCGTTCGCACCGGCGCGTCGGACGACTTCCAAGGCCATGCCCGGCCGAAGACGCTGCTGTTCGTCTTCGACACCGGCACCCAGTACGAGGTGCAGTTGAAGAACTCGCCCGACGCACAGACGGTGACGATCCACAACGGCAAGGGCGTCCAGCGGTTCAAGATCGAGGTCACCGACGTCTACCAATCGATCGACGGCACCGACATGGGCCTCACCGAGATCGAATTCTTCAAGAAGAAATGACCCACGGTGACAACCGGAACCGAATTCGATCTCAGCGACGCCTACAACCGGATCGTTGACACCTGGTACCCGATCTTCGCGTCGTCGAGCCCGCTGAGCATGCCCGTCGCGGCGTGTGCGTATCCGATCAACATGGGCGAGCACATGATCGCCTCGATTCGCGACGACCTGCTGCCGGAGGACTATCTGCTGCGCTGGCAGATGGCGGTCGCTGCCGGAGGTGAGTACCAGCTGTACTGCAATTGGCAGGGCCGGGCCTGGCAGCACGACGACGATCAGTACCTGTTCATCGAGAACGCGGTGGGCTGGGTGGATTGGGTCGGCAGCACCGGCGTCGATCGCCTCGACGTGCAGGTTTCATTCGGACGGCCGGCCTTCGAGAACAACCTCGCGTCGATGGTGGTCGACTTCTACGTCACCGAGTCCGGCGTCGACGGGTCCGCCGGCCGCCAGGTTCACCGTCCGTTCCAGATCTACGCCGACGGCCGCCGCGACACGTTGTTCTAGTCACCGCGGCTGGGTTTGACCGTCGCCGCGCGGGTCGGGAAGGCTGGTCTCGTGGTGTTGGGTTCGTTTGCCGATGTTGTGGTCGCCGACGTCGGCCGCTCGGTCGAGTTCTACCGAAGGCTGTTGGATCTCGACGTGATCACCGATCACGGTTGGTACGCGGAGCTCGGAGCCGGCGATCGATCGTTGATCGCATTCGTCGAGCGCGGTCACGAAACGATCCCCGAGGTCGCGTCGACCGCTCCGCGAGGAGTCCTGTTGTCGTTCGAGGTCGACGATGTCGCGCCGGTCTACGAGGTGGCGACGCAGATGGGTTGCGAGATGTTGATCGACCTGGCCGCCGAACTCGGTCAGCACCACTTCATGATCAGCGATCCCGATGGCGCGGTCGTCGACGTCATCCAGCGCATCCCGCTGACGACGAACGACATGCGTCGGCTCGTCCGCTATCGGCGAGCCGGCGAAAAGGCGACCTAGGCGACGCCGAGCTCGGCCATCATCTCGTTCCACGAGCGGCGCGCCCGCTCCGCGGAGACCCTGTCGCACGACTGCTCGAGCGATTCGATCTGCAGGCGCCACAACTGATCGGCGAACCGGTCGACGGCGAGGCCGCGCTCGGCCATCCTCGCTGCCTCCTGCGGCAGCCCCAACGCGATGGCCGCCTCGCCGGCAATCGTGCAGGCGCGCACCATCTCCTGGCGAAGCGAGTCACGTTGACCGACGACCCAATCGGCCGGGCCCTCGTCGAGCAGCAGATCGCCGCGATAGACCTCAGCGGCGGCGGCGGCGTCGTCGAATGCCCGACGGTGCTCCCCCTTCGACGCAGCACTCGATGCCGAGGAGAGCAATGACCGGAAGACACGCACGTCGACGAACGCGTCGGGACCCAGGTCGAGCTGATACGTGTCGCCCTGGCGGACGATCCCCGACGACGGCCGATCGGGCATCAACTTGCGCAACATCGACACCGCCACTTGCAGGCTGTGGCGTGCCGAGTCGGGGTCGACCTCGGGCCACAGCGAATCCATCAGTACCTCACGGTGCACGAATCGCCCGGCGCTGAGCGCGAGCAATCGCAACACGGACAATGCCCGAGGGCGAATCGCCGACAGGTCCAGTTGCACGTCGTCGATGGTGATCTCGAGCGCGGCGAAGCAGCGCACGCTCATCGAGCCCGCTGCCATTCGCCCGGGGCCACCCGCACGGTCGGGCGCCGAGAGAATCCGCAGTTGTCGGATCAGCGCGATCACTGAGTCGGCGCCGAGATCGGAGAACGCCTCGGTTGCCGCATCGAAGGCGGGCGTGGCGTCCTGGTCGCGCATCAGATGCCCGACTCCCTCGAGCAGCAGAGCCAGCGCTGCGCCCCACGGATCGACGTCGCGCACACAGGTCTCGTGCACGGTGCGCGCGGCCGCGCAACCGTCGCCCTGCGTCGTCAACGCGAGCGAGGCACGGGTCATCCGTGCCGCCCATCCGAGACCACATCGCTCGAGCACGGACGAGACGTTCTCGATGCGCGACGGCTCGAGTGGATCGAGACCCTCCTGCACGGTGATCAGTCCATCGGCCAGGATCAGAGCGAGGTCGGCCAGCGCCGCCGAGCGGCTGTCCGCGACAGGGTGCCGCAACACCTGGGACAAGACGTCGCCGCCGGCGAGCGGTTGGTTGGCGATGATCAACGCCAGACCTCGACCGAGCACCTCGTTCAGTTCGCCAGGTTCGAGTCGATCCGTGGTGCGTGTCGGCCTCGATGCCAGAGATTCGGCAAGCGCTGTTGCACTCTGAGCATGGCTGCGGAGCGTGCCGAGCCATCCGGAGGGAATTGGCGCGTTCGGATCCGACCATCCGGCAAGGACCGCCCGCTCGTCCTCACATGTGCGCGCCAGTGAGTCGATGGCCGCGCCGACAGCCGCGCGGTCGTAGTCGCGCAGCGCGGCACCGAGGCGTCCGTTCACCGTGCGCTCCCGAGCTCTCGCCAGCAGCAGATACGGATCGTTCTCGACGATCGGCGCGGGTATCAGTTCGATCCACGCGTCGTCCGAGACGGGACCGACCAGAGACGGATGCACCATCCGGTGCGCCACGAGCCGGCTGACCGCGGCCCAATCGCCGGCCCTGCTGTAGGCGTGCAACGCGTCGTCGATCCTGTCCTCGGCCTCGAGCAGTTCGCCGACCCTGCGGTGGTGTGCGGCCGCCTCCGCCGCACCGAGTCGCTGCTGCAGGCAGGCGTCGAGATGGGCACGCAGCACCTCGTGATAACGGTAGGCGCCGCGTTGGTCGATGGATTTCGTGAACAGCTGATTGCGCTCGAGATGGTCCAGCACAGCCGCCGAGTCGCGTCGACCCGTGACCCGATCGCACAGCGGTCCGGTCAGCACCGGCAACGCGGATGTCTCGATCAGGAACGTCTGCAGATCGGCGGGCAAGCCGGCGAGCACGTTGCGGGCGAGGTAGTCGCGCCCGAAACGTGTCGAGCTGAGCTCGCCGATGAGTCGTCGACGGGCGTCGAGCGGCTGATCGCGTGCCGCCAGGTTGTACAGCTGCAGACCTGCCGCCCAACCCTCCGTGCGCGTGATCAACATGGCCACGTCGGCCGGCCCGAGGATCATGTCGTAGTGGTCGCGGAACAGTCGATCGGCCTCCCAAGTGCGGAAGCGGAGATCGTCGGCCGTGATCTCGAGCAACTCGTCGGCGAGGCGCAGCCGGCTGATGTCGAACTCCGGATGACAGCGCGTCCCGGCGGCGATCACCAACTTCGAGGGCTGTCGATCGATCAGACGACCCAGCTCGGATTCGGCCAGGGTCGAGGCGATCACGTGCAAGTCGTCGATCACCAGCGCGACGCGTTCGCCCGGCCACGAGTCGATGCCCGCGGTGAGCGAAGCG
>Ga0068866_10001060_pt1 | contig 12114 bp, 7 predicted proteins | sample KBSMisM22_FD_66587 | JGI IMG/M metagenome (GOLD analysis project Ga0068866, IMG submission 66587) | Miscanthus rhizosphere microbial communities from Kellogg Biological Station, Michigan, USA - KBS Miscanthus M2-2 | ecosystem: Host-associated > Plants > Roots > Rhizosphere > Soil ... | reverse complement strand
TCGACCCCGAGGGCACCGCCAAAGGCTCGGTCAAAGTCACCGCCTACGACGCCCCCGACATCACCGGGCAGACGATCACGCCGAGCACCGAAGGGGGATCGGCCACCTCGACGCTGGGCGCTCCTGGCCAGCGCGAGCTGGTGACGTTCACGGGCACCTCCGGCCAGCTCATCACGTTGAAAGTCACTGAACCGACCTTCTCGGGCTATGTCGACCCGGGCTCCGTCGGGTTCGGTTGTCTCGGGGAGCGAAAAAAGCTTCTCCAACGGGGGAAGCGCGAAAGCCGAAATCACCCTGCCGGCCACGGGCACGTATACGGTCAGGCTCGAAGGCTCTGGGGAGCAGATCGGGAGCCTCAAACTTACGGGCTACCTCGGCTCGCATGTCTCCTGGCTCTCGCCGACCCAGCCACCGACCAGCTTCGTGCGATTCACCACTTCAAGCTCACGGGAGCCCAGGGGCTATTCCGACATCCCAGGGCAAGCCCCACACACCCGCAAAGACCACCATGGGAAGGCTCGCCATCGGACTCGGCCGAGTAGGAGGAAGGGCGGAAAATCCAGGCATCCACAAGCCGCGGCTAGCCCGATAACGCGCGGGCTGCGGGCGTTCGACCCCGCCGCAGTCAAGGTTTGGCATCCGCCCAGGCATATCCCCGGTTGGGAAGCTGCCGAGCCCAGAAGTTCCTGGGCGGAGGTACGCGCCCTAAAGGCGCCCACCGGCACCACCGCCGTGGCCGGGCAGGCACTTCAGCGCAATGGGCTGCCGCTCGCCGGTGTCCGCGTCTACGTTGAGGGTGGCCCTGCCGCCACGACCGATGAAGCAGGACGATTCCTCTTGTCGGGGCTCCCGGCGGGGGACCAGACGCTCGTGGTGGACGGCGAATCAGTGCCCGGTGATCGGCGCTACGGAAGCTATGAGGTCAATGTCGACCTCGAGAACCACGAGACCACGGTTCTTGACTACACGATTTGGCTGTCGCCCCTCGATCCCGCTGGCGATCAGCGCGTGGCCTCCCCTACGGAGCACGAGACCAGCCTGACCACCCCCAGCATTCCGGGCCTCGAAGTCCGCATCCCGGAGGGCACCGTGATCAGAAACGCCGCGGGAAATGCGGTCAAGGATCTCAACATAACGGCGATTCCGGTGAACCAGGCGCCGTTCCCGCTGCCTCCGTTCGTCCCCATTCCGGTGTACTTCACCGTCCAGCCCGGTCGTGCCTCCCTCAGTAAGGGGGCGCAGATCGTCTACCCGAACTGGGGTGACCTGCGGCCCGGCCAGCGCGCCGAGTTCTGGAACTACGACCCCGAGGACCAGGGCTGGTACGTCTACGGCAGGGGGACGGTCAGCGCCGACGGAAAGCAGGTAGTCCCCGATCCAGGCGTACGGGTGTGGCAATTTACCGGCGCGATGCTTGCGTCAAGCCCCCTGCCACCGGGAAGCGCCCCCACGGGCACCTCGGGAGGAGACCCTGTCGACCTCTACAGCGGTCTCTTCACCTACCATAAACGTGACCTCACCCTGCCGGACACGATCCCGATCGACATCCAGCGCACCTACCGGCCGGCCGACTCCAACTCCTACAGCTTTGGCATCGGAACGACGAATCAGTTTGACCTGCGCCTGTGGTCCGGCGCCGGAGCCGCCGAAGCCAACCTGATCCTGCCCGATGGCCAACGTATCCATTACGTGCGGACCTCCCCGGGTTCTGGCTACTCGGACGGCATCTACGAATCGACGAGCACGCCAGGTCCGTTCTTCGCTTCGACCTTGAAATACAACCCGTCCGGGAGCGGCGCGTACTGGAATTTGAACCTGAAGAACGGAATGACCTACGTCTTCGGCGTCGGCCGTTTGTTAGAAGTGCGCGACCCCTACGGTAACACCCTCACGATCACTCGCAGCGGCGAAGACGTGACCCAGGTGACCTCGCCCCACGGGCGCTGGGTCAAATTCGCCTACGACGGCTCGCACCGCATCACGGAAATCACCGACAACGGTGGCAGGCACGTTAAATACACCTATACGTCGGGGCGCCTAGCGAAAGTCGAAGGACCTGAAGGCCGGACGACCGAATACGAATACGACGGCTCGGGGAGCATGAAAGCCGTCATCAACGCTCGGGGGAACAAATATCTGCAGAACGAATACGACGCCAGCGGACGCGTCAAAAAGCAGATCATGGGCGACGGTGGGACCTTTGAATTCGCCTACGAACTAGACGAAGCGGGCAAAGCTAAATCCACGACGGTCACCGACCCGCGCGGCACCAAACGCAAGGTCGACTTCGACGCCGAAGGGCTCCCGGTGAGCGACACCCGCGCGCTCGGAACTGAATTCGCGCGCACGACGACCTTCGACCGCCAGCCCGAAACCGGCCTGATCCTCTCCGAAACCGATCCGCTCGGCCGCAAAACGGAGTTCGAATACGACAGCTCCGGCAACGTCACCGAAATCACCAAGCTGGCCGGCACCGAAGACGTCGTGACGACGAAACTCGCCTACGAGCCGGGTACGAGCAATGTCACCGAAATCACCGATCCGCTCGGCCACACGACCGAACTCGAATACGGGGAAGACGGCGAGCTATTGAAGCTGACCGACGCGCTGGAAAACGAGACGACCCTCGAATACAACGGCGACGGCCAGCCGATCTCGATCACCAACCCCGAGGAAGGGGAGACCACGCTCGCCTATGAGCATGGCGACCTCGCCTCGATCACCGACCCGCTCGGGCGCACGACGAGCCAGTTCACCGACGCCCTGGGCCGCGTGCGCGCGATAACGGCGCCGGGCGACCAGCGGTCCCAGTCCTCCTACAACGATGCCGACGAGCTGACCGCGATCACGAGCCCCTTGGGGGCCACGACGCAGATCGGGTACGACAAAGACGGCGACGTGATCTCGATCACCGATCCGCGCGAAAACGAGACGACGGCGACCTATGACGCTATGGATCGCCTTGAGAGCGAGACCAACCCGCTCGAAGACACCGCAGAAGTAAGCTACGACAAAGCCGGCAACGTGATCGAAGCGGTTAGCCGCAACGGCGAGGTCTCGGAGTTCGACTACGACCCGCTCGGACGTTTGGCCAGAGCCAGCTTCGGAGTTGAAGGCGAAGCCGCAGAGAGCACGATCCAGTATGAGTACGACGACGCCGATCGACTAATCGGCGTCGATGACAGCGCCAGCGGCGAATACGTGCTCGACTACGACGATCTCGACAGGCTCATCGAAGTCAGCGGCCCGCATGGGAGCGTCGGCTACGTCTACGACGACGCGGGTCGGCGCGAACTGATGCTCGCACCCGGCATGGAAGCGAGCTACGAATACGACGACGCGAATCGCCTCACCGAGATCGCAAGCGGCGGCCAGTCAGTCTCGCTCGAATACGACGACGCCGACCGGCTGACCAGCCTCCTGCTGCCCAACGGGATCGGGCAGCTCACGGGCTACGACAAAGCCGGCCAGGCGACCTCGATCACCTACAAAGACGGCGAAGAAGTGCTCGGCGACCTCCAGTACGCCTATGACGCCAATGGCCGCACCGAAGCGGTCTGGGGCAGCTACGCCCGTATGGACCTGCCGGAAGTGCTTGGCGCCGGGACCTACAACGCAGCGAACCAGCTAACTGAACGAGGCGAAGAAGAACTGAGCTACGACAAAGACGGCAACCTGATCGAGGACGGCGCCGGCGAATACGAGTGGGACGCGCGTGGTCAGCTCACCGGCATCGACGCCGCCACCGATGCTTCCTTCTCCTACGACGCGTTCGGCCGGCGGCTCGCCAAGACGATCGGCGAAGCTACGACTGGATTCCTGTACGACGGCGCCAACGTCGCGCAGGAATACTCGGGTGAAGAACTCGGCGCGACCGTGCTCACCGGCATCGACATGGACCAGCTCTTCTCACGCACCACTGGCGAAGGCACCCAGAGCTACATGACCGATCATCTCGGCAGCGTGATTGCTCTGGCCGATGGATCGGGCGAAGTTGATACGACCTACAGCTACGAGCCGTTCGGGGCTGCAAGCAGCGCTGGCGCTCCGAGCGACAACCCCTTCCAGTTCACGGGCCGGGAGAACGACGGGATCGGGCTGCAGTACAACCGTGCTCGCTATTACGGCCCGAGCGGCGCGAGGTTCATCAGCCCTGATCCGCTTGGCTTTGCCGCCGGTTCCGCAAGTCTTTACCAGTACGTCAACGAGGCGCCTTTGGACTTTGTCGATCCAACCGGTGAACTCGGGTTCTCGATCCCGAACCCAGTCGGCGCAGTCGAAGAGGCAGTCTCCAATGCCGCCTCCGGCGCGGCAAACGCAGCTGCCAGTGCTGGCAAGTTCGCTTGGGAACACAAGACCGAAATCGGCGCTGGGACTGCAGCGGGGGTATGTGTATTCGCCTCGGGAGGTGCGTGCGGTGTTGCGGCGGGGGTTGCCTTCGGCCTCTCTACCGTAGATAACATCGAAAATGCCGACTGCCGCCCATTTCTCCAAAGCCAGCTGATTACCGTCGGGTCGACTGCTGTGGGTGGCCTGCCAGGGGTTCTACCGCGGGCGATGGGCAGCACGTTCCCGAGCCTGTTGCCAGCCTCACGAGCAGGAAGGTGGGCTTTCAATACTCCCCCGGCAGCGACCGGCCTGGGAGCCAGCAACTACATAGAACCCGGCGCTCAGGATTACTACAGTGGCGGTGCAGCGTCTTCATGCTAAGTCGCAAGGGCGGACGCCTCTACCAGACCAAGCACCACTTTGTTCTTGGACTGATCCTCGCAGTGATTGTTGCGGTATGCACGGCGGGTTACCTCATACAAACGGAGAAGGACACGGTTCGTGTTGCGGCAGTCGTATTCTTCGTGGTTTGTGGGTCTTACAGTTTGCGGTTGGCGCTTGCTGGCATTCGGGCAAATGATGAAGGCATTTACGTCACGAATATGCTCTCCAGCTACAGGCTGAAGTGGAGTGACATTCATAAGTTTCGCATCGGTCCTTGGAACATCTTTCCGTACGTTTGTTTGGTCGATCTAAAGAATGGTCGAACCAAGCACGCGTTCGGGATTCAGGAACGCACTAATTTCCCGAATGGCTCAGCTGAACGAATGGCAGAGGAACTAAATGCCGAACTGGCTCAAAGGTCCGGTACGACGCTGGAGAGTCAATCGCAGATGCCAAGACAAGGACCGGAGCTAGGCGCTGGCGGGGGTTTCGTATCGTCGCATCCTTCAAGTTGATCCTTTGGCGACGACAACATCGGTCTGTGCCTGGTGTCGATCACCTACGGATTGCAGCATCAGTATCTCGGCGGAAGCGATGCGACTTCCTCGTGCTGAGAGGTTGGGAGATATCCCGTAGCTCCAAACGTGTCTATAGAGGCCGCAACACGCTTATATTGGGAGCTGTTTGGATTGTAATTGCGAATGCGATTGCGCTCGGGGCGATCGTCCAAGATCCAGGTAGTGTCCGGTCAGGGGCTATCGGTTTTCGCTTCGTTCGCTCCGGTGTCGAAGTCTTCGACGCCGGAATTCGAGTACGGAACGTTTTCTCCACCCTAGAGCTACCTTGGCAGCAGATAGAGAAATTTGAAATAGGTGATTCCGGGTTGCTTCCGATGGTGTGTCTGATCCGGCTCAAGGGGGCCGAAACCCGGCGGGCGGTCGGCATCCAGGAACGCACGAACTGTCCGAGCGGCTCTGCCGAAGCGATCGTCGAGGAACTTAACAGCGAGCTGGCCAAGCATGCAGGCGCAGATCGACCCGCACCAGATGAGTTTGACTCACAGTGACCAACGTCACCCGCAGCGGCTTGCTCGGCGGTGCGCCGTCCCTTGGAGTCGGAGGCCTGGCCCGGCCACGCGGCAAAGAACTCTGACGGAGTTCGGAATCTGCTGACGATGAGCGATCTCGCGGCCCTCGCGACGGGGATTGGCATCGGACTCTTGATCGTCCTGCCGGTGGTCATTGTTCTTCGACGCGAAATAGCCCAGAATCTCCACAACCTTCTTGGCTCCTCGACTGGCAAAGGCGGTGCCCAGAATCAAGCGTTCAACAAGCAAGGTGGTAATGGTGGTACGGCAGCGACGAATAACGGCCATTCTGGGGGAATATCTGCAGCCACCGCGATGTTCGGTGTTGGCGCTACCACTGTAACTGCCCTTTATGGCGTTTTATTTGGCGGCGTAATTTTCATCATTTCAGGAATATTTGTAATGTTGTGCGTACTCGCGGCCTTTGTTATAGGTCGAGCATCTCGGAAATGAAGTGGCACAGGTTTTTGTCGGAGTCGGCAAGGCAAGTGGTCGAGAAAGTGCGAGAGTGAAAGTCCCCAAGCGCGCTCAAAAGAGGCTGATGGGCTTGACTACCTGATGCGTAGGCTGTTGACGAAGCTTCAGGATCGCTGAAAGGGATGGACTCGCATCGAATCCAGAAGGCAGGCATCACGCGCCGCGGCGTGCTCGCGGGGGCGGCGATGCTGGGGATCGGCGCTGGCCTGGACCACCTGCTCACCGCTCCCGAGTCGGCAAACCGCGACCGTACGGCCGACGAGCTTCGCGGGGCCGCCGTCCCTTTCTTTGGCACCCACCAGGCGGGAATCGACACGCGCGCACCGGAATTCCTCGACTTTGCAACGTTCGACCTCACCAGCGATTCGGCCGACGACCTGCGCGGCATCCTGAGGCAGTGGACTGCGGCCGCGACCGCGCTCACGGCGGGTCGACAGTATGAACCCAGCCCCGTGGACGCAAGCGAAGCGCCCACGGATACCGGCGAGGGCGTCGGGCTCGGGCCTTCCCGGCTGACGATCACGATCGGCTTCGGTCCCAGCTTGTTCGGCTCAACCGGTCGTGATCGCATCGGTCTTGCTCGTCGTCGTCCCGACAGGCTGGAAGCACTGCCCCCATTTCAAGGCGAGAACATCGACCCCGAACGCTCGGACGGCGACCTCTGTGTTCAAGCTTGTGCCGACGATCCGCAGGTTGCCTTCCACGCGATCCATGTTCTCGCTCGCATTGCCGGTGGTGCTGCGACGCTGCGTTGGTCCCAACAAGGCTTCGGGCGAACCGCGAGCACTAGTCACTCGCAGGAAACCCCACGAAACTTGATGGGATTCAAGGACGGCACGAACAACATCCGTGCCGAGGACGGTGACGCTATGGAACGGTTCGTCTGGGTCCAGCCCTCCGACGGTCCCCGGTGGATGGCCGGCGGTACCTATTTGATCGCGCGCCGCATCCAGATTCTCTTCGACGTCTGGGACGCGACCAGCCTCGAAGGCCAAGAGCGGGTGATCGGCCGCGAGAAGCTGAGCGGTGCTGCGCTAGGCGCCAAGAATGAGTACGACCCGGTCGATCTTGCTGCCATGGCAAGCGGTTCACCAACCATTCCTTCCGACGCTCACATCCGCCTCGCCAGCCCGCACTACAACGATGGCCAACGCATTCTGCGTCGCGGCTACTCCTACTCGGAACCGCCGGAACCTGGCTCGGGTCAGATCGACGCCGGCCTCTTCTTCATCTGCTTCCAGCGGGACCCGCGTCGGCAGTTCATTCCGATCCAGCGCCGCCTCGCCGCTTCCGATGCGCTCAACCATCACACCCTGCACACTGCCAGCGCCATCTTCGCCTGTCCGCCGGGATGTCAGCCCGGCGGATTCATCGGCGAAGGTCTATTCGCGTAGCGACAGTGGGGGATCTAGTCGTAGCTGTAGAAGCCGGCGCCGGACTTGCGGCCCAGCTTTCCTTCTCCGACCATCTCGACGATCAGGGCCGGGGGCTTGCTTGCGTCCTCGCCGTTCTCGGCGTAGAGCGCGTCGCCGATCGCCTTGGAGACGTCGAGGCCGACGAAGTCGAGCAGGGCCAGTGGGCCCATCGGGTGGCCGGCGCCGAGCTTCATGCAGGTGTCGACCTCACCCGCCTCCATACCGGTTCGCTCGATCATCCGGACCGCTTCGAAGAGGTAGGGGAAGAGCAGGCGGTTGACGACGAAGCCCGCCTGGTCGGGAACCTCGACCGCGGTCTTGCCGAGCGCCGCGCACCAGGCGAGCGCCCGCTCGCGGGTCTCCTCGCCGCTGTCGGGGAAACAGACCTCGACCAGCTTCATCCGCGGCACTGGGTTGAAGACGTGGAGGCCGAAGAGCCGTCCCCCGATGCCTCCCGCCGCGGCGATCTCGGCGATGCTGAGCGAGGAGGTGGTGGTGGCGAGGTCGGCGTTCGGGCAGGCGGCGGCGACCGCGCTCAGCACCTCACCCTTCGGCTCGACCTCCTCGACCACCGCCTCGACGACGACGTCGCACTCGGCCAGGTCCGCGGGGTCGGTCGTGACCCGCAGGCGCGAAGGCTCGGCGCCCTCGATCTTGGCGCAGGCGGCGACCACTTTCTCCTCCGCCCGCCAGGCCGACGCCTCGCTGCGGGCCAACAGGATCGTGTCCGCGGTCGTCGTGGACACCGCAGCTAAACCGGTAGCTATCGCCCCGCTGCCGGCGATCCCCGGTGCTTTGTATCCCGTGCTCCCGCTCATCCGAGGACGGGTTCCTATCACGTGGCTCCTCGCGCGGGTGGTGTGGGGTTGGGTTCCCCGCCCGGCGAGGGCGGGGTGCCCTGCCCCACGACAGGACCCGCGCGCCAAGTACCATTGATTGACCAGTCGATCAACGGAGGCTTCGATGTCAGGCAACGGAAACGGCAAGTTCGGCGGCCGCGAGGTCGTAATCGTCGAGGCGGTCCGCACGCCGATCGGGCGCGGCCACGAGGAAAAGGGCTACTACAAGGACGTCCACCCCTCGAATCTCCTGGCCAAGGTCTACGCCGAGGCGATCGAGCGGGCCGGGATCGACCCGGCCGAGGTCGAGGACGTCGTCGCCGGCTGCGTGCAGCAGTTCGGCGAGCAGGGCGTCAACATCGCCCGCAACGCCTGGCTCGAGGCGGGCCTGCCGATCGAGACGCCGGCCACTACCGTCGATCGCCAGTGCGGCTCCGGCCAGCAGGCGGTCAACTTTGCCGCCGCGCTGGTCGCCTCCGGCGTCCACGACGTGATGGTTGCCGGCGGGGTCGAGCACATGGGCCACATCTCCTTCGCCGACAACTACGCGGTGATGCAGGAGCACGGCATGGCCTTCTCGCCCGAGCTGATGGAGCGCTACAACCTCGTCCCGCAGGGCATCTCGGCCGAGATGATCGCCGACAAGTGGGAGATCCCCCGCTCCGAGCTAGACGAGATCGGCCTGCGCTCGCACCAGCTTGCCGCCAGGGCGACCGAGGAGGGTCGCTTCGCGCGCGAGATCGTTCCCTTCGCGGTCAACGGCGACACCTACGCGACCGACCAGGGCATCCGTCCGGACACCTCGCTCGAGAAGCTGGCCCAGCTCAAGCCCGCCTTCAAGGAGGACGGCAAGGTCACCGCCGGCAACTCCTCGCAGGTCTCCGACGGCGCCGCCGCGGTGCTGTTGATGGCCCGCGAGAAGGCCGAGGCGATGGGGCTGACGCCGCGGGCGCGGATCTACGACCAGACCACCGTCGGCGTCGATCCGGTGATCATGCTGACCGGCCCGATCCCGGCGACCCGCAAGCTGCTGGAGCGCAACGGCATGGCGATGGACGACGTCGACCTGGTCGAGGTCAACGAGGCCTTCGCCTCGGTCCTCGCCGCCTGGCGGCGCGAGCTGGAGCCCGACATGGACCGCGTCAACGTCAACGGCGGCGCGATCGCCCTCGGCCACCCGCTCGGATCCAGCGGCGCCCGCCTGATCACCACCCTGCTGCACGAGCTGGAGCGCTCCGACAAGGAGATGGGCCTGGTGACGATGTGCTGCGGCGGCGGCCTCGGCACCGGCACGCTGATCGAGCGCGCCTGACCCCGACCAGCCCAATGTGGCTGCGTCGATTTGACTCAATCGGGAATGGCTGTAGGTTTGTCTGCGTTTAGTCAGGTAAGTCGGAGGAAAAGCCATGTGCAGGCAGACAATCGGGGTACTCGCCGTGGCCTTGGCGGTCGGCGCGGTCGCTGCGGGTTGCGGTAGCAGCGACGACGACCCTCCGTTGACCAAGGCCGCGTTCGTCAAGCAGGGCGACGCGATTTGCGAAAAAGTCCCCAACAGGTACCAGGCCAGGCTCAAGACCCTGCCCAAGCCGCAGAAGTCCACCTCACCGCAAGCGGTGAAAGAAGAACAGAACTTGAAGGCGGCAATTCCCCCGCTTCGCACCGCGACCGCGGAGTTCGAAGAGCTCAGCCCGCCCTCCGGCGACGAGCAGAAAGCGGAAGCGATCGTCGCCGCGCTGGAAAAGGGCGCCGACGGCGTTGAAGCAAAGCCGGGATCGGAATTGAGCGGCCCCAAATCTCCCCTCGCCCCTTTCGCGACCTTGACCGGGGAATACGGCTTCAAAGTCTGCAGCGGGCTCTAGCCCGGGGCCACCGCAGCCTCAAGGCTCGGTTTTGAACCGTCGGCATGTCCCAAATCGAGGGGTAGATGTCCTTGCGGACATTGCTTTAGTGCGGCACGATCGCCGCATGGCTTCAACCCGCAAGTCGATCGCGGCGGAACGACAGGTCGTCCTGGTCGGCTTCGAGGGCATGCAGCTCCTCGACCTCTCCGGGCCGGCGGCCGTGTTCGACGCGGCGACGCGGGTTCTGGGGGCGAGCGGTGGAGGCCCTGGTTACGAGCTGCTCATGGCCACGCCTGGTGGGGAGGACGTGCGGTCGTCCTGCGGGATGCGGATCGGGGCGGACGTCGGCCTCGCCGCGATCGATCCCGCCGCTGTCGACACGCTGCTGGTCGCCGGCGGCCGTGGACGCACCGTCGCCGACGGCGACCCACGCCTCGTCGGCGAGCTGCCACGAATCGCGGCGGGAACGCGGCGCGTCTGCTCGGTCTGCGGTGGCGCCTTTCTGCTCGCCGCCGCCGGCCTGCTCGAGGGGCGACGGGTCACCACCCACTGGGCCGGTTGCGAGGACCTGGCGCGGCGCTACCCGGGACTGACCGTCGAGCCGGACCGGATCTACCTGCGCGACGGCGATGTCTTCACCTCTGCCGGCGTCACCGCCGGCATCGACCTGGCGCTGGCGCTGGTCGAGGAAGACCACGGCCCGGAGGTAGCGCGCACCGTCGCCCGCTGGCTGGTCGTCTTCCTGCAGCGCCCGGGCGGCCAGTCGCAGTTCTCCGAGCGCCTCGAAGCGCCGGTGCCACCGGGGTCGCCGCTACGCCCGCTGGTCGACCGCATCGTCGCCGACCCGGCCGGCGACCACCGGGTCAACGTCCTTGCCGAGGAGGCCGGGCTCTCAGAGCGCCAGCTCTCGCGGGTCTTTGCCCGCCAGGCCAAGACGACGCCGGCCCGCTTTGTCGAGCGAGTCCGGGTCGAGGCAGCACGCGACCTGCTCGAGGCGGGCGCGCTGCCGGTCGAGGCGGTCGCCGAGCGCTGCGGCTTCGGCAGCGCCGAGACGATGCGCCGCGCTTTCCTGCGGGTGCTCGGCGTCGGCCCGGGCGAGTATCGCGCTCGCTTCGCGAGCAGCGGGGAGCTGTCGCTCGCAGCGGCGGTCGCCTGAGATGAGCCGCCTCCTTGGAGACATCGGCACGATCGAGTGGAGCCGCCGCACCCGCGGCATCCTCGGCCGCGGTGAGCGGGCGCGCTTCCTTGCCGCGACCGTGCTGCGAACCAGCCGGGCCCTGCCACGGCTGTTGGCGAGTCGCGGCGGGCGGGGTGGTTCCGGGCCGGACCCCGCGAAGCTAACCCCTCCCGACACGCCCTTCGCGCGCGAAGTTGTCGAGGCCTGCGCCGAGCTCGACCCAATGGTCGTCGAGCACGGCTACCGCTCGCACTTGTTCGCCCGCGCCCTCGGCCAGGCCGAGGGGCTGGAATGCGATGAGGAGGCGCTGTTCGCGGCGACGATGTTCCACGACTACGCCTTCGAGACGATGGACGGGCTGAGCGACCGCTGCTTCACGTTCGCCGGTGCCGAGGTCGCCGCCAAGTTCCTCGAGTCCTCGCCACTCGCGGCCGAGGCCTGCCACGACGTCCTCGACGCGATCACCCTCCACCTCAACCCGCACGTTCCGCCCGAGCAGGGTGCCGTCCAGCACCTCGCCCACGACGGCATCGTGCTCGACGTGCTCGGGCTGCGCGGCTGGGAG
>Ga0068866_10001033_pt1 | contig 12241 bp, 10 predicted proteins | sample KBSMisM22_FD_66587 | JGI IMG/M metagenome (GOLD analysis project Ga0068866, IMG submission 66587) | Miscanthus rhizosphere microbial communities from Kellogg Biological Station, Michigan, USA - KBS Miscanthus M2-2 | ecosystem: Host-associated > Plants > Roots > Rhizosphere > Soil ... | reverse complement strand
ATCCCAAATGGCAGGCAGGCGAAAGCAGCCATTGGGCGACTTGTTCGGCCTCGCCAACTTCGGGGTGAATCTGACGCGGCTTGCTCCTGGGGCAGTTTCGGCGTTGCGCCACGCTCATACAAGGCAGGATGAATTCGTTTATATCCTGCAAGGGCATCCAACCCTTCACACCGACGAAGGCCGCGTTCAACTCTCGCCGGGAATGTGCGCGGGATTCAAGGCTGGAACCGGAAACGGCCACCGCCTGATCAACGAAACCGCACATGAAGTCGTCTACCTCGAAGTCGGCGACAGGACATCGGGAGACGAAGGTAGCTATCCTGATGACGATCTGAAGGCAATGCGGATCCAGGGTGCGTGGCAGTTTGTGCACAAGGACGGCACGCCGTACGAGTGAACTCCGTGCCACAATGTTCTTCAGTTGGCGGCAGGCATTGAGCGTGCAAATGCGGAGGCGTACCCATTGACCCATCGGGAGCGGAAGCGAGGAAGCAGGTTGCTGGCCTGCACCGTGTTCTCGCTGCTGGGTACCTGTATGGTTCACTCGGCTTCGACACTGGGTCCACCTCTGCCCGATCCCGCGGACGTATTCGTCGTCACAATCGAGCCGACACGTTATCCGAAGACGGAGTCACCGTATTTCAGCGCTGATGAACTGATTCGAAGCCTGGCCACTTTTCAACCCATCGACGATCCGCATGATGCGCGACCTCTCGACATGTACCAGAAGGGCGTTGTCGTCCTGAAAAACAAGACGGTCTTGTTCTGGCTGGCTTGTTCCCGGGATTATTTTATTATCAAGAAACAGGATGGCACGTTCTGGTTTTATGGGCGACAAAAATGACCTGCAGCGATCCCGGCCGAGTGCTCATGCGGGTCGCGGTGAAGAAAGGGAGCGCCCGGTTTCACTGCTGCGAGCCAGCATTCCGGCGATTCCCGCTGTTTGCAGTTTTCCGCCGGTGGCGAATCGAGGCGCGCGTGTGCTCGTGCTCGGCAGCATGCCCGGTGCGGCGTCGTTGCGTGCGGGCCGGTATTACGCGTACCCGCACAATGCGTTTTGGCCGATCATGGGCGCATTGTTCGGCGCGGGGCCGGAAATAGCCTATGGGCAGCGCACACTTATTCTCAAGCGTGCCGGTATCGCGCTGTGGGATGTCATGGCCTCGTGCGTCCGCCCCGGCAGTCTGGACGCCGATATCGACGAAACGTCGATCGTCCCCAACGATTTTTCCGCCTTCTTCGCGGCGCACCGGAACCTGAAACATGTGTTCTTTAACGGATCGAAAGCCGAGGAATGCTTCAATCGCTATGTGCGGCCGCGAGTTTCCGGTTGCATGATGCAATTTACGCGTCTGCCCTCGACCAGTCCCGCGCATGCATCGCGATCGTTAACGGGAAAACTCGAAGCCTGGCGGGCCGTGGCCGATGCCGCGGCAAAAAACTAGAGGGTGCTTGCGGGTGTATGAATTCCGGTCGCCGCAGCCGGGGATGGGGCCAAGATCAACAATGCTGCGCGAGCTGTTCAGGCAGGTGAGTCCCCGAGCGGGCCGATTGGTCATCGCGATCGCGGCGGCTTTCGCGCTTGCGGCGTCCGCAAACGAGGCTGGCTTCTCGGGCAAGGTTGTGCTCGAGCTGCTGGACGAGGTGCAGTTCGTCCACAAACTTCGCCTGCTGGAAGATTTTGCATTTACGGACGCAAGCGGCAAAGTATGGCTTGCGCGCAAAGGCGGCATTCTCGATGGCGAATCCGTTCCACGCGAACTCTACGCATCCGGCGATCTGCCCTACCTCGCCGAGTATCGGAAATCCGCCGTCCTTCACGATTATTTCTGTCGTGCCAGGACGGAGCCGTGGCGGCAGGTACACCGCGCTCTGTATGACGCCAGCGTCGTCGAGGGGGTCAGCGAGGGCCAGGCCCGGGCCTTGTACGCTGTCGTTTACGCAGGCGGTTGGCGGTGGGAACCGAAGGAATCGAGCTGTTACCGCTCCTGCCATGTGGCCGCGACCTCGCTGACCTGGAAGCCGGCCGCCACGCCAGAAGAGATTCAGCCTGTTTTGCAATGGATCGCGCAGACCGCCCCGACCCTGGATGCCATCGATGCCCGCCTCGACGCGGCGATCAAGAAACCCGGGCCCCACGTGTTCGCACAACGCTAAGTCTTGCGACTGGGGTCTTCGGAATGGCGCGCGACCTGTGCGCGCATTACAACGCTCCTTCCCTTTCAAGGGGAAGGTTGGGATGGGGATGGGGGAGGGTTAGCTTGTGAACTTACAGGATCTTTAACTTCGCGCGTGACCACGAAGATCTGGTTCAGATACTTGGTGCCGAGTTGGGAAGCGGACAGCGCCAGATTGGTGAACGAAGCCATCACCGCAAAAGAGTCGCCTTGAGTCCGGAGCGGAACCTGATCAGCGGCTTCAACGCAAACGTTCCGTTTAACAAAGCGGGATCAATCACGCCCCTGATGCCATTCAGGGTGATCGGGACACCCAGATCAGGCTGGTCCTCGTGCCAAACTCCGGCGGTAGGTCTCTTGGCAAGCCCGGCAAGCTCGCCTGGCCGGAGCACGCTGAAGGGGAAAGACGTGGGGACGGACTGCTTTTCTGGTTCGCTATTCTGCGCCGGAGATTAGAATCGCAGATCCCGCACTGCTACGAATCAGAATGACCGACAAAAATACGCAAATGCTGCTGGCGTCGCGCGTGATTCCGGTTCTCAGGCTGGCCTCGCGCGAGCAGGCCGCCACCGCGATTGACTGTCTGATCGAAGCCGGTTTCAACACTGTGGAAGTCACGCTGACCACTCCCGGCGCGGTCGAAATGGTCCGGCAGCTGCGACGCAGCCGCGATGCAGAGTTCCTGGTCGGGGCAGGGACCATCCTCGACCTGCGCAGTGCGCAGGCCTGCCTGGACGCGGGCGCCGACTATCTGGTCTCGCCTTGCCTGGTGCCTGGAATGGCTGCGCTGGCGAAAACGGCGGGGCGCATCGCCCTGACTGGCGGATTCACGCCGGCGGAAGTGCTGGCGGCATGGCGTGAAGGTGCGGCCGTCGTAAAGGTGTTTCCTGCTTCGACCGGCGGACCGTCTCACCTCGGCGCGTTGCACGCGGTCTATCCGGATATTCCGCTGTGTCCCACCGGAGGCGTGTCGTCGTCGAACATGCTCGATTACTTCAAGGCCGGCGCGGCGATCGTCGGCGTTGGCAACAATGTCCTCGATCAGAAGGCGCTGGCGGCCGGCGACCGCGGGGCAGTCGTTGCGCATGCCCGAAAATTTCTGGAAATTGCGGCCGCGGCACCGGTGTGACTGTGGCCGCATTCGATATCGTTTCGCTCGGGGAACCGCTCTACGAGTTCTCGCAGATTCCAAACGATGCCGGCAGATTCCTGCAGGGATTTGGCGGGGACACAATGAACTGCGCGGTTGCGGCGGCCCGCCAGGGCGCGCGAGTGGCCTACGTTACGCGACTCGGGGACGACGAGTTCGGCCGGCAGTTTCTGGAACTCTGGCGCAAAGAAGGCATCGATACATCCGCGGTAGCCATCGATTCCCAGGCGCACACCGCCGTGTATTTCATCACGCATGGTCCCGCGGGACACGTCTTCAGCTATCTGCGCCAAGGCTCCGCCGCAAGCCGCATGCAGGCCCATGACCTGCCGCTCGACCTGCTTCGCAACACGCGCTATTTCCATACCTCGGGGATCAGCCAGGCCATCAGCGCAAGTGCCTGCGACGCTGTATTCGCGGCGATAGAGGCGGCCAAAAGCGCTGGCGCGGTTTTTGTCTATGATTCCAACCTGAGGCTGAGGCTCTGGCCGCAGGCTCGTGCCCGCGCAGTCATCACGGCGACCCTGGCAAAGGCCGATTATTTCCTGCTCAGCATGGAAGACGCGGAAGCGCTCTGCGGCCTGAGCGATCCGCAGGCAATCATCGACTGGTGCCATCGCGCAGGAGCGGGCATCGTGGCGCTCAAACTCGGCGCGGGCGGGGTCATCGGCAGCGATTCGCTTCGGCGCGAGTGTGTTGCGGGCTACAAGGTGGACTGCGTGGACGCGACAGGTGCCGGGGACTGTTTTGCCGGTGCGCTGCTTGCGCGCATGGCTGCGGGGGAGGAGTTCTGGCAGGCGTTGCGCTATGCGAACGCTGCGGCGGCGCTGACCACGACAGGATACGGTGCCATCGCACCCATGCCCAAGCCCGAGGCAGTGCGGGAATTGCTTAGACGCGGTTGATGCCAGTCCCTGTTCTGGGACGATTAACGCTCTTTAGCGCTTTTTTTTGCGGAGCAGGATCAGCACGACCAGCACTAACACCCCGCCGACCAGCATTATATCGAGCAATGACATTCACGTTCCTCCCCATATTGCCGACGCACGCGCGTGCAAACCGGACCGTCCAATTGTACCGAGGAACAGGCTGCCGTGCCCCCGGCGTGGCATCTCACAACGCCTATTCGACCGTGACCGGGCACCATCAGCCCTTGTTGTTGCCGCCGTCATTCGTATATTCGTACTCGATGACCTTTTTTTCCTTCACGTAACGCTGTGAAGCCGTATTGAACTGCGCAAAGTGACGGGACTTCACGTGGAAATCGAAGGCGGCCCGGTCCTCGTAGATCTCGTAGAGCACGATGTGGTCGGGCGCGCCCTTTTCGATCAGCACGTCGAAGCGATCGCAGCCGGGTTCATCCGCGAGCGATTTCTCGGCATTTTCCTTGATCAGCCTCAAAAAAGGCTCGAGCGTGCCGGCATGCAGATAGAAATCGACGGTAATAACGTAGCGGGCCATGGGGCATCGACAATGGGTGAATTACGGAATTCGACGGCATCCTTATAGCATAAAACCTTCCTTGCATCGCAAGCCTCGCCGAAAGAATTCCCGTGGTGCGCCTGTCACAAACAGGATGCGGACGTGGTCTTGCGGCCCGCGATGCCTCCACCTGCCCACTGTTCAATATCTCCTTACCGGTTTCATTTTGTTTCAGAAGAGTCATGCCCGCAACGGCAAATCCAGGACGGAAAAACGGCTTCCGGTAAACAGCGGTAACGGCGCTCGGCATGGCGAATGCGCCGGTTGGAAATATCTTCGGGAATCCGGGGCGGCAATGTACGATTCTGCCTAATTGTCTTTTTGCGGAACGATGTGGGAATCCGGCGTTCAAACCACGCATCCCTCCCTGCGTGCCGCCGTTGTGTCGTTGCGGCACGCCTATCCGTCCTACGAGGTGGCCAATGAGCCGTGCATTCGTCAAGGAAGAGAACGAAGCGCTCACAGACGAGGCGCTGCCGGAGCGTCCGTTGAGTTCCGAGCCAAACTATGTGACCCCTGCGGGCCTCGAAAGCCTGCGGGCGAAAGTCGACGCCCTCCACGCGGAGCATGCGCGGCTAAAGAAGGCCGCAGAGGATTTCGATCGCCCGAAACTGTCGCAGATCGAGCGCGACCTGCGTTACTTCCAGACCAAACTCGATACGGCGATCCCGGTGAATGGCGCCAAGCAGCCGCTCGACGAGGTTCGTTTTGGCGCCAGCGTGCAAACCGAAGATGAAAGCGGCGCGAAGCATACCTTTACCATCGTCGGCGAGGACGAGGCAGATGTCGTTCATGGCAAGGTCAGCTGGCAATCCCCGCTGGCAACCGCCCTGATTGGCGCCAAAGTCGGCGATACGGTCACCTGGAATCGCCCGGCCGGCAAAACCACGCTGGAAGTGCTCGATATCCAATATTGATTGGCGTAAACCCAACCAGGTAGCGGTGCGTTTTGCACTCCGCCGGCCAATAAAGGCCTAGCCAGGATAGTTCACCAGGCCACCAAGCAGGAGAGCGCATGAACGAATTTTCCCGACGCGACGTCCTGAAAGCGGTGGGAGCAACCGCTCTTTCAGCCGCAACCAGCGGGCTGCTGGGTTCGCGTTCCGCGCAAGCCGCCAATCTAAGCTACAAACCCGAAGCAGCCGCGGAACTGAGGGTCTTGCGCTGGAAGCGCTTCGTGCAGGGCGACGAAGACCAGTGGATGGCCAACACCAAAAAATTTACGCAACTCACCGGCGTAGCGGTGCGGGTGGATTCGGAAAACTTCGAGGACATCCGGCCGAAAGCGGCCGTGGCGGCGAATATCGGCAGCGGCCCGGATATCGTGTTGGGGTGGTACGACGATCCACACCAATATGCCGACAAATTACTGGATCTGAGCGAGCTCGCAAGCTATCTGGATGGCAAGTATGGCGGGTGGTATGACGTATGCCGGCGCTATTGCGTGCACGATGGCCGCTGGATTGCGATCGGGGCCGGCTTTCTCGGCGGGTGCCTCGTCTATCGCCGGAGCATGCTGCAAGCCGCCGGTTACGACAAGCCGCCGGCCACGACCGACGGGTTCCTAAAGCTGTGCCAGGCATTGAAGGCGAAAAGCAAGCCGGTCGGATTCGCGCTTGGCAATGCCGTCGGCGACGCGAATGCCTGGACGCATTGGGCATTGTGGGCGTTCGGCGGCCGGCTCGCGGACGCGGGCAACCAGATCGTCATCAACTCGAAGGAAACCGCCGCGGCCCTCGAGTATGCCCGCGCGCTGTATCAGACTTTCATCCCCGGGACGTTGTCCTGGCTCGATCCGAACAACAACAAGGCATTCCTGGCCGGAGACATCAGCCTTACCTTGAACGGAGTCTCGGTGTACTACGTTGCCAAGACTTCCCCGGACGAAGCCATGCGCAAGCTCACGAACGATATTTACCACGTAAACATGCCGATAGGTCCGACGGGAATACCCGCCGAACTCAATCCGTTCACCCCGATGTTTGTATTCAAGTACACGAAATATCCGAATGCGGCCAAGGAGTATCTGCGTTTCATGATGGAGCGCGAGCAGTACGAGTTGTGGCAGTCCGCGTCGCTCGGATATGTGCAGCAGCCCCTCAAGGCCTACGCCGACACGAAATTCTGGAAAAGCGATCCGAAGCTGCTGCCCTACCGCGAGGTGCCGGCGCTGACCCGGGACAACGGCTATGCCGGCACGCTGGGCTCTGCTTCCGCAGGCGCCATGGCCGACTACATCGTGGTCAACATGTTCGCGCAGGCCGCATCGGGAGCCTCCAGCATCGAGTCGGCGATGAAGCAGGCGCAGAGCCGCGCCAGGCGCTACTACCGCGGCTAGCACTGCGGCTGTCTCCGCGCTCCGGTAAACTTCTCCTCCAGGCACCGATCACAGGCGCCGCAATTATTCGACCGCGCGAGCGCGCAGTCCGGGAGAAGGCATGCACGATCTCATCATCGACAACGCCGCCATCTACGATGGTTCCGGCGCGGCTCCGCGGCCAGGCAGCGTAGCCATCAAGGGCGAGCGCATCGTCGAAGTCGGCGAAGTCAAGGGCGAGGCACGCAGCCGCGTCGACGCCCGCGGTCTGGCGTTGATGCCGGGTATCATCGACACGCATACACACTACGACGCGCAGATCACCTGGGATCCGTTCGCGAGCCCGTCCCCTTCGCTGGGCGTGACCACCGTAGTGATGGGCAACTGTGGGTTCACGATAGCCCCGTGCCGCCCCGCCGACCGTGATCTGGTCATGCGCAATCTCACGCACGTCGAAGGCATGTCGCTCGATGCGCTGCGCACGGGGACCGACTGGGATTTCGAATCCTTTCCGGAATACCTCGACATGCTGGAGCGCAAAGGCGTGGGCCCAAATGCAGCGGTATTCGTCGGTCATTCCTCGGTGCGGACCTGGGTCATGCGCGACGGGGCCACCAAACGCACTGCGACCGACGATGAAATCGCGCAAATGCGCAATATCGTCAAGGAAGCCATGCAGGCGGGGGCGGTTGGATTTTCCACCACGCGCTCCGGCCAGCACAACGGTGAAGCCGGCGTGCCGATGCCCTCGCGCCTGGCGGACGAGAAAGAATTGATGGCATTGTCGACCGCGCTGAAGGACGCGGGACACGGCGTGCTGATGATGACCAAGGACTCGCGTGCGACGACCATGGCGTCCATCGAAGCCATCGCGCGCGCCTCCGGACGTCCCTACATCGTGGCGGCACTCCTGCACAGCAACGAGACGCCGGAGGCGACGTTCGAGGACCTCGAGGCGATCAAGCAGGCCAGAGGGCGCGGAGGCAAATTGTATGGAGCCGTGAGCCCTTGTCCCCTGAATTTCGAATTCACCATGCATGAGCCCTATGTGTTCGAAGGCCTCGCCGCATGGCGGCCGGTCATGGAAGCGAAGGAGGGCGATGTGCGGCGCATTCTCGCCAGCAAAGAGCTGCGTGAAAATGTGAAGAAAGAGTTGGCGGTGCGCGCGCGGCGCATGTTCAACGGCCATTGGCACCAGATGTTCGTGGCGCAGACCGCAAAACCGGAAAATCGCCACATGGAGGCGCGTTCGGTGCAGGACCTGGCCGCGGAAGTAGGCAAGCATCCGTTCGATTTCGCACTCGATCTCGCGCTGGAAGAAAACCTGGATACGTTGTTTACCGCGACGCTGCTGAACTCGGACGACGACGCGGTCGGGCGCATGATGCTCGACCCGAACAGCATGATTTCGCTGTCCGATGCGGGCGCGCACCTGACGTTCCTGTGCGATGCGGGGTTCGGCTTGCATCTGCTCGGCTACTGGGTCAGGGAGCGCAAGCTGATGCCGCTGCAGGAAGCCATCCGCAGGATCACGTCCGAGGCCGCGAAAATATTCGGCATCCGGGACCGCGGTTCCATCAGACCCGGCATGTACGCGGATCTCCTGCTTTTCGATCCAAAGACCGTCGGGCGCCAGCGCGCGCAACGTGTATTCGATCTTCCCGCCGGCGCCTCGCGCCTTACGACGCCGGCAACGGGGATACATGGGGTGTGGGTCAACGGCGCGCAGATGGCCGACCAACGGGGCATTCGCGCCGATGCGCCGAAAGCGGGCAAGGTGCTGCGCGAATTCGCTTCCTAATACTCAGGTTGCTCGATACAACCTACACGTCACCACAATCTACACTTCACCGCGAAGGCACGAAGGTCACGAAGTGGTAGAAAGAAGAACAAGAAAGAAAAAGAAGAATTGTTCCTTGGTGAAAGTGGCACAGCGGTGGACGACATCGAGCCACCCGTATCGATGAGACAGCCCGCAAATTTAATTTTTCTTCTCTTCGCACTTCTTCGTGCACCTTCGTGAACTTCGTGGCTTCGTGGTGAGACTTAGATTTCTTGGAAAGCGTAATGATTCCGGCTGACGGTCAGGAAACGGCTGCCGCGGGAGCGCTGGACGGCATCCGTGTGGTGGATCTGTCGCGCTTCATCGCGGGCCCGTATTGCGCGATGCTGCTGGGCGACATGGGCGCGGACGTCGTCAAGGTGGAACCGCCGGGCCGCGGCGAGAACAGCCGCGCGTTCGGCCCCTTCGTCGAAGGGGAGAGCCTGTACACGATGGTTTTCAACCGCAACAAGCGCAGCCTGACTCTCGACCTGCGCTCGCCGCAGGGCAAGGAAGTCCTGCGCGACCTGCTGCGAACAGCCGATGTGCTGGTCGAGAATTACGTGCCCGGTACCCTGGAAAAAATGGGGTTTGCCTGGGACGTATTGAAGGAACTGAATCCGCGTCTGATCGTGACGCGCATCTCCGGCTTTGGCCAGAGCGGGCCGTTATCGGGCAAGCCCTGTTTCGATGTCATCGCGCAGACCATGAGCGGGCTCATGGATATCACCGGCGATCCGGCCGGCCATCCCACCATGTCCGGTACTTATGTCGTGGACTACTCGACCGGGCTGTACGCCGTTATCGGCACGCTCGGCGCACTGCAGGCACGCAGCCGCACCGGTGCAGGACAAATCGTGGACGTTGCGTTGCTGGATTCCGCGCTGTCGATGCTGATGACTGCGATCCCGGAGCAGATGCTGCTCGGCCGAACCATGACGCGCCGGGGCAATCGCGACCGCTACGGCGCCCCGGCCAACACGTTTCCCACCCGCGATGGTGCCTGGGTTCACCTGGCCGTCGCGGGCGAGCCGATGTTCCGGGCCCTGGTTCGCATCATGGGACATGAAGAACTTGGCGGCGATCCGCGCTTCGAGGACAACAACGCGAGGATGCAGAACGTGGAGGAACTGGAAGAGTTGATCACGGCCTGGACCGCAACCCTGACTGCGGCCGAGTTGTTGGGCGAGCTTCAGGCGATCGGTGTCCCGTCAGCGAAAGTCGCCTCGGTTTCAGAGGTCATCGACAATGCCCATCTGGCCCATCGCGGCCAGATCCTCAACATGGAACATCCCAAGGCGGGCACCGTGCCGATGCAAGGCTTTTCCGTGCAGTTCGGCGAGTCGCCCATGCGACTGCGATATCCGCCTCCTCTACTCGGCGAACATACCGAGGCCATTCTGGCGCAGTGGCTGGCTATGACGCCGGAGCGGATCATCGAACTGCGCAAGTGCGGTGCCATTTAACAGATTACCTTGGTTGACCTGTAGCCATGACGCTGAAAAACCTGCTCATCGCCAACCGCGGCGAGATCGCGATCCGGATCGCCAGATGTACTGCCGAAGCCGCCATTCGCTCGCATGCGATTTTCTCGGAAGATGACGAGGGATCCGACCACGTCAGAAAAGCGGACCACGCTCACCGGCTGACCGGGAAGGGTCCCGCTGCCTACCTCGACGCAGCGCAGATCGTTCGTGTCGCGCTTGGCGCCGGCTGCGATGCCGTCCACCCCGGTTATGGCTTCTTGAGCGAGAACGCGGATTTCGCGCGCCGATGCATGGAGGCGGGCCTGATTTTCGTAGGTCCCACGCCAGCCGTGCTGGAAGTTTTCGGCGACAAGGGCAGGGCACGCAGCCTCGCCATGAAATGCGGCGTGCCGGTGCTGCCCGGCACCGACGCGCCGACATCGGTCCAGGAGGCGCGCCAATTCCTTCAGTCTCTCGGCGCCGACGGCGCAATCATGATCAAGGCCATCGCGGGCGGCGGAGGCCGCGGCATGCGGCAAGTGCTCGCAAGCGCCGAACTGGATGCGGCCTATGAGCGCTGCCGCTCCGAGGCGAAGCAGGCGTTCGGCAACGCCGATGTCTATGTGGAGAAATTATTCCCCAGGGCGCGTCACATCGAAGTACAGGTCGTCGGCGATGGCAGCGGCCGCGTGACCCACCTGTGGGAGCGCGAGTGCAGCATCCAGCGCAATCGACAGAAACTCGTCGAAATCGCGCCCGCGCCGGGACTGCCTGGCGCGTTGCGCGAGCACCTGATCGACGCAGCACTGCGCATGGCTCGCGATGTAAAGCTGCGCAGCCTCGCTACCTTCGAGTTCCTGGTGGAGAGCCAAGCGAAAGGCCCTGCCGGATTCGCGTTTATCGAAGCCAATCCCCGTCTTCAGGTCGAGCACACCGTAACGGAAGAAGTGACCGGGATCGATCTGGTACGCGCCCAGCTCGATATCGCTGGTGGCCGCACGCTCGAAGAACTGGAACTGGTCGACTCGCAATTTTTTTCGCCGCGCGGCATGGCGATGCAAGTGCGTATCAACGCGGAAACGATGGCGCCCGACGGAACGGTCCGTCCGTCGGGCGGCGTGCTGGATGCATTCGATCCGCCGGCGGGTCCGGGTGTGCGCGTCGATACCAGTGCGCACTCCGGCATGCGCGTCAATCCGCGTTTCGACTCGCTGCTGGCAAAGGTCATCGTGCATGTGGCAGGCGACGCCTTGCCTGCGGTCACCGCGAAGGCGCGCCGCGCATTGTCCGAGTTCCGCATTGCAGGCGTTGCCAGCAACAGGGAGTTTCTTCTGAATCTGCTGTCCTCCGCCGATTTTTCCGGTGGGCGCTGGCATACCGGATTAATCGAGGAAAATCTCGCCTCGTTGTGTGCGCCCGCGGAACACCGGCGGTTTTACGGCGAGCCCTCGAGCGCGACCGCTTCGGCGGCAAGGGTCGATCCGTTCGATCCGCTCGCGATTCTGACGCACGGCAGGCGCGACATTGAAGCGGGGCCTTCGCCGGATGAGCTGCTGCTGCCGGAAGGCACGCAAGCCGTTAGTGCAGTGATTTCGGGCACGGTGGTGAGCATCGATGTCCGCGTTGGCGATTCCATTCAGCCGGGACAACAAGTCGCGGTCATGGAAGCGATGAAGATGGAGCATGTCGTCGTTTCCCCGTTCGCGGGCGTCGTGCGCGAGATCCGGGGCCTGCAAGACCAGACTCTGATCGAAGGTGCCGCGTTGCTCACGGTCGACGTCATCGAGGGCCAGGCGGGGTTGGTGAGTTCTGTCCGGGCAATCGATC
>Ga0068866_10001027_pt1 | contig 12279 bp, 14 predicted proteins | sample KBSMisM22_FD_66587 | JGI IMG/M metagenome (GOLD analysis project Ga0068866, IMG submission 66587) | Miscanthus rhizosphere microbial communities from Kellogg Biological Station, Michigan, USA - KBS Miscanthus M2-2 | ecosystem: Host-associated > Plants > Roots > Rhizosphere > Soil ... | reverse complement strand
CCGAAGGCAGCGGAGAAAACGCCGGCGGACAAGGCAGCGCCGGAAAAAGCGCGCGCGGCGGAAAAGGCTGCGAAGCCGGCGAAAGTCGCGCCGGCGCCGGCGTCAGCCGCGCCCGCAAAACCCGCGCCGGCGGCAGCCGCGGTCGCCACCCCGCCCGCCGAACCGGCGGCCGCCGCAGCGGAGAAAAAAGTCGGCTTAAAGTCACTTTTCAGGAAGTTTTTGCCGGACCAGAAGTAATCGAGCGGTCCGCGGCTCACGTGGCCGCGCGTGCTCTTCACACTTACAGCGGACATCATGAGCCTCAAATGCGGAATCGTCGGTCTGCCGAATGTCGGCAAGTCCACCCTGTTCAATGCGCTGACCAAGGCCGGCATTGCGGCGGAGAACTACCCTTTTTGCACGATAGAGCCTAACGTCGGGATCGTCGAAGTGCCGGATCCGCGGCTGCAGCCGCTGGTCGACATCGCGAAACCTGAAAAAACCATTCCCGCGGTCGTCGAATTCGTCGATATCGCCGGACTCGTCGCGGGCGCGTCGAAAGGCGAGGGTCTCGGCAACAAGTTTCTCGCAAACATCCGCGAGACCGACGGCATCATCAATATGGTGCGCTGCTTCGTCGACGACAATGTCGTGCACGTCGCAGGCAAGGTCGACCCCGTCTCCGATATCGAGACCATACACACCGAGCTCGCGCTCGCCGACCTGGAGACGGTCGACAAAGGCATCCAGCGCGCGGGCAAGACGGCCAAGGCGGGCGACAAGGAAGCGATCAAGCTCGCTGCGCTGCTTGAAAAAGTGCGCGCCCAGCTCGACCAGGGCAAGCCGGTGCGCGCGTTGAAACTCGACAAGGAAGACGCGTTGCTGTTGAAGCCGCTGTGCCTGATGACGGCCAAGCCCGCGATCTACGTCGCCAACGTGAACGACAAAGGGTTCGAGAACAATCCATTGCTCGACAAGGTCAAAGCGTATGCAGCTGCCGAGCACGCGCCAGTGGTCGCGATCTGCGCCGCACTGGAAGCCGAGATCGCCGACCTTTCCGACGAGGACAAGCAGGTTTTTTTAACCGACATAGGCATGCAGGAGCCGGGATTGAACCGCCTCATACGCGCGACCTATGAACTCTTAGGCCTGCAGACGTATTTCACGGTCGGGCCAAAGGAAGTCCGCGCGTGGACCATGCACAAAGGCGATACCGCGCCGCAGGCAGCCGGTGTCATCCACACGGATTTCGAAAAAGGCTTTATTCGCGCTGAAGTGATTGCCTATGACGAATTTATCAAGAACAAGGGTGAACTAGGCGCGAAGGAGGCCGGCAAGATGCGGCTCGAAGGCAAGGACTACATCGTGCGCGATGGCGACGTGATGCATTTCCGCTTCAACGTTTGACGGCGCACGGACGCGCACGCAATGGGCTGGGAGTAGTTAATGAGTCCGAAAAATCTTCAGCAGGTAGAAACGCCGTGTCTCGTGCTCGAGCGCGGCAAGCTCGAGCGCAACATCGCGCGCATGCGCGATCACCTCGCCAAGCTCAGGGTGGGGCTGCGGCCGCACGTCAAGACCGCCAAAAGCTACGACGTCGCGCGCCTGGCGATCAAAGGCCAGCCAGGTGGAATCACGGTTTCGACGCTGAAGGAAGCGGAGCAGTTTTTCGCGCACGGCATCACCGACATCCTGTACGCGGTGGGCATCACCCCGAACAAGCTCGATCACGTCGCGGCTTTGCAACGGCGGGGCGCCGATATCACGATCATTCTCGACAACGTGGAATCCGCGCGGATCGTCGCCGCGCGTGGAGTCGCCCTTGGAATCAAATTCTCCGCGTTAATCGAGATCGACAGCGACGGTCATCGCTCCGGCGTCAAACCCGACGACGCCATGCTGCTCGACATCGGCCGCATCCTCGAGGGCGGCGGTACGCAGTTGCGCGGCATCATGACCCATGCGGGCGACTCGTACAACTGCGATACCGTGGAAAAAATCCGCGCGATGGCCGTGCGCGAACGCGAGGCCGTGGCGCGGTGTGCGGCGCGCTTGCGCGCGGCAGGCCTGCCCTGTCCGATCGTCAGCGTCGGCTCGACTCCGACGGCGACGTACAGCGAGGATTTGACGGGAGTCACCGAAGTGCGCGCGGGCGTTTATATGTTTTTCGACCTGGTCATGGCGGGCCTCAACGTGTGCAAAGTGGACGATATCGCCGTTTCGGTCCTGGCGACGGTGATCGGTCATCAGCCGGACAAGGGCTGGATCATCACCGATGCCGGCTGGATGGCGATGTCGCGCGACCGCGGCACCGCCGCCCAGAAAACGGACCAGGGTTATGGCGTCGTGTGCGATCTCGCCGGCGCACCGCTCGACGATCTACTGGTGGTGTCGACCAACCAGGAACACGGCATCGTCGGCCGCCGAGGCGGGGGCACGCTCGACGCGGCGCGCTATCCGGTCGGCACGCTGCTGCGCGTTCTGCCCAATCATGCCTGTGCTACTGCGGCCCAGCACGACCGTTACCATGTCGTCGCCGGCGATGCTCAGGTGACCGCGGTATGGCCGCGGTTTAGCGGCTGGTAATACGGCGGCAGGTAATGCAGCGGGGCGTTTCAGGGCCGCGCGAATTCGAATGCGCGCTGCGGCGCGAGCAGCGACTCGGCGATCGCCGGAACCAGAGCAATCGTTTGTGCATCGCAATCCAGGTGCGGGTTGTATTCGACGATCTCGAGGCCGCGCAATTCCGCGTCGCCGGCATGATTAGCAAGCGCATTGACGACGTCTTTCCCGCTTAATCCGCCGCGTACGGGCGAGCCGACGCCGGGGGCTTCGACGGGATCGATCGCATCGAGATCGACCGAAATCCCATAGCCCGCAGTACCGGCGCACGCGATCTTGCGGGCTTCGCGCAAGGCAGCGTCGAACCCGCGCTGTCTGACTTCGCGCATCGGGAAAATACGCACGCCGAGCCGGCGCAGCAGCGCCGCCTCGCCCGTTTCAAAACTGCGAACGCCGATCAGGCACACGTGCCTGGGGTCGAGTCGCGCCCCGCCCGCGATGCCGGTCAGCGTCTCGTCGCCGTGGCCGAGCAGGCACGCGAGCGGCATGCCGTGCAGCTTGCCGCTTTCGGTGGTTTCCGGCGTGTGTGCATCCATGTGCGCGTCGATCCAGATCAGACCAAGCGGCTCGCGTATGGCTTGCGCAATTCCTTTCCAGGTGCCGATCGCGCACGAGTGGTCGCCGCCCAATACCAGCGGCAAGCTGCCGCGCGCCACTGCTGCTTCGGCATGGCGCGCGAGATCGCGGCAGACCTGCGCAACCGCCATCAACGGCAAGCGTGAATTGGCAGGCGAAGGCCGCACGGTGGCGCGCCAGGTCGCGCTAATGCCGGCCGCGCGCAGGCGCGGCAGCAATCCCGCCGCGCGCAACGCCGCGGGCGCGTCCGCGCAACGCGGATCGGGCGCGCCATGACCGCTGGCGGCGCCGATGATTTCTATCCTTGGTTGGTGCGGCTGCTTCATCGTGGCATGGCTCAGTGAAAGTGCTCTCTTAGAGCAGCCATGCCGCGATTCGTTCACCGGAAATTGTCTCCGGCTGGTCGATGAAGGTAGCGCACGCGGTTAATATACCGGCCGTGCGGCGAAAAGTCCCGCATCGCGGACAGAATTTGCCGCGCAGTTCACGCGCCTGTCGCGTGGATAATACAATTGCACTTGTTCCCACTCGAATGCTGCCTATGGCTTATCCCGCTCGGCTCACGCTGCCTGCCCTCGACCCCATGACCGTAGAACCAACGCACGGGTCCAATTACCCGGCGTTTTTCAAGCCGCGCGTCGCGGGGCGGTCCAAGCAACGCCTGGGCGACGCGCTGGGGCTCAAAAACTTCGGCGTCAATCTGACGACACTCAAGCCCGGGGCCGCCTCCGCGCTGCGCCACTGGCACGCGAAGCAGGATGAGTTCGTTTACATCGTCAGCGGAGAGGTTGTGCTGTTAACCGAGCGGGGCGAACAAATGCTGACGCCCGGCATGTGCGCGGGTTTCCCCGCAGGCAAGGCGGACGGCCATCATCTCGTCAATCGCTCGCCGCGCGACGTGGTTTATCTGGAAGTGGGCGACCGTATTGCGGGCGACGGGGCAACTTATCCCGACGACGACCTGGTGGCGCTGGCCCTGGAACGGGGCTGGCAATTCACGCGCAAGGACGGCACGCCTTATTAGCGGGCGGCCGCTTCGGCTTTCAGGCTGACCAGCAGCACGCCTGCGAGCACCAGCGCGGCGCCGAGGATTTGCACCGGCGTGATCGTCTCGCCGAGGATCGACCAGCCAAAAAATATGGTTAGCACGGGGCCGATCGCCGAGATCATCGCGACCTGGTTGGCGCCGATGCGCTTGATACCCTCCGCCATCAGCCAGATCGGCATCACCGTCGATATCATCGCCATCGCGACGCATAGCCAGTAAACCTTCGCCGGCTGGTCGAGCGCGGCGACCCCATGCATCAGGAAAAACTGGCCGATCGCGAAGCCGCACGCCGCGCTCGAGGCATAACCCGTGAAGCGCGCGGCGCCGACGCGCGGAATGACGCGGCCGCTGCCTATCATGTAAAACGCGTAACACAGCGCGCTCAACAGCACGAGACCGCCGCCCAGCAGGATCGCGCGCGGGTCGCTCGCGACCTGCATGTTCGCGGCAAAGACGAGCGCGATACCCGTGTAGCTCAAGCCGAGCGAAATCGCGTGATGGCGGCGAATCGCCGTTTTGAAAAAGAGTGCCGACAGCAGCACGACCATGGTCGGCTGCAGAAACAGGATCAGCCGCTCAAGGCCGGCCGAAATATACTGCAGGCCGAGGAAGTCGAGATAGCTCGACAGGTAATAGCCGATGAAGCCCATCGCGACCAGCATGAGCCAGTCGCGCCTTGCCATCTGACGCGCGCTGTCGCGCGACAGCGCGGTCATCAGCAGAAAAAACGGCAGCGAAAAGAGCATGCGCAAGGCGAGCAGGGTTTCCGGATCGACCGGAAATTCCGCATAGAGGATCTTGATGAAGATCGCCTTGAACGAGAAGCCGGTCGCGGCGATTACGACCAGCAGCGGCCCCCATAGCAAACGCCGGCGCGCAGAAGCTGTCGCGGGCATCAGCGGCGGCGGCAGCCGCCGAGGGTATGCCATCGGAGCGCGGAGCACGGCCCCCGTCCGCTCGCGGGCGGGGATGCGACCATGGCGATGGCGCGCATCCTGGGATTAGATTCCGCAACCCTCAACGTTTTCGTCCGCCACCCAGGATGCTGCCCAGTACTCCACGAATGATTTCCCGTCCGACCTGGGAGCCCATCGTGCGTGCCGCGCTCTTGGCGGCGGCGTCGAGTATGCCCGGCGTGTGACCGCCGCGCGGGCCGGTTTTGCCGAGCAGCACTTCGCTCAGCGTGCCGAACAGTCCACCGCCGGACGCAGGCGGGGGTGCGCCCGGCGCGACCGTGCCGCCGGAGGCGGCCTGATCGGTTTTCGCCGCGACGCGGCTCTTGAGCTTTTCGTAGGCAGATTCGCGATCGACCGTCTGCTCGTAGTGGCCAAAGATGACCGATGATTTGATGATCGCTGCGCGCTCGGCATCGCTGAGCGGCCCGATGCGCGAGGCCGGCGGCAATATGAACGCGCGTTCGACCGGCGCGGGCCGGCCCTTTTCATCGAGGAGCGAGATCAACGCTTCGCCCACGCCCAGTTCCGTAATCGCGGTGGCAGTGTCGATCCCGGGATTCGCGCGCATCGTTTGCGCGGCCGCCTTGACCGCTTTCTGATCGCGCGGCGTGAACGCGCGCAATGCGTGCTGGACCCGGTTGCCGAGCTGGCCGAGCACGGTTTCGGGGACGTCGAGCGGGTTTTGGGTGACGAAATAAACGCCGACGCCTTTGGAGCGGATCAGGCGCACCACCTGCTCGATCTTGTCGAGCAGCGCCTTGGGCGCATCGTTGAACAGCAGATGGGCTTCGTCAAAGAAGAACACGAGTTTGGGTTTCTCGGGATCGCCGACTTCGGGCAGATGCTCGAAGAGTTCGGACAGCATCCACAGCAGAAACGTCGAATAGAGCTTGGGCGAATTCATGAGCTTCTCGGCGGCGAGGATGTTGACGACACCGCGGCCGGCGCTGCCCGTTTGCAGCAGGTCGTTTATATCGAGCATGGGCTCGCCGAAAAACTCGATGCCGCCCTGCTGCTCGATTTCGAGCAAGGCGCGCTGAATGGCGCCGATCGACGCGGCGGACACATTGCCGTATTCAGTGGTGAACTGCGAGGCGTTGTCGCCGACGTGTTGGAGCATCGCGCGCAGGTCCTTGGCGTCGAGCAACAGCAGCCCGTTGTCGTCGGCAATCTTGAACACGAGCGTCAACACGCCTTGCTGGGTATCGTTCAGGTTAAAGAGCCGCCCGAGCAGCAGCGGTCCCATGTCCGATATAGTCGCGCGCACCGGATGGCCGGCTTTGCCAAACGCGTCCCAGAACACGACGGGGCACGCGGCCCACTGCGGCGCCGCAATTTTGAGCGCGGCAAGGCGTTCCTGCATTTTTGGCGAAGCGGTGCCCGCGGCGGCAAGTCCCGCCAGATCGCCTTTGACGTCGGCCATGAAGACCGGCACGCCGATCGCCGAAAAACGTTCGGCCATCACCTGCAGGGTCACGGTCTTGCCGGTGCCCGTCGCGCCGGTGATCAGGCCGTGCCGGTTCGCGAGTGCTGGCAACAGCGCGATGTCGTCCTTGGATTTGGCAATCGATAATGGTTCGGTCATAAGGTTCCCGCGCAGCGCTGTGCTAAAATTTCAATTATATCAGCGCAATACTTGCGCTCCGGCAACCATTGTCGGCGCGGTCGACGACCCGCCGGAATACCGCTGGCAAACGATCCGAGGGCACCATGGCAGGCCATAGCAAATGGGCGAACATCCAGCACCGCAAAGGCCGCCAGGATGCCAAGCGCGGCAAGATATTCACCCGCCTCATCAAGGAAATCACGGTGGCCGCGCGCATGGGCGGCGGCGATCCCGGCTCGAACCCCCGTCTGCGCCTCGCGGTCGACAAGGCGTACGAGAACAACATGCCGAAAGACAACGTCGAGCGCGCAATCAAGCGCGGGACCGGCGACCTTGAAGGCGTGAACTATGAAGAAATCCGCTACGAAGGCTACGGCATCGCCGGCGCCGCGCTGATCGTCGATTGCATGACCGACAACAAGACGCGCACCGTGGCGGACGTGCGGCACGCGTTCACCAAATACGGCGGCAACCTCGGCACCGACGGCTCGGTCGCGTTTCTGTTCAAGCACTGCGGCCAGCTTGTGTTCGCCCCGGGCACCAGCGAAGACAAGTTGATGGAAGCCGCGCTCGAGGCCGGCGCCGAGGACATCATCACCAACGACGACGGCAGTCTCGAAGTCATCACCGCGGCGCCCGATTTTTCGAAAGTGAAGAGCGCGCTCGAAAAAGCCGGCTTCAAATCCGAGCTCGGCGACGTCGTAATGAAACCGGCGACCGAAATCGAGTTGAAGGGCGATGAGGCGTTCAAGATGCAGAAGCTCATCGATGCGCTCGAAGCGGTCGACGATGTCCAGGAGGTCTATACGAACGCGGTGCTGGATACGGCCTGAGACAGGCGATAGGCGATAGGGGAGAGGCGAAATGGTACGAGCGCATTACGACCTAATCGCATGGCAGCAAGCGATAGCGCTCGTTAAGTCCATTTACGCCCTTTCCGCGCCATTTCCACACAGTGAGATGTATGTCCTCACCAGTCAGATGCGCCGGGCAGCAGTGTCAGTTCCGGCAAACATCGCAGAAGGAGTGGGCCGCAGCGGTGCGAGAGACCGCGTCCAATTCTTTGTAATTGCGCGCGGCTCATTAACAGAATTGGATACCCTTATCGTGCTTGCCAAGGAACTCGGATTCGCGACAAATGTGTCTGAAGTCGAAGGAACCGTCGACAGGCTTTTCGCGCTGATCGGCGGATTGGTTAATGCGGAGCGCGCCAAAAGCGCTCCCGTATGAAACCCGCCTCCCGCCTCTCGCCTCTCGCCTCTCGCCAAGGACGCATACGCGTCCTTGGAATCGATCCCGGGTTGCGCATCACCGGGTTTGGAGTGCTCGACAAAACCGGGTCGAAACTCGTCTACGTGACCAGCGGTTGCATCAAGACGCCCGCGGCGGGCAATCTCGCGCTACGGTTGAAATCCATCCTCGAAGGATTGCGCGAAGTCATTGCCAGCGTGGCGCCCGACCAGATCGCGATCGAAAAAGTTTTCGTGAACACCAATCCGCAATCGACTCTGCTGCTCGGCCAGGCGCGCGGCACCGCCATCTGCGCGGCAGTACTGCATGAGCTGCCGGTCGCCGAATACACCGCGCTGCAGGTCAAGCAGGCGGTGGTCGGCAACGGGCACGCGGCCAAGGAGCAGGTGCAGGACATGGTCAAACGGCTGCTGCAGTTGACTGGCGCCCCGAGTCCCGATGCCGCCGACGCGCTCGCGTGCGCGATCTGCCATGCCTACGGCGGCCAGGGACTCGGTAAACTGGCCACCGCCGGATACCGGATGAAACGCGGGAGGCTCGTTTGATCGGCAGGATCAGCGGCAAATTGATTGCGCGGCACCCGCCCCACGTTGTCGTCGACGTGCACGGCATCGGTTACGAAATCGACGTGCCGATGAGCACCTTCTATCAATTGCCCGCGGCGGGCAGCGAAGTCACGCTGTACACGCACTTACAGGTGCGCGAAGATGCGCACCTCCTGTATGGCTTCGCGAGCGAGCAGGAGCGCCACGTGTTCCGCCAGCTGCTCAAGATTTCCGGCGTTGGCGCGCGCACCGCGCTGTCGGTGCTCTCCGGCATGAGCATCAGCGATTTGTACGACGCGGTCGCGGCCCAGGACAGCGCGCGCCTCATCAAGGTCCCCGGCATCGGCAAAAAAACGGCCGAGCGCCTGCTGCTCGAATTGAAAGACAAGCTCGACGTGACGGTGGTCGCCGCGACCGCCGCTGGTGCGCACAACGGCGACATCCTCAATGCGCTGTCGGCGCTCGGCTACAATGACAAGGAAGCGGCGTGGGCGGTCAAACAGCTGCCTGTCGATTCGCCGGTCGCAGAAGGCATTCGACAGGCGTTGAAGCTTTTATCCAAAAGCTAGGATTGAGGATTGAGGATTGAGGATTGAGGATTGAGGATCGAGGTGAGTAGTGAAATACAGCGAACTTCAGGTGTGGGAAAAGGCAATGGAATTAGTCACCCACGTTTACCAGTTGACTCGCGGATTCCCGGTGGAAGAAAAATTTGGCTTGATTTCCCAGTTGCAGCGCGCAGCCGTATCGATACCTGCCAATATCGCCGAAGGTCACGGTCGTAAATCAACCGGCGCATACTTAAATCACATTTCAATTGCAAATGGCTCACTAATGGAGGTCGAAACGTTGATCCAAATAGCGAGCCGATTAGGTTTTTTGACGCAACAACAGGTAATGGACACGCTTAGCCGCGCTGATGAAATCGGCAAAATGTTGAGCGGATTGCATCGATCCCTCAATCCTCAATCCTCGATCCTCAATCCTGCTTCATGATAGAAACCGATCGCCTGATCGCAGCGGCGCCCGTCTCGCCCCAGGAAGAGGCGTTCGAGCGCGCGTTGCGGCCCAAGCAGCTCGAAGAATACGTGGGGCAGGAAAAAATCCGCGGCCAGCTCGAAATCTTTATCGAGGCGGCGCGCCGGCGCAAAGAATCGCTCGACCACGTGCTGCTGTTCGGGCCACCGGGGCTCGGGAAAACGACGCTCGCGCACATCATCGCGCGCGAGATGGGCGTCAACCTGCGCCATACCTCGGGCCCAGTACTCGAGCGTGCGGGGGATCTGGCCGCGATGCTGACGAATCTCGAACCCAACGACGTTCTCTTCATCGACGAGATTCACCGGTTGTCACCAGTGGTCGAGGAAATCCTCTACCCGGCGCTCGAGGATTTCCAGATCGACATCATGATCGGCGAAGGGCCGGCGGCGCGTTCGGTCAAGCTCGACCTCCCGCCGTTCACGCTGATCGGCGCGACCACCCGCGCGGGCATGTTGACCAATCCGCTGCGCGACCGGTTCGGCATCGTCGCACGGCTCGAGTTTTATTCGGTCGACGAGCTCACGCGCATCGTTGCGCGCTCGGCCAAGTTGCTCGAGATCGAAGTCAACGCCGACGGCGCGCGCGAGATCGCGAGCCGCGCCCGCGCGACGCCGCGCATATCGAACCGGTTGTTGCGGCGCGTGCGCGATTTCGCGCAGGTCAAGGCAGAAGGCAAGGTCACGCAGGAAGTTGCCGATGCGGCGTTGAAGATGCTCGACGTCGATCCATTGGGCCTTGATGTCATGGACCGCAAGCTGCTGCTCGCCGTAATTGAAAAATTCGGCGGCGGCCCGGTCGGCATCGACAATCTCGCGGCCGCGATCAGTGAAGAGCGCGACACGATCGAGGACGTGCTGGAACCCTACCTGATCCAGCAGGGCTATCTGCAACGCACGCCGCGCGGCCGCGTTGCGACGGTGTCCGCGTACCGCCATTTCGGGTTGGCCCAGCCGAAATCCCTGGCCACCCCGGACTTGTGGGAAGAGCCCACCGGCAACCCGGAATGAGATTCGAGCCGGCGGGGCGCAGGCATTAACCCCTTTTTGGCGGCAACTGCGTTTCATTGTGTTAGGCACTCTGAGCACACCGTGAAAAAATCCGAACCCGCGCGCGCTCCGGATTTCATCTGGCCGGTCCGCGTGTATTACGAAGACACCGATGCGGCCGGCGTGGTGTTCTATGCGAACTATCTCAAGTTCATGGAACGCGCGCGCACCGAATGGCTGCGCTCGCTCGGCTTCGAGCAGACGACGCTGATGCACGAGCACAACGTCGTGTTCGTCGTGCGCTCGCTTGCGGTCGAATATCTGCGGCCCGCAGTGTTCAACGACGCGCTCGAGATCACGGTGACGCTGACCGGGACGCGCGGCAGCCTGCTGGAAATTTCACAAGCCGTGCGCCGCGGACAACGCGTGCTCGTCAGCGGCGACGTGAGGGTGGCCTGCGTCAACACGCAGTCATTCAAGCCCGTTAGAATACCGCCATCCATACTCGATAAACTTGCGACGGGGAAAGCATGAATGTAACGCACGATATGTCGGTCTTGAGCCTGATCACCGGCGCCAGCGTGCTGGTGCAGCTCGTGATGCTCGGACTTCTGCTGTGCTCGGTATTCTCGTGGTACTACATTTTCCTAAAGGTTTTCACGTTCAAGCGCGCGGCGAGGCAGTCCGACAAGTTTGAAAAGGATTTCTGGAGCGGCGGCGATCTCAACGAACTTTTCCAGCGCGCCGTCAATTCGCGCGACGCGTCGGGTGCGATGGAGCGCCTGTTCGAATCGGGTTTTCGGGAATTCACCAAGCTCCGCAAGCAACCGGGGCAGGGTTCGGCGCAAAACATCGCGGTGGTGATGGATGGAACGCGGCGTGCGATGCGCGCGACGTATCAGCGCGAAATGGAAGAACTCGAATCGCACCTGTCGTTCCTGGCGTCAGTCGGCTCAGTGAGTCCCTACGTCGGGCTGTTCGGCACCGTGTGGGGCATCATGAATTCGTTCCGCGGTCTCGCCCAGGTGGCCCAGGCAACATTGGGCACCGTCGCGCCCGGCATCGCCGAAGCGCTGATCGCAACCGCTATGGGCCTCTTCGCCGCGATCCCCGCAGTGGTCGCATATAACCGTTTTGCCGAGGACCTCAACCGGCTCGCCACGCGATTTGATTCGTTCATGGAGGAATTTTCGAACATCCTCCAGCGTCAGAGCTAATGGGAGCTGAACAGGGCTAATCATGCTGATCGAAAAACGCCGCAGCCGGCGGCTGATGAACCAGATCAACGTCGTGCCGTATATCGACGTGATGCTGGTCCTGCTGGTGATATTTATGGTCACCGCGCCCCTGATCAATCCGGGCCAGGTCGAGCTGCCATCGATCGGCAAATCGTCGAACCCGCCGGTGGCGCCGATGGAAGTGTCGATCCGCACCGATCAGAGCTTGTGGCTGCGCGACCGCGCCGCGGGCGGCGACGACCGCAAGGTGTCGCGCAACGATCTCGTCGCCGCCGTCAAGCAGAAACAGGCGAAGAATCCGGAACAGGCGGTGGTCATCGCCGCCGACAAGGACGTGCGCTACGAATCCGTGCTCGACGTGATGGACATGCTGCAGCAGAACCAGGTCAAAAAAGTCGGCTTGATGGTAAAGCCGCGCGCGCAATAGGATA
>Ga0068866_10001025_pt1 | contig 12288 bp, 13 predicted proteins | sample KBSMisM22_FD_66587 | JGI IMG/M metagenome (GOLD analysis project Ga0068866, IMG submission 66587) | Miscanthus rhizosphere microbial communities from Kellogg Biological Station, Michigan, USA - KBS Miscanthus M2-2 | ecosystem: Host-associated > Plants > Roots > Rhizosphere > Soil ... | reverse complement strand
GTTGAGATGACGAGCACTATCGCTGCCGACAAGATTGCGAGAAGTGATCTGCCTTTGATCATGTCTGATGCAACACGCAAACCTGAGCACCGGCAACGCTGCGTTCATCGCGCCCGCGCGAAATAAAGAAAATTAACGTGTAGATGCCCGGCTCGCGCTTGTCGAGCTGCACGGCCACGCGAAATTTCCCGTTAGGTTTCAGTTCAAAATCGCCAACGGTGCCGTCGACGTAGATTTTCCCCGCTGGAGCGCGAGGACGAAGGGTGCGGTAAGCGTCAGGGAACGCAATTGAACGCTTCGTGCGCAGCCAGTCCAGCTCAGGTCGGACAGGCAAAGGTTCATGACACACCTCGACACCGCTAAGTTGATAATCCTGGCCCAAAACATGTCCGATGAAGAGTACCGTGGCTCCGTCCTTACCCGGCGGCTGGACGAGATCAAACGAAATCAGGCGGGCCAGATATATTTCAACCAGCCTGAGCCGGCGCTCGTAGAGGGCGACCCCAAAGCCGACATGAGTGTTAAGCGGATAAAGGATCGCTTTGCGATGGCCGTCGTTAGGCGGAGTCTCGTACAACATTGATAGATGCAGGTCACGCAGATCAGCCAGCACGGGGCCCGGCGATAGCGACTGGACCGGATCGGCCGAGGCCACGTTTTCCCGCAGAGCGTCAGTTCCACCCGCGAGCCCGTAGCGTTGATATGACTTGCGACCGTCGCTGCCCCAATGACTGAGAAACCCTGCCTGGGCCATGTCACGCGCGTGTTCATTGGCCACCCGGCAAGCCAGACCATCGAGTGTGAGTTGGCTCAAACCGGCCTCTGAACGCTCGTTGTTCACCATCTCGAGCAACAGGTCGCGGGCAACCGGAAGTTGCTTTTCGTCAAACCGGCCACGCTCGGCTAGTGTCTGCGCGCGGACAGCCAACGGAATGCTGACGATGACTGGCGCGCTCAATTTCAGAAAAGTCCGTCGGTCAATCATGGCCGTTGTGAAAGTCAGCGTGCGGCTTTGCCTTAAAGTCGCGATCACTGCGAATACCCGTCGCGGTGAAGTTAACCCGGCCTTGGATGGGCATCGACATATTTAATAATCAAATGTAGACAGCGGGCCCTGGCACAAAGATTTTCAAATTCCCTCTCCCTTTGGGAGAGGGTTAGGGTGAGGGCTTACGCGGACTCCCTTGTTGATTTCTCCGCGCGGCTACGCCGCGCGGAGAGAAACAAAAAATGCTTCGAGCTAAACCCTCACCCCGGCCCTCTCCCAATGGGAGAGGGAGAAAGACACTCGCATTCGATGTCCGGTTGCGACGTGGCAAAGCTGTCGGTACACTCATGCGGGTTTGTAATACTTAATTAATTCGAAAGGCGCCGTCACTTTCAGCGGGGAGACCGCCGGCGCATTCTTGTGCGATGAAGATACACGAGTACCAGGCAAAAGAGTTACTGAAAAAATTCAATGTTCCAGTCCCACGCGGGATTGTCGCGCATTCGCCGGAAGAAGCATTTCAGGCCGCGAAAGACCTCGCGACCGTGCCGGTGGTGGTGAAGGCGCAGATTCATGCGGGCGGTCGCGGTAAAGGCGGCGGCGTGAAGCTGGCCCAGGATCCCGAGGAAGCACGCGAGCTGGCGCGCCAGATGCTCGGGATGAAACTGGTCACACATCAAACCGGACCCGAGGGCAGGGAAGTGCGCGTGCTGCTCATCGAAGAAGGACTGCCCATCGACAAGGAGTTTTATCTGGGCATTGTGCTGGACCGGGCCAGTGGCCGGCCGGTGTTCATGGCTTCGGCCGCAGGCGGAATGGACATCGAAGAAGTGGCCGCCAAAACTCCGGAGCAGATCTTTAAAGAAACAATCAATCCGGCCGTCGGCTTCCGTCCCTTTCAAACCCGCAAGCTTGCTTTCGCGCTCGGTTTGCCCAGCGAACTGATTTCACCGGCCGCCAAATTCATGCAGGCGCTGTATGCAGCTTACGAATCGATGGACGCGTCGCTGCTCGAGATCAATCCCTTCCTGCTGACGAAGGACAACCGGCTAATTGCGCTTGATGCCAAGATCAATTTTGACGACAACGCGATGTTTCGCCATCCGGACTTCAAAGAGCTGCGCGATCTCAACGAAGAAGAACCGCTGGAAATCGAGGCTTCAAAATTCGATCTCAATTACATCAAGCTGGACGGCAACATTGCTTGCATGGTCAATGGCGCGGGCCTGGCGATGGCCACTATGGACATCATCAAGCTGGCGGGAGGTGAGCCGGCTAATTTTCTTGACGTGGGCGGCGGCGCCTCGCAGGAGCGCGTCGAAGCCGCGTTCCGAATCCTGCTGGCTGATCCGAACGTCCAGGCCGTGCTGATTAATATCTTCGGCGGCATTGTTCGTTGTGACATGGTGGCGCGCGGCGTGGTAGGCGCAGCCACAAATCTCGGCGTTAATGTCCCGGTGGTGGTGCGCCTCGAGGGGACCAACGTTGAGGAAGGACAGCGCGTGATTCGCGATTCAGGTTTGAATTTCACGGTGGCCAGCGGAATGCGTGACGCGGCTGAGAAAGTTGTAGCCCTGGCGGGCTGAAAATGGACGCGGAGATACACAAGGGAATAGACGCGGAGATGGGGGGACGCGGGGACACGGGGACGATCTCCGCCTCGCCGCGGGCCCGCGTCTCCACGTCGGTTTTGCGATGGTTGGGCCATATCTCACGCTTTGGTCTCGCCGGCCTTTTTCTTTTTACGGCGGTGGCGAAGCTGTGGATCCTGCGTGATTTCGTCAGCAAAGTTGCCGAGCTGCTCAGTTCGATGGGAATGAATTACGAGCGCTGGCAGTGGCCCGCTACCGTCACGGTGATTGGGGCTGAGATTGTAATCGCCGCCCTCTTAATCATTCCACGAACGATTCGCATTGGGGCCATCTGCGCGGGATTGATGCTGGTTGGTTTTAGCGGCTTTGCTCTGTATTACGTTTACGGATTGCACGGCGAGCCGCTCGAATGCGGATGTTTCGGCAACATTATCGGCAGCCAGTTGGGACTAAAGACTGCGCTGCGAAATCTCGCCTTGCTGATTCCGGCGGCGATCGTCTTCTTTGGCACACCGCGTCGACGGTCATAATTAATCAGCCAAACTCCAGAAACCCACAATAGTCAAAGCCACGGATGTTAGCGATTTAGCATCTGGTATAAATTCACCGAGAACCCTGCCAGTCTCGCTCACGTAATAGGACGCACGGATCGTGAAACGGGTGTCTGCAAGATTCGTAGCGCTATCCCAATTTTCGTAAGCCACGGACGCAAACCAAATGAAAAAGATTACTGCCCTGGTCTTGTTTTTATTCGCCGGTCAAGCTGCACATGCCCAAGCCACCTTTCATGGCAATAACGCGCGCACCGGAGTTTATCAATCGAGTGGACCGAAGATGCTGAAGGGCATTAAGTGGCAATTCAAGACTCAAGGGGCAATCGTCAGCTCGCCGGCGATCGCGAACGGAATCGTTTACATCGGCAGCTCTGATGGCGCGCTGTACGCAGTCGATCAAACGAGCGGTCAACAAAAGTGGAAGGCCCAGACGCGAGGGCCGATCGCCTCATCACCCGCAGTCGCTGATGGATTGGTTTTCTTTCTCAGCTTCGATGGTGGGTTTTATTGTCTCGATGCGAACACCGGTGCGCGCAAGTGGCGATATGCAACCACCTTTGAACGAAGATTCGAAGCCAAGCGTCTCCACGGCAGCACTCCTTCGGAGCAAACCGTGCCCGATGCCCACGATGTTTTTCTTTCTTCACCGTTAATTTTCAACGGACGGATCTACTTTGGCAGCAGCGACGGGAACATTTATGCGCTGGAAGAAAAATCCGGCATTCTGCAATGGAAGTTTGAAACTAAGGGGATTGTTCATGCCTCGCCGGCAGTTGCCGGTAATACGATCTACGTCGGAAGTTGGGACAGCTATCTCTACGCTTTGGACGCAGAAAGCGGGGCCGAGAAATGGCGTTTTAAGACAGGCGAAGATCCAGTCATCGCCAATCAGGTCGGATTTCAATCGTCACCCGCGGTCCTCGATGGTGTGGTGTACGTCGGTTGTCGTGACGCGCATCTATACGCAGTCGACGCGCAGACTGGCCAGAAGAAATGGGACTATCCGACCGCAAAATCATGGGTCAATGTGACGCCGGCGGTTTCTGATGGATTGGTTTTTTTCGCCACCGGAGACACGCGACGCTTTCAGGCCGTGGAGGCGAAAACCGGCCGCCTCAAATTTACTGTGCCGGTGCTGACGGTGATCTTTTCCTCTCCGGCAATCGCCGATGGCCTGGCCTATTTCGGTAACCTCAACGGCAGCCTGTATGCAGTGAACATCAAAACCGGCGAGGTCGCCTGGGAGTTTCGGACCGAAGCGTCAAAGAAGGACCTCCTTCAATTTTTGAACCCCGATCGTACGCGAAAGAACGAAGAGACTATCTTCGGATTCAACGACTTCGAAGACATGTACGTTTATTGGTACAAGAATTTCTCGCTGGGCGCGATCGTCTCCTCACCGGTAGTAGATCGGGGCGAAATTTATTTTGGCAGCACGGACGGAAATCTTTATGCGCTGAATTGACGTGACCCGCGGCTGCGGAGCGACTCCCGCTACCGCGGCCGCATTCTTCTGATTTCGTATCGAGTATTCGCGATTCGTTCTTCGGCGTCGGGATGATCTGAAAACAGCGAGCCCAGCAGGTCTGAGTTGCGCTCTTCTATCTGCTGTAGCTTCTGAAACATCGTCACCATCCCCTGCGGATCGAAACCGGCGCCCGGCATCGCGCGCACGCCCAGGAAATCAGCCTCGCGCTCTTCCTCGCGGGAATGCACCGTCAGCAAGCCGGCGCCCACCATTTTGCCGAGCGCCACGCCGAGATCGCGCGCCACGGTTCCGGCGACCCCGGTCAGTTCCCCCAACGAGGTCGCAATGTCGTCGTACTCCCTCGATTGTTTTAGCGTTTTCAAACTATGACGCGCGACGATGTGTCCGATCTCGTGCGACAGCACCGAAGCCAGCTCGTTGTCGTTGGCCTGCCTTAACATGGCGGTGGTGATATAGACATGACCGCCAGGCAGCGAGAACGCATTGAATTCGCGACTCTCAATCACATGAAATTTGTAAGTAAGGCCCGGCCTCAGGCTGAAGCGGGCGCAGCGCTGACCAATGCGGTCCACGCGCGCCAGGCCGGCATCTGTCAGGTTGAATTTTTTTGTGGCTTCACGATGCAGTTGCACTCCCAGCTTTAGTTCCTCGCGCTCGTTAAGCAAGCCGGCGTTCGAGTAGCGAGCGTTACGAAATTCTGAGTAGGGGTCGTCGTATTGAGCTGGTGGCGGACCCGCGACCAAAGTCGTTGCTGAACGGGCGCCCGCGCTGCGAATCGTGTTCGGGGAAAGAACTGCGATTACGATAGATGTTACGAGGAAGATTCGAATTATCCTGGTCATTAGTTCGTCCTTATCAAGTTGCTGGCGGCATCATAAGCGAGCGAGCCGATTGAGCAAAGTATTGTTTTTAGCGAGCGACGCAGCGTTACAGTACCGCGAACGTAGTGGGCGGGATAAAGATTCAAAGTTTCACCGAACCAGGATTGGTGCGGAACAGCGTGCGCGAATCAATGCGTTGGGCAATTGGCTAAAGTTGATTCTGGTTTGACTCCCTCTCCCTTTGGGAGAGGGTTGGGGTGAGGGCCTAGCGCAAATTGCAAAACCACAAAGTTGCTTCGGGCTTCAGCCCGCAACCTGTTTAGGAATTCTCCGCAAGCATCAAAAACTTTGAAGAGTTGACTGGTGACTAGTCTCGATAATGGGCAAAGCCCGGTGAATTCATTCTGAGCTTGCCGTACTAAGCCTCTTTCTCCCTCTCCCATTGGGAGAGGGCCGGGGTGAGGGTCTAGCGTGAAGTAAGTTTTTGTTTTTTCATCGCGCGGCTACGCCGCGCGAAAGAATTAGAAGGGGTGGGGCCGCCGTAAGCCCTCACCCTAACCCTCTCCCAGAGGGAGAGGGAATAAGAAGAATGGAAGGCAGTACTAAGCCCTCACCCCGACCCTCTCCCAAAGGGAGAGGGAGTCAAAACGTACCGCTTCCGGTCCCGCTCACTACGTTCGCGGTACGGTTTCGTGGTAGATCAGAACTATGGCGACACTTTCTTTCTGGGGGGCCGCAGGGTCGGTCACCGGATCAAAATATCTGATCGAGTCCCAAAACGGGCGCGTCCTCATCGACTGCGGCTTGTTCCAGGGCGGTCATGAACTCCGCGATCGTAATTGGCAGGAACCTCCGTTCAATGCCGCCGCGGTCAACGCGGTGCTGATTACCCACGCCCACATTGATCACACCGGATACCTGCCGCGCTTTGTCCGGCATGGCTTTCGCGGCCCGGTCTACTGTTCGCGCGGTACGGCTGATCTGATGCGGATACTGTTGCCGGATTCGGCTCGCCTGCAAGAGGAAGAGGCGGACTATCGCAACCGGCACAAGGTCACCAAGCATGCGCCGGCTTTGCCTCTTTACACCGAACAGGACGCGCGGGAAGCGCTTAATCTGCTGCAGATCGTTCCGAACAGCGGGGAGTTGGTGCGGGTAGTGAAAGGGTTTTCCGCTGAGTATCGAATCGCCGGTCACATTCTCGGTTCCAGTCAGGTCCTGGTGCGGGTTGAGGAAGCCGGCTCTGAGCGCAAGGTGCTGTTTTCCGGGGACCTGGGAAAATACGATCAGCCGATAATTCGAGATCCCGTGGCGCCGCCCGCGTGTGACTATCTCACCGTGGAGTCTACCTATGGCGATCGGCTGCACGATGTGGAAGAGCCAAAGATCGCGTTGGAGCGAATCATCAAAGCGGCCGCAGCGCGTGGCGGCGCCATTCTGATTCCGGCATTTGCCGTGGGCCGCGCCCAGGAGATTGTTTACTTAATTCGCGAACTCGAAGACGAGCAGCGGATTCCAATTCTGCCGGTTTGTGTTGATTCGCCGATGGCCGCCGCGGCGACCCAGGCGTACGCGCGAGTCAAAGAAGAGCAGGACGAAGAGTATGCGCTGGCGCTGAAGCACAACCCCAGACCGATGCAGACGCATTCCATGCTGGCGTGCAGCACCCGTGACGACTCCAAGCGCATCAATGGCATGCAAGGCGCGCGCATCATCATTAGCGCATCAGGCATGATGAACGGAGGCCGCATCTTACATCATGCGTTGCGGCTGCTTCCGGACGAGAATGCCAGCGTCGTTTTTGTCGGTTATCAAGCTGCCGGCACACTCGGCCGGCATGTTGCGGACGGCGATCAGCAGGTCAAGGTCCTGGGCCAATGGATTCCGGTGCGTTGCAGAATCGAAAAGATCGGCGGCTTCTCAGCCCACGCTGACTGGAAGGAAGTCGTGCGTTGGCTCGAAGGCCTGCCTGCGCCACCGAAAAGAGTATTTGTGACGCACGGCGAGCCTGAGGCTGCGACCGCGATGGCCAACCACATCAGTAAACAATTTGGCTGGCAGGTAGAGACGCCGCAATATGGCGAGCGATTTGAGCTGGTGTGATAGGCAAGCGTGACTCAACCATCTTATTCACACCTGGCTTAGGTCAGGTGAAGTAGGAGAGCGCTGTTAATGGGAAACCGTTTAAACGGCATTGATAGCGGCATCTCTCTTGAGCAGGCTGTAACAAGCTTCCAGAATGAACTGTCTTTCTCCCTCTCCCATTGGGAGAGGGTCGGGGTGAGGGTCTAGCGCAAAGCATTTTTTATTTTCATCGCGCGGCTACGCCGCGCGCAGATCCTACAAGAGGGGAGTCCGCGTAAGCCCTCACCCTAACCCTCTCCCAGTGGGAGAGGGGATTTGAAATCTCGTACCAGGCGCTGTTAGGTTTTGAGGCAAAGCTGGTTTTATCTCTCACTTCAGATTATCGAGCCGCAGGATCTTCTTGCGGAAATCTATCGTGACTTGAAAAGACTTGAGAAAATTCAGACCAACCAATCCGCGCGCATCCAGCCCTCCGGTCTGAAGGCGCGAGAATTCAATCGCGCAGGCTTTCATTTCAGTTGCCTTCACGTTCCCGACTTCGAAGGTGTCCAGGCTCACCAGCTTGATGTTTCCTTCGGCGGGCGGCAACACTCCCGTACCAAACCCACCTCGCCATTCAGGAAGCCGGAGCTCATTAACCAACTTCTGATCAATGCAGGTGAAGGTTGCGCCCGTATCAAGGACGAACTTGAATGGACCATGGCCGTTGATCTTCACCGGAACAATTATCGCCGCGTCGTTGGGGGCTGCCAGCTCAAACGCAACCTCACCAGGTGTCGTTGAAGTCGGCGCACCAAACTCTCCAGAGCCCGGTAGAGTGCACGCGGGCCAGAGGATCAGCAGTAGAAAAAAGAGAGTTGCCGGCGCGGCTTTCATAGCTTGATTGTCATCTTCATCTTTGCAAAAACAGTAACTAAGTGCGACTTTCCTGTGACCTGTGCTCAGTTAACTGACTCGCCTTTTAAAGTGTACTGCGGGCCCCGCGCTCACGTTAATTTGGGACGCAGTGGTCAGACCTTCCAGCGAGCTCTGGCAGTCCATGTTTGGCACTTGACAATTTGTGCTGTTAGTGGCGGAATGCACGCACTTACACAGAACGCAGAGATGTTTTCTGAGCCGCGCGCGTAGTTTGTCGCCGGTAAAAACACCGGGCTCCCATGCCCCACAATTCAAGGAGGAAAAGATGAAAGTCTCGAAATTTGTAGTTCTGTCGGTGGCGATTGTCGCACTGGCAGTGGTTGGATTTTCCGCGTCGTTTATTAGCTCGGCCGCGCCGAAAACTGCGTCAGCCAACGGGCAAGGTACTTTGTTCGTATTGAACGATGACGGGGATACAGTACGTCGGCAATTCGCCTTTAGCGCCCGTCAGAATCCTGACGGCACAGCCAGCGGTAATGCCGTGCTTCACAATCCCGCATTCACCAACGCGAACGGTCAGAAGTATCAGCTTCAGATCGATATTCGTTGCATGAAGGTAATTGGCAACGTCGCGTTTTTTGGCGGGTTGACCAGAAGAACAAACGACCCCAGCCTGGTTGATGCTGTCTACTTCTCAGTTCAGGACAACGGCGAACCAGGGAAAAATAGCGACCAAATCAGCCGCGCCTTCTTCTTTGACGATGACCCGAACACCCAAGGCGACCCGATGCTTTGCCAGGGGAACCAGTTGGGTGACTTCATTATGGAACCGATCGAGGCGGGGAACGTCCAGTTGAAGTAAGACCACAATACAAAGCAACCACCAGGGCCGTAGTCCGAACTATTAAGGAGTGCGGCCTTTTTTCATTACAACGAGGCTTTGCTGCAAACGTCGGCGAAGTTAATTTCAGATTAGGACACTACCGTTTCCAGAGCTCCATTTTGCAGCCACTAAATCGATTGCTATACTTCGCCCTTGCTTTTCATACTCCAGCGTTTCGCTAACTCAGCAGTTCTGAATCCGACAAATGAGCATTCTGGTAGATAAGAGTACGCGCCTGGTCGTGCAGGGCATCACCGGCAAAGAAGGCACCTTCCACACCAAACAGATGGTTGAGTACGGCACCAATGTCGTTGGTGGCGTAACGCCCGGAAAAGGCGGCACGACCCACGAAGCCATTCCGGTTTTCAATACCGTCGCCGACGCCGTCCGCGAGGCCGGTGCGAATGCTTCCGTTATCTATGTGCCGCCGGCGTTTGCCGCCGACGCCATCATGGAAGCTGCGGACGCGGGCATTCCGGTGGTCGTGTGCATCACCGAAGGAATTCCGGCGCTCGACATGGTCAAAGTTAAACAGTACCTGAGCGACAAGGCTACGCGCCTGATTGGTCCTAACTGTCCCGGGATCATCTCGCCCGGCAAGTGCAAGATTGGCATCATGCCCGGGCATATTCATAAAGAAGGCAATGTCGGAGTGGTTTCGCGCTCGGGCACACTGACTTATGAAGCGGTGGGCCAATTGACTTCGCTCGGCCTGGGCCAATCGTCGGCCGTGGGCATTGGCGGCGATCCAATTGTCGGCACTTCGCATGTCGATGCGCTGAAGCTGTTTCAGGAAGATGCCGAGACCGCCGGCATCGTCATGATTGGTGAGATTGGCGGCACCGCCGAGGAAGAGGCGGCGGCGTTTGCGCAGCAGAAGGTTACGAAACCGATTGTAGCGTTCATCGCCGGGCAGACTGCCCCGCCGGGACGGCGGATGGGGCACGCCGGCGCGATTATCGCCGGTGGGAAGGGGACTGCGGCCGAGAAGATGAAGGCGCTGTCCGACGCCGGTATTCACGTGGTGAAGTCGCCGGCTGACATAGGTGCGGCGATGAAGGAAGCACTCGCGTAAGAGTCAGCGATGTCTTCTTTTGCGGAATGGTCTTTTGGTGAATTCTTTGTCAGCAAAATCGACGACAATGTTCCACAGACAGCGAGACCGCAAACTGAAAGGCAGCTATCAAGTCCTCTGTGAAGATCTGCCCTACATGCCGGAAGACTTATGATGATGCTTCGCTAAGGTTCTGTCTCGATGACGGAGCCAGTCTGCGCGAGGTCACTGGTAACGATCCGGATGCAACGTGGAATATATCCTCGCTGCCCATGCCACCGACCGTTGCGGCGCCCCGGCAAACGGTTCCGGTGCAGCCAACACTGACGGCCAGACCTGAGCAATTTCAGGCACGGCAATTTCAAACAGCTGACCGGGACGAATTGCCACGCCGCAGTGCCTGGCCATGGATCTTTGCGATGGTGGCCATTGCGGCCTTTGCCGTTGTTTTAAGCGTGTGGCTGCTGACGCGCAGTGGCGGCGGTGACCGCGTGGCTAACTCTAACGGCCCCGTGCGTGAGCCCAGCATTACACGCACGCCGGAGCCGACGCCCGAAACACCAAAGGGACCGTTTACCGTCTTTGATAACAGCACCTTAAATGGATCGCGGATCACGTATTACCCACGGCCAACTTTTGAATTGTGCCAGTCCGATTGCACAGCTAATTCAGCTTGCAAAGGCTTTACCTGGATCAGGCCCGGCGCCTACAACCAGAGCGATCCGGCAATGTGTTACTTAATGTCTGAGGTAACCGATAAGGTGTCGCACAATTGTTGTATTTCCGCGGAGAAAAACTGAAGCGCCAACAAATTAAAGGAAACCACCAGGAGAATAATGTCAGCACCAGGAAACCAAACTTTTGCAATCATTAAGCCCGACGCCGTCAGCGCGGGCCACACGGGCAAGATTATCGATCGCATCATCGGCGCCGGCTTTCGTATCCGCGCCCTCAAGATGATTCATCAGACGCGCACGCAAGCCGAAGGTTTTTACGAAGTTCATCGCGGCAAACCATTCTATGAGGGTTTAACCGAGTTCATGTCCAGCGGGCCCTGTGTCGTCATGGTGTTGGAAAAAGACGGCGCGGTGAAGGCCTGGCGCGATTTGATGGGCGCAACCGATCCAGCCAAGGCCGATGCAGGAACCATCCGAAAAGAATTCGGAGGGTCCGTCGGCGAAAACGCTACCCATGGCTCGGACTCAGACGAGAACGCAGCCATCGAGATTGCGTACTTCTTTAATAAGTTGGAACTGGTCTAACGTTAACTGGATAACTCCATTAGTCCCATTAGTCCCATTGGTCCCATTAGTCACATGCGACACCTGTGATAAGCCAAAGTACCAAGCCCTAAGATCAAAACTATGAAACGCTGCCCAAGCTGCAATCGCACGTTCGAGGAAGACTGGCTGGCTTTCTGCACTCAGGACGGCACTACCCTCGTCGAAGATACACCGGCAAAGGCTGACGAACCGCCGCCGACGATTATGGCGCCGCCACCGCCACCGGCCGGTGGATGGCAGACGCCCTCGGGCGGTCTTGGCTCGGGGAAATTTCAATCGCCCGCGCCACCGTCACCGCCGCCTGCAAACATAGCCACGCCCTCCGGCGGTCTGGGCGCTACGCCCTATCCACCTCCGCCGTCGCCCCTTTGGCAGCCACCGCCGCCGCCAAGTTATGTGCAGGCCCCGAAACAGGGGTTCGCGATCGCCTCGATGGCCTGCGGCATTTTTACCGTCAGCATCGGCTGGTGCTGTTATCTCGGCACGATCTCCGGACCGGTGGCCTTGGCCCTGGGCATCTACCAACTGGTTCAGATCAAAAACAAGCCGGATGAATTCACCGGCAAGCCATTTGCGATTGTGGGCATCGCCACCGCAGCGGCCTATTTCGTCTTACTGGCAATTTTCATTTTGATTTATGGCGTCGCCCTTTTCGCCGGCGGAATGCGGTGATAGAAATTG
>Ga0068866_10001015_pt1 | contig 12349 bp, 8 predicted proteins | sample KBSMisM22_FD_66587 | JGI IMG/M metagenome (GOLD analysis project Ga0068866, IMG submission 66587) | Miscanthus rhizosphere microbial communities from Kellogg Biological Station, Michigan, USA - KBS Miscanthus M2-2 | ecosystem: Host-associated > Plants > Roots > Rhizosphere > Soil ... | reverse complement strand
TGGAGCCAACCAGGGCGACGATGTTGCCGTTGGTGAAGCCGGAGATGACGTAGACGTTCGGCACCACCTGGGCGATACGCATGGTCATCACGTCCTGCTCCTGGGCGTGGATGCGGCCCGGGAAGAAGGTGACCACAGCGAGAATTGTGCGAGGGAGAGAGAGGGTCACCTGCTGCTTACGCGAGGATCGAATAGTGGGTTTCCAAGCAGTGCGTCTTCGCCAAACTGCGTCCGCACGCGAATCAGGTCTCGTCCTTTTGCACTGGACTACCGAGGACTCCAATACATCGCCCCAATGGCGGCTCCAAGAGGTGCGACCAAGAGGGCAGATAGGATCATTGCGCCTACCTTCACGGATGTTTGAAAGACGCCAAGAGTGAACGTCACCTCGACTAGGACTGCGCAGAAGGCACCCACAAGAGCTCCGCGCCATCTCGAGGTCATCCAGTCTCGCAGGACGCCGATTACGAGAGCGATGATGAGTGCACCGGAGAAATACCACAGAATCAAAGGGACCAGATGTGCGTCCACTCCCTGAACATTGGCGCCTTGCGTTGCGAAGTATCCGGCCACCACCCATAAGGTGCACCCCAAGGCCCATTTCAGAAGCGTGACCAGGGGCGCGCGCATCCGGCTCCACAGTTCAGGGATGCTCATTACCCGGTCATCGTGAGAAGCGGACCGGTAAGGCTATAGAGTGAACGGCTCCTCGCCATCACTTCCCGCCGGCCGGAAGATTCTCCTCCAGGAACCGGGTAAGCAGGCTGTAAAGGTGCAGCGTCGTGCCTGGCCCCTCGTAGATTCCGTGGGTCCGGTTGGGATACTCCATCATGGTGAAGGGCCGGTTCGCGGCCACCAGCGCGTTGATCAACCGCTCTGTGCCCTGGTAGTGCACGTTGTCATCCCCGCTGCCGTGCACGACCAGCAGCTTCGCTTTCAGATTCGCGGCGAAGTTGAGCGGTGAGCTTCGCTTGTAATCCTCCTCGTTCTGCTGCGGGAGCCCCATGTAGCGCTCCTGATAGATCGTGTCGTAGAGGTGCACGTCGGGCACCGGTGCGACCGCCATTCCCATGCGGTACACCTCGGGATCGCGAAACAGGACGTTGAGAGTCGTCGATCCTCCACCGCTCCAGCCCCAGATGCCGAGCCGGGTCGAGTCCACCCACTTCCAGCGGCCGATGGTCCGTGCCGCGCCGGCCTGATCGTCCGAGACCAGGAGACCAAATTTCCGATAGATGCACTTGCGCCATTCCCGTCCGCGGAGTGACGGTGTGCCCCGGTTGTCGAGGCTCATGACCACGTAGCCCTGCTGGGTCAGCATGAGGTGCCAGAGGTAGTCCTCATAGCCCCAGCTGTCCAACACCGTCTGTGCGGCCGGCTCGCCGTAAACGGTGAACAACACCGGATACTTGAGGGTCGAGTCGAAGCCGGGCGGGCGCATGACGTAGCCATCGAGACTGACCCCGTTGCCCGCGTCCACCCGGAAGAAGCTCATCGGGCCTCGCTTCAGCTTGGCCACGGTTCCCTTGAGCTTGGCATTATCGACGAGAGTGCGGACCACCTTGTGATCCGGAAGATGGATCAGCTCGGTTACGGTGGGCACGCCGAACGCCGAGTAGTAGTGGAAGGCCCACGCCGCGCCCGGCGCGATGGAATAGTTGTGGGTGCCGGCCTGATCGGCGGGCGTCAACCGCTCAGCCGGAGCACTGCCGTCGAGTCGCGCACGGTAGAGGTAGCGCTGCGTCGGGTTGTCCGGCGAGGCCTGGTAGTAGACCCATCCGCCCGTTTCGTCGATGGTCAGCACCTGCGCGATATCGAAGTTGCCCGGCGTCAGGAGGTGCAGGTCGCTCCCGTCCCGCGAGACGCTGTACATGTGGCGCCAGCCGTCACGCTCGCTCACCCAGGTGAAGCGCTTGCCCCCGTCCAGCCAGCGCATGTCGTCTACCACGTCCACCCACGCGCTGTCCTGATCGGTCAGGATCGTCCGTACCTTCCCGCTCTTGGCATCACCCAGCATCAGCTGCAGCGTGTCCTGCAGACGATTGAAGTGCTGCAACACCACCTCGTCCGAGTTGGCGGCCCACTCCATCCGCGCGATGTAGGTGTTGCGGGGATCGCCCGGCGTCTCCAGCCAGCGCGTCTTGCCACCATTGGCATCCACGACGCCGACCCGGCAGGAAGAGTTGGTGGTTCCCGCCTTCGGGTACTGAACCGGAATGGTGAAGGAGTAGAGCGAGTCGGTGTTGTTGATCAGCAGGAAATCCCGTACGCCCGAGGCGTCGAGCTGCCAGTACGCGATCCGCTTGCCGTCGGGGCTCCAGCGGAAACCGTCCCGATCGTCGAATTCTTCCTCGTAGACCCAATCGAAGGTCCCGTTGATCGTGGTGCGAGACCCATCCTTGGTAAGCTGGGTGATTTTCCCGTCTTTCACCCGCTCAACGTAGAGATTGTTCTCTCTCACATAGGCGACGCGATCGGCCTGGGGCGAGAACTTGGCGAACATGAGGGTGGAGGGCCGAGCCGCCGAGCCGCCCAGTCGCCGCAGAGTTCCAGTCCCGAGCTCCAGGACCCAATAATCGCCGCGAGTATTCTGGCGCCACACCCGCTTCGAGTTGGTGTAGAGCAGGACTCGCTGCCCGTCAGCGGAGAACGCGAAGTTTTCCACCCGGAGGGGGACCGAATCGCCGGTCGGGATCAACTTCGCCGCCGCCAGGAGGACCTGCTTCTGTCCGGTAGCCGGATCGGTTCGCACGAGGTCACGCCCCCGACCATCGGGAGCGCGCTCGAAAGTGGTGTAGCCCGAATCGCGCAACCATCGGGCTGGCCCGAAGAAATCCGGCGAAAAGTCGTCCGATGTGAAGAGCCGCTCGAGAGTGACCAGCGAGGAGTCCTGCTGGGCGGCGAGGGCAGGCGCCCCCACCAGGATGGCTAGCGTAGCCGCGAAAAGGTGGAAGCGCATTTGGTACTCAGCGAGGGAATTTGTGAAAACTGGCGCGGAATACTACGGAAGTATCGCCGCGAGGTTTAGGGCGCCCGGGCCTTCTCCAGGGTGGCTGTGGCGCTGTCGATCAGGTTCGCGGCTTTCTCCAGGACCTCGGCGGTGCGAGTAACCTGCGGATCCACATCGGCCCACAAGCCCTGCTCGATCGCGGCCCGGATCGCAGGGAGGGTCTTCACCGCGTAGCCGGTGTAAAGACCGGGCGCATAGAGGTAGTGGCGATACCACGGACGCCCCGGCAGGCCGTCCTCCTGCAACAGCGTCTGCTCCAACTGAAGCATGAGGCCATTCACTGAGCGTGCCGCCGGTTTTTCGAGGCTTGAGCCGTCCCCCGCGGAAAGGCTGTCGTAGGCGGCATCGTAGCGGCTAGCACTCTCACGCAGCCGAGCCGCGGCATTCTCCAATGGCGCGAAATTCAGGAACGGCGGTTCGGCCTGGCGTGCCGGGGGAACCAGAGGCTGGCGGGGATCGGAGATGGCCGTGTAGACCCCTTCGCCGATCCGGCGGTTGATATCGATGATCGAATCACGCCGCGAGGCTGCCAGAGCCTTCACCTGTCCGGTGTATCCCGTGACCGTCTCGGCGAGACCCGAAGCGCGAAACGGGACGACGTCCGCGCCAGCCAGTCGCATGACCAGCGTTCCCGCAACCTGGGACAAGGCACGGTTGTAGGTAAAGTTGGTGTCGGCAAACCTGGTGTACCAGGCAAAGGTGTCATAGATCGAGTGATAGACCCCATCCGAGCCCGGCTCTTCTCCGCCGAAGCCGAGGTTGAGCGAGGCGATTCCCAGGTGCTGCAGGAAGGGCGTGAAGTCGGAGCCCGAACCTAACGCGCCGATCCGCAGGTCGGGCCGATCACGCGCTTCGCGCCGCGTCGAGTCGGTTCCGCTCGCGATCTGCTCCAGCTGGGCGCGCTTCCAGACCGACAGCCCGGTTTCGGGGTCGGTCACATCGCGAGCGGCGTCGTTGACAGCCTGTTCCAGCGAGTGAGAGCCGGCGGCGCCGAAGAACCCGCGGTCGTTGCCGTCGGTATTGATGTAGACGACGGCGTGTTTCCGTAATTCCTCGCCATTCTCCTCCGCCCACTCGGTCGAGCCCAGCAGTCCCTGTTCTTCCCCATCCCATGCGGCAAACACGATCGTGCGACGCGGCTTCCAGCCTTGCCGCGCGAGACCGCCCATTGCCCGTGCTTCTTCCAGCAGCGCGACCAGGCCGGAGATGGGATCCTCCGCACCGTTGACCCACGCGTCGTGATGGTTACCGCGCACGATCCACTCGCCTGCGGCGTCGCTTCCCGGAATCCGGCCGATCACGTCGTAGAGCGGTACCATCTTCCAGTCGAACTTGAGCTTGAGATGAACCTTTGCCGCGCCGTCGCTGCCTACGTGGTAGGCGAGCGGCAATCCGCCACGCCATTCCGGTGGTGCCATCGGTCCACCGAGGGCAGCCAGGAGCGGCTGCGCGTCGCCCTGAGAAATCGGCAGCACCGGAATCTTCGTGATGCCCCATGCCGAATCGAGCGGCAGGCGATGCACGCCAGGCTTGGCACCAACGAATGGAGTCAACGGATCGCCTGACGCGATCGGCTGATCCTTCACGCTGCCCCGCTGCACACCCTCCTTGGGCCGATAAGCGCCCTTGGGGTAGGTGTCACCGGCGCCGTAGCCATCATCCTGCGGATCGGAATAGATCAGACACCCAACGGCGCCGTGCTCCGCGGCCAGCTTGGGCTTGAGCCCCCGCCAGCCTGCTCCATATCGGACGACCACGATAGCGCCCTGCACCGAGACTCCCATCCGCTCGAGCCGCTCGTAATCGGCGGGCATCCCGTAGTTCACGTAGACCAGCGGCGCCGTCACATCACCGTCCCGGGAGTAGGCGTTGAAGGTCGGCAGCTGTTCGGCCGACTGGGACGAGGTCGGATCGTTCTTCAGCGCCGGTTCCTTGAGCGTCGCGACGAACTTGGTCGGTGCCACCAGCTCCACGAGGCGTTCGAGAGGGGTAGGGAACAGCACTTGGAAGGTGTCGATCGACGCGTCGAGTCCCCAGCTCTTGAACTTCCCGTACAACCACTCGGCGTTGTCCCGGTCGTAGGGCGAGCCCAGGTGATGGGGCCGCGCGGTCAGTCGCCGCATCGACTCCCGCGCCGAATCCGGCGTGATCATGCCCCGGAACTTCGCTTCCCATTCCCGCTGGTCCCGGGACCGGGCCGCGGAGAATCCCCGCAGCGGGGGCGGGTCATCGGTTCGAGCGGCGAGAGTTGTGAGGAGGAGCGGGAGAAGAAGTGCCGAGCGAAGGTTCCGGGTCATTGTCGAGGGAGCAGGGGTGGGAACGCTGGAGCCGGAAGCCCTACGCTATGGCCACCGGCTGTTCAATTTTCAATTTGCAATTTTCAATTTGCAATTGCACTCACGGAACGGCGGAGGTCGTCGGCCCCGCCAACCCGACCGCGTCCATCATGAACGCGTAACGGAAGGCGGCTTCGTGGAGGCGCTCGTAGCGTCCCGACGATCCACCATGTCCGCCCGCCATGTTGGTCTTGAGGTAGAGCGGATTCTGGTCGGTCTTGAGCGAGCGGAGCCGTGCCACCCACTTGGCGGGCTCCCAGTACATGACCTGCGAATCATTCAGCGACGTGGTGACCAGCATCCACGGATAGTCCTTCGCCGCCACGTTGTCGTAGGGCGAGTAGCTCCGCATGTAGGCATACTGCTCCGGCACGGCCGGGTTCCCCCACTGCTCCCACTCCTGGGCGGTCAACGGGAGCGACGCATCGCTCATCGTATTGATCACATCCACGAACGGCACGTCCGCGACGATGGCCCGGAACAGGTCGGGGCGCATGTTGGCCACCGCACCCATGAGCAACCCACCGGCGCTGCCTCCGTTGGCCACGAGCCGCTCGGAAGTGGTGTACTTGCGGCGAATCAGCTCCTCGGCGACGTCAATGAAATCGTTGAAGGTGTTCTTCTTGTTGAGCATCTTGCCGTCGTCGTACCAGCGGCGACCCATCTCCTGCCCGCCGCGAATGTGCGCGATGGCGTAGATGAACCCGCGATCCACCATGCTCAACACGTTGGAGTTGAACGTGGGCTCGAGGGTGAAGCCGTACGATCCGTAGGCGTAGAGCAGCAGCGGGTGAGAGCCGTCGAGCTGAGTGCCCTTGCGGAGCAGCACCGATACCGGGACCGAGACTCCATCCCGGGCCGGCGCCATGAACCGCTGGACCTCGTAGCTGTTCGCGTCGTAGCCGCTGGGAATCTCCTGCCGCTTCTTCAATTCCCGCTTTCGGGTCGCCAGATCGTAGTCGTAGACCGAGTTGGGCGTCACCAACGAGGAATAGCTGAACCGGTAGGTCTGGGTGTTGAACTCGGGATTGCCGCCGGGATATACCCCGTAGGCCTTCTCCGGGAACGTGACGTAGTGGGTCTTGTTGCTCTTGAGGTCCGCCACCCGGAGCCGGCGAAGCCCGCCCGAGCGCTCGCTAACCACCACGAAGTTCTTGAACGCGTCCACTCCCTCGACGAAAACCGAGTCGCGGTGCGGAAGCCAATCGACCCAGTTCGCCGGCCCGGGGTTGTCCTCCGGCGCCTTCACGATCCGGAAGTTGGTGGCCGAATCGTTGGTGAGGATCAGGAAGAATCCGTCGGCGTGGTCTACGCTGTATTCGACGTTGGGCCGGCGGGCCGCCACCACCCGGGGCTCACTGGTGGGACTGGCAGTGGGAATGATCCGCCACTCGGACGAAGTAAAGCCGTCGGCGGTGATGAAGACGTACTTCCCGCTCCGCGACCGCTGCACTCCGACATTGTTGAGGACGTTGTCCTCCTGAAACACCTTGGCGTCCTGCTCCCGCGGGGTGCCGATCACATGCCGCCAGACGGTGTTCCCCCGCTTGGCGGAATCGGCGGTCATATAGAAGAACGTCTTGTTGTCGTTCGCCCAGGCCGTACCGTTCCACACGTTGGGAATCTGGTCGACGATCTTGCCGGTCTTGAGATCCTTGACGTAAAGCGTGTATTCCCGGAAGGCGGTGAGGTCTTCGAGGTACAGCAGGGTCTCGCCATCGGGGCTGACATCGACGCCGCCCAGCGCGTGGAACTTCTTCCCCTCCGCCAGGGCGTTCTGGTCGAGGTACACTTCCTCCGGCGCCGATAACGAGCCGCGCTTGCGGCAGAAGATCGGGTAGTTCTTGCCCTGCTCGGTGCGGCTATAGTACCACCAGCCGGTATCGAACACCGGCACGGAGAGATCGGTTTCCTTGATCCGGCCCAGCATCTCCTGGTAGAGCTTGTCCTGCAGCGCCTCGGTGTGCTTCATCTTCTGCGTCGTGTACGCATTCTCGGCTTCGAGGTAGGCCGTTACTTCGGGATTGGTCTTTTCCCGGAGCCAGAAGTAGTCGTCTACCCGCACCTCCCCGTGCAGGGTATCGACCTTGGGAATCTGCCGAGCCACCGGCGGATCCTGAGGTGAAGCGGCTTCAATTGGGATAGCGAGAGCGCACATGAAGGCGACCAGGCGAAGCGACATTGGAGATCCCGGATTCGGGAAGGGGAGGGAGCATAGGGCCGCCAAGGATCGTCGGCAAGACGAAGGGAAACCGCGAGAGGTGGCCGATTTCGCCGCGGAGAGGTAAGTCACTGGCATGTTTCAGGTTGAGTCACTGACCCGGTTTGGATCTTTCCCATGGAGCCGCCGTACGGAGGCTCCCCCACCCGGCCGAGAGAACGCAATGGTTCATCTCCTCGCACTGGTCGTTCCGATCTGCGGGATTCTGGGGCTCGATCCCTGCCCCATAACGCCTCCGCCGCCTTACGCGATTACCGGCGTCAGTGTGCTGCCTATGGATCGTGAGCGGGTACTCGAAGGCTATACGGTAATTGTTCGAAACGGTGCCATCGAGACGCTAGGTCCAGCCGACAAGGTGTCAATACCACAGGATGCGGTCCGAATCGACGGGCGGGGGAAGTATCTCATCCCCGGTCTCACCGAGATGCACACCCATCTCAGTCCGGGTGCGGGAGATCCTGGAGACGGTCTGGGACGGCAGCTGCGCCTGGCGCTCGCCAACGGCGTCACCACGCTGCGTGGCCTCGTCGCTCCGCCCGGGATCATCCCGATCCGAGACAAAGTGAATTCGGGCGCGATCCTCGGCCCGACGCTCTACGTCGCGGGGCCCTCCCTCAACGGGAAGTCAGTTCCCGACCCTGAGACCGGCCGGCGCATGGTCGAAGACGCCAAGCGCCAGGGATACGACCTGCTCAAGACCCACGGCGGGCTGACGGCGGAAAGCTACGATGCAATCGTCGCCGCGGCGAAGGCTACGGGTCTTCGGTTGGTAGGACACGTGACTCAGGGTTACGGGCTGGATCGCGCGTTGGCGGCCGGACAGCAAGTCGAACACCTGGACGGGTACATCGCCGCCGCTCTCCCGGCAGGCGTGGTCGCGCCCGACGACCAGATCATCCCGGACGAGATCGCGGCAAAAGTCACTCCCGAGGGGATTCGAGCTATTGCCGAGAAGACCAAGAAGGCCGGAGTTTGGAACGGGCTGACCCTCGCGATCTTCCAGGTCTTCGCCAGCGGCAAATCACCTGCCGAACTCGCCGCGGCGCCCGAGATGATGTACGTCCCAGCGCAGACGATTTCAAGCTGGAGCGATCAGATGAAAACCGATGCCCCCGGGTCGCTGCCGGTTTACCTCGCGGTGCGGGATTCGATCGCGGTCGCCTTGTATCGTGCCGGGGCTCGACTGCTGGTCAGCGGTGATGCTCCCCAGATTTTCCTGGTCGCCGGTTTCGGCACCCACCGAGAGATGCAGGCGATGGTCCACGCCGGGATACCCACCTACGCGGTCCTCGAAGCGGCTACCAGGAATGCCGCAGAATGGCTGGGCCGCACCGACGCCGGCACCATCGCGCCAGGGAAACGGGCCGATCTCGTATTACTCGACGCCAATCCCCTGAGCGACATCACCAACGCGTCACGCATCCAGGGCGTGATGTTGCGGGGTGTCTGGTTCGACCGGGGGGCGCTGGACGGGATGTTGGTGGACGTTGAGAAGAGTGCGAAGGGAAGCAATTGATAATTGAAAATTGATAATTGAAAATTGGTAGTTGGAGTCGAGGGACGGGCCCTAAGAAAATCGTCCCCTCAGGTTTTCAATTTTCAATTACCAATCTTCAATTACCAATTCCGCTTCTCAGCTTCCCCCGATCCACCTTCCCCAGATGGGTCATTGGCAGGACATCCACGAAGCGGATGACCCGGGGATGCTTGTACGGTTCGAGACGATCTCGTACGAACGCCTTGAGCTCTTCCGCCAGATCGGGCCGCTGCTCGCGGGGCACTACGAACGCATGTGGCTTTAACAGGCCGCTCGAGTCCACCACTCCAACCACCGCCACTTGCAGGACAGCGGGATGTTGCGACAGGCAATTCTCGACTTCCTGCGGAGCGAGCCACTTCCCCGAGACCTTCAGCATGTCGTCCGACCGACCGCAGTAGCTGAAGAATCCGTCCGGGGAGCGGCTCACCATGTCGCCTGAAACGAACCACTCGCCCCGAAACCCCTGCTGAGTCTTCTCCATCTGTTGCCAGTATCCGATGGCGCGCGAGCCGCCGCGGACCCACAGGTATCCCACCTCGCCATCGGCGAGTTCGCTGCCTCCCTCATCACAGACTTTCACCTCAAAGCCCGGTACGACCTCACCCAGCGTCCCGGGACGAATCCGCCCAAGCCGGTTGGATAGAAAAATGTGCCACATCTCCGCCGTGCCGAGGCCATCGAGCAGGGGAACGCCAAATACCTTGTCCCATCGGCCGTGAAGCTCCGCCGGCAGTCCTTCACCTGCCGAAGTGGCCAGTCGGAGTGAGGAGAGGTCGGAGCGAGCCGCCCCCGGGTCGTTCACCATGTGGTTGATCATGGTGGGGACGTTGATCAGAATCGTGGGCCGGTGGCGGGCGATTTTCTCGAACACGACCTGAGCGGTGCAGCGCTCGGGGAAAAGCACCGCCGAAGCGCCCACCGAGAACGGAAACAGCAGATTGGACCCGGTTGCGTAACCGAAGAAAAGTTTGGGGACGGAGAGGGTGACGTCGCGCTCGGTGTAACCGATGACGTGCCTGGCGTAGCACTCGGTGGTATTGGCGAACGACGTGTGGGTCTGCACCACGGCCTTGGGATGGCCGGTTGTGCCACCGGAGAAGAGCCAAATCGCAGGGTCGTCTCGGTGCGAAGGGAAATTCGCCAGCGCCGCCGGGGCAGCCGCGAGACGCTCCTGCCACTCCGCATCGTCAACCACGAGCAGCCGCTTGAGATGCACCGACCGACTCGCGGCCGCCTCGAACGCCTTCGATGCATCGCGGTGGACCACCGCCACCGTGGCGCGGGAGTAGTTGAGGAAGTATTCGATTGCGTCGGGCTTGAGTTCCGGGTTGACCATCACCACGACCGCGCCAATCTTCAGGGTGCCAAACAGCGCCCCGACGAACGCAGGGCTGTCCGGCAGCGCGATAAGCACCCGTTGCTCGGGCTCTGCCCCTGCCTGGCGCAAGAGGTGGCCGAAGCGGTTCGCCAGAACCTCCACCTGGCCATAGCTCAGCCGTCCCGCATCGGTGATTAGTGCGGTCCGTTCGCCGCGGCCCTCACGGACTCGCGCATCGAGAAAGTAGTCCGCGATGTTGAACTGCTCGGGCGGATGGAAGGACATGATCATCCCGGGTTGGTTCCGGCGCTCTCCAAGGACACAATAACCGTGCACGAACTCGCCGCAATGACGTGGGAGGAAGTGCGCGACCTCGACGGCCAGGCTTTAGTCGCCATTCTTCCCGCCGGCGCGGTCGAAGCCCACGGCCCCCATCTGCCGCTCGACACCGATGTTGTCATAGCCAGTGCAATGGCTCGTGCGGGGGCGCGCCGGCTTTCGGCGCGCCAATTTCCCGTTGTGATCCTTCCACCGCTGGTCTACACAGCGGCCGAGTTCGCGGCCGGGTTCCCCGGCACCTTGTCACTCCGGCCCGAAACGGTCACCGCCACGGTGGTCGACATTGCCCGCAGTCTGGCGAGGCATAAGGTTGCCGTGCTCGCACTCGCGAATGCGCACCTCGATCCGGCGCACTTGCGTTCACTCGAAGGAGCCGCGGTGGAAATCCGTCGCGAAGGCCGGCTCCGGGTCGCCTTTCCCAATCTCGCTTCCCGCCCCTGGTCGCTTCGGCTCTCCGACGAGTTCCGGAGCGGAGCCTGCCACGCGGGCCAGTTCGAGACCTCGATCGTGCTCGCCGAGCGACCGGACGCGGTACGGGAACGGCTGCGCACGAGCCTGGCGCCCAATCCCTCATCGCTCTCCATCGCGATCCGCGAAGGCAAGCGGACCTTCGAAGATTCGGGCGGCCCTCAGGCATACTTCGGCGCGCCGTCGGCCGCTACGCCGGAGGAAGGCAAGGCGACGGTCGAAACTCTGGGGGCCATCCTCGAGGAAGCCGTGCTCGCGGAGCTGGGGCGACCGATGGACTCCGCGTGATTTCTTTGGCGGGAAAAACGGCCGTGGTGACCGGCGCTGGCAGGGGCATCGGCGCTGCGTGCGCCCGTGCACTGGCCGGAGCCGGCGCGCGGGTGGTACTGGGGGCGAGAACCAGCGCGTCGGTGGAACGGGTGGCCGCCGATCTTCGAACAATCGGCCACGAGGCCGCGGCGACGGTCTGCGACGTTACCGATCCCGCGAGCGTCGACGCTCTCGCCCGGTTCTCGGCCGAACGCTTCGGGGAAGTGACTCTCCTCGTCAATAACGCCGGCATCGGTCACGCGGCCCCACTCGAGCGCCTCACGCTCGACGATTGGAATCGGGTCATGGCGGTGAACGCGACCGGCACGTTCCTTTGCACCAAGGCCTTTCTGCCTGCCATGGTCAAGCGGGGGTGGGGGCGGGTGGTGAACGTGGCGTCGGTTGCCGGCCTCAGCGGAGGCAGGTACATCGCAGCCTATGCGGCCTCCAAACACGCCGTGGTTGGGTTTACCCGTTGCGCGGCGCTGGAAGTCGCGGCCGCCGGCGTAACGGTGAACGCAGTCTGCCCTGGCTACGTCGACACCGAGATGACCCGAGAATCGCTCGAACGCATTGCGATGAAGACCGGCCGGAGCCGGGAGCAGGCCCTGGAGGCCGTCCTTACCGGAACACCGCAGGGCCGGCTGATTACTCCGGACGAGGTCGCCTTCGAGGTGCTCAGGCTATGTGCGGAGGACGCGCGTGAGATCAACGGCCAGACGATCGTGCTGGATGGCGCTGGCCTGACCTGAATCCGAGTCCCCAATCCATGTCCCGTTACCAGATCATCAATCCCGACTCCCTCGGA
>Ga0068866_10001012_pt1 | contig 12361 bp, 8 predicted proteins | sample KBSMisM22_FD_66587 | JGI IMG/M metagenome (GOLD analysis project Ga0068866, IMG submission 66587) | Miscanthus rhizosphere microbial communities from Kellogg Biological Station, Michigan, USA - KBS Miscanthus M2-2 | ecosystem: Host-associated > Plants > Roots > Rhizosphere > Soil ... | reverse complement strand
CTCGCGCCCGACGGCGGTCTGACGGTGCCGGCAAGCTATCCGAAGCTCAGGGGGCCCGAGCTCGCGCAGCTTCGCCCGCTCGGCTATCGCCGGCTGGCCTTCGCGCTGCTGTCGATGTTCGCCGACGATATTCCGCCCCCCGAGCTCGAGGCGCTGATAGATCGCACCTACACCGCGGCGACTTTCGGCAGCGATGAAATCACGCCGCTGCTGACGCTCGAGCCCGGCGTGTTGCTGCTGCGCGCGTCGAACGGGCCGACGCTGGCGTTCAAGGACATCGCGATGCAGCTGCTCGGCAATCTGTTCGAGCACGCGCTGGCCAGCGGAGAGCGCGACCTCAATATCGTCGGCGCGACCTCGGGGGACACCGGGTCGTCAGCCGAATACGCGATGCGCGGCAAGCGCGGGATTCGCGTGTTCATGCTCTCTCCCAAGGATCGGATGAGCCCCTTCCAGACGGCGCAGATGTATTCGCTGACCGATCCGAACATCTTCAATATCGCGATCGACGGCGTCTTCGACGATTGCCAGGACATCGTCAAGGCGATCGGCGCCGACGCGGCATTCAAGCGCGACATGCGAATCGGCACCGTCAATTCGATCAACTGGGCGCGGGTCGCCGCGCAGATCGTCTATTACTTCAAGGCCTATTTCGCGGCGACCCGGAAGGATACCGAGCTGGTCTCGTTCGCCGTGCCTTCGGGCAATTTCGGCAACATCCTCGCCGGCCACGTCGCGCGCAAGATGGGCCTGCCGATCCGGCAGCTGATCCTGGCGACCAATGAAAACGACGTGCTCGACGAGTTCATCCGCACCGCGCGCTACCGCGTGCGCCGCCCGGACGAGACCCTGCAGACGTCGAGTCCGTCGATGGACATTTCCAAGGCGTCGAATTTCGAGCGCTTCGTTTTCGATCTCGCCGATCGCGACGCGGCCAGGGTGCGCGAATTGTGGGCCCAGGTCGAGCGCGACGGGGGTTTCGATCTCTCCGGTACGCCGCTGGAGGCGCGGCTGCGCGAGTCGGGCTTCGTGTCCGGAAGGAGCACCCACGCCGACCGCATAGCGACAATCCAGGCTGTCACCGACAAGTATCGTATCGTCGTCGATCCGCATACCGCCGACGGCATCAAGGTCGGGCTCGAGGAGCGGCAGAAAGGCATTCCGCTGATCTGCATCGAGACCGCGCTGCCGGCGAAGTTCGCGGCGACGATACGCGAGGCGCTCGGTCGCCAGGCGGCGCGCCCGGCCGCATATGTTGGCATCGAGGAGCGGCCGCAGCGCTACGCCGTGCTTCCACCGGACGTTGCCGCAGTGAAGTCGTACATCGCCGAACGCGTGGCGGGATAGCAGGCCCCATGCCGATGCCGATATTTCTTCGCGATCTGGGTCGCAACCTCGCCTGGGGCGGACGTATCCCCTTTGGTCTCAAGGTGACGCGGCTGGATTTTCGCATCGGCGTGCCGCAACTCCTGGCTCTGTTCGCCGTTTCGGCACTGATCGACATCGGCGTCGACTGGGTGCAGCGCGACCCGGACGCGGTATTCACGATGCAGGGTCTGGTCGGCGAGGTGTTCTTCGGCGGCATCCTGATGCTTCTTGCGACCTTGCTCGCTCGCGCGTTCCGGCAACCGGACTACGCGTTGGCGCTGCCGGTGATCGTGCTGGCCAGCGAGTGGCCGCTGCAGATCGCGCGCGCCCTGGCCGGCCCTTTGAGCGAGCTGGACTTTTTTGGCGAGACGGTGCGCGGTCAATCGATGTTCACCTTGTGGACGCTGTTCTGGCTCTGGCGCGCATCCGCCGTGAGTCTCGCGCCGCCGCGGCCCCACTACGGCCTGCGCTCGGTGGTCGCGGCCGCGGTGCTGATGAGTCCGATGTGGCTGTTTACGCCTCTTCTGCCCGAGGTGTCGTGGTGGAGCTCGGATTCGACGGCCGAAGCGCGAGACACGCGCTATCCGAGTCCCGCGTCCGAGGAGGCGCTCGCCGCGCAGCCGCGATTGCTCGAAAAGGCCCTCGGCGATCTCGAGGACCAGCGTCCGGGTCTCACCGATCTTTATTTCGTCGGCTTCGCGCCGGACGCGGCGGAGGACGTCTTTCGCAAGGACATCGTAGCAGCGCGGGAGCTCTTCGACGAGCGCTTCGACACCGACGGCCGTTCCGTCGCGCTGATCAACAATCCGCGTACGGTGCTCGACGCGCCGTTGGCGACGGTCAACAATCTGCGCGAGACGCTGAACGAGATCGGCGCGACCATCGATCGCGACGACGACGTCGTGCTGGTCTTCCTGGAAAGTCACGGCGGCCGCGACTACCGGCTGGCTGCCGAGTTTCCGCCGCTGGAGCTCGACGAGCTTTCGCCGCAGATGCTGCGCGAGATGCTCGATGAAGCCCATATCACGTGGCGCATCGTCATCGTGTCGGCCTGCTACTCGGGCGGCTACGTCGAGCCGCTGAAGGATGAAAACACGCTGATCATGACGGCGTCGGCGGCGAACCGCACGTCGTTCGGCTGCGGCACCGACAGCGATGCGACCTTTTTCGCGGAAGCGCTATTTCGGCAGGCGCTGCATTTCGAGGACTCGTTCGTCAAGGCGTTCGAGCAGGCGCGGACGAGTATCGCCGCACGGGAAAAGAAGGAGAAGGTGAGCCCGCCGTCCGATCCGCAGCTTTATATCGGCAGCGCGATGGCGGAAAAGCTGCCGCATCTCGAGGGAGCGCTGCGCGCCAGGCGCGCCGGCGGCACCATCTGACGATGCCCGCATCCTCGACTGACGCCAGGCCGCTCGCCGGTCTCAAGGTCCTCGAGCTCGGCCAGCTGATCGCCGGCCCGTTCGCGGGCAAGATCCTGGCCGAGTTCGGCGCCGAGGTCATCAAGATCGAATCGCCCGATGGCGGCGATCCGCTGCGGCAGTGGCGGCTGCTGCACAAGGGGACGTCGCTGTGGTGGTACGTCCAGGCGCGCAACAAGAAATCGGTGACCGCGAACCTGCGCGTCGCCGAAGGCCAGGAGATCGTGCGCCGGCTCGCCCGAGATGCGGACATCGTGATCGAGAATTTTCGCCCCGGGACGCTGGAAAAATGGGGCCTCGGCTACGACGCGCTGTCCGCGGTCAATCCCGGCCTGATCCTGCTCCGCTTGTCGGGCTTCGGCCAGACCGGCCCGTATCGCGACCAGCCGGGCTTCGGCGCCGTCGGCGAATCGATGGGCGGCATGCGCCATGTCACCGGATTTCCCGATCGTCCGCCGGTGCGCATGAACATCAGCATCGGCGACGCGCTGGCCGCGCTGCATGGCGTCATCGGCGTGCTGATGGCGCTGCATCACCGCGAATCGCGCGGAGGCAAGGGGCAGGTCGTCGACGTGGCCCTGTACGAAGCCGTCTTCAACATGATGGAAAGCCTGATCCCCGACTACGACATCTTCGGCGAGACGCGCGGCCGCATCGGCACCGGGCTCACCAATATCGTGCCGTCGAACACCTACACGACGCGCGACGGACACAGCGTCGTCATCGCAGGCAACGGCGACAGCATCTACAAGCGGCTGATGCACGCGATCGGGCGCGACGATCTCGGGCAGGATCCGAGCCTCGCCAACAACCTCGGCCGGGTCCAGCGCACGGCGGAGATCGACGGCGCGATCGCCGGCTGGGCGGCACTGCACGACCTCGAGCAAGTGCTGACTGCGCTCAAGGCCGCCGACGTTCCGCATGGCAAGATCTACACTGCCGCCGACATCGTCGCCGATCCGCAGTACCTGGCGCGCGAAATGATCCGGCAGATGCGACTGCCGGACGGCACGCCGATGAAATTTCCCGGCGTCGTGCCGAAGCTCTCGGACACACCCGGCGACATCGACTGGATCGGGCCGGCGCTGGGCGAGCACACCGATGCCGTGCTGCGCACGCTGGGCTACGCCGATGCCGACATCGCGCGCATGCGCGCGGCCGGGACGATCTGAAAGGTTTGACGATGGACAAGCAGATTTTCATTCACGACGTCGTCGCCCGCGATGGCTTGCAGATCGAGCCGCAATGGGTGCCGACCGGACAAAAGATCGAGCTGATCGACCGGCTTTCGGCGACCGGCGTGGCTAAGATCGAGGCGACCTCTTTCGTCTCGCCCAAGGCGGTGCCGAACCTGCGCGACGCGGAAGAGGTGATGGCGGGCATCGCGCGCAATCCGGACGTCAGCTATGTGGCGCTGGTGCCGAACGCACGCGGCGCCGAGCGCGCGCTCGCCGCCGACGCCGACGAAATGGTGCTGGTCGTCTCGGTGTCGGAAACGCACAACCGTGCCAATGTGCGGCGAACGGTTGCGCAGTCGTTCGCGGGCTTCGCCGAAGTGTTCGACGTCGCGCGCGGCAGCGGCAAGGCGATCACCGGCGCGCTGGCGACCTCGTTCGGCTGTCCGTTCGAAGGGGTCATCCCCGAGCAACAGGTGATGGACGGCGTCGCGCGCTATGTCGACCTGGGTGTTGCCGGCGTCACGCTAGCCGACACGACCGGCATGGCCAATCCGCGGCAGGTCGAGGCGCTGGTGCGGCGAGTGCGCCAGCGCTGGCCGGATCTCGATCTCGCGCTGCACTTTCACAACACGCGAGGCATGGGACTCGCCAACGTGCTGGCAGGACTGAGCGCCGGCGTCGTGCGGTACGAGGGCACGCTTGGCGGCCTGGGCGGCTGTCCGTTCGCGCCGGGCGCGACCGGAAACATCTGCACCGAAGATCTGGTGCACATGCTGCACAGCATGGGCTATGCGACCGGCGTCGACCTGGACCTGCTGCTCGCGACATCGCGGCGCTTGGGCGAGATCGTCGGGCACGATCTGCCGGGCCAGGTAGTCAAAGCAGGAAAATCGACCGACCTTCATCCGGCGCCGCGCGAGCTGGCGCATTGAACTGGGCCGGCGTCAGCGGTCCGGCAGCCTCGTTGACACACCGCGAGCCCTATGTGAGCATCGACCGTATCGACCTGAAATTCCGAGCATGCGGGCGCAACACCATGCGCCCGCGCCGTTTTCGCACCTGGAGGATTCCATGAAGCTATTCCGAATGATCGCGCTCGCCGTTTGCGCGACGGTCGCCGCCGCATTGCCGTTGGTTGCGCAGGCACAAGGCAAGATCGAAAAGCCGAAAGTCAGCATCGCCGTCGGCGGCAAGGCCGGCTTTTACTATTTGCCGCTGACCATCGCCGAGCGCCTGGGCTATTTCAAGGACGAAGGCCTCGATGTCGAGATCAGCGACTTCGCCGGCGGCTCGAAAGCGCTGCAGGCCGTCGTCGGCGGCAGTGCCGACGTCGTTTCGGGCGCGTGGGAAAACACGATCGACCAGCAGCCGAAGGGCCTCAACATGCAGGGCTTCGCGTTGATGGGTCGCTATCCAGCCATCTCGATGGGCATCGTCAAGAGCAAGGCAGCCGCGTACAAGTCGCCGAAGGATCTCAAAGGCATGAAGATCGGCGTCAGCGCGCCGGGATCGAGCACCAACCGGCTGGTGCTGCACATGCTGGCCAAGGACGGTCTCAAGGGCAGCGACGTCTCGATCATCGGCGTCGGCACCGCATCGGGCGCGATCGCTGCCATCGAGTCGGGCAACATCGACGCGATCTCGAACGTCGACCCGGTGATCACGATGCTCGAATCCAAGGGAGACATCGTCCTGATTGCCGACACGCGCACCGCCAAGGGAACGGCGGCCGTGTTCGGCAGCCCCGACATGCCGGCAGCGGCGCTTTACGCGCCGATCGACTTCATCAAAAAGAATCCGAACACCGTGCAGGCGCTGACCAACGCGATCGTTCGCGCGCTGCTGTGGCTCGACAAGGCGACGCCCGAGCAGGTCGTCGCGACGGTGCCGCCGGAATACCTGCTCGGCGACAAGGCAGGCTATCTGGCGAGCTACAACAAGGTCAAGGATGCGTTTTCGACCGACGGGAGATTCAACAAGGAGGGCGCCGAAAACACGATGAAGGTGCTCGCCGCGTTCAACCCCGAGGTGAAGCCTGCGTCGATCAATCTCGCTCAGACCTACGACAACCAGTACGTCGAAAAAGCGCTGGCCAAGTACAAGAAATAACCGCATGCACTCCGTCACGGGCGTCGGCAGCGAGCCGGCGCTCGCGCTCGATCGCATCACCTGCACCTTCGCATCGCGCGAGCGGGCAGGGGATCGCTACACGGCGGTGCGCGACACCACGATCACGGTCGGCGAGGGCGAATTCGTCTCGGTCGTCGGTCCGACCGGCTGCGGCAAGTCGACGTTGCTCAATGTCGCCGCCGGGCTGCTGGCGCCTTCGTCGGGCCAGGTCCGCGTCATGGGTTCGCCGCTGGCCGGCATCAATCGCACCGCAGGCTACATGTTCCAGGCCGACTCGCTGATGCCGTGGCGAAGCGCGCTGGACAACGTTTTGGCCGGGCTGGAATTCGCCGGCGTTCCGCCGAACGACGCCGAAACGCGCGGGCATGCCTGGCTCGCGCGCGTCGGGCTGACGGGCTTCGAGCGCCGCTTTCCGCATCAGCTTTCGGGCGGCATGCGCAAGCGCGTGGCCCTGGCGCAGATGCTGATTCTCGACCCCAAGATCATGCTGATGGACGAGCCGTTCTCCGCGCTCGACGTGCAGACGCGCCAGCTGATGGAGAACGAGCTGCTCGAGCTGTGGTCGGCCGATCGCAAGTCGGTGCTGTTCATCACGCACGACCTCGAGGAGGCGATCGCGCTGTCGGATCGGGTCATCGTACTGTCGGCAGGCCCTGGGACGCATCCGATCGGCGAGTTCGTCATCGACCTCCCGCGCCCGCGCGACGTCAACGAAATCCGCATGACGCCGCGCTTTGTCGAAATCCACGGCGACATCTGGCACGCGATGAAGGACGAGGTGCTGAAGGGTTACGCGCAAAGCCGGAAGACGCAGTGAACGCGCATCGCCGCCGATAAGGGATCAACATGCCGCGCGCCAGGCTCGTGCTTTACCACGCGCTGCTGCTGGGTGGGGTGTTCCTGTTCTGGTACGCAATGACCGAGCCGGGCTTGATCAAGCCGTTCTGGTTCGACGATCCGACGCGCGCCAAGTTCTTTTTCGGCCAGCCGCTCAAGGTTTTTCAGCGCATCTGGACGTGGTTTTCCAGCGGCAGCATCTACGTGCATCTCGGCGTCACCCTGATCGAGACGCTGCTCGCGTTCGCGATCGGCACGCTGCTCGGGCTGGTGGCGGGATTATGGCTCGCGCTCTCTCCCACGGCTTCCACTCTCGCCGATCCCTACATCAAGGGAATGAACGCAATGCCGCGCGTGATCCTGGCGCCGATTTTTGCCGTGTGGTTCGGGCTGGGGATTGCGTCGAAGGTCGTCTTCGGCGTCACGCTGGTTTTCTTCATCGTTTTCTTCAACGTCTACCAGGGCGTGAAGGAAGTGAGCCCGGTCGTGCTCGCCAACGCCCGCATGCTCGGCGCGTCCGGCCGGCAACTGCTGCGCCACGTCTACCTGCCGTCGGCGACGAGCTGGGTGTTCTCCAGCCTTCACACGTCGATCGGCCTCGCCTTCGTCGGCGCCGTCGTCGGCGAATACCTCGGGTCGGCGCGCGGCGTCGGCTATCTGATCCAGCAGGCCGAGGGGGTCTTCGACATCGACACCGTGCTCGCCGGTATTCTGGTCTTGACGATGTTCGCGCTCATACTGGACTTCATCGTGACGCGCATCGAAAGGCGCTTGCTGGTATGGCGCCCGGGAACCGCTGAGACCGAGCCGCTGTAGGCCTTGTCTTGACCCGCATTCCGCATCGGCGTTACAATTCTCGGCTCTGACGCGGGGTGGAGCAGTCTGGCAGCTCGTCGGGCTCATAACCCGAAGGTCACAGGTTCAAATCCTGTCCCCGCAACCAACAATTCAACGGCTTGCAGCGATGCGAGCCCTTAGTCGACTTACGTTGGCGAAGAGCGGCCAAAAGACTGAGTCGACTGCGGACTGCGCGATCGGTGACGAACACCGATCAATCCGCCTTCGCGCGAGACGCCTTCACTACCGGTATCCAATAGGTCAGATCGTCGGAGATTAACTTGGCGAACGCGGCCGGTGTCAACGGCGGCGACAGATCGAATCCTTGTGGTTCGAGCGTTTGCTTCGTTTCCGCGCTCGCGAATATCTTGATCAACTCGGCGTTGAGCCTATCGACGATCTCGCGCGGAGTTCCGGCTGGCGCGACATAGCCGCCCCACGCATCGACCTCATAACCCTTGATGCCTTGTTCATCGAGCGTGGGCACGCTCGGCAAGAGGGGCGAACGCTCGAGGCTCGTCACTCCGAGCGCCCTGAGCCTGCCATCCCTGATCTGACCGATCACCAGCGGAATATTGAAAAAACCCGTCGTCACTTGATTCGACATCACCGCAAGCACGGCCTGCGGCGCGCTCCTGTAGGGAACGTGCACGAGATTAGTACCGGTGGCGCGACCAAACAACACGCCCGACAGGTGGTGGCTGGTACCGCTGCCGCCCGATGCGAACGTCACCGCCCCAGGCTTCGACTTCGCGATCGCAATGATGTCCGCCGCAGTCGATGCCTTGTTGCTCGGATGCACGACCATCACGTTGGATGCGCGACCGAGCAATGCGATCGGCGAGAAATCCTTCAAAGAGTTGTAGCCGGGCTTCGCGTATGTGGCCTGGTCGAAGACGAGCGTACCTTGCGACGCGAACCCGATCGTGTAGCCGTCTGGGGCGGCGCGTGCCAATTCTCTTGTTCCGATCATGCCCCCGGCGCCAGCCTTGTTTTCAACGACGACCGGCTGGCCGAGTGCCTTCGAAAGCTCCTGCGCGACAAAGCGTGATCCGATGTCCGCCGTGCTGCCCGGGCCTAGAGGAACGATCAGCCGGATCGGCTTGACGGGATAGGTTTGCGCCAGCGCGCCGCCCGATGCTACGAACGCCACGGCGATGCCTGTACACCAGCATCGACGGAGCCTCATTGAAAGCGGACGCATGCGCTCTTCCGGCGTGGAACGGAAACTGCTGCATGTTATCGCACCCGCGCGACGCATTCGTCGATTCCGTTTCCGGGTCCGGTCAAAGCGTGGTCGGGACTATCGCCGCCGCCATGCCGTCGACGGCCTAGCTGTAACTGGGGCTCGCTTGGAGGCTCTCGTTCGATTGGCTGGAGAGTTTTTCGGGGGTCAGTTCGTCAAGCGGCGCACCGTCGAACGCGATGGCCGCTGCTTGCTCTTCGGTCAGGCACTCGCCCGCGCGCAGCCAGGTATCGACTGCTGCCACAGGATACTTGGCCACTGCCAGATCGCGCACGCGTTGTTGCATGGGCAAAGCGATCAGACTTGGAGGCTCGCGCAGCGGTAGCTTGCCGCACGTATAGCCGACGAGCATGACGGCACGCCGCGCATCGCCGCGCCTGACATGCTGGAGGGCCGCGGCCATCAGCGGGGCGTACGTCACGCCGAGCAGACGATGATGGTCGAACGCCTCGCGGGCGAGCGGAAGAATGTCGACGTCATCACCGCGCCAAGCAAGTGCCACGGCCAGCGTGCTAAGGCGAAGCTCGAGCCCGTAGGGAGCGTTGATCCTGCGCAGTCCCTCGACCGACTTGCGCAGCGATTCGATCGCCCCATCCAGGTCGCCGGCGTCAAGCTGTGCGCTACCGACGTTGCCGTTCGCGAAATTCTCGCCGATCTCATCGCCCGCGCGGCAATTGAGCTCGACCTGCCGGCGAAACGCCGCGATCGCCAGCTCAGGCACCCCGCGCCGGAGGTAACACTGACCTTGCGCTCCTGCGAGCGCTGCCTGCTTACGCAAAGGTGCGGTAGCCGTGATGAGTCCCTCGGCCTCCCGCAGCGCCTTGACGGCCTCGGAGATCTGGTCTCTTATGGCGCCGATAGCCACGACACTCAGGAGGGCATGCCCGAGCTGATCGGCATCGTCGAGTTGCCGATAAAGCGCTGCGGAGCGACGCGCGGCTTCCCAGTGGTCGTCGCGGCCGGCTTCCTTGTTGAGTCGAGCAAAGGTCCTGCAAAAATCTGCCTCGGTCTTCATCGGCAGGTTTGGCGGCAGCGGCCAAAGCTCCTGCATTCGCTGCACGCCTTCGCCGGTCAAACCGTTCAGCATCCACACGGGCCAGCACCTGCCCAGCAGTTCATAGGCCAGCGTGCGATCGTCCTCAGAGGCTAGCGCCCAATCGATGGCGGCGCGCAGGTTGCCGAGTTCGTGAACTGCGCTGCTGCGCTTACTGTGCTCGGCGGGTGAAAGATTCCAGAAGTTCGCATCGATTACCGTCATCAGCTCGCATATCACCTGGGCGTGACGCCGAAGCATCGTCTCGGACTCACCGGTTGCCGCGAGCTGCTCAAGCGCGAATGCGCGCGTGGTCTCGAGCAGCCGATAGCGGGGCTCGGCATCGCCGTCGGCGATCACCAGCGATTTGTCGATCAGATGACCCAGCAGATCGAGGACCAGCCATTGATCGATGCGTTCATCGCTGACGATGCGTTGCGCCAGCTCCAAAGTGAACCCTCCGGCGAATACGCCGAGCCGGCGGAATACGGTCTGCTCATCGGCGGCGAGCAGGCCGTGACTCCAGTCGAGCGCGGCGCGTAGCGTCTGATGACGCCGCAGCTTCATTCTCGTGCCGCCACTCAGCACATTGAAAATCTGGTTGATCCGCGCGTGCAGCCCGTGCACGCCGAGCAGCGGCACGCGTGCCGCTGCGAGCTCGATGGCGAGCGGAATGCCATCCAGCCGCCGGCAGATATCGACCACTACGGCGACGTTGTCGCTGGCCAGTCGAAAGCGCGAATCGGCCGCCCGCGCGCGTTCAACGAACAACTCGACGGCACCGAATCGCGTGGCCTCTTCAAGCTGGGCATCCGGCGGAACCGCCAGCGCCCCGAGCCGATAGACCTGCTCGTCGCGACACTTCAGCGATTCCTGGGACGTCACGAGCAACCGTACGTTCGGTGCACGCGCGCGCAACAGGTCGATAAACGAAGCAATGTCATCCGCAAGATGCTCGCAACTGTCCAGCACCAACAGCAGGCTTTTCCCTGCGAGAGCCAGGGCGACCGCTTCATTCGGCATTCGAGCTGACGGCAGCTGCATTCCCAGCGCACCGGCGATGCTGCTCGGAACGTGCGCAGCCTCGGTGAGCGGCGCCAACTCCACCCACCAGCGTCCGTCGGGCAGATCGAACCCAGCGGCGAGCGACGCTGCCAGCGCCAGGCTCGTTTTGCCGATGCCGCCGGCGCCGACAATCGTCACGACTGGATGGTCGCGTAGAAGTCGCTCCACCGCCTCCAGGTCCTGCGCGCGACCAAACAGTGCCGGCGGGGCTGGTAAGTTGCCACGAATCGTAACTGATGGCGACGCAGGCTCAACAGATCGGGAGCTCGCCACTTCATCGACGGGCATCACGAAGCGATAGCCACGACCGGGGATGGTGGCGATCGCTCGCGGGCCGAGCAGTTTGCGCAGCGCCACCATATGCACCAGCAGATTGCCTTCCTCGACCACGAGCTTGGGCCACACCAAATCCATCAACTCGCGCTTGGGCACCACCCGGTCACGCCGCTCCACGAGTGCAAGCAGCACATCGAACGCCCGCGAACCTACCTTGGCGGGCGTCCCATCGATCAGCAAGCTCCGCTGAGGCGCATCGATTTCGATGGCCCCGCTCCGGTACCTGCCGGCGGATCGGGCCGGGCTGGTGTCGTCCATGGCCGTCAGATTAGGCCGGTTGGTGTCGGACGGAAAGCACTCGCCTGCAGAATTAATAAAGATTAATGCCCGCCACAATGACCCAAAGCGCCAATTGACCGATCATCATCGAAGGCCGGATTTCGCGCCTGGTTGATTGCGTTCAAGGAGGGGTTATGTCGGGCCGTCTCTTCGCGACAGCAGCAGCATCGGCGTTCACTTGCCTCGTTTGTCTCGCCACCGCCCTATTCGCCGTGCCCGCAGCCGCCGGCACGAATAGCTGGACGGTGATCGGGCCCGTTACCGGCCCCATCGCGGTCGATCCCTCGTCGCCGTCCACCATCTATGCGGCCGTGGATGGTACTGTCCTAAAGACCACCGATGGGGGCGGCCACTGGGCCGACCTGGCGGTGTCCGTGCTCTATCCTGTCAATTCCCTGGTGATCGATCCCTCCTCGCCGGCGACGATTTACTTTGCCGGAGGGGAACCTTGGGATTACGGCGATTTTCCCGTCTACAAGAGTATCGACGGGGGGGCGCATTGGGCGGCGGAGTTCAACTACGAGCCCACTTCAGTGCTGGCCATTGCGCCATCGTCGAGCTCAACGCTCTACGCAGGAGAAAACTATGACGTCTTGAAAAGCATCGATGGTGGCTTGTCCTGGGAGATGCGCAG
>Ga0068866_10001002_pt1 | contig 12403 bp, 8 predicted proteins | sample KBSMisM22_FD_66587 | JGI IMG/M metagenome (GOLD analysis project Ga0068866, IMG submission 66587) | Miscanthus rhizosphere microbial communities from Kellogg Biological Station, Michigan, USA - KBS Miscanthus M2-2 | ecosystem: Host-associated > Plants > Roots > Rhizosphere > Soil ... | reverse complement strand
TGAAGAGTTTGGAGGCTCAGGCGGCACTTTCTTTCAGGCCATTCTCGCCGTGGAAGAGTTGTCGCGGGTCGACGCTTCGGTCGGCGTTCTGGTCGATGTACAGAACACGCTGGTCAACAACGCTCTAATTCGCTGGGGAAATCCCGAACAAAAGACCAAGTACCTGGCGCAACTGGCGGGCGAAAAAATCGGGGCTTATGCGTTGAGCGAAGCCGGCTCAGGCTCTGATGCCTTCGCCATGCAGACCCGCGCGGTCGACAAAGGCGATCACTTCCTGGTGAACGGCCGCAAGCTCTGGATCACGAACGGCAAAGAAGCCGAAATCTTTGTCCTGTTTGCCAACGCCAATCCCGAGGCCGGTTATCGCGGCATCACGGCTTTCATCGTCGAACGGAACTTCGAAGGATTTACCGTAGGGAAAAAGGAGAACAAGCTTGGCATTCGCGCTTCTTCGACGACGGAATTGATTCTGGAAGATTGCCGCGTGCCGAAAGAGAATGTGCTCGGCGAACTCGGCAAGGGTTATAAAGTGTCGATCGAAACGCTGAACGAAGGACGCATCGGCATCGGCGCGCAAATGATTGGCGTGGCGCGCGGCGCGCTCGAGGCAGCCCTGGCTTATACCAAAGAGCGCCAGCAGTTCGGCAAAAGCATTAGCGAGTTTCAGGGCGTGCAATTTCAACTGGCCGAAATGGCTACTGAACTCGAGGCCGCGCGCCTCATGGTCTATAACGCCGCCCGCATGAAGGATGTGGGACAGCCCTTCGTGAAGGAAGCGGCAATGGCCAAACTCTTTTCGTCACGGGCCGCCGAGAAAATCACTTCCAAAGCGATCGAGCTATACGGCGGGTACGGCTATGTCAAAGACTATCCGGTCGAAAAGTTCTGGCGCGATTCCAAGATCGGTTCGATCTACGAAGGCACTTCCAACATGCAGCTTCAGACAATCGCGAAGCTGATGATTGGAAAATAAATTGGATTGATTCATTGGTTCATTGGCAATGAGGTCAGTACCACCCGCTGACAATGAAGTCAGTACCACCCGCGTCAGCGGGTGGAGTAAGAGCGCAACCTGGGTTTGAAAGCGCAACTCGAGTCTTTGTCCGATCTGCTTACGAGAGGGTACTGACCTCAATGCCATCGTGAATCAATAGATCGATGATCCTATGACCACATCTCGCATTGAAGTCTTCGAGCAGATGCTCGCCGGCGATCCGGCGAATACAGCCGTGCTCTTTGGTTTGGCGAAGGAATACGAGAAGGCCGGCGATAATGGAAAAGTGATCGAAACCCTCGAACGTTATCTCGCAGCCTCGGATGATGAAGGCAACGCCTATGGCATGCTGGCGCGCGCTTATGAACGCGCAAATCTGAACGGCAAAGCCCGCGAAACTTATCAGCGCGGCGTAGATGCCGCCATGTCGCACGGCCACCCAAGTATGGCCGAAGAGTACCGAGAGATTTTGGAGACTGCGGCGAATTAGTTTAGTCGTCAGGAGCCCGTTACGGCGAAGATGTTTTCTCCCTCTCCCCTTGGGAGAGGGCCGGGGTGAGGGTTTAGCGCGAAGAAGTTATTTTGTTTTTCGTCCCGCGGCTACGCCGCGCGGAGAATTCAAAAAGGGTACGTCGGCCGTAGACCCTCACCCTAACCCTCTCCCAGAGGGAGAGGGAACAGGAAATATAGACGGCTGGGTTCATAACCAGCACTGCCTGACTATTAGGCTGCTGACCCAAATCTAAATCATGAGTGACACCAAAGTTCTCAGACTAGTCAAAAAAGCCGAAGGTGGACTCCCCGAAGGCGCCTTTACCGCGAAGGCGGTGGCCAAGGCCGAGCCCAAGCCCGCGCTGGCACCAAACCTCAAGCCGGCGCCCGTCCCGGCGGTCAAACGTCTGCGGCCGCGCGGCAAAACCAAACCTCAAGAGGTGCCGAAACTCAGCCGCGAAGAGATGCTCAGGATTTTTCGGACGATGTACACGTCGCGCCGGCTCGATGACAAAGAAATCCAGTTGAAAGGCCAGAACAAGATTTTCTTTCAGATTAGCGGCGCCGGGCACGAGGCGATTCTGGTGGCGGCGGGCATGTGCCTGAAACCGGGGCATGACTGGTTCTATCCTTACTATCGCGATCGAGCGCTCTGTCTGGAGCTGGGCATGACGCCTTTGGAAATGTTACTGGAAGCTGTGGGCGCGGCTGACGATCCGAACTCGCACGGCCGTCAGATGCCTTCGCATTGGGGCCACAAAAAGCTCAACATCGTTTCGCAGTCATCACCCACGGGCACGCAACTGCTACAGGCTGTCGGCTGTGCTGAAGCCGGTTATCGCGTCAAGCTGATCAAAGAACTCAAGAAGCGAATCAGGAAATTTCATAACGACGAGGTCGTGTACGTTTCGCTGGGCGACGGCACCACCAGCGAAGGTGAATTTTGGGAGGCGCTGAATACCGCTTGCAACCTCCGCCTGCCGGTGGTGTTCCTGGTCGAAGACAATGGGTATGCGATCAGCGTGCCGGTGGAAGTACAAACCGCGGGCGGAGACATTTCGAAACTGGTGGCCGGGTTTCCGAATCTCTATCGGCAAAGATGCGATGGCACCGACGCGGTTGAATCGCTGGCCGTGATGCGCCGCGCCGTGGACAATTGTCGCAAGAACCGCGGGCCTTCGTTCGTACACGCCAAAGTCGTGCGGCCTTATTCGCATTCGCTTTCAGACGACGAAAAACTTTATCGCGCTGAGACTGAGCGCGTGGCCGACGCCGAGCGCGATCCGATCAAACGATTCGGCGCCGTCATCGTCCAGGAAGGAGCAGCCAGCCAGGACGAGCTCCAGCAAATCAAAGACGAAGTGGATCGCCAGATCAATGAAGCTGCCGACGCGGCCCTGGCCAGCCCGCAGCCCGCGCCTGAGACAGCGACCGAATTTGTTTATTCGCCGACGGTCGATCCGACTTCGTCGGAATTTGATACTGAAGATCGCGTTGAGCTAAGCGGAAATCCGGGCACCATGGTCGATTTGATCAATCGCTGTCTCCACACTGAGATGAAGCGCGATCCGCGCATCCTGGTTTTCGGTGAAGATGTGGCTGATTGTTCGCGCGAGCAATCGTTGCCGGCGGTAAAAGGCAAGGGCGGCGTCTTTAAGGTCACGGCCAACCTGCAAAGAGAATTTGGCAGCGCGCGCGCGTACAACTCGCCGCTGGCCGAAGCCAACATTGTAGGCCGGGCCATCGGGCTGGCCACGCGCGGCTTGAAACCTGTAGTCGAGATTCAATTCTTCGATTACATCTGGCCGGCCTATCACCAGATTCGCAACGAGCTGGCTTTGATGCGTTGGCGCTCGGGCAATGATTTCTCGTCGCCATGCGTCATTCGCGTCCCGGTAGGTGGTTATTTGAAAGGCGGCGCGATCTATCACTCGCAATCAGGTGTCTCGTTGTTCACGCAAATTCCGGGATTGCGCGTGGTCTATCCCTCGAACGCACTCGATGCGAACGGACTTTTGCGCACGTCGATTCGTTGCGACGATCCGGTCATCTTCCTCGAGCATAAGCACCTCTATCGACAGGCCTACAACAAGTCGCCTTATCCCGGCGACGACTTCATGGTTCCATTCGGCAAGGCGAAAAAGGTGCGCGAAGGAAATGATCTTTCGATCATCACTTACGGCGCGCTGGTCCAACGCTCAATCGTCGCCGCGAAAGAAGCCGAAAAGCAGGGCATCAGCGTTGAGATTATCGATCTGCGAAGTCTCAGCCCGTATGACTGGGACGCCATCGCTGAATCGGTAAAGAAAACTTCGCGGGTCATCGTCGCGCATGAAGACTCTCTCTCGTGGGGCTACGGTGCTGAGATCGCAGCGCGAATTGCAAACGAGCTGTTTGAATATCTCGACGCGCCGGTGCGGCGCGTAGCCGCGCTTGATACCTTTGTGGCCTATGCACCGCAACTCGAAGACGTCATTCTGCCGCAGAGCAGCGATGTATTGACGGCGATCAAAGAGTTGCACGCTTACTAACCGCGGGTAGTATTTTTCGAACATCGCGCCGTCGGCGCAGCACATAGCGGTGAGCCTTTGGCTCACCGGCAGATTGTCGATTTGATGGCCTGAAGCTCCGCTTCAGGACTGGTGGCATAGCCACGGTTTTGTGGAGGGGCGATTGCCGGTAAGCCACAGGCTGACCGCTGTGTGCTGTGGCGAAGCCACAAAACACTCACCTTTTCATCCGCTGGCTTGCTTTTGGCATGGAACCTCGCTTCTTCAAAACACCGGCCGCGTTTCGCAAATGGCTCGCTGCCAATCACGACAAATCAAAAGAACTCTGGGTTGGTTACTACAAGAAAGAAACCGGAAAGCCCTCCATAACCTGGCCTGAGTCTGTCGATGAAGCTCTTTGCTTCGGGTGGATCGACGGTATTCGCAAGAAGTACGACGACCAGAGCTACATGATTCGATTTACTCCGCGCAAACCTACTAGCGTTTGGAGCACCATCAACATGCGGAATGTCGAACGCCTGATCGAAGAAAAGCGAATGCAACCGGCCGGGCTGACGGCGTGGGAGAAGCGAAAGGAATATCGATCCGGAATCTATGCCTACGAACAGCGAAGCCCTGAACTGGTAGAGCCTTACTCGACCAAATTTCAACGCAATAAAAAGGCCTGGAAGTTTTTTCAGGCCCAGCCTCCCGGTTATCGCAAGATAATGAATTGGTACATCGTCAGCGCGAAACTGGAGAAGACCAGACTCGAACGGCTTGAAAAATTGATCTCAGCCTCGGCTGCAGAGAAGCGGCTGAGGTAATATCGCCGACGAACGCGTCTCGGATCATTGAGTATGCGCAAAGTCACACTGGGTCTGGCTAACAGCCTCGACAATTACATTGCCCGCAAAGATGGCGGCGCAGACTGGCTGCGTTGGACGCCGGAAATTGCCGAGATCAGCTCAGCGTTCATGAAAACTGTCGATGCGATTTTGATTGGACGCAAGACCTATGAAGTGATGCTGAAGAGCAACCAGACTTCTTATCCGGGGGCGATGAACTATGTGTTCACTCGATCACCACGGCACGCCGCTCGATTTGGAAAGGCAGTGGCCGGGCGGGAGGGTGCGGTCGAAATCGTCACCGCAGACGTGGCCCTGTTCGTCCGGCGGATGAAAAAGAAGAAAGGAAAAGGGATCGTTGTTTTTGGCGGTGGCGCACTGGCGCAAAGTCTGTTTGAGCATGACCTGATCGACGAAGTCGTACTCAATGTGCATCCAATCCTGCTGGGCTCGGGAATTCCTCTGTTCCACGAGCTAACGCATCAGATCGATCTGAAGTTAATCAGCTGCCGGCCATTAAAGACCGGCAGCGTCGTACTCTCATACCTCGTCAAGCATTAACAATCTACGGGTGACGTCGCTGGCCGCTCGGCGGCAAGACCATAATCGTCTGCGAGCAGCTGGCTGTATTGTTGAACGTGCCGGTAGCTGTCCAGGTAATGATGGTCGCTCCAATTGGATAAGGCGCATTCAAGGGTTTCCCGTCGCTGCGTACGCCGGTGACCGAAGCCGATCCGCATTCGTCGGTAACGGCTGGGACACCCGGATTCACCGTCGCGGTCTTCTGGCCGGGATCGGTAAATTTTGTCAAACTGCCCGGACAAGTCATGACTACTGCTGAGGCGCAACTGGGATTGAGCGTTTCTATCCTGGAGAAAGCCACCTCCTGACGATTACCAAATATGTAATTACCGTCAAGACCACTCGGACCACTGGTCTTGGTGAGGACCATTCCTGAGACTCCGGCAGTATTAATGTTGAGCGTGTCCCCGGGCGGAGTTGGGGGCGCGGGACCCTTACCGTCAATAAACATCACCGTCGATACCCCAGGAGTTACATTGAAGGTGTCGCTGGCGCTGCCGCCTATTACCGTCAGTGCAGTGACTCCCGTGAAAGGTATCGCCGGATTGGGACTCTCCTGAACACTGGTTGGATTCATGGTCCAGGTCCTCGCGATTGCGGTCCCGTCGGTTATCAAAAGATTTGTCACCGTTAGCGAGCCGCCAGCTCCGCCAATATTCGCTTTCTGTCGCAGATCCAGTGAGTGCCAGGTACCGGGGGCCGCAGTCGGGCCCGTAATCGCGCTGGTAATCGTGAGCCCACCAGTATCCAGGAGCTCATCGCCCACGCGCTGAATTGAGGCGGTCACTTGATTGAAGTCCGATTGCAACAAGCCGAGTGTCGTTCCTGGTTTGGTGCCGAGAGTGATCGGCCTGGGGAGCAATTCAACATCCAGCCAGACAATGCCCGCGCCGGCGTTCACGGCCGCGTTAAGGGTCATATTGTCGGCAAATAGAGTAATGCTGCCGCCGCTGGTGGTGATGGGCTGATTAACGATTAGGGTGCCGGGACTGCCCGGATTGAATACCGCGAAAGTGTTCTCGACCGGGTCTACCGCGCCACCATTGGTCGTAATTCCGGCAAAACCAGCCACGGTTCCTACGGTGAGGATGCTGAGCGCACTTTTTAACCTGAATGCGCCACCACTCGCGGTAACCTGGCCGGCAATTTGGCTCACGAGATTGCCCGGGTCCGTCAAGTCGACGCCCTGTCCGGCAGTCGCCGCCAGGTTGGTTACTACTAATGCGCTACCGGCCAGTTGCGTGATCGCAGCGGCACTTCCCAGCCAAAGTGTGTTCCGGGTGATAGTTGACTTGACGGTCGTATTGCCCCCATTCGTTTCAATACCAACCCGCAGGGTACCTGAGGTAATGGTGTCAAGCTCGGTCTGCGACAAACGCATCTCACCGATTGGATCGCCGGCTGTGTTGTCGAGGTTGAGCGGGCGATTAGCCGAGAATACGGACAGGGACGCAAGATTTGCGCCTACGTTGATCGTACCGCCGTTGAGATCCATACGGTCGGCCTTTAGGTGAACCTCGTCGCCTGTAATGGCGGCGTTGTTAGTGAGGATGTGATCAGGACTGGCGAGCGTACTCCCGGAGCTCAGAAACGATTGACTGAGTCCGGTGGCGATGTTGTTACTGACGATCAAATCGCCGGCCTGTGTGGTAACAGTCAGTGTGTTGTTCGCTGTAGTTATACCCACAGTTCCGTTGACGGTGCCAATACTTAAACCATCAGCATCGACATAAGAAACCTGGCCGGTGACGTTAGCCGCAATCGTACCCACGCCATTCGTAACGCTGTTCAGTTGGTAAGGCCCCGCGCCGAGCAACCGTAGGCCCGGTGCGAGGATCTGCCCGCTTGCTCCCTGCGAGGCGGTGTCGCCTACCGACAGGCCGACGAACGTGTTGAACGCGTGAAGCTTTTCGTTGATGGTCAGCTTCCCACCCGTGACTATAGTCAGGTCGTTGTTCGCGTCAACGCCGGTGTTGCCAGCAACATTACCGACTATCAGATCATTTGCATCGACATAACGAACATTGGCGCCACCGGATCCAGATCCGGCAAGGGTGTCAACGTCATTGCCTGCGTTCGTCAGAGTGATGTCGCCCGTGGTGGTAGAAATATTAAGATTGGCTACTGATAGCGGCGCCGTTTGCGAGATGCTACTGCCCAATTCCACGGTCATCGTGTCATAGCCCGCATGCCGCGTGATCGCACTGCTAATGTTTACGCCTCCAAACACGTTGGTGTGTCCAATTCTCAAAATGCGCGCTGTTACCTGACCCAGTTCCGCGTCGGTAAGCCCGAGCGTACCCACCGCATCAATGCCTCCAAGGTCGATTGCCTGCGCGTTCGTCAACGGCCGCAGGTTCGCGATTCCGGTGCCGGCGTTGATGGGGCGAGCCAGATTCATGTTATCGGCGGTGATCGTGATATCTCCGCCCGCTGAATTAAGGTTCGCCAGTGTCAGGCCTGTGTTGCCAATGAAGTTGATACTGCCATCGGACGTGGCCAGGGTGTTACTGGTATTGGCAAAGGTAATCGTCGTTCCGCCGCCGGTTGCGGTGCTGAAGGTCACGCTATTCGGGTTTGTTGTTTGTAGTGTCAGCGTTCCGCCCAGATCGGTAAACGAGATAGTCAGCGCCTGCACCACTATGTTCGAGAATGCGGGAACCGAGGTAAGCGCGCCCGTCGAGAGTGTGTTCCCGCCAAGATCCGGATCTGCAAAAAGAATCTGGCCGTCGGCGAGCAGGTTCGCATCCTGAGTTCCGGAGCCGGACGCCCCGGGAACAACGGTGATCGATGAAGCCGCCAGCGCCTTACTCGGAGCCAACACTGCGAACAATCCAACAATCGCACAGATCACTAAGCAGTCGCCGAACCGCCTGAAGGTGGCCATGGTAGGTTCTCCTTGTATCACTTGAATCCGCTAGTTGAGGAAAGGACTAGCTTGGTGTGGCAACGCAGACTAGTAACATAGCCGTGCTATGTCAATGAATATCTTTGACATAAGGCTCACCGGCCCCAAACGGGGCGCGCGCAAGTTGAAAGGCTAGCGCTTTTTCTTCGCGGTTCCTTTTGCCGGTCGCTTCTTAGTCGCAGTGGGTTTCTTCGGTGTTCTTTTTGTGCGGGCAACTCTCCGCTTCTTACCACGGCCACGGCCTCCCCTGCCGGCCACGGATTTCGGCGTTGCCGCAGTGGCGGGTGGCACAGTTTTATCGTTGGGCTGCGGTGGAGTCTTCGGACCACCATCCTGCGGGGTTTTGTCAGTCCCCTTAACCGGATTCTTCGGCGTGGGGGTGGGTTTGAATGTCTCGTCAGGTGACGGGCTGGGGCTCGGACTTGGGCTGGGCGAAGACTCAGGCGTGGGACTGTCTTGCGGCAAGTTCACCAGCGGTGATCCCGGCGTTCCGGTCGGCGTCGCATTGGGATTTGGTATTCCCGGCGTGCCCACGAAATTTACAGCTGATTGTTCAATCGTAAGATTGGTAAAGGTCCGGCTGGGCGGAGAAAAGATAACCCCGGGCATCATGGGAATAATCGTGTACGTTCCTGAGGCCAGGACTGAAAAAGCGTAGTTCCCAATTGGGCCACTGGGCGAAGTGCCATTGGCAGAGCCGGAGATAGTCACCGGCACATCCATCATCGGCTGGCCATTTCCGTCGATGATGTAACCGCTGATTCCCACCGTCGGTGCGGGCACCCCGACGAAATTCGCGTTCGAAATATTTTGCGTAACGTTCGTCAGCGTCAGGCTCGGCGGACTGAACGTGAATCCATCGCGCGCCGGTGCCACTAAATAATTACCGCCGGCCGAGACCACAAAACTGAAGGTGCCGGCCCCGGTTGTCGGGACCAGGCTTGGTTGCGATCCTCCCAAGCCTACGATGACATCCGACAAAGGTTGGCCGGAGTTGTCAGTCACCATGCCGCTGACTAAAACCTTGTCGCTGGGCACGGCTAAAAAATTAATTCCCGCAAAATCCCGAGTCAGACTCGGGATCGCAAAGCTGGCGGGTGAGAAGGTGAAGCCGGTCTTTGACGGCACCAGCGTGTAGCCGGCGCCTCCGGACAAAGCATTGAACGTGAACGCGCCGGTTGGTCCGGTAATCGTCAGCATCTGGGGACTGTCGGTGACTCTGATTACGACGTCACTGAGCGCCGCCCCGCGGGAATCAACAACCCTGCCGCCGACTTTGAATGTTCTGACCCGAGTCGCAATAAAGCTGACTCCCGCTACGCCGGACTCCACTCGCTCGAAAGTGAGACTCGCGGGCGCGAACAATGTGCCTGAACTAAACGGCGTCACGATGTAACTGCCGCCTTTCGGCACCAGAACTGAGAAAGCGCCGTCTGAGCCGGTGACCGTCGAGGCCCGCCGCGAACCGTCGATCGAGATGGTGATGTCGGCAACCGCCTGGCCGCGGTTGTCGCGAACCATGCCGCTGATGACGACTTGCTCGACCTGCTGCGCGCGAACCGGCCGTTGCTGTAATCTCGAAGCGAACATTGCCGCCAGACTCAGGCCGGCGAGGACCATGACCGTAATGAACCTGCGCCAATCCGAAAATGCTGGCCGAATGATGAATTGAGACCCGAAACCAACCTTGTTCTTCCCCGAGAATTTGTTCATGGATTTTTTATCTCTTAAGAATTGCGCTGCAGCCCGGCCATCTTACCAACAGAGCGCTTGACCGCAAAGGGCCGAACGCACCGGCGTGCAGTGTCTTACTTTTAGTAGTGTCTTACTTTGGCTGCGAGTGTCAGAGTACCGACTTCAGTCGGGCAGTTCTGTTGACGAATAAAAAAGCCCAACTAAAGTTGGTACTCTAACACCGTCGATCTAAGACCCTATTTAACTTTTGCTTTTCTTTCGAGCTTCCTCGCGCGTTAAATATCTCCGGCAAAACTTCGATTCACGCAAAGACGCGAAAGCCAAATTAGGACACCTGCCTATCGGCGGGAAACGCGGAGATACTGACTTCATTCCGAACGCAGACCTGGCCGCCGTTGTATTTCTATACTGCCGGCGGCGTTTTCAGTTGGCCCAAAACGCCGCCAATCCGTCTTTTTGGATGGGCACGCATCTTGCACCCCGACAAAGCGTACACGTCTGACAGCTCCCGACAATCTACAAACCATGGTTTTCAAATAGGAGGAAGTATGAGGAAAAGGTTGGCGTCAATTCTGGGAGCAACACTCCTTTTATTCTCAATCGCAGTTGTCGCAGCCAGTCAGGTGCCGGCAACTACCGTAACCAAGGTGCAACAAAATCCCGATGGCACTTACACCGTCATTGAATATCCGGTCGGCAAAGAAACCGTCGTCACGTTGAATCCGGTAGGCATTCCCGCGACCGGCACGGCGACAATTCTGCGCGCCGCGGACGGAACCACCATCAAACTAAATCTGGCCAGTGTACCGACGGATGTGACCGGTTTGAATCTATACGCCGTCGATCCTACGGGCGCGGTCTCTCTGCTGGGACCAATTACCATCGCGGATGGCACCGGCACATTTACCACGACCACGCCACTCACTCGTTTCATGCTGTTCGCTTCACCAGAGGCGAACCTGACCGCCTATGATCCGAACACGCGGATTGTATTTCGCAGCGCGGTGCCGAGTGGCTTCTCCGTGATTCCCATCGGAAACAACGTAGCGGTTGGCGAACAAGTCGCGGCCGTTGCGCCCACGTCGGATTACGTGGTGCCGATGCTGGGGATCGCCAATTTCAAAACTGGTGACGACACCAAACTAAAAATCAATTTCACGGGCGCCATGGAAGGCGCGCGAGCCAACGTCTTCATTGAGCCGCACAAGAACGGCAAGCTCACTGAAGTGCGCATGAGGTTTCACGATCTGAAGGAAGCGCCGAAGGGCACTGCGTATGTGCTCTGGGCCGTATCGGCTGACAATCAATACCAGCAGTTGGGCAAGATTGTGAACGTGCGCGGTCGTAACGAAGCGGAAATCAAATCGGAAGTGTCTTTCGATGATTTCGGACTATTGCTCACAACTGAGGACCTGGGCACAACCAAAGCCACAATCATTCATCCGGCCGGCCATCGAGTTGGCGTGATCGAAATCATCAGATAAGCCGGAGACATGTTCAAAAATCTGTTTTGGTGGGGCCGCGGACGCGGCCCTTTTTGTTTGCCGCAAAGGGAGAAAGCCTTCAAGGGAACATCTCGGGAAAACTGTCGTATATTCTCGCGGAACAAAAAGGGAAGGGCCGAAGCGAAGAGTATTTCGGAACAAAGCAGATGAAAGAAGCGAGCGACATTTTCAGACTGGTCGGAATCATTCTACTGGTAATTTTTGTATTGGCTGTGGGCGTGCCCCTGGTGTTGGCGGCGGCGGGCGTGGCGTTGGGGATCATCGGGATGCTGGTCGGCCTGGCGATCGCGCTGATTAAGATAGCAATAGTGGTGGCGATTATTTATCTCATCATCGTGGGTATTCGCGCAGTGCTTCGCTAATCAAAACCATGACGCTGGAGCAGCAGTGCGATTGTTTCGGAACGAGAGATTCAACTACAAAGAGCTGTCAACTAAACATTGAACCGGAAATTGACTACATCGCCCTCCTGCATGATGTAGTCCTTACCTTCCAATCTTAATAATCCCTGTTCTCGCGCGACTGCGTATGAGCCGGCGCGCATGAGATCGTCAAAGCTGACAATTTCAGCCCGGATAAATCCGCGCGCAATGTCTGAGTGAATTGCGCCCGCCGCATCCTGGGCCCGCGAACCCTGTGGGATGGTCCACGCGCGCGCCTCTTTTTCACCACCAGTCAGAAACGACATTAAGCCGAGCACGCGATAAGCGCTCTTGATCAGTTGATCCACGCCACTGCTCTTCACCCCGAGTGATTGCAGGTATTCAATCCTTTCGGCCGGCGACAGATCGACGAGGTCGGCTTCCAATTGCGCGCAAATCACCACGCATTCCGACTCTTCGGCGGCGGCAATCTCGCGCATCACTTTCACGTGCTCGTTGGCGTCAGGC
>Ga0068866_10000994_pt1 | contig 12446 bp, 12 predicted proteins | sample KBSMisM22_FD_66587 | JGI IMG/M metagenome (GOLD analysis project Ga0068866, IMG submission 66587) | Miscanthus rhizosphere microbial communities from Kellogg Biological Station, Michigan, USA - KBS Miscanthus M2-2 | ecosystem: Host-associated > Plants > Roots > Rhizosphere > Soil ... | reverse complement strand
GCCAATGCGCGCGCCGCTTCACGCAATTCTTCCGACTTGGCATCGACGAGATCCACCCGATCGACAATACCTATGACGGCAGCTTCGATCGACATGTCCTGATTGCCGATGGCCGATCGCGCGGCCTTCCCGTACGCGCACATCACAGTCTCGCCCGTGCCGGCGCCCAGGCGGTCCGCGACCACCACGACATTCTTCGTTGGTTCATGATCCAGGTCGTAAGGATGGACGACCAAAAACTTCACGCCCTCCAGATCCGGCGTCTTCTTGGTTGACCAGACAGTGCCGATGACTTTTCCTAAAAACATGTCAGTAGTCAGTAGTCAGTAGTCAGTAGTCAGTTGGATTTCCGTTGCAACTGACAACGGACTACTGACAATTACGCTTTAGCAAAAACTTCCGCGGGGTCGCCCATGTCGCGGGCCGAAGGTGTAATGATTGTCTTCGGTCCAACGTAGATTTTCTCGCCTTTCTGAATTGCCTGGCGAACGTCATCCTCGCTCACGAAGTCTGCCGCCTTACGTCCATTGCTTGCGGCCGGCGGAGCCGATGCCCGCATTCCATTGCCCGTTTTGGCGTTCACCGTCGGCGGATCGTTGGCCGGTGCAGGTGGCGCGGGCAGCGGCGCCTCAGGCTGCCGGTTGGCGAGAAAGCGATCGACGATGGACGCGATCTCTTCGCGGCTGACCTTCGGCGTCGCCGAGGCCGCTACCGGCGCCGGTTGTGACGTAGTGACCGGTTGCGACGTAGTTGCCGGTTGCGGCGGCATGGCCATCGGTTGCGTGGCCACTGCCGGTCGCTTGCTTTGCACCGGGCGGGTTTCAAAAGCCACGCGCTTGATATCCATCAGGTGCAGCGGCGAAACGTTGTCGGAAGTGACATTGCCACCCCACGATCCGCAACCGAGCGTCATCGATGGCGGTAGCGCCGTCGAAAAACCGATCGCGCCGTGGGTCGTTGGCGTGTTCACGGTGATGCGCGACGCCGGCATCTCGCTGCCATAGCGCACGGCCGCTTCGCGCATCCGCGTATGAATTCCCGCGGTATGGCCCATGCCGCCGTAGTGCAGTATCTCGTTGCAGCGCGCGGCCCCGCGTTCGAGTCCATCTTCGACATAGAACGCGAGGATGGGCGAAAGCTTTTCCATCGACAAAGGATAATCGCGGCCCACGCCACCGACATCGGCCATCAGACACCGGGTCCCCGGCGGCACACTAATTCCGGCCATCGCGGCGATCTTCTCGACTGACCTGCCGACGATTCCGGGATTCAAACTCCTCTGCGGCGTCGCGACAATTTTCGCCAGTTGATCACACTCAGCCTGGCTGAGGAAGTGACCACCCTGCAATTTGAACTGTTCGCGCACGGCCATTTCAACCGGCGCATCGACCACTACCGCCTGTTCCGAAGCGCAGATAGTGCCGTTATCAAAACATTTGCCGGTCAGAATGTCCTGCACTGCTTTCGGCACGTCAGCCGATCGCTCGATAAACGCCGGCACGTTGCCGGGCCCGACGCCAAATGCCGGCTTGCCCGATGAATAGGCCGCCCGCACCAGGCCGATTCCGCCCGTAGCGAGAATTACCGCGGTCCGCTTGTGTTTCATCAGGGCTTCGGTGCCTTCGATGGTCGCGGTCGTCATGCAGCCAACCGCATCGGCCGGCAGGCCCTCTTTGATGCCCGCCTCGCGCATGGTTTTGAAAGTTTCGAAAATGCAGCGGGCCGCGGACGGATGCGGCGAAAGGATGATTGCATTGCGCGATTTGATGGAGATCAGGATCTTGAAAATCGCGGTTGACGTGGGATTGGTCGAGGGAATGATGCCGGCGACGACGCCGCGCGGGCTGGCGATTTCAACTACGTCTTTGGTTTCGGAAACAACGCCGACCGTGCGCAGCGGCTTGAAATAATTCCAGACAATTTCAGCCGAGAAACGATTCTTGGTCTGCTTGTCTTCGGCGATGCCGTAACCGGTCTCTTCGACCGCGAGCGCCGCCGTGCGCGGCGAATCCTGCAGCGCGGCTTTGGCCATGGCATCGCAGATTCGATCGATCTTCGCCTGATCGAATTGTGCCAGTTCCAATTGGGCGCGGTGCGCACCCTCAACCAGATCGCGCGCTTGCTGGACCGAAACTAAATCTTTGTCGGTCGACATGACAACCCTCCACTGCCAATTGCCGATTTCCAATTGCCAATTCTAACCAGGCAGCCAATCGGCAATCGGCAATCGAAAATCGGCAATGCTCTACTTGGCTCGTTCCCTGGTTCCTTCGCGGGTGTTGAGCGAGCGTCCCGCATCGCCCTGACCCAACTGGCCACGCGCGCCCCCTGACAGTTGTGCCTGTTCGTCGGGGCTGTAGCCGGCGCGGCCGTTGACGGGTAACACGCGCTCGACTTCGGCGTGGGGACGGGGAATGACGTGCACGCTGATCAATTCGCCTACGCGACGAGCAGCGGCGGCGCCCGCGTCAGTGGCGGCTTTGACCGCGCCCACGTCGCCGCGGACGAAAACGGTCACATAGCCGGCGCCGATATATTCTTTGCCGAGCAACTGCACATTGGCTGCTTTAACCATCGCGTCAGCCGCCTCGACGGCGCCGACAAAACCTTTAGTCTCGACCATTCCGAGTGCTTCAAGAGGCATCTCTGTCAGTCCTCACTTTTTAAGATTGTAGAAGTTAAAAAACAATTCTAATTACGACTCAAGCTACCACCGCGCGACTCAAGAATCAAGACAGTAAAACAGTAAAAGACTTAAGTTTGACATTGTTTCCGGCGCGGCTTATAGTCGCGCCATCGTCACGGCTTTGGGTTAAGTTGGATGCGTTAGTGGGGCGCGTTTTGTCGTAACCTCGATGGAAGCCGCGACGTCCCTTCTGAGTTAGGATCGACTCAATCGAATGGCGCAAAGCATCGGAGAAAAGCTGCGACTCGAACGCGAGGCGCGCGGGATTTCTCTGCGTGAAATTTCCGAGCAGACGCGAATTTCCATGCGTTACCTCGAAGCGATTGAAGGCGACGACTACCAGCGCCTGCCGGGCGGCATCTTCAATCGCAGCTTCATTCGGGCCTACGCAAAGTTTATCGGCTATGATGAACATGCAGCGATGGAAGATTATGCGCGCACGCTGCGCGAACGGGGCGAGTCGGACGAGGAAACCTCGAGCCGGCCACGATCTTCCGTCTATACCGACGATGCGGCCGTGCCCAGCCGGTCGCCGCTTCGCACTTTGATCCTGGCCATTTTCATTCTGGCGGCGCTGTCACTCGCGGTTTGGGCCGGTCTGCATTTTTATAAAAAGAGCCAGGGCCGCGGCATGATCGAGATCGAGAAACAGCAGGGGCTGACCGTAAGAACGTTGCCGATTGTGAAGGAGGATGGGCACGCTTTTATTGCTTAGTAAGCGGGAGAGCGCCCAACTGCATCAGGTTCGCAGTGTGTGTCAGCTTGCGCAGCTGATTAGTTTTCGAGAGTTTAATGAATGCCCGCAGAGTGACTGCGGGCTTTTTTGTAAAGGCAGCTGCCTTTGTGGCTGCCCGATCGCCGGCTGATCTTACAAACCGGTTTTCATGAGCATCTATATTGAGGAGTAATTGCAGCATGATAGTTGAGCAGATTCCCTATGGCCTTACGTTTGATGATGTCCTTTTAGTGCCTGCGCGATCGGACGTTCTGCCGACTGAGACCGACACCTCGACGCAGTTCACGCGTGGCATTCGTTTGCAGATTCCGCTCTGCTCCGCGGCGATGGACACGGTAACTGAAGCGTCGCTGGCCATCGCCATCGCCCAACAGGGCGGCATCGGCGTGGTTCATAAGAACCTGAGCATTGAGCGGCAAGCCGAAGAAGTCGATAAAGTGAAACGATCCGAATCGGGGATGATCGTCGACCCGGTCACGATTCGACAAGACCGCCCCGTGCGCGAAGCTTTGAATGTGATGCAGCGTTATCACATCAGCGGGGTGCCGGTGGTTGATGAAGACGGTCACCTGGTCGGCATTATCACCAATCGTGATTTGCGTTTTGAGACACGGTTTGAGTTGTTGGTTTCAGAAGTGATGACGCCGCAACCGCTGGTCACCGTTCCCGTCGGCACGACCCTGGACCAGGCGAAGGCGGTCTTGCAGGAACACCGGATCGAAAAGCTTTTGGTAATTGACGACGATAAACACCTCAAGGGCCTAATCACCGTCAAAGACATTCAGAAAGCGATCAAATATCCGACGGCGGCAAAGGATGATCTCGGCCGGCTGCGCGTGGCGGCCGCAATCGGCGCGACCGGTGATTACCGGGAGCGTGCCGATGAATTGGTCAGGGCCCGAGTTGATTGTCTGGTGATCGACACCGCGCACGGTCATTCATCCCGCGTGGTGGAAGCTGTCCGCGAAATAAAACGCCGTCATTCAGACACACAATTAATCGCCGGCAATGTCGGTACCGGTGACGGCGCGCGCGAATTGATCGATGCCGGCGTCGATGCGGTGAAAGTCGGTATCGGACCGGGATCGATCTGCACCACCCGCGTCGTGACCGGCGCAGGCGTGCCGCAGATCACGGCAATTCAATCGTGCGTGGAAGCCGCGCGTGGCTCAGGCGTGTCCATTATTTCTGACGGTGGCGTGAAGTTCTCAGGCGACATGGCCAAGGCCATTGCTGCCGGCGCTGACGTGGTGATGATCGGATCGCTTTTCGCCGGCACGGAAGAGGCGCCCGGCGAAGTCATTTTGTATCAGGGCCGCAGTTTCAAGATGTATCGCGGGATGGGATCGATAGGCGCGATGCGTGAAGGATCGAAAGATCGTTATTCGCAGGAGCAAACTGAAATGGAGTCAAAGCTGGTGCCGGAAGGCATCGAAGGGCGCGTTCCCTATCGCGGCACGCTGGCTGAGATGGTGACGCAGTTGGTCGGCGGTTTGCGCTCGGGCATGGGTTACACGGGCTGTCACAACATCAAGGAGTTTCAGCAGCAGACGCGCTTCCTGAGGATTACCGCGGCCGGTTTGCGAGAATCACACGTGCACGACGTGGTGATCACAAAAGAGGCCCCGAATTATCGTTTGGAATAGCTGCTTTCGCACCGGCTGCCTTGAGCATGGCAGCAACGACCTGGCGGCCATTTTTGGTGAGTTGAATCCATTTCAGCATCGCCTGCTTTGATTCAGCAGTGTCGAAACCTTGCATTTGCTTCTTAACTTCTTCGGGTGAATCGAACATTTCGGCGAAGTCGAGCGCAGTCGATTCGCCGTTACTTAGATTAACGTCAGGGTGGTGCTTCAGGAGAATTTGGCTGAGCTCTACATTACCTGCCATCGCGGCGATCATCAGCGGAGTTAAGCCACAATCATTAGCTTGAGCATTGACTTCGGCGCCCGCGTCGAGCAGTAGCTTGGCAACCTGTTCGTGTTCGTCTCCCATAACGAGTTTCTTAAGGTCCTCATCGTCTTCGTCCCCCAACCAAGCCGGAGCGGCTTTGAAGACGGCGCCAAACACCGTCAACAGCAGCGGCCGGTGACCATCGTGGTCCGGGTGGTTCACATTCGCTTGATGTTTTATCAGGAGTTTCACCATTTGGGCCTGTCCCGCTACAGCTGCCGTCTGCAGCGGCGTCCCATCATCGCCTTCTTCGGCGTCAACGTTGGCGCCGCGGGCAAGCAGAATCTCAGCGATGTCGACTCGATTCACCCTAACGGCCCAAGTCAAAGCCGGTGTCCCGTCCTCGACCGTATTGGGACTTGCCCCTGCATCCAGCGATTTCAGAATCAGCACCAAATCCCCATTCTTGATGCCCTTAATTAAGTCGAGGCTTTTTTCGCCGGAGGCTGTGTCGGACGGTGCCGGCGTCACTTGGGGAGTTTGAGCTGACGCGGTCAGCGTAAGGAAAACCAGGACGAGTGTGATGAAGGTTGTTTTTCGCATTCGCCTTAGTACTTAGCGAACGGCGTGCCTTCAAGAAACCTTTGGTTTTCGAGAGGTACTTGCGATGGGCGTTGAGTCAGGCTGCCGGAATTTGCTGACACCTGATTGTTATCTCGGTTAGAAAAGCGGCGATCCCGACGTGTCGGGACCGCACTCCAAATTGCACCGCTCCCAACTTTTATATAGCATCCCCGTACTATGACCGTTACCAACGAAGTTGCCAACGACGCGCTAACCGGCGATGAGATTGTCGAACTCTGTCGCCGTCACACTCTTTTCGAATGGTCCGCCCAGGCCGCCGTGGATCCTATTCCCATGGCCCGGGCCAAAGGTGTCTATTTCTGGACGCCCGAAGGCAAACGGTTCATCGATTTCAATAGCCAGTTGATGTGCGTCAACATCGGGCATGGCGACGAGCGCGTGGTGCGGGCCATTCAAGAACAGGCCGCGCTGCTGCCTTATGCCAATCCATTCATGGCCACCGACGTGCGCGGCCGTTTGGCTGCAAAGCTCGCTGAGTTGACTCCCGGCGATATCGAGGTATTTTTCTTTACCAATGGCGGCGCCGAAGCGAACGAGAATGCGATTCGGATCGCGCGTCTGTTTACCGGGCGTCACAAAATCGGCGCGCGTTATCGTTCTTATCACGGCGGCACGGCCGGCGCGCTGACGCTGACCGGCGATCCGCGCCGCTGGGCAGCCGAGCCGGGCATCCCGGGAGTGTTTCGCATTCCCGACTTCTACCACGGCGTTAATAAACGAGCAGACACGGCCGAAGAGGTGCTCGCGCGCACTGAAGAGATCATCCAGCTGGAAGGAGCGACCACGATTGCCGCCATCATCGTCGAACCAGTCACCGGAACTAACGGCGTCCTGGTGCCGCCGGATGGTTACCTGGAAGGGCTGCGGGCCCTCTGTGACAAGTACGGCATCCTGCTGATTGCCGATGAAGTGATGGCGGGTTTTGGCCGCACCGGGGAGTGGTTCGCGGTCGATCACTGGAAAGTCGAGCCCGATCTAATTTCGATGGCCAAGGGACTCACCAGCGCCTACGTACAGTTGGGGGCCGTCGGCATGCGACGCCAAATCGCGGACCACTTTGAGAAGAATGTTTTTTACGGCGGGCTTACTTACAACAGCCATCCGCTGGCGTGCGCGGCGGCGTTGGCCACGATCGCGGTTTACGAAGAGGATAATCTAATCGAGAAAGCGCGCGACATGGGCAAGGTAATGAGCGAGTTGCTGGAAGATCTGAAAGCTCGTCACCGCTCGGTCGGGGCCACCCGCAGCATCGGTCTGTTCGGCATCGTCGAACTGGTGCGTAACCAGGAAACTCTCGAGCCGTTGGCGCCCTTCAACGGCACTTCTCCGGAAATGCAGGAGCTGGGTAAGTATTTTCGCCAGGAAGGTCTCTACACTATTGTGCGCTGGAATACTTTCTTTACCAATCCTCCGCTTTGCATTTCCGAGAGCGAGCTACGCGAGGCTTTCGCGATCATCGATCGCGGTTTGGAAATTACCGACCGCGCAGTGGCTTAGCAGCAGTTTTAAGGCATCGCCACCAGCACGTCCGCCAGCCGTCCCACCACGCCCAGCAGCGTGCGTCCGGCTTGATCGAAGTGGCCGGCGTTCGCTTGCGCTTCGGCGTTCGCCGCGCCGGATGCCGAGCCGGCGAGCTTCACGTAATAGGGCTGCAGATCAGGGGTGGTCCGGAAATAAGTTTCCAAAGCATCCAGGCCGGCGCGAAAGTCTCCAAAGCTGGCGCGCAACTGGGCCTTGTTTTTTTCGTTGGTGGGCGAGGGTTGTCCGGTCTTGGCCGCCGCGTCCAGTGTTTCAATGCTCTTAGCGACGCCGCCCAGCAAATACAGAAACGTCGTCAAATTGCGGATCTGGTTCGCGATTGTGGTGGCGCCTTTGCTGCGCTCGGCGGCCGTGGCTGCCTCCGCTGCCGCGTTCTTTGTGGCGGTGGTGGTAGAAGGGCGCTTTGAAGTCCGGCGCGAACGGCTCTGACCCACGACGGTTGTACAAATGAGCAGCACACAAAACGGAACGATAAGCTTTTTCATAATCACTCCTGCGCGGTCCTTGGTTTTTGCGTAAGCCTGCTTCATCCGGTACGAATCAGTCAAGCATTAAACGTCGGGGAAAGTCTGAATTTCGAGGTGTCAGAAGCCCGAGCCTAAGCGAGGGCAACTCGGGTGAATTTCAACCAGGGCACCCCGTTACTGAACTTGCCCTCCCTCACGGTCGGGCTTCTGACACGTTTGGAGTTCCGCCTTGAGGCGGATTAGTTTTAGAGTATGACCGCCGCCTAAAGGCGGAACTCCAAACGGATGAGAACCCTTAGAGTTGAGAGGCTGGGAAGAATCGAATACGCCGCTGCGCTCGAGCTGCAGAAACAGACTGAGCGCGCCGTCCTGGCGGGCGCGCAGCCCGACACCTTGCTGCTGCTCGAGCACCCGCACACTTTGACACTGGGGCGGCGGTCCAATCAGAACGGAATTCTCGCGCCTGAAGAGATTCTGCAAGCCCGTGGCGTAACGGTTTTTGAAACGAATCGCGGAGGCAAAACCACGTATCACGGGCTGGGCCAGATCGTCGGTTACCCCATCATTAAACTGAGTCCCGATCGCGAGGACGTGCATCGCTATGTTCGCGACCTGGAAGAAGTGCTGATTCGCACGATGCGCGACTTTAGCGTTGAGGCCTTTCGAATTCCCGGGCTAACCGGCGTTCATACCGAACGCGGCAAGGTCGCGGCCATCGGCGTGCACATCGCGCGCTGGGTAACTACGCACGGGTTTGCTTTGAATGTGAACACGGATCTGAGCTATTTCAATTTGATCATTGCCTGTGAAGGCGAGCCCGTGACGTCCATGCAAGAGTTGTTAGGTCGCGATCTTGGCTTAGGTGAGGTTGAAGATCGGATCGCGGAACGCTTTGCGGAAGTATTCGAGATGCAGTCAGAATCCGCTGCAATAGCGACTGGTTGACATATGAGTTGTCACATCTGTCGGGTCAAAGTCTGCTCAAACAATGGCTTTGCCACGCTGATGCGCGGCAAGTCTTCGACTTGCCGAACTGATTTCTTATTAGTATTTTCCGGGTCTCTGACCCTGGATTGGCGGTCATAGACCGCAAAGAAATTTGGGCGGCTTACGGCAAGTCAGAGACTTGCCGTGCATCGGCGTGGCAAAGCCATTGGCCAAAAGGCCTCTGAGTCCTCGGCTAGTGTGACGAGAGTCAGAAACTTGCGGTGAATCCCAAAGCTTCCGAAAGATGCAGCAGACTTCACGAATTGCGTTAGGCAAATGCCCAGAAAATCATGCTGACCTTTGAACTGATTCAACAAGCCGCGGCGCGAATCGCGGGACGCGTGCATCGCACGCCGGTCGTGACTTCGCATGCCTTCAATGAAGCCGCCGGCGCCGAAGTCTTTTTCAAATGCGAAAACCTGCAGCGCGCCGGCGCCTTCAAAGCCCGCGGCGCCACCAACAAGATTCTGTCGCTTTCCGAAGCTGAAAAAAGTCGTGGCGTGATCGCGGTCTCATCCGGCAACCATGCCCAGGCGGTGTCGCTGGCGGCTCGCGAAGCGGGCACCCGCGCCGTCATCTGTTTGCCTGATGACGCGCCGAAGATGAAAATTGCCGCGACGCGCGGTTACGGCGCGGACATTCGCTTCTTTAATCGCCACCGGGACGACCGCGATGCCTTCGGCGGCGAGATTGCCGAACGCGAAAATCTGGTGATGGTGCCGGCGTATGACGACTATCTGATCATGGCCGGTCAGGGAACGTCGGGGCTGGAGCTGCTCGAAGACGTTCCCGACCTCGATTGTGTAATGACGCCATGCAGCGGTGGCGGATTGTTCTCAGGCGTCAGCACCGCGGCCAAATCGATCAAGCCTTCGATCAAATGCTTCGCGGTTGAGCCGGACACCGCGAACGACACGCAACAGTCGGTCGCGCAGGGCGAGCGGGTAAAGATTCCGCCGCCTCCGACTATTGCCGATGGTCTGCGCGTGCAGATACCTGGTGAGCTGACCTTCCCCATCACGAGCGCGAATGCCGATGCCGTCCTGACCGTCACCGATGATGAAATCCGCGCCACCATTCGATTCATGTTGTTTCGCATGAAGATGCTGGTCGAACCTTCCGGCGCGGCGGCCGCGGCCGCGGTGCTGCACCGGAAAATTCCGGGGTCGGTGAAGCGCATCGGCGTCGTACTCTCCGGTGGCAATATGGATCCAGATGTACTCGCCAGCATCCTCGAGGAGAAAACGGATGTTGCTACTAACGCTGTTTGACGTCACGCCCGGGCCAAATCCGAGTGATCCGGTGAGCCTGATCATACTGGTGGTAATAGCTGTCGGCCTGTTTGCAAGTTTTGCAGCAGTGGCGGTTGGTCTCTACTTTTTCTTCCGCCGCCGTAAGGGTCTGCCCCTTAATATGAGTGCCTCAACGACGTCCGCAGCTGCGCCGGTTCAGGCTGCTGCTCCGCCTGAGCGGCCCTAAAGAGGAAATCACCCGAGAAAACAGATTCTTAGCATTTCCTCCGAGTTCTCTGTAGGAAGCCCCGCGTCCGTCACAAAAAAGCAACGTCTCTAACTATTGACTTGCCGCGGAAAGAGCGGTAAGAAAAGAAGGCTTTTAGCCAAACCATTTCCAGAGGGCTTTTTATGAAGAGCGCAAGCCGGTTGCCGCGTGCGGTGAAGGATAATCTCGTTATCCGCGAACTTGATGACGAGACCCTCGTCTATGATTTGGATCGCGATGAGGCGCACTGTCTCAATTACACGGCGGCGCTGGTTTGGGAACAGTGCGATGGCCAGACCACCGCGAAGCAGGCTGCGCAGGCGTTGCAAGCGAAGCTGGGCGAGTCGGTTGATGCCGATCTGGTTTGGTTGGCTGTCAAACAACTTCAGCGTTATCGCCTGGTAGAGCGCGAGAAAAATACTCCGGGCGTGTTGCGCCGCGACCTGGTGCTAAAGTATGCCCCGCTGGCGTTGGCACTCCCATTAATCATTTCCATCCCCGCGCCAACCGTCGCGCAAGCAGCCAGCTGTGTTGGTTTGGGCCAGGATTGTTCGGTGCTTCCATGTTGTCCGGGGCAGGGCTTTTGCTTCGGCTCGCCGCCAAAATGCGGCGCGGGCTGAGTTCGCGCGGACGTCTTCCGCGGCGCAATGGCACAGAACTCGACCTACGCTCCAATCTCCGTAGTCATTCCTGCACGTAACGAGGGCCGGTATATTCAGCAGGCCATCGAGAGTGTGCTCCAGCAAACCTTGCCGGTGGCCGAAATCATAGTCGTTGCCGACGACTGTTCCGACGATACCGCAAGTATTGCCTCGAAGTTGAGCGCTAAGGTAGTTGAGATAAACGCTCGCAGCATCTCCGCCGCCAGAAACGCCGGTATCAGGAAAGCCAGCCAACCCTGGATCGCCTTACTCGACGCCGATGACTACTGGAAGCCGAACAAGATCCAACGTCAGTGGCAGGCAGTGCAACGCTTTCCTGACGCAGGTGTGGTGTCTTGTGATTACTACACCATCCTGAATGGCAAGATCGGACATCGCTCAAAGAAGGAAATAAAAGCCAGGCGGGAAACGCTGCTTTGCCCAGTCGTCACTTTTCGCGGCGGTGCTTACTATCCGCGGGTGGACGGGAAAGTCTTGCGATTGTTCGATGTTGCCCCCCAGGCAGCTATGGTGAGAAGCGATGTATTTGATACCGCCGGGTTTTTCGACGAAGCCTTTGCATACTTGCAGGACATCGAATTCTTCGCGCGGGCTTTACGAAATCATCCGCTCGTGATGATCGAAACGCCACTCGTTTATCGCCGGCTGCGGCCCGACAGTCACTCGCAAAACTCTGAGGGTAAGTGGTCAGCGTATCTCGCCATTGTCGACCGGATGCTGAAACATCCACAGACGTACGTGCCGATGGCCGGCGAGCAGTATCGGGACCACATCAAAATGGTATTTGCTTCGAATGAACGATTGCTCGCGGCAAAGAAGAGCGGGTCAGCGAATGCCCTGGGATCGTAATTTGGACTAACCGGGATTCATCCGAACCACCCAAACCACCCGAAAGCATTCAACACTTCGCCACCGAGAAATGAAGCGAGGTTAGCGATGACAATCACCGCCATGTCCTGCCACATCGATCTCGTGCCGGCCAGTTCGGATTTTCCGTAAGCCAGCCAGAACAAAACGCATTCAGCTACCGGCGCAAAAATTTCCGCGACCACCAGGTAAAGCGCGCGCGACGAGTTGGCAAAAACTGCCGGCAGCACCAGCACCACAATCGGGTAAGTACAGGCGGTAAGCCAGACTCCCGCTAACAAGCGGCGCTTGATCGAGTGACGCTGCGACAGGCCCAGGACGAGCACCGGTGTTTCGATCAGAATGGTGAAGAGATAGCCGATCGGAAGGAAACGCCAAAGTTCGTAAGAGGACATTTGGAGTACGCTGACTTGTCGGCGCTTTTGGTTGCTGTCAGAACCGGGAGCGGTAGCGACCGGGTGATC
>Ga0068866_10000991_pt1 | contig 12509 bp, 9 predicted proteins | sample KBSMisM22_FD_66587 | JGI IMG/M metagenome (GOLD analysis project Ga0068866, IMG submission 66587) | Miscanthus rhizosphere microbial communities from Kellogg Biological Station, Michigan, USA - KBS Miscanthus M2-2 | ecosystem: Host-associated > Plants > Roots > Rhizosphere > Soil ... | reverse complement strand
CAAAAGCGCCGCCGAGTCGGCGCACTCCAAATCATAACACCGCGTTGAATTTGCTTCGTTTTACAAGCCAGTGCTATAAAACTCGCCGTCCTCCCCTCGTCATCGCGGCTCTCATCCAGACAGGGTGGGTTGCCAAATCGGTATCGAATTCGGAGATAACTCATGAAAGCTCGCACGTCTATTCGTTTCTTCCTGCTAACGGTCCTTCTGCTGGCAACCTCGCTTGCCGGCGCCCAGCTGCAGCTGGCTCGCGCGCAGGCCTTAACCGACGTAATGCCGGTTGACCCGCAAGTCACGATCGGCACGCTGCCTAACGGCATTCGTTATTACCTTCGCGCCAATAAGAAACCTGAGAAGCGCGCGGAATTGCGTCTCGTGATCAAGGCCGGGTCGATCCTGGAAGATGACGACCAGCAGGGACTCGCGCACCTGGTCGAGCACATGGCCTTTAACGGCACCAAAAACTTTCCCAAAAACAAGACGATCGAGTTCATGGAGTCCCTCGGCATGCGTTTCGGCGCGGACGTGAACGCCTACACGAGTTTTGACGAGACCGTTTACATGTTGACGGTCCCGACTGACAAGCCCGAGATGATGGACAAGGCGATGCTGATCCTCGAAGACTGGGCGCATAACCTCTCGTTTGATCCGACCGAAACCGAAAAAGAGCGAGGCGTAGTCATGGAGGAATGGCGGCTGGGTCAGGGCGCCGATATGCGCCTGCTGCAAAAGATCTTTCCCGTCGTGCTGAAGTCTTCGCGCTATGCCGATCGTCTGCCAATCGGCAAACCCGAGATCATTCAGAAGGCGAAGCTCGAAAGACTCAAACAGTTTTATACCGACTGGTACCGGCCCGATCTGATGGCTGTCGTGGCGGTCGGCGACTTTGATAAGGCGGCCATGGAGAAAATGATTCGCAACCACTTTGCGACGATCCCGGCGGCCACCAAACCGCGGCCGCGAGCGCAGTACGACGTGCCCGATCGGACTGACACGGCTTACGCCATCGCCACCGACAAAGAAGCGACCGCCACGGTGGTTCAGTTCATGACGCTGCTGCCGTCGGCCGAACAGAAGACTCTTGCCGCTTACCGGCAGCAGATGGTGGAAAATCTTTTTGCCAGCATGCTCAATGCGCGTTTCCGGGAAATCGTTCAGCAACCCAACGCGCCGTTTCTCAATGCCGGCGCCGCACGCGGCAGCTTTTTTGCACGGTCCAAAGACTCGGCCTCGCTCAGTGCGCTGGTAAAGGAAGATGGGGTCGAGCGCGGACTGGAGGCCCTCCTGCTGGAAGCCGATCGCGTCACGCGTTTTGGTTTCACCGCTACGGAACTGGAGCGAGAAAAGCAGGACACGCTGCGTGATTACGAGCAATATGCTGTGGAAAAGGACAATACCGAGTCCGGCCCGCGCGCCGATGAATACATCAGGAACTTCCTTGATAACGAGCCCTTGCCGAGCCCTGACGACGAATATGCGCTGCACAAAAAGTTTCTGCCCGGCGTCACGCTGGATGAAGTGAACAAAGTTGCCCGCGAGTGGTTTCCGGATCGCAATCAAATGGTCATTGTTCAGGCCCCCGAGAAAGCAGGCGTTACACTTCCGGATCAGGTAAAGCTCGCAGCGGTAATCAAATCCGCCGGGGCCAAAGACCTGAAAGCGTATGTTGATACGGCCGGAAACTCGGCTTTGCTCGAATCGGCGCCGGCGGCCGGCACAGTAGCGAAGACCGCCACCAAAGAAACCGTCGGGATTACCGAGTGGGAACTGTCCAATGGCGTCCGAGTCATTCTGAAGCCGACCACTTTCAAGGAGGATGAAATACTCTTCCGCGCTTTCAGTCCGGGCGGCACCTCATTGGCCGCGGATAGCGATTACATTCCCGCGAGCACGGCGTCACAAGTCATCGCCGCCGGCGGCGTGGGCAAGTTCAGCGCTGTTGATTTGCAAAAAGTGATGGCGGGCAAGATCGCCGGCGCCACCCCCTTCATCGGTGAAGTAGATGAAGGATTGACTGGCAGCAGCTCGAAAAAAGATCTGGAGACGATGTTTCAGCTGATCTATCTGCGGTTCACCCAGCCACGGCCTGATCCGAACGCTTTCAACGTGATGACGACCCAGATGAAAACTCTGCTGGCGAACCAGAACGCAGTTCCTGAATTCAATTTCTCGAAGGCGTTGACGGCGGCGATCTATCAAAATCATCTGCGCCGGCAGCTGCCCACCATTGAATCGATCAATCAATGGAACCTCGATAAGTCGATGGCCTTTTACAAGGACCGCTTTGCCGACGCCAGCGACTTTACTTTCGTTTTCGTCGGCAGTTTCGATGTACCCACCATGAAGCCGTTGGTGGAGAAGTATCTGGGCTCGCTACCCTCAATTCGGCGCAAAGAGACCTGGAAAGACATTGGCGTGCGCACCCCGACCAAAGTCGTAATTGAGAAAGTCGAAAAAGGTTCTGAGCCAAAGAGTCTGACGGCGATCGTCTTCAGTGGTCCGTTTGCATATAACCAAACCAACCGGATTGCCATTCGCGCCATGGCAGAGATCCTGCAGCGGAGACTGCTGGAAACGTTGCGCGAGGAATTGAGTGGCACTTATGGCGTCACCGCGCAGGCCTCATACGAAAAGGTCCCGAACGAGGCTTATTCGCTCTCGATTAGTTTCGGCAGCGCGCCCGAGCGAACGGAAGCGTTGGTCAAGCGGGTGTTTGAGGAGATTGAGGCCTTCAAAACCAATGGGCCGACCGACCAGCAGTTGATCGACGAGAAAGAAACGTTGCAGCGCGAGTTTGAAACCAGCATCAAACAGAACAACTATCTGGTCAGCCAAATCTCGTATCGATATGAATTTGGTGAAGACGTGGCGGGCGTCTGGCTGATTCCCGACTTTTACAAGAAGATTGATAAGGCGATGATTCAGGATGCCGCGAAGCTTTATCTCAACCCCAATCGCTATGTCGAAGTGAAGCTTTTTCCGGAGAAGAAATAGCGGTCGAGGTTGATCTGATTAAGCAGATTGATAACGAACTGAACCAGGAGTCGATGAGCGGATTCCCGGTTCCCTGGCGTGAAATCTGTGAAATCTGCGTAATCTGTGGATTTAGAATCGAGGATGAAATGGAGCCGGCTACCGGAGTCGAACCGGTGACCTTGCGATTACGAATCGCACGCTCTACCAACTGAGCTAAGCCGGCCTGGCGAAATTGACTATACGAACGGGCTCTTTTCACTGTCAAGCAGCTGCGAAATTTGTGCAAACAAGATTCTCTGTGTCTCCGTGAAAATCTCTGTATCTCTGTGGTGAGTTTCCTTTACGAGATGCGTGATTGGTTAAAGATGCCGGGCGTTCGTCTGGCGCTTTTGTTTTGCATTATTACCGCTTCACCAGTAATCGCGTTTTCTCAACCGGTTCAAAAGGTCCCTGCTGCCGACAAGATCATTGATGGTTATCTCAAAGCCATCGGCGGCAAGAAGAAGGCGGCCGCTATTCAAGATGCGGTGTACGAATACGCCGTGATAGCTGACGCCCCAGCCGCAACGGCCAAAATCCAGATTAAGGCGCCCGGTTCCTATCGGTCCGAACTAAACCTGGAAAAGGGACAGGTGATCTCTTCGGCCAATCAACGGTCAGCATGGGTGCTGCAAATTGAGACTGGCCTGCGCACACTCACCGGACCCGACGCCGGCGCCGCCAAACTCCAGGCCGTCCTCGACGCAGCGCATCTCGCTGATTACAAGAAATCGAACGTCACGGCCCGGGCCATCGGCGTGGACAATTCGTTTCCCGAGCCGGCTTATGCGGTCGAATTTTCATCGCGCACCGGCGCGCGCGTGAAATACTTTTTCAGCACCGCGTCAAAGCTTCTGGTTGGGATACAGGACGATGCCCGCAAGATGACCATTGCGCTTTCAGACTACCGGCCGGAAGGGCAAATCCTGGAACCGCATACGGTTGTCATCAAGCAAAATCAGGCCAAAGACATAGTTCTCAAGCTACAGCGCGTCGTCTATAACTCCGGCATCACGCAGGCAGCTTTTGACCCGCCGCGCAGCGCCGAAGCGCTGGACGTAATGGCGCTTTTGCGTGAGGTGTCGCGCAATCAGGACGCGATCGAAAAACGATTTTCGGAATATTCGTTTCTGCGCAAACAGACGGATCGCGAAATCGACAGCAAAGGCGTGCTGAAAAAAGAGACCGTCAGGATCTTCGAGGTTTTCCCTTTGCCCAATCGCCGGCCGGTCTTTAAGTTGATTAGCGAAAACGGCGTCACGCTGTCAGGTGAGCGCGCGGAAAAAGAGGACAAGCGCGTGCAGGAGGAATTCCTGAAAGCGGAGCGTGACAAAGAGAAGGACGCGCAGAAGGCCGAAGAGCGAAAAGCCCAGCGCGAACGCGAGAAAGCAAAGCAGAAAGAACAGGATGAAGACGTTGAGATTTCACAGTTTTTCCGCAACTGTGAATTCATCTCGCCGAGGCGTGAGAAATTTCAGGGTCGCGATTCGATCGTTTTTGATTTCCGCGCCAAACCTGGTTTCAAACCGCGCACCCGTCCGGAAACTTTGATCGCCAAACTCGTCGGCGTGGTTTGGATCGATCCCGAAGACAAACAGGTCATCCGCCTCGAAGCCCGTTTGGCCGACGGCTACAAGATCGCTGGAGGCTTATTGGTTTCGTTGCGTCCCGGCGCGGCACTGGTGTGGGAACAGACACGGCTGAAGGAGGGCATCTGGATGCCGCTGTTTGCCCAACTGAACCTTTCGATCAAACTACTGCTGTTTGGCGGCGGCGATATCAATCAAACCGTGGAATGGAGCGACTACAAGCATTTCTCCTCAGACGTCGATAGTTATAAGCTGGGACAACCCAAGACCGGCGACTCCCCGGAAAAGAAACCTTGACTGAAGCGCCATTTCCGCTCTGTTTAGACAGCGGACTTGTCCGGCGCACAAATGCGGCGTCTAAACACGCTTAAATTTAATTGTGGATCAAGTGAACATCATTGGCGGTGGATTGGCCGGAGTGGAAGCCGCCTGGCAGGCGGCGAACCTCGGTGTGCGCGTGCGTCTGTTCGAGATGCGTCCGGCAAAACCGACACCGGCCCATCGCACCGATAAGCTCGCCGAAATTGTCTGTTCGAATTCTCTGAAGTCGGACGAGCCTGGTACGGCCTCGTACCTGCTGAAAGAAGAGCTTCGACGCGGGGATTCGTTGGTCATGAAAGTCGCCGCCGAGACCCGCGTGCCCGCCGGTGCGGCCCTCGCCGTCGATCGGCACCGGTTCGCTGAGTTGATTACCGCGCAAATCGAGTCTCATCCCAATATTGAAATTGTGCGGGAAGAAGTCGAGCAGATTCCGCGTGAGCAGACCTCGGTGATAGCTACGGGCCCGCTCACCTCGGATGCGCTGACCCGGGACATCATGAATTTGACCGGCGACGATCAGCTCTATTTCTACGATGCGATTGCGCCGATCCTCGCAGCCGACTCCATTGACCAGACAATTGCTTTTCGCGCCGCGCGTTACGGCAAAGGTGGCGACGATTATTTGAATTGCCCGCTGGACGAGGAACAGTACGGCCAATTTCACCAGTCGCTGCTGGAAGCCGGCAGTGTGCCGCTGCAGAGATTTGAAGAAACGCGTTGGTTCGAGGCCTGCTTACCGATCGAGGAACTCGCCCGGCGCGGCTTTGATACGCTGCGGTACGGACCGATGAAACCGAGGGGTTTGGTCGATCCACGCACGGGCCGTGAACCATTTGCCGCGGTCCAGCTGCGCCAGGAAAATTTGATGGCCGACGCCTACAGCATGGTGGGTTTTCAGAATCATTTGCGTTACGGCGAGCAGGCCCGCGTGCTGAGGATGATTCCGGGAATGGAACGTGCAGAGTTTCTGCAGTTCGGGCAAATACATCGAAATACGTACATTGATTCACCAAGAGTCCTGGCGGCAACCATGCAGATGCACGCGCATCCAAACATCTTCTTTGCCGGACAGATTACCGGCGTCGAAGGTTACGTGGAGTCGGTGGCTATGGGCTGGCTCGCCGGCAGCAACGCGGCGCGGCTGGTAACGGGCAAAGAACTTTTGGTAGCGCCGCCGCGTAGTGCGATTGGAGCGCTGGCCCGATACGTTTCCACAGCGCAAACGAAAAACTATCAGCCGGTGAACATCACGTTTGCGCTGCTGGAACCCCTCGATTCGCAAACTGCCCGCAGCGTTCGGCGCAAGCGCGATCGGCATTTGTTGCAGGTAAAGCTGGCGCTGGCAGAATGGGACATGTGGCTCGAAGCAGTGAAAAACCGGAGCGGGCTACCCCTCGCCATGGCGCAATAATGATTTCTCAACCGAGAAACTACACTTTCGCTGGTCTCGCGTTGGGTTGCGCGCTGCTCTTGTTTATTGCTGCGCCCAGAACGGCTGAGTCGCAATCCGGACGGCAGAAGGGTCCTTCGCCTTCACCGACCCCGAAATCAAACGGGCGTTCCCAATCAACGAAAACTTCACCCGCGCAACGACCAAGTCTTCCAAACGAGACCTCGGCGGATGACGGCGAAGACGTTGTCCGCGTGACCTCGCACCTGGTGCCGGTGCCGACGACCGTGCTGAATGCTCGAGGCGTAGCGATCACGAATCTGCGGCTGGAAGATTTCGAGCTCAACATCGACGGACAACCGAAACCGATCAGCGACCTGACCCGCGCGGACACGCCGGTGCGCATGGCAATGCTGTTCGACAACAGCGGCAGCCTCAGCGAATCACGTGATTTTGAAAAACGGGCCGCGGAGCGCTTCTTTAGCAATGTGATGCGGCCGGGCGATCAGGCCGCCATCTACTCGGTCGCGACCAGTATTGAGTTGGCCCAACCGATGACCGGCGACGTTGCGCAGTTGCAACGCACCATTGAATCGTTCGCCAGGCCCGAAGGCGCGACCTCACTCTATGACGCAATTTTTGACGCGCTGAAATATTTGAAGCCATACCCCGGCAGACGGGTGATTGTGATTGTTTCTGACGGGCGGGACACGACCAGCAACTACGAGCACGATTTTGAAAGCACTCTGCAGCGGCTGATGTCCGATGAATGCCAGGTTTACGCCGTCCAGACCGGAATCTATGACAATGCCAACGTGCGGGACCTGGCGGCCGAGCGCCGCATGCAGGAATTTGCAGCGCAAACCGGGGGCTCTGCCTACACTCCGCGCACACTCCAGGATCTCGACGATGCGTTTGCGCAGATTTCGGCAGATCTCGCCCAGCAATACATCCTCAGTTACTATCCGGGCGAGGACAAACGCGACGGCAAATATCATCTGATTGCCGTGCGGGTGAAGGGACAGCCCGCCGCGCGCATCCGGGCGCGTAAAGGTTTTATGGTCAAGACCCGCGCACGCGTGTAAAGTGTCGGCAGGGATGCTCAACCAGCTGCTCACTCAATTCCTCGATCATCTGCGGTACGAGCGAAACGTCAGCACGCATACGCTCCGAAACTACGAAAGCGACCTGAGACAATTCATCGACTACCTGGCGCCGGGAGACGAGTCAAAGCCGGCCAGGAAAAAGCCCGAGCCGCCCATCGAACAGATCGATCACCTCACCATCCGCGAATGGCTGGCCGCGCTTCATTCCGATCAGAAAAAGAAGACCTCGATTGCCCGGAAGCTGGCGGCGCTGCGCACCTTCTTTCATTTTTTGGTGCGCGAGGGCGTCGTTGAATCGAACCCGGCCAAACTGGTAGCCACGCCACGCAAGGAAAAGAAACTGCCGGTCCATCTCTCGATCGAAGATGCGGTGCGCTTTATTGAAACACCGGATCCGGAAACTGATTTTGGTAAGCGCGATCGGGCCATCCTGGAACTGCTTTATGGCACCGGCGTGCGTGTGTCAGAACTGGTGCAGCTGAATCTGCGCGACATCGATTTCAAAAACCGCCTGCTGCGCGTGTTCGGCAAACGCCGCAAGGAACGAATTGTTCCGTTCGGCGAGCCGGCCGCCAAAGCGCTCGAGGATTATCTGAGTGTCCGCGGCAAATTTCTGCTGAACGCGCCGCCGGAGAAGCGCGATGCCCAGCCGCTGGTCTTGAATTACCAGGGCACGCGAATGACGACACGGTCAGTCGGACGCCTGGTCGAAAAGTACATACAACTTTGCGCCGGCATTCACGACATCAGTCCGCACGCGTTGCGTCATTCCTTCGCGACTCATCTGCTAGACAGCGGCGCCGACCTGCGCGATATCCAGGAACTGCTCGGGCATGCTCGTCTGTCGACCACTCAGATTTACACCCACGTCTCGATGGAAAAGCTGATCGAGGTCTACGACAAGACCCACCCGAAAGCATGATTCAGTTTGGGAATGCGCTCTCCTTTTTGGAGATGGTGGGGGTCAGGAATTAGCTGATCACCACGCTTTTTATTCCCTCTCCCACTGGGAGAGGGTTAGGGTGAGGGCCTACGCGGACTCGCCCCTTTGTTGGATCTGCGCGCGGCGTAGCCGCGCGATGAGAAACAAAAAGGACTCTTGCGCTAGACCCTCACCCCGGCCCTCTCCCAATGGGAGAGGGAGAAAGCGAGCGGGCGGACGAGAGCGCCCTGCTTTCGCGAGTCCAGCTGCGTACGATATTATCGAAGCGAAAAGCGCGTTGCGCTTTTTCTTTCGTATGCTCGCCGAACTTTCGCAACACCCTCTGGCTGAAGTAATTCGTGAAATCCGGCATGGCGGATTGTCCGGCGCGCTGCGCGTCTCGCGGCAGCCGGCCCGGATTGCGATCTATTTCGATTCCGGCCAGTTGGTTTTTGCAGCTTCAAATCTCCGCAAGCACCGTCTGCGCGAAGCGTTGAAACAAAACGGCATCACCGATGAGCAATTCGCCGAATTCCAGAACGCCACCTCCGATGAAGCTTTGGCCAGGGGCGTAATCGGCCGTGGCCTTATGACCGCCGAACAATTGCAAGCGATTCGTACTGAGTTGGCGCAGGATGCGCTGCGTCTGGCGTTGCTCTGGGGCGACGGAAACTGGGAACTCGAACCACGGATCCGCGTTCCGTCCGAGCTCCGCGTGCAGCTCGCCAGCGAGCAGTTATTGCTGGAATGTGCCCGCCATCTGCCGATTGCGATTGTTAAGTCACGCCTCAAAAACGCTGCCGAAACTTTCTCTGCGGTGGTCGGCGATCGCGCGCTCACATTGCTGCCGGCTGAGGAATTTGTCCTCGCGCGCGCCACGGCGGCAGACAATCAGCTGCGATTCAGCGATTTGGTGAGCGACGGTTTGCCCGAGGAGCAAGCGCTTCGTTCCGTCTATGGATTGAGCCTGGCCGGCGCTTTGCTGCGCAGCGACTGGCCACCGGTGCTTAACGCTTCGGAAGCTACGCCCAGTGCGCCCAAGCCCGTCATTCCGGCGGTGACGGTCGAACAACCGCGAAGCGATGAGCCGGACGTACATCGCTTTCTCGCGCGCATGAACGAAGCCCGGGACTATTACGAAGCGCTCGATGTCACGCAATCGGCTGAGACAGACGAGATCAAAGACGCGTATCATGCGCTGGCGCGCAATTTTCACCCTGATCGATTTCACCAGGGCGCAAGCGACCTGAGAAAAAATGTCGAGTCCGCGTTCGCGCAGATCGCGCAGGCTTACGAGACGCTGAGCGATCCCGGGCGCCGCAGCCGTTATGATCACAAGACCTTCGGAAAAGCCGGCAGCCCTCAAACCGGTGCGAACGGCAAGCCAGCCAAAGGAAAAGAGGGTACGCGCAAGACGCACGCGGAAACCTGTTTTCATCAAGGCGTGGCCGCGCTCAAACGCAATCAGGACGATGAAGCGATTAAGCTGCTGGGCGAAGCCGCGACCCTGGAACCGCGCGAGGCTCGCTATCGGGCTTATTACGGATCTGCGTTGACGCGGCGCACAACCTCCCGCCGTCTGGCGGAAACTGAATTGCGGGCCGCCCTTTCCCTCGATCCTGAAAATCCGACATTCAGGTTTATGCTGGCAGAGTTGTACCAGGTGATTGGATTGCGGCGCCGGGCGCTAACTGAATTATCGCGCGTACTCGCCGTGGATCCCCGAAATGAAGCGGCGCGCAATTTGATGGCGACCTTGAACAAAGCGTAGCGAAGGACAAGCATGTCATTTGAAGCGATTGAAAACGACCAGTCGAACACGATCGATGTTTTCCGGGCCCTGAGCGCACGGACCGATGAGTTCGAAGCCTATCCCAATCCGCATGCGTCGCGGATTGCCGCGATTGCGGATCACCTGGCCAGGTCATTCCAGCTGGGCGCGCGGGACAGGTTGTCGCTCCGGATCGCGGCGTTCGCTCACGATCTCGGCGAGGTGGTAATGAATCGCGACTATCTGCGCCGGCCCGGCGGGCTCAGCGAGGACGAACGACTCGATCTGGCCCGTCATCCCCTGTTGAGCGAACGCGAAGCAGCCGCCGCCGGCGCGGACCGCGGCGCACAGCTACTGACCCGCTGGCATCACGAGTGGTGGAATGGGAATGGCTATCCGGATGGGTTACGCTTTGAACAGATCCCTTTGGGGGCGCGGATTCTGCGAGTAGCGGATGCGTATGCGTCGTTAACCGACGAGCGGCCTTTTAGAGCAGCGTATTCAGAACAACAGGCACGCGTGCATCTGCTGGAATGGACGGGCCTCGAGTTCGATCCGCGCGTCGTGCGAGCCCTGCTGCATTTGGAGCCGTTCAAAGAATTAAAGGGTTATGCGCCGGAAACACTGCCAACCCCTGATTTCGATATTATTGCGGACGAGATAATGGCGCGCGTGCAGCAACTGGGATCATAACGTCCCGCCCGCGGGCGGAAACAAAGTCAAAGATCGATGCAATCGCAAACTACCAGCAGCAACGGCAACAATGGATGGTTGGGATTTGAATTGAGCGTGCTGCGGCGGCTGAAATTTCGGTCCGTCGCTTTGCCGCTCACCGGCGAGCCCAACCTCGGGCAATATCTCAAGCGTTGGGACGCTCGTGTCTCAGCCAACGATCCGGCCCAGTGGGCGGCCATTAAAGCCGCCGCCTACATCGAGAACAACATTGACACGCTGACCGAGGAAGATCTGCAGACAGTGCTCGATGATGCCTATGTGCCGCGAAATTATTTCCGCAATCCTTCTCTGCTGACCTGGTTCAACGAAACTGATGCGTGGTGGTTCGACAATGTCCGCGCCAATGCCGATCGCTTGAGCTCGCCATATAAGCGGGCCCTCACGCTGGCGCTCGGCATGTCGGTCGGGGACTATGTTTTCTCTTTCAATCTTGATACCCGCGACATGCGCCAGCCACTCTCACTGTCCAGTGTGTTTCGCCGGCTTTGGCACACGGCGCTGCCACCGGTAAACAATCAGCGCCGCAACCTCAGCTCAAACCGGACCGCCCGGGCGTTCCTGGCTGAGACTCAGGAAACCGAGTTGATGGTTTTGCGACTGCCGCGTCCGGCACGCTCAAGTGAAAGTCGAAATTCGCGCGTGCTGACGTGGCGCGAGGAATGGATTCGCCAGGGAAAGGGTTCGTGGAGCGAAGTCTCGCGGCAAAGAGACGGCAAGCTCGATTCTTACGTCGAGACCAAAGAACAATATCTCAGCATGCTCGAAGACCTGCTGCACACTGCCGCGCATTTGCCCAAGTGGGCCATCGAAGTCGTAAGCGACGGATTTGTTTCGACCGACGAGTTAATTGAATGTGTCGGGAGCGCGCGCAAAATCGACGCTATCTACAAGAAAGATTTTTCCGAACTGCTGGGAATTCAGGCCGTAATCATCACGGCCGGCGACTAAGCTAAGCCCCGCGATTCTGCGCCCGGCTGGCACTGAAGCAGTAGCCGCACAACACGGGCCGGCCCTCCTGGGGCTTAAACGGAACGGTGTCCGACTTTCCGCATTGATCGCAGACAATGTCGAACCGTTCGCGATCGCCGCCGCCACCACCACCGATTCCCTGCCTCGCTCCGCCAAAACTCGATCGCCGCGCATCACGACATGCCTTGCATCGCTTTGGATTGCTCAGTCCGCGCTCGCGATAGTAGTCCTGCTCTCGTTCGGTAAATGGGAATGTGTTTCCGCACTCAGCACAAGTGATATCCAGGTCTGACATAACAGTCTCCCGAGAAAAATGATCCTGAGGGGCTTCTATGGTAACTGGCCGAGAGTTTACCGCACTGAACGAAAGGTGTACAGAAATTTGTCTGGACTGGTAATGTCCCGAATTTGTTCGGAGTTCCGCGTTTACGCGGCTGCCTGAAGGCAGGACTCCAAACAATCCAAAGCGCCGACGCTAGTCGGACCCGTTTGCGATAGTAACGTTTCATCGCTTTGTTCGGAGTTCCGCGTTTACGCGGCCGCCTGAAGACGGAACTCCAAACGATCCAAAGCCCAACTAAAGTTGTGACTCTGACGCTTTAGCCTTATGTCGCGAACCAAAACCTCATTAAGGCCATCCCGAATGCGAAGATAAAGCCGTAGGCAAACGAGTCCAGGCGAATCCTTGGCT
>Ga0068866_10000967_pt1 | contig 12624 bp, 8 predicted proteins | sample KBSMisM22_FD_66587 | JGI IMG/M metagenome (GOLD analysis project Ga0068866, IMG submission 66587) | Miscanthus rhizosphere microbial communities from Kellogg Biological Station, Michigan, USA - KBS Miscanthus M2-2 | ecosystem: Host-associated > Plants > Roots > Rhizosphere > Soil ... | reverse complement strand
CCTTCAAAGGCATTTAGTCCATCGGCGTCGATCACCATGGGCAGTTTGCAATGTGCGACAAAGGCGCGCACAAAACTGGCTGTATCATCCTGTCGCGAAATGCCGGGCCCAACTGCTACGACAGTCTTCCCCTTCAACAATTGATCCATCCGAGTTGCATCAAGGGATGCAATCGTTCCGTCCTTCGTCTCTGCAAGCGGTTCCGTCATGAGTTCCGGATGAAAGTTTGCAACGGTCGATAACACCGATTTCGGAGTTGCTACAGTCGACAGCCCGGCACCCGACCGCAAAACGGAGAACCCAGCCATCGCCGCTGCGCCAGCTTTTCCGAGCGATCCGCCAAGCAAGAGCACGTGCCCGAAGTTGCCCTTGTTTGAATCCGCCGGACGCGAGGAGAGCAGTTCTGCAAAATCATGGGCTGTTGACACGTGCATCTTCAATGTTGACACGATCGCTTCATCTGGCGATCCGATGGCAGCACATAACGAAGGCCCGGCAGTCAACAACGCGAATACATGGGCTGGACGCGGTGCGGTGAATGTGACAACTGCACCCGCTTTTGCCACGAGCCCGCTTACCTCGCCCAACGAGTCCGCATCGGCACCTGAAGGAATGTCGACCGCTATGACGGGCCGCGCCGCAGCATTAATTGCCTCGATGACCGACGCGTAAAACCCTTTAACCGGCGGACGAAACCCCGTCCCCAGAATCGCATCCACCACCAGTTCCGCCTGAATGACGCGTTGTGCGTCGACGTTGTTCAGGTCGTCGGCGTCTCGCGCCAGGACGAACGGCAATCCCAACCTCTTAAACATCTCTGCCGCATCGCCCTTCAACTCCGACGGCTCGCAGAGAAGCAGGACCGACACGTCCTTGCCGGCCTCACGCAGCTTGCGCGCCGCCACAAACCCATCACCACCATTGTTTCCCTTCCCGCAAACCACCCCAATCCGTCCAACCTCCGGGTACGCTGCAATTACGAAGTCAGCGACCGCGCTGCCCGCATTTTCCATCAACGACAGTGACGACACACCAAAGCGTTCGCTCGTGACGCGATCGATCTCACGCATCTCAGCAGCGGTAACAATCTTCATGATTTTGGAGAGGCCATCAGTTCAAGTTGGCGCAATTGTGTAGGCTCGCCCATTGCAATCAAATAGTCGCCTGGTTGGATGAGGTCTTCCGACGAAGGGTTGAAATGCATTCCCTTTTCTCTCTTGATTGCCAGAACAATCACTCCGCGCTCTTGCCGGATGCGCGAATTTTCAATCGTCTTTCCCGAAAAACTCGAGCTTTGGCTGACGAGGATCTCGCCAATCTCCAGATCAAGACCAAGGTGCGTGGTTGCCGTGTCAAGAAAACTCACCACATGAGGGCGCAGAAATGACTGGGCGATCCTCTGCCCCGCAAAGGAGTACGGTGAAACGACGGAATCCGCGCCCGCAGTAAGCAGATGCTTCTCCGCATCCTCTTCGCTCGCACGGGCAATAATTTTTAATTTAGGGTTCAAGCTGCGCGCGGTGAGAACAATGTAGAGATTAGTCGCGTCGGTCGTCGTCGCCGCTACCAAGCCTTGTGCGCGGTCGATGCGCACGTCACGCAATGTCTGTTCCTGAGTCGCGTCGCCTACATGCATCAGCCAATCTGCATTGGCAAAGCGCTGGGCCTTCGCTTCATTTTGTTCGAGAATCACAAAAGGAACTGGCTTGCGAACTAATTCCCGCGCGGCACTTCTTCCAACCCGGCCCGCACCGCAGATGATGTAATGCCCGGACAGCCGCCCGATCTCCCGCTCCATGCGCCGCCTTCCGAAGAAGCTTTGCAGCTCGAATTCTAGCAAAGCCTGTGTGAGTGCCCCGATCGCCAGAAATACCAACGCCACGCCTGCAATGATGATTCCGACATTGAACATGCGTCCGGCATGCGAAAGAGGATGAACTTCCTGATATCCGATCGTGGTCAGCGTTGTCACCACCATGTAGAGGCCATCGAACCACGGCCAACCTTCGATGAAGTGAAAGCCAACCATCCCGATCAACGCAACCAGGACAATCGCCGCGCCAATCATTCGCAAATTTCTCAGTACTTTCAGGGTGGTCCTCCACCGGCAGACCAGTGTCGTCGGCGAAACTCGTGTAGTCAAGGATCGCGCGGCTGGACTTCATCACACACAACGTGGTTTGAGCGGTACGTGATCCTCAGCGTCGCAAGATGTGATTGTGATCACAGCGCCGGCTGTCATGGTCTCGGAGAATTGAACCAGGTCCGGGTACGGGCGCACATTTCCCTTCCCACTCGGAGCCCGTTCAGGAGGAGCTTATGTCCGTCACCAAGCAGCAAGCGCTTGATTATCACTTCGGTACGCGGCCCGGAAAGATTGAAGTAACGCCAACAAAGCCATGCCGCACACAGCGCGACCTAAGCTTGGCCTACACCCCCGGAGTAGCGGACCCCTGCCTGGAAATTGAGAAGAACCCACATGATGCTTACAAGTACACCGCGCGCGGCAATCTGGTGGCGGTAGTGAGCAACGGCACGGCCGTGCTCGGACTGGGCGACATTGGCGCGCTCGCTGGCAAGCCAGTTATGGAGGGTAAGGGTGTTCTGTTCAAACGCTTTGCCGATGTGGACGTGTTCGATCTCGAAGTGAATACTCACAACCCGGACGAGGTCATCAAGCTCTGCCAATTGCTCGAGCCCACTTTTGGTGGCATCAACCTCGAAGACATCAAAGCGCCCGAGTGCTTCTATATCGAAGAGACGCTTCGCAAGACCATGAACATCCCGGTCTTCCATGATGATCAGCACGGCACAGCGATCATCTCCGGGGCCGCGTTACTCAATGCGCTTGAAATCACCGGAAAAGATATTAAGCAGGTAAGAATCGTATTCAACGGCGCGGGTGCTTCCGGTATTTCGTGCGCAGAGCACTATGTCCGTCTTGGAGCGAAGCGCGAGAACATCACGTTGTGCGATACCAAGGGTGTTGTCTACGCCGGACGTACCACTGGAATGAACGCTTACAAAGAGCGCTTCGCACACGAAACCAAGCTTCGGACTCTCGAAGAAGCGGTACGCGGATGCGACGTTCTAGTCGGCCTGTCCAGCAAGGGCGCATTCACGCAATACATGCTTCGCTCGATGGCCGCCCAACCGATCGTCTTTGCAATGGCCAATCCCGATCCTGAAATCACTTACGAAGAAGCCAAGGCAAGTCGCGACGACATCATTATGGCAACCGGCCGTTCCGACTATCCCAACCAGGTAAACAACGTTCTCGGATTCCCTTTCATTTTCCGTGGCGCATTGGACGTCCGCGCTACGGCCATCAACGAAGAAATGAAGCTCGCGGCCACGCGAGCATTGGCTGCGCTCACCAAAGAAGACGTGCCCGACTCAGTCTGCCGCGCTTATGGAGTTGAGCGCCTTACGTTTGGGCGCGACTACGTAATTCCGAAGCCCTTCGACCCGCGCGTACTGGTCTGGGAAGCTTGCGCAGTTGCAGAAGCCGCCATGCAAACCGGCGTCGCGCAGGAACCGATCGACTTGGCAGTCTATCGCGAACAGCTAGAGCGCCGTTTGGGCAAAGCTCACGAAATCGCGCGCATGATGATCCACAAGGCACAGGCGAAGCCCAAGAAGGTCGTCTTCCCCGAAGGAGAAAACGAGAAAATTCTCCGAGCCTGTCATTGTCTGCTCGACGAGAAAATTGCATTTCCCATTTTGCTGGGTGACAGCCAAACGATTCATGCGAAAGCAGCGGAACTCGCGCTGGATGTGTCGGGCGCGGAAATCATCGATCCACAGCACGCTTCGTTCCGCGAACGTTACATCCAGGAACTCTTTCACCTCCGTCAACGACGCGGGGTAACGTTGAGCGAAGCACGATCTCTCATCGAGAACCGCAATGTGTTTGGCTCGATGATGGTTCATATGTCCGACGCAGACGCGCTTGTGTCTGGTGTTACACAGCATTTTCCGGACGTGATTCGCCCCGCGCTTCAAATCGTACGAATGCGCGAAGGCCTTCACAAAGTTTCTGGATGCTATGCGATGATCACGCGGACGGGCGACCTGTATTTTCTTGCGGACACGAGCGTCAACATCGAGCCTACCGCTGAAGATCTGGTAGAAATCGCTCTTTGCACAGCGGACACGGCCCGTCGCTTCGACGTTGAACCTCGTGTCGCTCTTCTTTCCTTCTCAAGCTTCGGCAGCACCAAACATCCTCTTTGCGAGAAGGTTCGGAAAGCCGTTGATCTGCTGCACAAGGCTGACCCCGCATTAATCGTGGATGGCGAAGTCATGGCCGACGTCGCGGTCTCAGCCGAAGCCATGGAATTGACGCACCCCTTTAGCGCGCTCAAGGGTGGCGCAAATGTTCTGATCTTCCCGGACCTCAATTCCGCCAACATCGCTTACAAGCTATTGGCAAGACTCGGCGGCGCTGAAACCCTCGGTCCGATTCTCATGGGTATGAGCCGCGCGGTACACGTACTATCGCGGGGCGCCGAAGTAGAAGAGATCGTCAACGTATCGGCCATTGCCGTGGTGGATGCCCAGGAAATCGAGGCCACGATATTGCGCACAAGCGAAGTAGAAAAACTTCTGGCGGTGACCGACTAACCAACCAATTCGCTGAATGGCGTCGGGCACGTATCGATAATAAAAAAAGCCTTCCGTTTACGCGGAAGGCTTTTCAATTCGGCGCAACCCATCACATTTAATCCGCCATCACGCGGCCCTTGTTGGCGGCCATTAACTGCACACGACTGTGGTAACGGCCATAGCCAAAGTAGAGCACCATCCCCAGGATGAGCCAGATGATGAGCCGCAGCCAAGTATCTCCAGGAAGCCCGACCATCATTAGTAAAGAAATCGCCATCCCCATAATCGGGACGAACGGCACCCATGGCGTCTTGAAAGGTCGCGGCAGTTGAGGGTCCGTTCGGCGGATGACCCAAACCCCCGCACAGACAATCACAAAGGCCAGCAAAGTCCCAATACTTACCAGCTCGCCCAGAATTGCGATCGGGATGACCGACGCAAAAATTGCGACGAAGATGCCCACGAAAATTGATGAAACATAGGGCGTTCGAAATTTCGTGTGAATCGCGCTCGCCCATCCAGGCAACAAACCATCACGCGACATTGAGAAGAACACGCGCGACTGACCCAGCAACATGACGACCATCGTGCTCGTTAATCCGCAAATCGCGCCCAGCTTAACAAGCAGGCTTCCCCAGCGAATTCCAGTCTGATCAATTCCAACCGCAATCGGATCTGGCACGTTCAGGGTGCTATATTTCACCAATCCCGTCAGTACACCTGCTACGAGAATGTAAAGGATGGTGCAGACAACCAGCGAGCCCAAGATCCCGATTGGCATGTCTTTCTTCGGATTCTTCGCTTCTTGCGCAGCCGTAGACACCGCGTCGAACCCGATGTACGCGAAGAATATGACACCGGCCGCTCTTATAACGCCGGACCACCCGTATTTGCCAAAACCGCCTTCATTCGGTGGCACGAAAGGTGTCCAGTTTGCCGAAGCCTGTGCTGTGTGGCCCAGAATGTAATGAGCGCCAAGACCAATGAAAATCAACAGTACGGCAACTTTCAATACGACGATGAACGAGTTCAGGTTCGCTGACTCTTTGATTCCGATCACAAGGATCGTGGTCATCATCGCAATGCCCAGAAACGCCACCAGATTGAATACGCCCGTCGCGTGCGGAAGCGTGCTTGGATCAACGTTATTCGCCGCCAAAGTCTTGGCGATTCTCCCGATCGCTTCCCATCGCCCGTTGTACATCACGAACTGCGCGCCGGGTGTACCGGCAATCTGCGGAGGAATGTGAATTCCGAAATCCTGGAGCAGGCTCAGCACATAGCCGCTCCATCCCGACGCGACCGTCGCCGCGCCAAATGCATATTCGAGGATGAGGTCCCATCCGATAATCCAAGCGATAATTTCACCCAGTGTGGCGTAACCGTAGGTATATGCGGATCCCGCAACTGGAATCATTGAGGCGAACTCGGCGTAGCACAAGCCCGCGAAAACGCATCCCACCGCAGCAAGGATGAACGAGAACACAATGGCCGGTCCCGCGTACTGTGCCGCGGCGGCACCCGTAAGCACGAAGATACCCGTCCCGATGATGGCGCCGATTCCCAGGGATACGAGGTTGCCCGCGCCCAGCGCACGTTTCAGACTGTGCTCGCCGGTCTCCTGCGATTCCGCCATGATTGTTGCAATTGGCTTCTTAGCCAGCAAATTCATTCGGTAGTCTCCCCTTGAAATCAGACTCGTGTTACTTCGGCCGCGCTGCCCGAGCGATTCGACCAGATGTAATAAACCGGGATCCCCAGCAACACAATGATCAGGCCCGGCCACGTGTATTGCGGTTTGTAGCGCAATAGTACGACATCGATGAACAAAGCCATCACTATATAAATCGCGGGCAGAACCGGATAACCAATAGCCCTATACGGCCGGTTCGCATCTGGATGCGTTCGTCGCAATACAAACAACCCGATGATCGTCAGCACATAAAAGACTAGTACGGCGAAGATGATGTACTCGAGAAGCTGTCCGTAGCTGCCGGAGATGCACAAAACGCAAGTCCAAACCATCTGCACCATCAGAGACACGACTGGCGTTTTATACGTCGGATGCAGTTTCGCGACGCTGCGAAAGAACAAACCGTCCTTAGCCATCGCGTAGTACACACGGGCGCCGGCCAAAATCAGACCGTTGTTACACCCAAAACTCGAGATCATGATCGCAATGGCCATGAGCGAACCACCGACCGCGCCAAACATCTGCGTCATCACGGCGGTCCCGACCCGGTCTTCGGATGCAAACTTGATGCCGCGCTCAAGAATCGTCGCGCCCGCTGCATTGCCATCCAATGGCAGAACGCTCAGGAAAATAAAATTGCAGGCGATGTAAAGAGCAATCACAACCCCGGTCCCCAACGCGAGCGATAGCGGCAGGTTCCTGCTCGGATTCTTCACTTCCCCAGCGGTGAAAGTGACGTTGTTCCAGGCATCGGCAGAGAAAAGCGAGCCGACCTGGGCGACGGCTAGCACTGTTAGAGTGGACACGAAAACACCGGTCGCGATCTCGTGCTGGGAGCCCAAGCTGGCGTTGCGCCAGAAATTACCGCTGAAGTTTGACGCAATCGCCTGCGCGTTGCGACCTACAAAAATTCCGAGCAGCACAAGTCCGAACAGAGCCGAGGCCTTGGCAAACGTGAATACATTTTGAATCAGCGCGCCAGTCTTCACGCCGAAGATGTTGATGACTGACAGCGTGACAACCACAAGAATCGCCACAAGGTTTTGGGTGTTGAGACCGACGTCCATATTTCCTAAAACCATTGGCCCAACGTTAATCTGTGGAACTTTCCAAAGGTGGAGAATCCAGGCTGTGGAGGATATGGATGGGAAGAAGACTCCAAGAAATTTCCCGAATGCGACGCCCACGGCAGCGATGGTACCGGTCTGAATGACAAGGAAAAGTGTCCAACCGTATAGAAAGCCCCATAGTGGGCCAAGCGACTCACGCAGGTAAACGTATTGCCCGCCAGCTCGCGGCATCATCGCGGCGAGCTCCCCGTAGCTGAGAGCGCCCACGATAGTAAGGAAGCCTGTCACCAACCAAGCTCCAATGAGCAAGGCTGGCGAATTGACTTCGCGTGCGATTTCAGCTGACACAATAAAGATGCCGGACCCGATCATCGAGCCCATCACCAACATGGTGGCGCTTGTAAGTCCTAGACCTTTAACGAGTTCGGAGTCTTGATGGCTGTGTCGCTCCCAGTCGCTGACCACGGTTGCAGGTGGGGAATGCTTTGTTTCGATACTCAGGGGGCCTCCTCACAACTGAGTGAGCGTCAAGACTTTACCTTAATATGCGGAAAAATTCCTCTGCTCTTTTACGGGGTTCGGCCACCAACTCGGAAATGACCGCGACCGAATTCGCGCCCGCGGCGATAACCGACGCCGCGTTCTCCAGTGTGATGCCGCCAATGCCAACGATGGGTTTGCGTGTAATATCTCGCGCGCGACGCACCCCTTCAGGTCCCACGGTTGGGTCAGTATTCTCCTTGCTGTAAGTCTTAAACACCGGACCGATCGCCAGGTAGTCCGCCGTGGTCTGATCTGCCGATGCCAGTTGTTCGGCGTTGTGCGTCGAAACCCCAAGCAATAACTCCGGACCGATCACCCTCCTCGCGGCTGCCGCCGAAAGGTCGTCCTGCCCCACATGAACGCCATCGAAGCCGGCTGCTAAGCACAGATCCGCGCGATCATTCATGATGAGTTTGACGCGCGATCCAACCAGACGTTTGATTTCGACCGCGTGTTCCAACATTAGCCGCGCATCGCCTGACTTGTTGCGGTATTGGAGGAGCGTAACTCCACCGGCAGACAGTTCCTCGCAGAAGACGTACAAGTCCTTCGAGGTGGTGAAGAAACGTGCATCAACGATTGGGTAAAGACGCGGAAGCTGCAAAGAATCCTCTGTGTCCCTCGTCCTGTACGCAGTCTAAGGATTGGAACTCGCGGCCGCTGCCTCGGCCTGTCGCGCAAAAAACCGTTCAATAAATCCGGTATCGACATTGCCCGACCGAAATTCCGGGTCCGCTAAAATCTTGCGATGAAGCGGAATCGTCGTGTAAATGCCCTGCACTACGAACATCTCGAGCGCTCGTGACATTCGCGACATTGCTTCGCTTCGATCTTTGCCGCGCACCACCAGCTTTGCAATCAGCGAATCATAGTAGGGAGGAATCACGCCTTCCGCGTACGCCGCCGTGTCGATGCGCACTCCTGTTCCGCCGGGCGGATTAAACGCCGTGATCTTCCCTGCCGACGGCGTGAACTTTTCGGGGTGCTCAGCATTGATGCGACATTCGATGGCGTGGCCGCGGTGAACGATCGGGCCCATCAGCACCTGCTGCATGCGCTCGCCCGCAGCGATCAGGATTTGGCTCTTTACGAGGTCTACATCCGTAACCATTTCGGTGACCGGATGCTCGACCTGAATCCGGGTGTTCATTTCGATGAAGTACAGCCGTCGATTCTGGTCCATCAGGAACTCGATGGTCCCAGCATTGACATACCCGATATTCGCCAGGGACTCGCTCAGAATTTCGCCGATTTGTTGCCGTAACTCCGGGGTCACTTGCGTCGACGGGGACTCCTCCAGCAACTTCTGATGCCTTCGCTGGATTGAACACTCACGTTCCCCGAGGCTGACGACATTGCCATGCATGTCCGCCAAGATCTGAAACTCAATGTGTCGCGGACGCTCGACATACTTCTCCATGTACAGATCGCCGTTGCCAAACGCGCTTGCCGCCTCACCCGTAGCTTGTCGGAACAATGCGGGTAGTTCCTCTTCGTTGCGGACGATCCTCATACCGCGTCCGCCGCCTCCCGCAGACGCCTTAATAATGACGGGGTAGCCAACCTGTTTCGCCCACTCGATCGCCTCTCCCTCCGACGCAATCACACCATCCGACCCCGGCAGAATCGGGACGCCTGCCTTCTTCATCGCTGCGCGCGCCTTTTCCTTCTCGCCCATCAGGCGAATCACCTCCGGAGGAGGACCGATGAACTTGATGCCACAGGTTTCGCAAACCTCGGCAAAATTAGCGTTCTCTGACAGCAGCCCGTACCCGGGATGAATCGCGTCGACATTCGCGATTTCGGCGGCGCTGATCACGGCTGGAATATTCAGATAGCTCTGGGCGAGCTGCGGCGGTCCAATACAGATTGCCTCGTCGGCAAATCGTACTGCGAGGGAATTCCGGTCTGCCTCGCTGTAGATTGCGACCGTGCGAATTCCCAACTCCTTGCATGCGCAAATAATGCGCAGCGCGATTTCCCCGCGATTCGCGACCAATATTTTTTTAAACATGCAATTAGAACCACAAACAAAAAGGCGCGCTCAGCGCGCCCTGGGATAAAGGCAGAAACTTAGCTCCGCGCCCGGATGGCAAACAGCTCTTGCCCGTACTCGATCGGTTGCCCATTTCCAACGAGCTTCTTAACAATTTCACCAGCCACGTCGGACTCAATTTCATTCATCAATTTCATCGCTTCCACAATGCACAGCACCTGCCCAACTTCCACGATGTCTCCGACCTTTGAAAACGGTGGCGCCCCAGGCGAGGGCGCCTCATAAAACGTACCCACGATCGGCGACCGGACAATGTGCAACTGCTCTTCTGGCGCAGCGGCTGCCGGCGGCGGAGAAACCGCCATTGGGCTCGTCGCCATACCTGCAATTTGGGGAGCGGTAGGAGCAGGATGCATCGCGAAGTATCGCGTGTCAGGCAAAGAGGCAGCGTTAGCAGGCTCACCAGCTCGCCTGATTCGAACCTTGACGTCGCCGCGCTCCAATTCAAACTCTGCGATGTCTTTCTCGATTAAGAACTCGATGAGTTCCTTCAGCTCTTTTTGGTTCATCGTCTGGGGTGGGCCCGCTTCTTACTCCTTGGTGCCAGCCTGGGAACCGGCATGCCGAACGAACTCACTCCGGCGGAGTAGTTTAAACCTCTATAAATTCCTTTTGCTTGGGCGCAAGTACTTCGCACCCGGTTTCTGTTACTACCACCACGTCTTCAATGCGAACACCCCACTGTCCTGGAATGTACGCGCCCGGTTCCACAGTAATCACCATCCCGGACTTTAACAATTGTTCCTGTCCGGCAGCTACTCGGGGAGCTTCGTGGATTTCCAATCCTACCCCATGCCCCGTCGAGTGCGTGAAATATCGCGCCAACTTATTTTTTTGCAGTACCTTGCGAGCCGCTCTATCTACGGCCTCGCAACTAACCCCTGGTTTTATCGCCTCGATTGCTGCTCGCTGCGCATCCAGAATCGCCGCGTAAAACGCGCGCGCGCCACTGGAAGCAGTTCCAACGTACACAGTGCGCGTACGATCAGAACAATAACCTTCGAGTATAACACCGAAATCGCAGACCACGAACCCGTCTCGCGGGATCGGTTGCCGAGATGCTCGCCCGTGAGGAAGTGCTGATCGCGCCCCCGAAGCAATGATCGTTTCGAAAGACATCCCCTCTGCACCGCGACGTCGTGCCTCAAACTCCATCGCTCCCGCAACATCGATTTCCTTGGTGCCAGGACGAATTGTCGCAAGCGCGCTGTCGAATAGCCCCGCTCCGACTTCGATTGCGTTTCGAATGCAGTCAATCTCATTTCGGTCTTTCACCATCCGCCCTTGCTCGATGAGCGGCGGCGCATCTTTCAAGCGGAACGTCGATCCCAACTCGGCTTTCAACCGCTTCTGAGAAGCAACTGTGAGATGTTCGCCTTCGATGCCAACCGAGAGAAGACCCCGGCCTAATAAATTTCGATTGTCGGCCAGCCACTCTCCCGCCGCAGCGATGGGTGGCTTGGTCCCAATCACGGTTCTCGCGGACTTCACCTCTTCGCGTGCCTGTGCTCGGTAGCGGCCGTCAGTGAAAAGAACTGCTCGCGTCCCAGTCACAATCAGCGCAGCTGAGCTACCCGTGAAACCGCTTAGGTATCGAACGTTGGGAAGATGGCTGACAACCATCGCGTCGAAGCCATTCGCGTCAAGCCCAATACGGAGTTTTCGCAGGCGCCTTCTGTAATCCACGGCGTCGAGTGTAGCAGGAGGGAACATTAATTTAGGTGATAGCCGAAGGCACCCTGGTGACAGGGAACCACAGAGCGCTGGCGCGAAAAGCCGGGTCTACCCCAAAAGCAAAATCGCCGGTTTCGTCGACTCTTCAGTCGAGGAAACCGGCGATTTCTTTCGTCAACGTCGTTCTACGTTTGGATGATGCGCGGTGTAATGAAGAAGATCAGCTCCTGGTTGGAGGTGCTGACGCTCCGCCGCTTGAACAGGTTGCCCATCACCGGGATGTCGCCGAGCAGGGGAACCTGCGCGATGTTCACCGAGTTCTGGGTCTGAATCACGCCACCGATCACAACCGTGCCACCATCGGTGACCAGCACCTGAGTCGTAGCTTGCTGGGTGATCAGTGTCGGGTTGCCTTGCACCGTGCGGCCGAAGTCAGGCGTCGTGTTTTCCACGTCCACGTTCAGGAAGATCGTGTTTTCCGAGGTGATCTGCGGAGTCACGGTCAAGCGCAGGAACGCGTCGACGTAGGTCACGGTGGGCGGTCCGCCCAACTGAGCCTGCGTCACGATCGGCACGCGCACGCCCTGGCGAACCAGAGCCTGAATGTTGTTCTGCGTGACGACCCGCGGACGGGACAGAATTTTCAGAAGCCCGCGCGATTCCGCCATCGTCAGGATGGCATCAATGCGAACGTTGTTAGTCGCATTGATAAAGCTGATACCACTTGTTGGCGAAGTGACCGGAAAGTTCGAGAACAAGGGAATCTGCTGCTGCGTGGTAGAACTACCACCGCCCGCAATAATGTACTTTGGATTTAGGCCGTTCGTGAACAGTGGCGAATTGGCGGTTGCGCCACCCACTGCGGAAGGCCCGTTGCCCCATCCAAAGCCCAACTGGGTACCGATGTCGCGAGCGAAGCTGCGGGTTGCAGCAACTACGCGCGCTTCGATTTCGACTTCCTGAGTTTTGCGATCCAGCTG
>Ga0068866_10000962_pt1 | contig 12673 bp, 12 predicted proteins | sample KBSMisM22_FD_66587 | JGI IMG/M metagenome (GOLD analysis project Ga0068866, IMG submission 66587) | Miscanthus rhizosphere microbial communities from Kellogg Biological Station, Michigan, USA - KBS Miscanthus M2-2 | ecosystem: Host-associated > Plants > Roots > Rhizosphere > Soil ... | reverse complement strand
CTGGTGTCGTTACTTGGGGCCGATGAACGATGCGTTCGCGGATTTCGTCGGCACTCACTCACCCGGCGGTGTGCTGCCTGCGCGCACGACGGTGATCACCGGCCTGCCGGGTGACGGCCTACTCGTCGAAATCGATGCACTGGCGGTTACCGACTGAACATGTCGCCAGTGGTCCGTTCTCCAGCGACGAGAGGTTGAAACCGGCGCCGGTGGGGTCGGCGACCGCCGCCAACCGGCCGTACGGGGTGTCCTCGGCGCCACGGACGACGGAGCCGCTCACCTCGGCCGAAGTCGCGCAGCTCTATTGGGACCCGAGGGAGTTGATCGGCTTCACCGAACGATCGACGACCACACTCACCACGCTGCAAACCAAACTGGAGCGCACCCGCGAACGCGGGCACGCCACCGATGAAGGCGAAGTGCACCGCGCGGGATATGAGCCAGAAAGAGGCCAAGGCCCCAGCACCGGCCCAGATCAACACCGAGGGCAAGGTGACCGGCGAGGTCCGCAGCACAGTCGACCAGCAGGGCAAAGTCAGTGCGCCGCAAAGTATTCAGCTCACCGGGCACCAGCGTGGCGTCACCATGGCGTCGGCGCGTCGCGCATGAACGTGCCGCCGCCTGGCTGAAAGGACGTGCCGCAGAGTGCTTGCTGGAATCAAACTGTAGATTCTGAAGCCTCGAGGCATATTCAGTACACGCTGACCTCGGATTGCCCAAGTGTCTCACGACGATCGCGGCCGACGTTTGTCTCACGAATGGCGTCATTTCCCCGGGCGCGTGCCCTGGCAGTAGTAGACCGATTTGCGCCGCGAGCCGGGAACGCGAGTGCGTTGGGCGCTCGGCGGTCGCCGTCTGATGAGCGCTAGTTATGTGGCGGTACTCGGTTGGTTACACCTCTGTGGCTCAGGGTCTCCGCAACTGTGCTCGCGTGATGACGAAGCGTTCGTGCTGGGGCAGACGCTCGGGTGCTTCAGCGCCAGTCGTCGATTACATACGCGTCGGGGTGGCAGTAGCCCGGTTCGTTTGGCCGGTGCATTGTCACGCCCTGCAAGCCGGTGCGGAATCCACGGTCGATCATGCGCTGGTAGGCGTCTGGACGGCCCAGGTTCATCCCGGCGTCGAGCTGCCCCAGTCCGCGCTCGGCCGCGAATCGTTCGCACTCATCGAGCAGGCGGTCGAACCGCGCGCCGGCGCCCGGCCCCGGCCGTACCGCGCCGAACTTGATCAGGCATACAGCGCTGCCGGCCTCCGACCCCGGTCCGCAATGGCACACGGCTATCGCGTCGAGCTCGCCGTCGCCCGGGAGCAGGATGGTGTCGCCGAGCCTCTGCGTGTGGACCGCCACGATCTCGCGGTTCAGATCCAGGCCCTCGTACACCTTGTCGGTCAGGGCGCGACAGGCAGTCAGGTAGTCAGGCCGTTCGACGGCGGACAACATAGCGAACGTCACTCCACCTCGGGAGGCGGCGAGGCCGGAGATCTGCTTGTTCATGACGGCCGTGAGGAATCGGGGCCAGAAGCCGTACCTGCGGTAGAGCTCGATGTGCTTGGGGCTGTGGGAGAACGTGAACAGGCCGAGGTGGCGGTTTCCCCAGGTGTCGAAGCAGTTCATCACCGGCTCCATGAGGCTGTTGCCAATACCCTTGTCCCACATGTCCGGACGCACAGTCAGCGGTCCGAAGAACCCGACGCTGCCCCAGTTCGTGGCGAAGTTCGACCCGACGAGCTCGCCGTCGATAACCGCAGCGAAGGCCCCCTGCGGATCAGCGGGCCAGCGGGTGCGGACGTAGTCCGCGGTCCCGAACATCGTCCTCGGTTCGGGGACTCCAAGAAACGTTCCGAAGGCCACCCGTAAGATCTCATCGGCACAGTCGAGATCCGCTTCTACCATTGGGCGAACCGACACCACGCCCGCGGCAGTCGCCTTCGCGGATGAAAACATTGTTGAGTCCCTTCTGAATGCTCTGTGTCATGTCACCGGAGTGGCTGCCCCAGCGGCAGCGGATTCTTCATCGCGCGAACGCATTTGCGCAGCCTTTGTGCCACCGGATTACCGACTGCGCCCGTGGGCACGCCGGCACCAACCAGCAGCCGTGCGGAGTTGAGACACCGTTGGTCCTCCGGTAGATCTGTCAGGGCTGAGTTGCAGGGGCTCCGCTCAGTTGCGTGCGTCTGATTTGCGCGCCGCCTGCACAAGCGCACGAATGGCCCATTGCTTCACTTTTCGCGCTTCGGCATCATCGACTTGCAGGACGTCCTTGAGGACCACTGTCGCCTCCGTGCCGATGATGAGGGCGAGCGCCTTGCGCAAAGTGTCTATCGTGGCCGGCGTGAATTGCTTCCGGGCGGGCTGCAGTGCGGCGTCAATCAAGGGCGTGCGGCGGTTCTGTCGCAGTGGAACATCCTCGCCGTCGTCTCCAAATATGCCCCGTTGCAAGGTTTGCACCAGCATCATGCGGAGCGGCGCTTCGTTGGCGAGGATCATGTCGTGCAGCGCCGTATCAACGCGCTGCACGCGTGCAACAGGGTCATCCGAGGCGTCGTCGCCGAACAGATCCGCGGGTTCGGGGACAGCGATATCGAACGAGGCTTCGACGAGAAGGGCTTCAACACTTGAGAAATACCGATAAGCCGTTGCCCGCGACACCAACGCCTCCTCGGCGATGTCCTCCAAAGTTGGCTGGCGACCCTGCTCTATCAGGCGCGAGGCGGCCTTGAGGAGATCCTTGCGGGTTCGCGCCCTCTGATTCTGGCGCCCCGTCATTTCAGTACCGGTCATATCAATCCTGCGGCAGCTGTTGGATGATGGCTGCCAGATCGATCCACACATTCTCTCGCGTGATATCCCCGCTGTCGGCGAACTCGATGACATGCAGGAGACGGAATTCAAGCGGGCGACCTCTGCCGTCGAGACCAAACGGCTTGCCCGGAGCCTTTCCCCGCCACATCGACTCGTCAACGAGGAAACCCTCGCCATAGAGACGCCTCAGGCATTGGACCTCGCTGTCGGACAGGTCGGTGAACAGGGTCTGGTAGAAGCTGCGCGCGCCCTCACGGCCCCGCGTCGGCCCGCCCGGCCAACCGACGATGTCGTGCTCCACATCGCGCGAAAGCGTCGCCAGCACACCGGCCACATCATCTTCGGCTTCGAAGGCGAAGTGCTCGTCAACCTTCATGTCCATCTCTTCGCGGGTCATGCTCACCAGCGGCTCCATCTCGATCGAATAGTCGGTACTCATATCTTATAATGAGACGATTATCTCATGTCAAGACGTTCATCTATGTTCGTAGCGGTTGGCTGATCACGATCGATTGACACCGAAGCGTGCTGCAGGAGGCCCAGTCTCACGCCGTTGTCATATATGACACACACATGACGTAGCGGATGAGAACATGACACGAGGGCGGGCCGGTTTGTCTCACGCACCACTTCATTTCCTCAGTCGCCGGCCGTCCCTCAACGAGCTGACCTCAACGCAGCACAAGGGCCCGTTCGGCGGGACACCGTGGCACAGGCGCGTCCTGGCGCGCATCGAGGTGCTGAGCTAGGCCCTGCGGGGGTGGCCGGCGGGTCAGCGTTGGCCTTTCTGGTACAGCTTGCGCTGCGCCTTGCTGATCGTCTTCCACGCCCGGGCACGTTCTGCCGCTAGCCTGGCGTCCGATCGTGAGGCCATCCATTCGTTCTCGCGCAGCAGCTTTCGGTAGCTCGCGAGGCGGCGCTCCGGCAGTTCGCCCGATTCGACCGCCGCGAGTACCCCGCACCCTGGTTCGGCGTCATGGCGGCAGTCGCCGAACCGGCATTGCTCCGCAAGGGACTCGATGTCTCGGAACGCGAGTTCGATTCCGTCGGCCGCGTCCCACAGGCCGATGCCGCGCAGCCCGGGAGTGTCGATCAGGGCACCGCCGGACGGAAGCGGGAACAACTCGCGGTGCACGGTGGTATGGCGGCCCTTGCCGTCGACGGTGCGAACGGCGTTGGTCGCCAACACTTCCGCACCGATGAGCGCGTTCGCCAGCGTCGACTTGCCGGCCCCGGACGGGCCGATCAGCACGATCGTGCCATCCAGCATCGCGGTCAGGATGTCGAGCGCATCGCCGGTCACCGCGCTGATCGCAAGTACAGAGCAGCCTGGCGCGATCGCCTGCACCGCCGCCACTGTGTCCACGACATGTTCCGCCGCATCGGATTTCGTGAGGATGACGATCGGCTGCGCGCCGCTTTCCCAGACGAGTGCGAGCATCCGCTCGATGCGGCCGAGGTCGACCTCGCCGTCGAGCGCTGTGACGATGCCGACGGCATCGACATTCGCGGCAAGCAGTTGCGACTCGGCGCGGCCGGTAACCGCCGCCCGCATGATCGCGGTTCGTCGTGGGACGAGGTCGACGACCGTTCCGTCGGCGACCGTCACCCAGTCACCGGTGCACAGGTCGAACCAGCCGGAACGCACGCGCAACTGGTCGCCGGATGTGATGGCGTCGCAGATGCCGCGGTCGACGCGGGTTATGCGCGCCGGGGTGGAGTCGTGTGTGAAGCTCTCGGAAACGGCTTCGGTCCAGCCGTACTGGACGAGTTGGCCAGGATCTGGCACTGGAGGATTCCTTCGTGGTGAGCGCCGGCTCGGCGGACGAAGGCCGGTCAGCGAGAAACGGGGAGGTTTGCGGTGAGCGCAACAACAGGCGCGGACATCACGAACAACCTCCCCTCGCAAGAAACCAGTGCAAGCACCGTCGCACGGTTCGCCGGAGCTCCGCAACACATTTTCCGTGGGGTGTTCGGCGCACCCTTGGGGAGACGGGAAACGTCAGCCAAAAGTTTCTGGCGCTAAGCAAGCACTGCGGCGCGCGAATTTGGGAACACTCACTCGGCGCTCCCCTTCGCGCCCCCGACCCTATTCGGCACCTCGCCTGTTGGCGTCGGTACGACCGGTACGGGTACCGCTGGCCGCGTCACGATGTCGCCAGTGTGCCTGTCGGCGCCGGCCGATGAGACGCCAGGGGATTCAGAGTCCAATTAGCCTGCATTGCAAAGACACTCGCGTCAGATAACCGTCATTATGCCAGTAAAACCACCGCCTATTGCATCAGATGAATCAGCGCCTGTCCCTACCCGCTCGGCCGACGCCACAGCGGGGTGCACGAAAATGGTCTCCTAGCTGGAGATTTGAGTGGAGCGTCGGATCACCGGTCGGCCCCTCTGCCGCAACCAGTACAAGTCTTCGGTCGGATCGGGACCACAGAGTTCATATGAGTATTCGGACGTTTCACTCATCCGGGTAGTCCGCCGGTCCCACTTGGGCGCCAGCGGACGAAGTCGCGCGGCATCACCTTCACGAAGTGCTGATCGCGCGCTAGCGCGCGGTTCGTCGCCACCGTGTCCCAGCAGAACATCTGGAACTCCATCAACAGGCCGTCGCGGATCCGGACGACGTGGCAGATCGGCGCGCGGAAAGATTGTCCGCGGGCGCGCGCCGTGGCCTCCATCTGGGCGACCACCACAACGGTGTCGTCGTGCTCGAAGAACCGCAGATCTGTTGCACTGGCCGAGCTCCACGCCTCGCTGAAGGCCTGCATCCACCTCTCGAAGCCCTCGCGGCCGTGCCACTGCCCGCCGAACGGCAACGAATCGGCCTGGATCATCACGATCTGCGGATGAAGTGTCGCGGCTACGGGCCCAAAGTCTTTACCGCCAGTCTGCACGTACTCCGACCCGGCCTGATAGAAGCGCTGAAGCGCCTCGATGCCATTGCTGGTGTGATCGCTGGTGCTCATCACGTTCGCTCCTTCGTTTATACGGCAGGACATCCCACCGCCTTGTCCTGACAGCGCGGGGGCTGCTCGGCGCCGAGGAACGCACTAGCCGGTCAGATTCAGATGACCCATCAGATTCAGATCCTCGTGGTCTCTCAACGCGTGATCGGATACCACTTGTGCCTTCCGGTGCCTTCACTGTGTAGACGAACCAGTACTGCAGAGCGTGAGATCGAGCACCACGCACGCCAGTCCGGACTGGCCCAACGCGATTGCGCAGCCAATCGACGAATGGTGCGATTGCAGACCTGTGCGCTTCCGCGATATCACGATCACGCCAGCACCTCCTGGCATGGATCTGCGCCACGCGATCACTCCCCTGCTGGGCGAGGCGAAAAATCCCATCGATGCCACCATCGCGGACGCCGTCGCATGGCTGTGTCCGGAACGGGGCCGTGAACCGTCGTGAACCGACGGGTGGCTCGGCCTGCCCCAACGCAGCCAACCAGGTCGTGCGCGTCCCCCGTGACATGCGCGACTGGGTCAACTTCGCATCCACCGGCAATCCCGGCTGGGCGTCCTACGATCCGAACACACGATCCACCCGTGTCTACACCGCCGAGCCAACCACGCAGTTCTGGAACTCCATGATCAGCAGGCGCCGCCGATCCGGATCGATGCGGCTGGGGCGACACCCCGCACCGGGGCAGTTCTGTCGATATGCTTGCCGGGCTGTTCGTGGCCGGATTCGCCGCCTTCGCGCCACCCTTGCGCACGCCGTCACCGCTTCTCCCTAGTGATCATCTGCTGCGTTCAGTGCATCTTCCGGTCCAAGTTCTTTTGGCGGGCAACACTGTTCACGATTCAGGGAAGGGGCCTCAGCGGGTACGGTCGGTGGTGCCCGCGTGGCGATATCACCTGTGGTCCAACGCCTCACACGCTTTGCCAGCCGCAGGTTCCTGACGAGGTGAATGCTTGTATCCGTCAGTTTGTGATCGAACACCGTAACGGTGCTTAGTCGGTGCGGCCTTTGGCGGCGCCCAGCTTGCGGTGTCTCACATCCGGTCCCAGATTCTCGATCCGTCGGAGACCGGCGCACCTTCACGCGTGAGGGCCTTCCCGGTCTTCGCGCATCGCCGATACTGCCAGTGCCGTTGTGACAAGCACGACGACTGGCCGGCAGTCGACGCAGCCATCAAACCGGCGACCCGTTCGCCGACGTCCGACACACGTTGGCTGACGCGCCGGCAACCGACGATCAAATCAGCCGCGAAGCCCTGGCCCCACCGGGTAAAGATTCACCTCTGCGCACGGAGGGAATACGGTGTGATCGAATATGGCGGGTTACCGGTAAGTGTGTAATATCTACTGTCACAATATGTTTCGGCATCTCTTCGCGTCCGGTCTCAGTACAGTTGGCAGGTTTCGCAATGAATCCGGCATCTGACGGATTGACCGTAGATTCTCAGTGAAGTCGGCGCGCGTACCAAGGCGGAGCTGTAGTGAACGGCTACTAGAACACGTTCCAGTTCGGCTGCGAGCCTGAGCCCGGGTTATCGGAACTGGACGTCCCGTCGCCGAGCTCATCGCCACCCGCTTCTACGGCGCCACCCGTACCGCGCGGCCCGAGACCGTACGCACAGCGTGCCCGGGTGAGGTACACGCGGCCACTCACTGAGAGTGGGTATTAGCGGCGGCGCCCCCACCGAATCACAGGCTGGTTCGCGGGGGCCGCCACTGTCCCGGGACGAGCCTTGATCGACACGCTGCCGTTGGTTTGGCAGGTGGACGTGGTGCCCGAGTCCTGGCAGCTCGGTAGAGCATCGGCGGCAGGCGCGGAAACGCCCGCCACTACCGCCAAACTCACCATCAACAGTGCTGACTTGCGGCGATTTGTCATATGTCTTTCACCTTTTGGGCTACTAGGCCGGTACCACAATGGTCATTCGCTGCACGCCCTGACATCCGCTCACCCATCAGTGACAATCCGATATGACAATGGCGGCGGTCGGACCGAGGGGCGTACCGTTGGCCGCCGCCCGCTGGAACGCATCGTCACGGGCAGCTTCGACAGTCACCCCGGCACCGCCGGCCACGATCTCGTTGCTGTCGTCACCAACGGACACGATGCAGAGATTATCGTTGGTCACCTCATCGCTGGTGCACTCTTGACCACCCGCGCTCTGGCACTGCGCGATCACCTGCGCCGAGGCTTCTTCATTGGTGGCGCCGCTCGCTTTGAAACCCACCAGGCCATCAACGAACACACCGGTACCGACCGCGACGGAGATGTCATTTGTGTCCTCGATAGCGCCACCCGGCCCGCCCGCCCAGGCGGTGTTTGTCGAGATCGCTACAGCGATAACGCCCGCAGCCACGAGCGGCGCAACCAAACGGGTACCACGCATGCCGCCCCTCCTCGATGTAGTTCTGAATCGTTATACCAGCGCGCATGGCCCGGAGCTGTCTAATGGGCAGAGTCGCCGTTCTGGCCGGGTGTTACTCATGAAATCGCGTGGCCCTGTTGCTACTCGTCGGCCACCCTCATGCGCTTCGGCATCCCGCTCACCCTGGTGTCCCTGACCATCAACGACGAGCAACGGGACCGGGAGGTCCGCGACGACCGGGCCACGCTCTACACATCGTTTCGCCGCTACGTCGAAGGCAACCCCGTCTACGTGCCGTTCGCCAGCTCCTTCGCCACTCACCACGGCGGCGTGCACATCTTTGACCGCATGCCCGCGACGCGCATCGCTATCGACTGGCTGTGGGAAGACCTAAAAGAGCTCAAGTTCCTCAACGGGTCTCCGCCAAATCGGCTTTGACACGGCTGGGTGTCACGCCGGGAATCACGCAATGACATGAATTTCATGTGCTGGTGGTTTCAAGCCGGTGCGAAAGTACGCGTTTCATGCCCAGTCCGCTGAGACGGTTGGCAGTTTTCGCAATGAATCTGGCGGTCGACGAATCTGCTGCCGAATCTCAGTGCAGCTAGCGTCTCCAGATCGTGCTCGGAGGACGAGATCGTGCCGCCTGCGGAGCTGCCGGGATCGAACATGCGGCCTCTCCTACGGTCACGCGTTACCTTCCCACGTGCGCGATCGCCGCCTACACGGAAGCGAATCATCACTCAGAGCCGTGGCTGGCGACCGAACACTGCTGCAACCTCGACCACGATGCGCCGCACGTTGGGCTACCTCGCCTTTGCAACGTGTTCGAAATGTCACGGTGACGGTTCTCTAAGGGGCTTGGAAACCTAATCATGCTGTCCCCCAGCATCTTCACTGACCGGGCGCGGCAAGGTAGTCGAGGACAGCCGCGGTAGCCGCGAAGTTGTGGATGCTCACGATCCGGGGACTGGGTCCGCAGCACTTTGAGAATGCTGTCGAACGTCGCCTGCTGGGTCAGCATCGCTACCCGCGACGTGCCGTCCAGGCCAACGCCGCTGACGTAGGCGGTCTTGGCGATCAGGTCACCAAAGCGCTGAAGCTCGAAGGCCGTTTGTGCACCGAGCGGCTGGTTGTGCGCGCGACTTCGGCACCATAGGGTCGGGCGATGGGAGGGATGTCGCCGCCGATGGCGCGGCTGCAGCGTGCGCTGCGCGGCCCCGTGCTGGTCCCCGACCACCCTTCCTACGACGTCGCCCGCACGACGTTCAACGGGATGACCGATCGACACCCTACGGTGATCGCGTGCTGCGCCGGCAGCGACGACGTCGCCGCGGCGGTCGCCTGGGCGCAGAACGAGGGCCTCCCGGCGGCCATCCGCGGCGGTGGCCACAGCGTGGCCGGTCACTCGGTGTGCCAAGACGGCCTGGTGATCGATCTGCGGCTGCTGGGCGGGGTACAGGTCGATCCCGAGTCGCGGCGCGTCCGGGTCGGTGGCGGAGCGACGTGGCGCAGTGTCGACGCGCTCAGCGCGGCACACCGGCTGGCGATGCCCGGCGGCACCTACGACACGACGGGCGTCGCGGGCCTGACCCTGGGCGGCGGGATCGGCCATCTGATGGGCCTACACGGCCTGACCCTCGACAACCTGGTCTCGGCCGAGGTCGTCCTCGCCGACCGCAGCGTCGTGACTGCCTCGCAGACGGCAGAGCACGAGCTGTTCTGGGCGCTGCGCGGCGGCGGGGGCAACTTCGGCGTCGTGACCGAGTTCGAATTCGCGCTGCACCCGCTGCCCGCCGTGTGGGGCGGGATCATCGCCTACCCGCGGCCGCACATGCGCGACGCGATCCGGCTGTTCCGCGACGTGATGGCATCGGCGCCCGACGAGCTGACGCTGATGTGCTACGTGAATCACCAGAAGGTGCCCGAGGGGGCCGCGTACATCACGGTCTGCTTCGCCGGCGACGCCGAGGCCGCCGAGGAAGCCGTCCGCCCGCTGCGCGAGAGCCTGCCGGTGCTGAGTGACGGCCTCGGCCTCACGAGCTACCTGCAGATCCAGGTGATGCAGGGCGATCTGCCGTTTGGGCTGCGCCATTACTGGAAGGGCCACTTCGTCGACTCGCTGCCCGACGATCTGATCGACGCGATCGTCGACCACTACCTCGCTCACCCGCAGGATGGCTGGGACGCCGTGCTGATCGAGCAGATGCACGGCGCCGCGCTGCGCGTGCCCCCGGACGCTACCGCGTTCAGCCGCAGGGAGAAGTGCTTCAACGTGACCGCAATCGCGGTCTGGGAGGACGCAGCCGGTGACGCCGACCACATCGCCTGGGCGCGGCGCACGGCCGCCGCGCTCGGGGAGCGCTCGGCCAGCGGCGGCGGCTACCTCAACTACGGAGCTCCAGACGAGCCCATCGAACGCGTGCGCGCAGCCTACGGAGACGCGAAGTTCGAGCGGCTACGGCAGGTCAAGCGGCGCTACGACCCGCACAACCTCTTCCGCTTCAACCACAACATCCCGCCCGCCGAGGCATAGGAGCGGCAGCCCGGGCGGCCTGTCGCAGAGGGCTGAGCTCATCGCGGCACCTTCTACTGCGCTGATGGTTTCGCGGTTTGTTTACTCGATGTTGACGACGATCACAGCCCCAAGAAGCGATTCCACCCACATCCGACAAGCCGTACATACGGAAATGCCACGAAGAGCGAGACGCCGGCCCGATGAGTTGTCTTGCGATACCCGGTATCTCGCCAGGTCGTAAGTGGCGACCCGTTCTCACACTTGGCTGCATCGACGCGTACCGCTCACCTCGGCTTTTGCGAACTGTCTCACAACGGCCGCTCCGCAGTTTGTCTCACGAAACGCTTCCATTCCTACAGCCGCACCGCTAACACACCGAAATGACCTGGGCCTTCGTGGTTCTCGCGCCGAAGATGACATCGGTCGTGAGAAAATGCAGTCAAATGTGAGACGCCACATCAGGCGTTCACACCGATGGCCTCCACTGTGCACAGCGCAGCGCGCGGGGTCCGGCATCGGGGCGAACCTGGCCCGGATGGAGATCAAGCTGATCTTCAACGAGCTCGCCGATCAGATTCCGGATATCGCGAAACTGGCCGAGCCGCAACGGCTTCGGTCGGCTGGATCAACGGCGTCAAGGACCTGCGGGTCTCCTACCGCGGCTGACGTACCCACTATTCCGGCGTGCGCACCCACGGCTGGTCCGGTTCGGCGCCCGTCAGCGACGACGAGGCCATCGCGCGGATACTCGACGCCGCAGGCACGGCCATCGACGTCCGCGGCGCGCACTTCTCCATCGTCGACGTCGCCCGCGCGCTCGGCGTGACCCGCCAAACCGTCTATCGGTACTTCCCCAGCACCGACGCGCTGCTCGTTGCGGCCGCCGTTCACGCTGCAAGCGGCTTTCTCGACCGGTTGGCCGCTTCGGCCACATCGACCTGACGACGGTCGAACTCGATCAACTTACGGAGGTTATCGCGCGAAACCATCGCGTCAGCGGACCGTCCACTACCGGGCATACATCATCAGTCGCATCGCGCATGCTCGGTCCTACCCCGGCGGATAGGAAACTCTTCCTTTGCAGGGGTGGAATCTGTCGTCCCAGCGATTACCGAACCATTTCTTGGCCCTGATTATTTACCTCATGAGTGGATTCGACATGCACTCCAAGCCAACACCCGACAAGCGAGACACCAGGTGCGGAGCCGTGGTACTAGCCCGGCTGGGGATGATCACGACCTCACTAACCCTCGTGGCTTTCGGCCCCTCACGATCGGGCCGGTCGCAGGCGGGACTGTTCAGGTCGTGAGAGACAAGCTTCTGGAATGGCTTCGGCGTTATCTGCCGTGCGAAATCGCCGGCACGGTCGGTGAGTTGGGTGGCGCTGCCGTCGCGTATGTGCTGACTGGGTCGACGGTCGCCGCCGCGGTCACCGCGACAGTTGGTGCGTCGGTGGGCTATTACGCGGCCGCATACCTCACCGCGATGCGGTGGGCCTATCGTGCGCGCCGCGACCGGACGCGGGTTATGCGGCTGGTGGTCGCGAACCTCATCGCGTTGCGCAGCGTGGCGATCGAATTCGGACCCGCCGAACTGATCGACAGCCTGCTGGTGCGGCCGGCGGCTTTCTACATCGGACCGCAGATCTTCGGCAACGTCGTGGTGGGCTGGATCTTCGGAAAGCTGGTGTCAGACGTGGCTTTCTACGTATTCGCCATCTTCAGCTACGAGCGTTTCAAGGGGCTGCTGGTCCGTCGGCCGCAGGCCGAGGAGGTCGACGGTGAATCCGTCACGACGGTCACAGCTGCGTGAGGTCCTTCGCGCACAGGCGCACGACCAGCGCTGGGCAGCGCTCATCGAACGGCACGGCACCCCGCTGCTGGTGCTCGACCCCGACCGGGTCGGCGCACAGTACCGCCTGCTCAGCCATCACCTCCGCGGCTTTCGGCTGCACTATGCCGTGAAGGCGCTGCCGCATCCGGCGGTGCTCGCGACCATCGCGGCGTGCGGCGGCGGC
>Ga0068866_10000955_pt1 | contig 12701 bp, 22 predicted proteins | sample KBSMisM22_FD_66587 | JGI IMG/M metagenome (GOLD analysis project Ga0068866, IMG submission 66587) | Miscanthus rhizosphere microbial communities from Kellogg Biological Station, Michigan, USA - KBS Miscanthus M2-2 | ecosystem: Host-associated > Plants > Roots > Rhizosphere > Soil ... | reverse complement strand
CTGCCGCACAGCCCCAGCGTAAAGGCCAGCCCGAGCTGCGATCTGGGCTTCGCTCAGCCCCTCGGCCGCCGCTACGAAGTCTTTCAGGTATTGTCGCTGCACACGTACTAACTGATCGATGTCTTTGCGCTCTGCCCTCGACAGCCCCCGAAACAGCCCCGGGTCGAGTTTAACCCCAGCTCGATCGGCTGTCGCTGCCAGCGCGGCCGCCGTATGGCCCCGCGCAATGATCGCGTCCATCTGTTTGGCCCAGCCGGGCCTGCTGAAGTCCAGCGCCTGAATCGCGTCGAGCGTTAAGGCGTGCAAATTAGTCGGCGTGTCAGCCATCGCCGCGTGCCTTGCGGGCCCAGTCGAGCGCCGCGCGCCATTCCTGATTAATTAGGTCTGGGGTTGTGTCGACATCTTTAACGACGCCAAACGGCTGATCGCAGAAAGAACAATACAGCGCGCTGGCCGGGCTATGATCGCCGCACGCCTTGCACTCTTTGAACTTGTATTCTTTGGCGACTGGGGCTGCCCCCTGGGGCTGTTGGCCGGCTGCTTGCGGCGTATTCGACGGCAGCGGCGTCGTGACTGGCATGCGCGCCTGCGATTCGCCGCTGATCAGCTTCTCATTATCGTTCACGTTGCCCGCTTCGGTTGCGTCAGCAGGCAAGAAGGCTTCGTCGAGATCCCCGGCGTCCACTGCCGCGTTGAGCATCTGCATCGGACTGATCGCCCCGGCGTCAACATAGACCTTCAGCTTGTCGGCTCGGGCCTTCTCTGCCTGGGCCTTCATTGTCTGATCACGCCAGTCTTCCGAGTCGCCCATGAAAAACACGGTCGAGCCCGGCAACGTCGTGTGGGTTAGGGCTAGCTCCCAGTTCTTATCGAAGCCGGCCATGCCCTGCCCTTTGATCCCTTCGTCGCGCACCTGGGCCGCAAGCCCAGTGTTGAGCCCAGCCGGGGCCGGGTCGAACTCCTCGACGTTCATACCGATCGAGTGAGCATAGCGCCGGTACGCATCGGTGCGCTCTTCCTTGACATCGAAGCCGTCAGGTACTTCAGCCAGGGGGATCGTGACAACCGTCGGCGTCGCCGCCATCTCGATCATTGGCACGATGGTCGAGCCCTTATACAGCACAAAGCCGCGCTGATCTCTGGCATCGTCCGAACTGTTGAGCGCGTCGCGTAACATCTTGTCGGATACGCCGTTCACAAGATGGATGGCCAGGTTGCGCGTGCCGGTGATCTTCTCCCTGAAATAGACCTCGACCGCTGCCAGCTTCAGGATGGTTGCCCAGGAACGCGACGCCGCACACATACCATAGCCGCGCATCTCGACTCGAGGCGATGGCATATCGGTGATCCGGATCACGTCTTCGGCGTCGAGCAAATGATAGCCGCCATAGTATGACCAATACACGATCGGCTTCTGGGGATCGCCGGTCGGATAGCACCGAAGCGCGTCGAGGTGAAATAGCCCAACGATCTTACTGCCCCGCGCGCCGCTCGACCGGGCCTTCTCAACGACCATGCCCATGTCAGTCAGCAGGTAGTCTTGCAGGCCCCGCTGCAGCCCGCTGGCATAGCTGCCATCGTATCCCAGGATCAGTTGCTGGGCCGCCTTGATGCGCCGCGCGCTATCGTCGGAGTCCTCGATCCTGAAGCCCTGGGCAACCTTCTTAGAGATGGCCTTGAAGATGGAGTCGGCCCACATATTTTCAAACTGGGGTGTTTGGGAGAGCAGCCGATCGCGCCCGATGCTGCCTTGTGGGGGAAGGGAGAATTGACCATACTGCGCAATGCCGGGTATACCGCTCAGCAGGCCTACGGGGCCCATGAGAATAGTAAACGGTGCCGCCGCCGTTGCCGGGATCGCGTCTTGCCGAGTGACGGAGCGCTTACGAGCCGCCTCGACATCAGCGGTCGACATCATATCACTCATAGCTTATCCTGATACGCGACAACCCACATCACAACCGCATACACGACGAGCAACATGAGGATCGCAGCTTCAAGCGCAGTCATACATCATACCTCTGGGCCCAGACGCCGTATCGAAGCGCGTCGAGCGAATGATCGAACGCCTTCACGATCTTGCCGTTGGCGTCGCGCCGATAGCTTGCCATCTCAGCGCGTAGGTTCTTACACCTGGGGTGCACCTTGACCCGGCGCCGGCCGTTCGCATCGGCCGCGATGGCCCGGCGTAGTTCTTTGATCGACTCTTCGACATCCGGCGGGCTATTGCGAGTATAGATCGCCTCGACGTGCAAGCGACCCTTGAGCTCTGCCGCGCTCTTGTCGACAACCGCATAGTCGGGCGCCGGATACGGCAACTGCTGCACAATTCCTATATGATCGTTGCTCAGCACGCCGGCGCGGTCGTCTTCATAGAAGACGTTGATCGAGCCGTCATGTCGCAGCTGGGCAAGCAGGAAAACGCGCGGATGACTGTCAGCACTCCAATACCCAGTAGCAGGATCGCGCTTGCCAACGTATCCATCGTCAACGAACCATAGCACGCTGCCGCCGCCCTCGACATACTCAGCAGCCTCAGTCACGTTGTCGCTATCGCTCCAGACATCGAAGATCACGCCGGTCGCCTGCACCCATTCGCCGCGATTCAGTCGCGCATCCTCGACGCCAGTCAAGGTGCGCATGGTCGCATCGTAATCCGCCGGGTTGTGCCGGTTGTCCTGTCGACCGCTGTAGTATACGTGCGCCTCGCCGCCGACGATCAGCCGATTGTATATCCAATGGGTAGGCGCGTCAGGGTTACAGCTATAGAGGATCTGCCGCCATCGTGCCGCACGGCCGCGCATACGAGCCCGTAAGGCATTGTGATCAGCTTCCTCTAGCTCAGTCGCTTCTTCGCCCCAGATAATATCGACGCCGCCCCTGGGCCCGATGGACTTCAGCCGCTCGCGCTGTTCTTTGTCCTCGAGCCCCATATAGGCGAGGATCGAACCGTTGAAGTAGCGGAAGAAGTCTTTCGACTCATACTGCCGCACGCGCGGATCGTCGCCGATCACCGTTTCGTTCAGGAAGAGCAGCGAGCCCTTTGTGAGACTGACGCGGGTCTTACGTACCAGCAGAGCGAAGGCCCCAGGATACTTCAGGCAATAGCCGTGCAGCTTCTCAGCCCCCAGCCGAGATTTGCCGCCGCCGGCACTGCCGGTCAACAGCACTAGCCCCGACTTATCGCGCCATGGGTCGACCTGCCACGGCAGCGGATCAAATAGCGTCGCCGGGTTGTGCCGGATCGTCGTCTGGGGCTTCGTCCCAGTCATCAGGGCTGACAATGGTATACCCCTTGCGCACTTCAATGCCGCCCGAATGCTCGACAAACTCTTTCGGCTTGCCGTACTTGCGATCCCACAGCCAGGTTGACGCCTTGATCGAACTGTCGGCCGCCTGCACACCCTTGCGTTTGGCGTTGGCGATCATGTTCTCGACAATGGCGCGCTCGGCTGCCTCATCGAAGAGCTCAAGCAGCACCGATCGGGTTGCGTCTTCGACTGGCTTCGGCGGCCGGCCGCCCATTGGGGGATGGCCTTTTTCAAATGGCATAGTTAACTACTGAATCTACGGCAGGTTGAGCAACGGGCCGGCGATGATGACGACGGCATGGTCAATTAAGTGCACCGTCAATGTTCGGATTTGTAGTACACCGCACAATTGTCTGCCAATCGCCACGGTTGGCAGCATCAAAGATCTCACGACCAAACGATGTTAGGCGATACATGCCAACCCACTCAACAAGCGGCGGGCCTTCGTCATTCGACGCCAACCACGCCGCGTCATCCAATCGCATGCGCATGTCGCCATCGCCTAGTTGCAGCAGCGTGCGGTATGCGCATGAACCAAGCCCTTCGTCTTCCCGCTCCATCGCATCATACACGGACTGGCGTTGTGCCGTCATCGTCACGTTTTCAAACCAATTCACTGTTTTTACTCCGCATACTCACGCTTGAATCTCCATGCGATCTCTGGCGCTTCCGCGATAATCAATTATACTTCGTCATTGCTTATCGCGGTATAGTTCACTATATCGAACAACATGAACTCGTCAGGGTTGGCTTGGGGGTGAATAACATAGACGCAATAGGCAAAGCACCTTCGATACACCCACCATCGCAGGCGAGTGCAGAGCGTTTCTTTTAGTGGATGCTCAGTCACGGTAGGTTGAGCAACGGGCCGGCGATGATCACGACGGCAAGCCCAACGCCAAACAGGAACATACACAGCCATTGCGGTAGCGCGAAATGGACGGCAATCCACCAGAGCAGAGTCGCAAGGGCTGCTGCAATGATGGCCAATAGAGTAGCAGGGCCGATTGTCATAGCATCACCTCAGTACAAAGAATATCCAATATAAGAACGCGCCAATCGCGTACCAGATGCCAACCCAGAGCCCGGCGCCGATCACAAGAGCAACCCAATGCTTCCATGTCATCGGCTCAGCCCCAGCACGAACGCCGCGATCACCAGCATGGCCGCAACTTCAAGGCTGATCCGAATCCACTGCCAGCGCCGGATCTGTTCCTGCCCGGCGACGATCGTTTCGATCTTTGCGTCGATCAGCGACTGACGCAGCGTGCGGTTACCATCGTCGATATCAAAACGGAGCGTCAGCGCAAGCACCTCATGGTTCAGCAAGTTAATTGCGCGATTAACCGTATCACGATAGATCCGCCATTCGGTTCCCATGTCCCCGAGCGCCTTCAGCACCGCTTGATAAGACTCGTCGTCAGGCATTACAGCGGCGTCAGCCCGGCCATGTCGACAAACCCAATGCCGGCCGGCACCCCGTCAAGCTCAGATACATGGCCATTACTGGGATCGTCGATCTTGATATGTTGCCCAGGCGTCAGATAGCCCCAGAGTAGCCCGGTATGATCGGCGCGCTCATAGACGGGCAGGCCCATCACCTGATACGGTTTGGCCGGGGGCCTGAGCACCGTGTCGCGCCATGCAATAAAGTCAGCGTGTGGCCAGTCGGTAGGGTCGACCTTGCGCTGATACGGACCCGGCAGCGCGACTTGCCCATGCGTGTCGACCTGGGCCCCGAGGATCGCATAGCTTCGACAGAGCTCTTGCAGCAGCCAGGCTAGACAGTCCTTCTGGACGGTTGGCCAATTTTCGCCCCGCGCATGAAGACACTCGATCCCGATGCTGTTGACGTTCACGTACGTCGACTCGGCGTCGCCGGAATGCCAGGCGCTGTATTTTTGAGGATCGAGGAACTGGATGATCTCGGCTTGCCTGCCGATCAGATAATGCGCACTGATCGCCGACGAGGTGTAGATGTAGCTGGCAGCTGACGAGAGCGATTGACCAACGGCGCCCTCAGTCGAGTGCACCACGATCGATATCGGATCGCCCGGCCGCGTCGAGTAGCCATGGCCAACCGGATAGGTTTTCGCCTTTGGATAGGTCGAGGCATTGATCGGGTAGGACATAACAGCCCTATCTCTGGGATGAGAGAGAGAGAGAGAGTGATCTACTGACAGTATACCACCAGTTGTCAAGCAAAAATAATGTGTCAAGTTACTGTTATGAAACTGATCACATTTTGCTTATTGCTATACGTGGTATACGTGGTATACTGTATGCACGGAAACGAACGAATAGGAGAACACAATGGCCAAAGAACAAACAAACTTGCGACTGGCCCCCAGCACGATCGACAAGCTTGACATGCTTGTGACGATGATGCGCAAGCAAACCGGGCTGTCGACGAGCCGCGCGACGATCATTACGGTGTTGGTCGAGGAAGCCGCAGCCCGGGTCGAGGCCCAGGCCCAGCCGCTGAAGCGGATCGAGCCGATCCGCGATGGCAAGAAGACGATCGGATGGCAAGCAGTCTACGGCGATCACATCGTCGGCACCTTCGACCTGCGCGACAAGGATCGCGCTCAATCCGCGCTTGACCGTTTCGTATATGAGGAGCTGAGCCGATGAACATCGAAATCACCGAAGACCGCGCCCGATGGCGCTCAACCGACTACACATGGAACGTACGGATCGACGGCGTGCTGATCGCCGTCGCAAAGACGCCGGGCGCCGGGGATCGCGTCGCCAACGAAGTCATCGCCCGCAACGATGTCGCGATGCTCAAACAGGCGATCAGCGCGCTCGACGCCGTTGACGCCCTGCTAACTGCCGAGCTAGCCCACACGTACGACGACGGCCCCTGCTGCCCATGCGGTCGACCGGCGCTGTTCTTTGTTCAGTATCCTGGGAAGACGTACGCCTACTGCCCCGACTGCTATCGCGATCTCAACGCCGGCCGGCCGCCGCTGCTTGCGCAGTGCGCTGCCATCATCCGCCGCTGCCTGGGCTCGACGACTGGGGCCGGGTCGATCATTGACGAGCTGCGCCGGGTCGACCGCGCGCTGAATGCGGAGGGTTGGTAATGCAGCACCTATCGCCCCGCGCTCGACTGATCGTGCTGATCGCCCTGCTGTTGATCCTATTCGTGACGGTTGCATGCTTCGGCCCCGAGGCGGCATGCAACATTGATCCGTGTTAGTTAGGAGCTAGACCACAATGCTATTGACACTCGACCAACTTCGACCCTACGAGCCGCGCGCCATCTGCCACGCTGCGCAACAGTTCATCATTCACGAATTAGGCGCGCATGGCTACGCAGACCTTGAGCTACTGAACCCGCTCGACACGGACATCGACCTAACGCAAACCTTGCGCAACTATTACGACGCGCTCATAGCATTCTACAGCGATGGCGACGTTGACGACCCGCGCACCGACGGACGGGGCGAGGCAACCGAGCTCGACAACCTGATCGACGCCTTGCTGATCGCCGCCAACAATGAAGCCGCACACGACGAAATGATCAAGCGCGAATACGATCAATAGGAGCATCCCACAATGCAGCACAACGTTACACCAGACATCGAGATACGCATGACGGCCTGGGATCACCTCAACGCACACCGGCAGGCCCTGCGGGCTGCCCAGGCCCTTCTAGCGGCAGCCCAGACGAGCCGCGACAGAACCATGTACCGCGTTTGGATACTCAACGCGGAGCGCAACATTATGCACTGGCAGGCCCAGGCAGAAAGAGAAACACCATGAGCGTTACCACTGACGCGCTCGACGCCATTCGTCACGAGCTCGGCAAGATTTATAGCACCGAAAATACAGCATACCAGGCCAATCATCTAGCAACAACGGTCGACCTGCTGACTGATCTGGTTGAGAAGTTGCATGCGCGTGTTCTGTTCTTAGAGCAGCAGCAGCAGCGACAGGAGAATTACTAGCATGCCCAGCTTCAAGCGGTTTCTACTCGGCTTCAGCGCCTACCTGATCTTTGCGGCAGCGGCAGCAGGCGTGCTGATCTATGCTGGCCTGCACGACTACTTCTATCCAGTGCTGATCATCTTTATTCTGGGATATGTCGGGGGCCGCATATCGAAGATCATCGAGCAGGGTCGTTAACATCGGCGCTACTGGGCCTGGCGCTCATCTCAGGCCCATCTTAATTATAAGGGGATCACACATCATGGCAGACTTCGATCAGGACGATGGCAGCCAGTTTGGCACCTATCAGGACGATGCGACGCACGGCGATGGACTGACGCGGATTCAATGGCGGCATGGCGACAAGAAACATCAGTCGCCGGGCTTCTTCTTTCTGGCGGCCGAGTCGGCACCCGAGGGCTTCAGCCCCAGCGGATCGGCCTGGGCCAAACACAGCGAATACTTCGAGTCGAGCGATAAGACGCTCAACGGCTGGAAAGCTGACAAGCTGCAGGTGGCGATCATTTGCGCCCGCGTGCAGCCGTACGTGCGCGGCGAAAAAGGCGACGCGCCGATCTGGCTCGACGCCTGGGATGCGTCGCGCAACTGCGCCATGCATGCTGACGTGCTCTTAGTCGCCGATGGCCTACAGGATCTGGGCCCGGTGAAATGGTCGACCAACGGCAGCACCATTGCTTTTGCTATCATCGGTCGAGCCGACCCGAAGCGCGATCCGCAGGGCGGCATCCTGCACCGGCAGCGGGAAGAGGTGCTAGCGGCAGCCGACGCCGTTTCGAAGGTTGCCTATCGCAAGAAGAAGAATCTGTATTGGCTCTTCTGGGCCACCATCGGCACTGAGCGCGACGCGAAGGGCAACATTGTGTACACCTCGACGAAGGGCCCCATGGTCACGTTGCCCAGGCTGCTACTGCCTGCCACGATTGACACGGCCTGGCTGAAGGCGAATTTCGTCGGCACCGACATGGCCACGTACGGCGAAGAGATGCGCGGATTGTACGACGAGTGGAAACAGACCAAGTTTACGAACGATGGCCCCCAGGCCCCAGCGACGCCCGGCCGCAACGTGCCGCAGCCGATAGATGAGACGCTGCCATTCTAGATCGAGCGTCGAGGGGCCCAGGCCAAACACTGGGCCCCTCGACTATTAACAAACCTTATACTTATTGTCATTCTTTATAAACTATTCTTGGTTGTTTCCCGCACGTTAAAGCCTTATACTGTCTACACAACATCATAACAAAAGGAAAGCACGCCGATGCCCAGAACAGAGATCATTCAGATTCGCGTCAGCGCTGAAGAGAAGGCCCGCGCTGAAGCCGTCGCAAAGGCCCAGGGCCTGACGCTCAGCAGTTATCTGCGCCGCTGTTTCATTATCGCCCGTACGCCCAGGCAGCGACAGGCAGCATAGATCGGCCCAGCCGATCACCCCTTCGACTGGGCCATGCAGCACGATCGAAGCGCCGTCGCGTCTTTCGTGTTGCCAAGAATAGGAGCATGGAGTATGCCATCAAAGCCGATAAATTATCGCGTCTCAGCCAACCTTGACTGGGCCATTTGCATGGTCGAGGCAACGCGCGGCAGCAGGCGCCTATACTGGCGTCTCGTCAAACGATTCTGGGAGCTCTGGACATGACAAACGCAACCGCAGCGCTCAGCTATGCGACTGACTATGGATGGGCAGTGCACCCCGTCGGCGTCGACAAGGTGCCGACAACCAAGCACGGCCGCAACGACGCCACCAAAGATCCGGCGATGATCGATCGGTTCTTTAGGAACGGGGCCCAGATCGGGATCGCAACCGGCCCAGAGTCTGGGCTATTTGTCTTAGATGTCGACCTCGATCCCAAGAAACAGATCAACGGGTATATCACACTAGAACACCTTGAGAAAACGCATGGCCCGCTGCCGCTGACGCCATGCCAGAAGACCGGTCGAGGCGGAGCCCAGTATCTGTTTCGCTATGTCGAGGGGCTGAAGAATAGCACCGGCAAGTTAGGCGAGGGGATCGACACGCGCGGCGATGGCGGCTATATCGTGGTAGCACCTTCCCGCAACAGCGCCGGGCCATACACATGGGTGATACCGCCCGATGCGGTGCCGCTTGCCGATGTACCGCAGTGGATAATTAAGGCCCTCAAGGCCCCTGAGAAGCCGCTACAGCCCCGACAGCCCTCGACCGGCGATAATGAGCGCGCCTATCATCTCAAGCTCTTAGGACAGGCCGTGGCGAAAGTCGCAACGTCGAGCGATGGCCAGAAGCATGACGTACTGCTGAAGATGGCTACATGGATGGGCGGGCTGTCGAGCCTGAGCGATACTGAGATTGAAGCCGCGCTATGGAGCGCGATCGCGCTCAGAGCTGACGATGAACAGAACGCGCGCAAGACGATCGCTGACGGCATCGCCTACGGTCGAGCGAAGCCGCTGCACACGCCGGCCCCGCGTCAGTCAGTCGACCGCTCGACCGGCGAAATATACGACGAGCCCAGACCCCAGGCCAAAACAGAATACACGGTCAACCATCTGAGTGACGGTATCACGCTTGCCGATCTTCAGTATAAGGAGTTTCCGCCCGAGCGCTGGATCGTCGAGGGGATTTTACCTGAAGGCGCGCTGTTGTTCGCAGCGAAGTATAAAAGTAAGAAATCATGGATGGTGTTAGCGGTTGGCCTGGCTGTCGCCATGGGCGGTATTGCGCTGGGCCGGCTGCCAGTCGTGCAAGGCGATGTCCTCTACCTCGACCTCGAGGGGCGGCAGCAACGAATCCAGAAGCGCACCCGCGCCATGCTGGGGGTGCGGCAGTGCACATGGCCAGCCAACTTCACCGTGTTTACCAAGTGGCGTCGCGGCGACGAGGCGCTAGAGGATCTTGAGCATTGGCTGATGGCCCATCCCAACGCCGCCATGGTCGTGATCGATGTGCTGGCCAGCTTCCGGCGACCGATGGACAAAGCCGAGGGATTCTACGATTACGACCGCTCGACCGTCGACCCGATCAACGAGCTCGCCGAGAAATACCATGTGGCGATCATCCTTGTGCATCACTTCAACAAGGGCAAGCACGACGATATCATGGATAGTATCACCGGCTCGACCGGGCTGCCGTCGGCTGTTAATACCATGTGGGCCCTGCGGCGCGACGTCAACGACAGCAGTATTCAGGTACTGGAGATGCGCGGCCGCGATCTGGAAAACGACGACCCGCTTGCGCTGAAGTGGGACAGTTATCTTAATCAACATATCATCGAGGGCCCAGCTGCTGAAGTCGCGACAAGCCATGAGCGTCGCGCCATTCTAAAGATCCTCGACGACGATGAGCCCAGGATGCCCAAGGACATCGCAACCGAACTTGGTCGACCGGTCGCAACCATACAGCAACTCATGCGCAAGCTGGTAAATGATGGACTTGTCGACAAAGTAGGGTATGGAAAATATGCCAAAGTGAGGCATCGCGATCAGAGTGATCATACCGATCATACCGATCATACCGATCAGAGTGATCAGAGTTTGAAGGGTAAAAGCGATCAGACTCTGATCGATTCTGCCAACTCTGATCGGTCGAGCATAGACCGATCAGAGTTGGTGGCAGCAGCAGGAAGCCCCAAAGTACCCCAAAATGCCAACTCTGATCGGTCTGATCGGTATCTTAACGCGCGCGAGGAAATGGTAGATCCGCATACCATTTCTGAACCTGAGCTCTTCGCAGCTGACGTGCCGCAAGGGCTGACGCCTGCCCAGTGGGAGCAAGCCCGCTATACACTCGCCCTAGGCCGGTTCGCAGCGTTTGCCGATGTCGCGCGATCGATCCCGATGGACTATCACGAATTAAAAAAGCTAGTAGAAGGGTCGACAACATGACGCCTGAGCTACCGCAACCGATCCCGATCGGATCAGCGTTTGCAAGTATTGGTTGGCCCAACCTCGCATGCTCCATGCTGTATAACGGGTTGCGCTGTAACAACAGCAGCGACGCCGCGATCATCATTCCAACGGCTATAGGGTATGAAGTGATCGTGATCTGTCAGTATTGCTTTGATGTGCTGCCGTCCGACTGGAAACGCGAGTTTGACGCCGTTATCAAGGGAGAGAAATTTGATGAATGACAAACTGATCTCAGTCAGTCGACTGCGCCCGGTGCCGCCGGCCGGCCGGTGCATCGTGTGCAACTTGACACGTACCAGTATGCTGGTATGCGACGAGTGCAAGGCGCGGCCCGAGGCGTCGATCGCCTGGCTGCTACGCCTGCCAGTGTCAGAGCGCACCAACGCCGCGATCGACCTGCTGAGCGCGCTATGCTAGCCATCCCAGAACAGCGAGCCATTATCAAGATGATCTATGCAAACGAATACCAATGGTTGAGCAGTCGCACGCTGCCGGATACGCCCGATCAGGTCTATACCGACTATGAGATCATGCTGGTACGATGCGCGCTCGGGTTAGCAGGCGAGGCAGGCGAGGTTGCCGATACACTCAAGAAGGCGGTATTCCACCAGCATGGGATCAATCGCGATCAGCTGATCGACGAGCTCGGCGATGTGCTCTGGTATATCGCAGCCCTCTGTACCAAGCTCGACGTCAACATGTCCGAAGTAATGGAGCGCAACGTAGCCAAACTACGCGAGCGCTATCCGGATGGGTATAGCAGTGCCGCCAGTGTGGCGCGCACTGACGTAAAAGGAGAATAGCACCATGGCCAAAGACACAACGAAGGCAACGATCAGCCTCAAAGCCGAGAGCCTGAGCGATCTGATCGACGCGCTCGAAGCCATCGCACTGGACGCCGGTATGCAGATCGTGATGCAGGCGACTGTCAGCACCAGTATAGCGCTTGAAGCTGACGACATCAGCGACCTGGGCACCGCGATCGGCGACATCGCAGCGGCAGTCAACCGATCCGAAGGCGTCGAGTGCAAAGTAAGCGCGCCCGGCTCAGTGTGGCACCTTGCCCGGCTCGACCCGACGCCCATGGAGCGAATGATCAACAGCGCGACCGCACAGGAGCCATTCTAAGCGATCGACCATACGAATATACCTGAGCGCGGCCCCAGGCACCTTGCAGCCGCGCTCAGGGGCCTTACAGGAACAGATTATGCCAATGCTTCAAGCCGACATTCTGACATGGGCCCAGACCTATACCGGGCCGAAGTTTCATGCCCTGCTCTGCGATCCGCCGTATCACCTGACAAGCATCGTTGACCGCTTCGGCAGCGACACTGCCGCACCTGCCCAGTTTGGCACAGATGGCGCATTCGCCCGAGCATCAAAAGGTTTCATGGGTAAAACCTGGGATGGCGGCGACATCGCGTTTCGCCCCTCGACCTGGGCCGCCATCGCTGAGCACCTCTACCCTGGGGCCTGGGGTATGGTGTTCGCATCGTCGCGCGGCTGGCATCGCCTGGCTGTCGCGATCGAGGATGCCGGGCTGATTATTCA